>Ga0180017_100431_pt1 | contig 14567 bp, 12 predicted proteins | sample KR46_S_MetaG_FD_129674 | JGI IMG/M metagenome (GOLD analysis project Ga0180017, IMG submission 129674) | Groundwater microbial communities from the Olkiluoto Island deep subsurface site, Finland - KR46_S_MetaG | ecosystem: Environmental > Aquatic > Deep subsurface > Groundwater | place: Finland...
CCGAGGAGTGCCAAGCCATTGCCGGGCGCGCCAGGGCGCGGGCGCTCAAGGACCACACCTACCATGCGCGTCTGGAGACGCTCCTCGACTTCACTGCCAGGCGCATTCCGGGCTGGCCCAGGGGCAGGGAGGCCAGCGTGCTCGACGCCGATTTCCCGCCTGAATTGCGGGACGAGCTGCGCGGCCTGCTGGCCCGGCTCGGCCTGTCCGAGAGCGTGCCCTTCAAGGATCTGGTCTGGAGCCTGCGCCAACAGCAGGGTGCGCTGTCCGACCTGGACACGGCCATCCTCTTCCTGGACGAATGGCAAAAACTCTACGCCAAACGCACCTGACCGATTCCTCAAGTGACACATGAACAAAAGGGTTCGCACCATATGGGTGCGAACCCTTTCTTCTTGTCATTCAACGGATTAGGATTTGCGTTTGAACTGCTTGAGCCAGGCGAGCAGCCGGGGTTCCTCGCCCTGATCCTTGGGATGGTAGAATTTGCGCCCGCGCAGTTCGTTGGGCAGGTAGTCCTGGTCAGCCCAGGCCTTGGGGAAATTGTGCGGGTAGAGGTAACCCCGGCCATAGCCCCATTCGCGTTGCAGCGAGGTGGTGGCGTTGCGCAGGTGGAGCGGAACAGGCTTGGGTCCGTTCTCGCGGACCTCTTTCTGGGCCGTGCGGTAGGCGGCGTAGGTGGCGTTGCTCTTGGGAGCCAGGGCCAGATACACGGTGGTCTCGGCCATGGGGATGAATCCTTCGGGCATGCCGATGGCCTCCACGGCCTGATGACAGGCCAGGGCCAGGGGCAGGGCCTGCGGGTCGCCCAGGCCGACATCCTCCGAGGCCGAGATGATCAGGCGGCGGGTGACAAAGCGCGGGTCCTCACCGCTCTCCAGCAGGCAGGCCAGATAGTACAGGGCCGCATCCGGATCGCTGCCCCGGATGGACTTGATCAGGGCCGAGGCCAGCTCGTAGTGGGAATCGCTGTCGCGGTCGCCCCGGACCACGATCTCGGGCAGGGATTCGCGCAGCACCTCAACCGAACGTTTGTCCTTGGGCAGTTCGGCGGTGTATTCGATGAGATTGAGCAATGTCCTGGCGTCGCCACCGGCCATGGAAGCGAGCAGGGCGTAACTCTCCTCTTCCAGCTCCAGGCTGAGCGCCTCGGTTCCGCGATGGGCCACGCTGATCAGCTCCTCGCGGTTCAGGGTGCGCAACCGGAGCACATGGAGCCGGGAGAGCAACTGCCGGGTGACGCTGAAGGACGGGTTTTCGGTGGTGGTGGCGAGCAGGGTGATCTCGCCGGACTCCAGGATGGGCAGAAAGAAATCCTGCTGCGCCTTGGAAAAACGGTGCAACTCGTCGAGGATGAGGATGTCGTGGCCGGGCAGCTGCTTTCTGAGGGCGGTCAGTCCGGCCTCGGGCGCGCTGAGACGCAGGCTCTTCTTGCCCGTCAGCCGGGCCAGGAGCATGGCCAGGGTGGATTTTCCGCAGCCGGGCGGACCGAAGAGGAGCAGGCTCGGCAGCCGCTTGGACTTGGTAAAGGCCTCGATGCGGTTGCGGATGTGCCCCTGCCCCACAAACTCATCAAGGGATTTCGGCCTGATCCTGTCGGCAAGAGGTTGTGATTCTTCGATTTCAAGTTTCATTTGTCGCCTTGTCTCGCGAACCAGCCGAGGCTGAGACAATAGGTTGCAGCGGTCTCCCAGCGCAGGATGCTCTGGCCAAGGGTCACCGGGACGAATCCGCCCTCAAGCAACGCCAGGGCCTCGTCATGCTCAAGCCCGCCTTCGGGACCAATGACGATGAGGCTTGTGCCACAGGAAAGATCAGCCGGGGTGAGCGGCCTGTCGGCCTCGTCCGATTCCCAGGCAACATAGCATCTGTCAAAGCCGCGCGCAAAGTCGAGCAGACCCCCCAGCCCGGCGGGCAGGACCGTGATGGTCGGAAGGAGCGGATTGCCGCATTGCTTGGCAGCCTGGACGCACTTGTCGCGCCAGCTCTCCTTGGGCGTGTCGGGCATCTGCCCCTGGCTGCGGGCGGCAGACCAGAAGGCCACGCCAAGACCTTGAAGCTCCACCAGTTTTTCAAAGAGGTAGTCACGCCGCTTGGACTTTCCCCAGCCGATGGCCAGGGTCACGCCCGTGTCCTGCGCCGGGTGGCTCTCAAGGCTCACGGCTTCGAGCAGGGCGGTGTTCCTGTCGGTCTTTTGGACCTTGAACAGGCCGACGCGGCCCAGGCCGTCAAAGAGGCGGACTATCTGGTCGGGCGCGGTCCGCAGCACGGCCAGCATGTGGTGCGCCTCAGCCCCGGAGAAACGCACGGTTTCGCCCACTGCCGAAGGCCAGCCCTGTGCCGGATGATGGAATGAATTGAGCCGTGCCATGGGTGATCCCCAAATGAAAAGGCCGGGGCGAACCCCGGCCCCTGGCTAGAGTTCCTTGTCGATCAGGTCTTCGTAGGTCTCGCGCTTTCGGGCCACGGTCACCGTGTCACCATCCACCAGCAGCTCGCAGGCCCTGGGGCGCGAGTTGTAGTTGGACGACATGGTGAAGCCGTAGGCTCCGGCAGAGAAGACCGCCAGCAGTTCCCCCTGGTTCACGGCGGGCAGGGCGCGCTCGCGGGCCAGGAAGTCGCCGGATTCGCAGATGGGGCCGACCACGTCATAGGTCAGGGAGTCGCGCTCCTTGGGCGTGACCTCGGCGATGCGGTGGTAGGAGCCGTAGAGGCTGGGGCGCACCAGATCGTTCATGGCCGCATCCACGATGAGGAAATTCCGGGACGGGTTGGACTTGGTGTAGACCACCTCGGTGACCAGGATGCCCGCGTTGCCAGCGATGACCCGGCCCGGTTCGAGGATGACCTTGAGGGGAACGCCCGTGAGCTTCTCCTTGAGGGCCTGCCCGAACTCGGTGGGGTGGGGCGGCTCCTCCTCGTCATAGGTGATGCCGAGCCCGCCGCCCAGGTCGAGGTACTTGATGCCGATGCCCATGTCCTTGAGCCTGCCGTAAAAATCGAGCAGCTTGTCCAGCGCCTCCATGAACGGGGCGATGCTGGTGAGCTGCGAGCCGATGTGGCAGTCCATGCCGATGGGCTCGATGTTGGCAAGGTCCGCGCACATCCGGTAGGCCTCAAGGGAGTTCTCGATATCCAGGCCGAATTTGTTCTTCTTCATGCCGGTGGAAATGTAGGGATGGGTCTGCGGGTCCACATCGGGATTGATGCGGAAGCTGACCTTCGCCACCTTGCCCGCTTCGCCCGCCACTTCGTTGATCTTGAGCAGCTCGGCCACGGACTCGATGTTGAACATGAGAATCCCGGCATCGAGCGCCTCGCGGATCTCGGAGGGCCGCTTGCCCACGCCGGAGTAGACGATTTTGTCCGGCGACACGCCCGCCTTGAGCGCGCGATAGAGCTCGCCGCCCGAGACGATGTCCATGCCCGCACCCAACCCGGCCAGGAGCTTGAGCACCGAGAGGTTGGAGTTGGCCTTGACCGAGTAGCATGTCAGATGGTCCAGCCCGTCAAAGGCGGAGTCGAAGGCCTGGAAATGCCGGGTGAGGGTGGCGGCGGAGTAGACGTAAAGCGGGGTGCCGTATTGCCCGGCCAGGGCCGTGACCGGAACCTCTTCGGCAAAGAGGGCGCCGTCACGATACTCGAAATGATGCATGCACTATCTCTCCTTGGAAAATCTATGGATTACTGCGTGGTGACAAAGACATCGGTATAGGTCAGGGGGAGCGCGGGCAGGTCGTTCTTGCCAGCCACGCGAAAACGGTACTGCTTGTCCGGCTCAAGGGTACACAGGCTCAGCTTCAAGGTGTTGCCGACCAGATCGAAGGCGCCCTGGTTGCGCGTGAAATGGACGGCGTCCCTCGGCACGAACGGACAACCCACGCACCCCTCGCCGTCGCCGCCGCCCACGATCTCGTACTGGATGCTGGCCCGGTACAACCGCCGGGCCGCGCCGCCTACCGCGATGGTCAGCAGCAGGCAGGTGTCGGTGCGTTCCGCGGCCATGATCTCCAGGGTGAAGGTGTCCTCGCTTTGCTGGGGCTGCGGCCATTCCTTCTTGCCCAGGGCACACCCGGAGAGAGCGGCCTGGACGAGCAGGAGCAGGGCGGCCAGGGCGGCCAGGGAACGTTTCATCTGCGGAGTCGATCTGCTCATTGCTTGATCATGCCTTTCCACTGGTTGAGGAGCATCAATGCCTCTATGGGCGTCATGCCGTCCACGTCAAGGGCCGTCAACCGGGTGATGACGGGATGCTCCGGCACCGGTGCGCCGGGGGCCGGACACGCCGCATCCCCACACGTTTCCTGCGGGCACGGGGGAACCAGGGCGAATCCGGGCAGCAGCTTCTGCGAGGCGCGTTCAACCGCACCCCTGGAACGGGTATCCTGCGATTTTTCTTCGAGGTTCGCAAGGATTTCCCGCGCACGATCCACGACCGGTTTGGGCACCCCGGCCAGCTTGGCCACCTCGATGCCGTAGCTGCGGTCTGCCGGGCCGGGCACGAGCCTGCGCAGAAAGACAATGTCCCCCTTCCATTCCTTGACCGCGATATTGAGGTTTCTCAACCCCTCGATCTTTCCCTCTAGGCCGGTCAGCTCGTGGTAGTGGGTGGCGAACAGGGTGCGGATGCCGCCCCTGGCGCGGGTGGCAAGCTCCTCGACCACGGCCCAGGCCAGGGAAAGGCCGTCATAGGTGCTGGTGCCCCGGCCTATCTCGTCGAGGATGACCAGACTGCGCTGGGTGGCCTGACGCAGGATGCGGGCGGTCTCGGTCATCTCGACCATGAAGGTGGAGTGGCCCTGGGCCAGATTGTCCGAGGCTCCCACCCGCGAAAAGACGCGGTCCGCCAGCCCGAGGCGCGCCCGGCGGGCCGGGACAAAGGAGCCGATCTGGGCCATGATCACGAAGATGGCTACCTGTCTGAGCACCGTGGACTTGCCCGCCATGTTCGGGCCGGTGATGAGCAGGATGCGCTTGTCCCTGTCCATCCGCAGGTCGTTCGGGATGTAAGTGGCCCGGCCCATGGCATCCTCGACCACCGGGTGCCGGCCCGCCTCGATGTCGATGTCCAGGCCGTCGTGCAGCTCTGGCCGGTGCCACTCGTTGATCCGGGCGGCCTCGGCCAGCCCCTGCCAGTAGTCCAGGGCGGCCACGGCGTCGGCCATGAACAGGAACCGGCTCCGGGCGCTGGCCACCTGTTCGCGCAGGGTCAGAAAAAGGCTGTGTTCCAGGGCCTTGCGCTCGTCAGAGGCAGAGATGATCCGCTCTTCCATTTCCTTGAGGGCCGGGGTGATGTAGCGCTCGCTGCCCACCAGGGTCTGGCGGCGGATGAAATGGTCGGGCACCTGTCCCTTGTACGCCTTGGAAACCTCGAAATAATAGCCAAAGACCTTGTTGTAGCCGAGTTTCAGCTTGGGGATGCTGCTTGCGTCCAACTCCTGCTGGTGCAGGGTCCGCAGCTTGTCCTCGCCGTGCTCGTTGAGCTCGATCAGTTCGTCTAGCCGAGGGTCGAACCCCTTGCGGAACAGGCCGCCGTCCGTGATCAGGGGAGGCGGGGAGTCCACGAAGGAGGATTCGAGCAGTCCGGCCAAGTCCTCCATGTCGTCCCATTTCAGGAGCAGCCGTTTCACGTCGGGCGCGGTGTCAAGGTCAAGCCCGGCGAGCAGGGCGCGGACCTTGGGCAGCATGGGCAGGCTCTGGCGCAGGGCCACGAAATCCCTGGGCGTGGCCCGGCCCAGGACCACGCGGGTGGAGAGCCGCTCAAGGTCGTGCACCCCGTCGAGCGCCTGGCGCAGGTCGGCCCTGAGCTGGTCGCGGTCGTGGAGAAAGACCACGCAATCCTGGGTCTTTTCGATGGGAACAATGTCGCGCCAGGGCTGGCGCAGGCGGGCCTCCAGCAGGCGTCCCCCCATGGGGGTCATGGTCCGGTCCAGGACGCGCCACAGGGTGCCCTTGCCCGGCCTGCCGTCAAGGCGGCGGAAAATTTCGAGATTGCGCTCTGTCACCTCGTCCAGGAGCAGGTGTTTGCCCAGGTTGAGCGGCCTGAATTCGCCCAGGTGGGTGAGGGGGCATTTCTGGGTGTGCTCAAGGTAGGTCAGCAGCGCGCCGCAGGCGCGCACCAGCTCCGGCTTGTCACCCAGGTCAAGGCTGTCGAGACTGGCCGTCCCCTGCACCTCGGCAATGCGCCGGGCCGCCATGGCCGGATCGAAATAGGAGGCGGGCGGCACGCCCGTGACCTGCGCCTCCAGCTCGGCATACTGGGGCGGCACCTTGCGCCCTTGGGGCAGGAGCAGCTCGCGCGGGCCGATCTTGACGATCCATTGCCACAGCTCCGGCTCGCGGCGGCTGTGCAGGCCGGACCACTGCCCGGTGGAGAAATCGACCCAGGCGACGCCGCCCGCGTTCCTGTCCGAGTCCCAGAACATCACACCAAGGTAATTGTTTTCCTTGGATTTGAGGTTTGAATCTTCGACCACGGTGCCGGGAGTGAGCACGCGGGTGACGGCCCGCTTGACCAGCCCCTTGGCCTCCTTGGGGTCTTCGATCTGGTCGCAGATGGCGATGCGGTATCCCTTGTCGAGCAACTGGGTCAGGTAGGGCTCGACAGCGTGGTGCGGCACCCCGCACATGGGGATGGGGTTGTCATCCTTGGGATTGCGGCTGGTCAGCGTGATCTGCACGGCCCTGGCCACGGTCTGGGCATCCTCGAAGAACAGCTCGAAGAAGTCGCCCATGCGGAAGAACAGCAGGCAACCGGGATTCTCCTCCTTGAAGCGGAGGTATTGTTCCAGCATGGGGGTCAGTTTCTGCTTTTCCACGACACCGGCAGGGTTGGTTATTGCGAGAAATCTTTGCGAAAACCGATGGAATGCCAGCTGCGGCAGCGGGGGCAGTTGTAGAAGAGATGGTCGCGCTTGAGGCCGCAGCGGCGGCAGAAGAAGCGACGCACCATGCGCGCCCGGTCGATGAAGAAGTTCAACTGTTCCATGAAGAACGGAGTCAGGGTCTGATCCATGCGCGACTGCTCGAAAAGCTCAAGGCGGGCCAGCCAGAAATCGGACTGCATGACCAGGGTCTTCTCAAACCAGCTCTTGGCGTTCTCGATGTCGCCGATGCGCAGCAGGTACACGCCCCCGTAGTAGAGCAGCAGCACGTCCGGCTCCTGCGACTCGATGACCGGCACCACGGCAGTGACCACGGCCCGGTCCGAGCAGACCCCGGCCCACTCGGCGTTCTCGTCGGGCGGCGTGTCCATGGGCCGCTCCGCCTTGATCAGGGCCTGGAGCAACCCTTCGAGCAGGACAAAGCGCAGGTCCGAAGCCACGTTGTCCAGGGCCTCGCGCAGGATGTCGGCCACGCGCCGCTCGCTGCCGGACTTGTAGGCCTGGACCATCTGCTCAAGCCACGCCTCGACCGCGCCGGGATAGGCGCGGATGGCGTGCCGGAGTGATCGATTGGCCTGGGATTCCTTGCCTTCCTTGAAATAATCCATGGCAAGGCGGACAAGATAGTGCGCCTGCGGCAGGGGCAGATTGAGCTGCCCAAAAGCCTCGGCGGCTTTTTCGAACGCCCCGCGTTCCGCTGCCAGACGGGCCATCTCGTGCTGGATGGCGACCGCATCCTGCCCCTGGGCACGGGCATCCTCGAACGCCTGTGCGGCCCGGTCCAGAAAACCGCCGCGCCGGAAATCGCGGCCAAGCTCGAACAGGGCGCGGGCCTTGAACTCGCGGGCAAGGCCGGGCCTGACGATGAGGCTGTTGCGGATATGGATGGCGCGCTCGATCTCGCCCTGGGAGCGGTAGAGGCTGCCCAGCGCGAGATAGATTTCAACCGCCTCCGGGTCGTTCTTGACGACCTGACTCAACTCCTCGATGGCCGCACGGGTGTCCTGGACGAGGAAGGCTTCCCCGCCAGTCACTTCACGCGCAGCCTTGAGCTTCTGGTTGAAGTCAGAGGGCTTCTTGCGGTTGAACGGATTCCAGGCCATGGGCTTCCCGTCAGTTGGACTGTTCGGACTTTTCTTCGGTGTTGTAGGAGCGCGTCTCGTTGATGGGCATGTTGCGCAGGGAGTTCAGTTCCTGTTCCAGGCTGGCCATGCGGGTCTTGCATTCCCTGAGCTTGACGCCGGAGCGGAACTTGTCCAGCGCGAAATAGATCATGGTCAGGATGGCCCCTGCCACAAAGGCGGCCATGATCAACACGGCAAAGGGCAGGGGAACCGAGTGCAGCGTCATGGTGTAGGGGATTTCCAGCTTCAGGACTAGCCCTTGGAGCAACACATCGTTGTTCTGGCTGAAGAAAAGGATGGAAAAGACAAAAAGAGCCAGGAGAAACAGAACTTTGATGAAACGCATGAGCCTACTCCTTACGATGTAATTGCGTCAAACAGAGGCCGAAGCCGGGCATAGGTTGAACTCAGATGCTCCGGAATGACCGTGGTTTCGCCGAACACGGCCATGAACGAGGCGTCGCCGTTCCATCGGGGAACGATCTGGAAATGCATGTGTTGGGCGATCCCGGCCCCGGCGGCCTCGCCCAGGTTCAGCCCCATGTTGATGCCATGGGGGTGGAACGCCTGCTCCAGCACCGAGGTGCTGTGGCGAAGCCAGAGCATGCAGTCGTTGGACTCTTCCAGGCTGAGGTCGAGCAGACTGCTCACATGGCGGTAGGGTGTGACCATCAAATGTCCGTTGTTGTAGGGGAATTTGTTCATGATCACGAAACAGTACCGCCCCCGGGCCAGAATGCACCGCTCCTCGTCCTGCGCCTGGTCCTCAGGGATGCAGAACACGCATTCGTCCGGCTTTGGCCCCAGGATGTAGTTCAGCCTCCACGGCGCCCACAATACTTCCATATCACTTCCGCTCAAGAATTGATTTGATAATCGACAGGGCGTGTTCCGGATCCCGTGCCCGCTGCACGCCGTCTATCGCGCCCATGTCGCCGATGGCCACCACCGGCTTGCCTGTCTTGCGGGCCAGGGCCACCTCCGAGAGGGTGCCGAACCCGCCGCCCACGGCCACGATCACGTCGCCGTTGGTCACCACCAGCATGTTGCGCATGGGGCCAAGCCCGGTGGCGATGGGGATTTCCACCCAGGCGTTGGCCGTGGTCCGGTCGCTCGACGGCAGTATGCCAATGGTCCTGCCGCCCGCCTCGCGCGCGCCCTTGCACGCGCCTTCCATGACCCCGCCCAGGCCGCCGCAGACCACGACATATCCGTTCCTGGCCAGCAGGCCTCCCAGCTCGACAGCGGCTGCGTAGAGCGCCCGGCCCTCACTATTCGGCCCGCACTGGCCTGATCCTATCACGGATACATGGCTTTTTGCCATGGCCCACTCCTGTTCGACCGCCATGACGGCAGCACTCTCAGTATCACCACTGGCCTGATTTTTCTACACGCCTTGGCGTCTTTGGGCAAGCATGAAACCGCTCACGAACCGTCGCCTTCCTTACACGTGCGCGACAAAGCACGCCCGAGCCGCTTGGCCAGCCGGAGCTGGTCCTCGCGCGTTTGCGCCCTGCCGTCGATCTTTGCCTCAAGCACCCTGACGAGGATGGCCGAGTAGGCCGGGCCAGGCGCAAGCCCCATCTCCTGAAGATCGGTTCCAGACACGTCGATGGTCACATCGCGCAGCCGGGTCAGGTATTGCGAGATGCCCCGGCGGATGTGCTCCTTCCTGCTGCGGGCCATGAGGAACAGGACGCCCTCAAGGGGGATGGGCCGAAGAATGGCGGAGAGCCGGCTCAAGCGCGACTTGTCCTCGCGCCAGCTCATGAGCCGCATGAGGGCGTCGCCGATCATGTCGCGCAACTGGAGGAATTCGCGCTCCTCCTTGGTGGTGAAGCGCAGCCTCGACGTCACCTGACCGATCTGGTCGCGCTTGATGCCCATGGTCAGACCCAGCAGATAGAGCTTCCATGGCACGACCCTGGGCTCCAGGTAGAGCAGCTTGTACCAGTTGTTGACCTTGCCAAGCTCCATGAGCACCTGCACCCGGTCCGCCGAGAGCTTGAGCAGGGGATGGATCGCCTCCATGATGCCCAGCTCCTGCATCCGGTTGAGGCAGGCCAGCGGATTCTCCTCGGCCATGATCAGCTGCAATTCGTGCATGATGCGGGTGCCGGAGAGTTTGCTGAACAGGTCGAGGCTCAGGGCGTTCTTGATCAGGCGCAGGGTCTGGCCGCCGATCTGGAATTCGAAACGCCGCTCAAAGCGGATGGCGCGCAGGATGCGGGTCGGGTCTTCCACAAAGCTCAAGGAGTGGAGCACCCGGATGGCCTTGTTCTTCATGTCCTGCTCCGCGCCGAAAAAGTCCACCAACTGGCCGAACCGGCCCGGATTGATGCGCAGGGCCAGGGCATTGATGGTGAAATCGCGCCGGTACAGATCCATCTTGATGGACGAAAGCTCCACCGTGGGCAGGGCCGCCGGGTATTCATAGTATTCGAGCCGGGCCGTGGCCACGTCCACGCGCTGGTCGTCGAGGATGACCACCGCTGTCTTGAACTTGACATGGGCCTTGACCCTGCCGCCCAGCTGTCGGGCCAGCCGCCGGGCATAGGCGATGGCGTCGCCTTCCACCACCAGGTCGAGATCGAAATTGGGCCGGGCCAGCAGGATGTCGCGCACGAAACCGCCCACCGCGTAGACCTCCCAGCCCATATCCTGGCCCAGTTCGCCCGCGACCTTCAGGAAATCGATCATCTTCTGGGGCAGTCGGCTGTTGACCAGGGAGGCGATGTTGCGCTCCCTGCGCCGCTCGGGCAGCAGCGAGTCCGGAATCCGCGCCGGTTCGTCGATGAGCATGTTCATCAGGTCGGTCCGGGTGATCACCCCGACCAGGGTTTCGCCGTCCATGACCGGAAGCATGCGCTGCCGTTTGCCCAGGATGATCTCCATGACCCGGTACAGATCGGTCCCGGACTCCACGGTCTCGAACTTGCGGCTCATGTATTCGCTCAGGCCGAGCTTGCCCAGGCCGTGCGACAGGGCCTTGTCCGCGGTCTGGTGTCCCATGATGCCGACGCAGCGCATGGTGCCGCTGGCGACCACGGGCACATCCTTCAGGCCGTAGCGGGTCATCAGTTCCACAGCCTCGTTCATGGCCCTGTCGTCCTCGATGACCACCGGCGGGCGCGACATCAGGCTCTCGATCACGATCTGGGGGTTGATGTGGGAGTAGAGCAGGGCAAAGAGATCGTCGCGCACCTCGGCCAGGGTCCGGTCCTTGACCGTGGCCGAGGCCGCAGCCGCGTGTCCGCCGCCGCCTAGGGAGGTGCAGATCTGGCCGACGCTGACATCCGGGTGCTTGGAGCGCGCCACCACGTGGATGCGGTCGCCCATGCGCCCCAGGGCAATGACGACCCGGATGTTCTCCATGTCCATGAGTTTGTGGACCAGCAGGGCGAAGTCGGGCACGAAGCGGTCCGTGGACAATTCGGTGATGACCACGTCCACGCCGTGGATGTCGTAGGTGGCCGCGTTCTGGAGCAGCTCGCCCAGGTGGGTGATCTGCTCGGCGGACAATTCATGGGAGAGAAGGTCTGAAATGACCTCGATGTCCATGCCCTGACCCTTGAGCCAGCCTGCGGCCTCGAAATCGTGCGGGGTGGTGGAGTTGAAGCCAAAGGAACCGGTGTCCTCGTAGATGCCGAGCCCGAGCAGGGTGGCTTCCTCGGCGTTCAGGGTGATGCCGCGTGTACGCATCTCGGCCACGATGATGGCCGTGGTCGAGCCCCAGTCCTTGACCACGCTCATTTCCGCCTTCAGATCGTCGTCCGTGTCCGGATGATGGTCATAGAGGTGGATGCGCAACCCCGGCTTGTCCAGCAGGGGACGCACCTGGGGGATGCGCGAGCGCTGACGGGTGTCCACCACCACCAGCAGTTCCACATCGTCGGGGTCGATGTCCTTGAAAGCCTTGAAGTTGAAGAGATATGTCGTGCTCTGGATGAAGAAGTTGCGCAGGCTCTTCTCCTGGCTGCCGGGAAAGACGAGGGTTGCGCCCGGATAGAGCTTGCTGGCCGCGACCATGGCGGCCAGGGCGTCGAAATCCGCGTTGGCGTGGGCCGTGATCACGGTCTTGGCATGTATCTTTTCGTTTGCGTTCATGGGGGTGTCAGCCGTGGCGATCACATGGAGGACCGCGGGTGGTATTGCTGGTGGATCGACCTGAGCCTGCCCGCCTGGATGTGGGTGTAGATTTCCGTTGCCGAGATGTCGGAATGGCCGAGCAGCATCTGCACGGTGCGCAGGTCCGCGCCGCCTTCGAGCAGATGGGTGGCAAAGGAGTGGCGAAAGGTGTGGGGCGAAATGCTCCGTTTGATTCCGGCCTTGTCCGCGTAAGTCTTGATCAGCTTCCACACCCCCTGACGGGTCAGCCCCTTGCCCGAGCGGTTGAGGAACATGAAGTCCACGGCAGGGCGGAAGGCGGGACGGGTGTTCAGCAGATAGCGACTCAGCACATCCTGCGCCACATAGTGGATGGGCACCAGCCGTTCCTTGGCCCCCTTGCCGAACACCCGGAGCAGCCCGGTCTGGGCGTCGTAGTCCAGCACCTTCATCTCGATCAGCTCCGAGACGCGCAGCCCGGCGGCGTAGAGCAGCTCCAGCATGGCTTGATCGCGCATGCCCAGCTTTGTGGCAGTTTCGGGCAGGGCGAGCACACGGGACATTTCCTCGCGGGTCAGGAATTCCGGGAGCTTTTTGGGCAGCTTGGGATTCTCCAGCAGATGGCCGGGGTCTTCCTTGTACCAGCGCTGGTCCAGGGCAAAGGCGAAGAAGCCGCGCAGGGACGAAAGGTGTCGGGCCAGGGAGCGGCTCTGGAGTCCCCTGGCGCGCAGATATGTCAGATATAAAAAGAGCGTGCGCTCGGTCAGGTCTTCAAGGCGGAAGGATTTTTCCTCAAGAAAGGCAAGCAGGGAGGCGAGGTCGGCGGAATAGCCGGACAGGCTGTTTTCGGAGAGTCCCTTTTCGATGAGGACATGCTCAAGGTAGCCGTCCACCCAATGGTGGGCAGGGGGGGTGTCTCTGCCTGATTTCTGTTCCCTGGCCATGATCACGCCACAATCACTCTGAGTGTTTGAAATGGTGCAATAAAATTGTCCCGTCCCCAACCATCGCTCACGGTCCGGCAGGGGTGGTCCGGCCACGCCTTCATCCGATAGCTATCAAGTGGGCGCACAAAGAGCAATGGTTCACATTGACAGTGGGACACCGCCCAATTATGAAAGACACTTCGTAGTTTACTGCAAGGAGAGTTCATACATGACAGTTTTCAGTCTCGCGGATCGCCTTTCGACTTTGCCCCCGTACCTGTTCGCGGCCATCGACAAGGCCAAGGCCCAGGTGGCGGCCAAGGGCATGGACATCATCAGCCTCGGCATAGGCGACCCCGACCTTCCCACTCCCGAATTCATCATCGAGGCCCTGTATAACGGCGCCAAGAACCCCAGGAACCATCAGTATCCTTCCTATATAGGCATGAAAACATACCGGCAGGCCGTGGCCGACTGGTACAAGCAGCGTTTCGACGTGGATCTCGACCCTGACACCGAGGTGGTCAGCCTCATCGGCTCCAAGGAAGGCATCGCCCATTTCCCGCTGGCGTTCATCAATCCGGGCGACGTGGCCCTGGTGGCCACGCCCAACTATCCGGTCTACGGCATCGCCACCAACTTCGCGGGCGGCGAGGTGCAGTATCTGCCGCTGCTTGAGGAGAACGACTTCCTGGTCGATCTCGACGCCGTGAGCAACGACACCTGGGCCAAGGCCAAGATGATCTTCGTGTGCTATCCGAACAACCCGACTGCGGCCACGGCCACCCGGGAGTTCTACGAGCGCCTCATCGAAAAAGCCAGGGAGTTCAACGTCATCGTCGTCTCCGACGCGGCTTACACCGAAATCTACTACAACCCCGACGACCGGCCCATGTCCATCCTTGAATGCAAAGGGGCCAAGGACGTGTGCATCGAATTTCATTCCCTGTCCAAGACCTACAACATGACCGGATGGCGCATCGGCATGGCTGTCGGCAACCCGAGCCTGGTTGCCGGGCTGGGCAAGATCAAGGAGAACTGCGATTCCGGCATCTTCCAGGCCGTGCAGGAAGCGGGCATCGCCGCCCTCAGGGATGGCGAGCCCTACGCCGAGCAGTTCCGCGCCATTTACAAGGAGCGGCGCGACGTGGTCAGCGCGGCCCTGACCAAGGCGGGTATCAGGCACCGCGTCCCCGACGCCTCCTTCTACATGTGGTGCAACACCCCCGAAGGCTACAAGTCGTCGGAATTCGTTACCAACGTGTTGATGCAGACGGGCGTGGTGCTGACGCCAGGCAATGGCTTCGGCACTCCCGGCGAAGGGTATTTCCGCATCTCTCTCACCGTAAACAACGACAAGCTCGAGGAGGCGGTATCCAGAATATCGAAACTGTAATCTGCTACGTCAGCCTCGGTTCCAACGAGGGAAACCCCGAAGAGAACCTGAACGAAGCGCTGACGCGGCTTGAGACCTATGGCGACGAGATTTCGCTCAAGGCCATTTCGAGCATCTACCTGACCGAGCC
>Ga0180017_100432_pt1 | contig 14523 bp, 14 predicted proteins | sample KR46_S_MetaG_FD_129674 | JGI IMG/M metagenome (GOLD analysis project Ga0180017, IMG submission 129674) | Groundwater microbial communities from the Olkiluoto Island deep subsurface site, Finland - KR46_S_MetaG | ecosystem: Environmental > Aquatic > Deep subsurface > Groundwater | place: Finland...
GGTGCGGCCTGGATGCTTGCGGGCTGCCTGGCGGCCTGGATCGTGCCGGTTTGGGACGAGACGGCTGCGGCGGGCGGCCGGGGCTGCGCGGCGATTGTTTGCGCCTGTTTTGGGGCCGGCGGCAGGGGTGGTGCGGGGGGCTGGGCCTGTTTATCCTGGCTGGTGACCGGGAGGATGATTTCCTGTCCGATGCGCAGCGTGTTGCTGTCCGGGACATCGGGGTTCAGCGACAGAAACAGGTCCATATACTGGCTGAATATCAGTTTTGTAGGCACCCCTTGGGCCTGCAGGATCTGGACGAGCGTGTCCCCGGCGCGGACAACGTAGGGCATTTTTTCGTATGACCCGGGAGGCTTGGTTGGCTTTGGCCTGACCACGACGGCGGCCGCTTGGGAGGAAATTTCGGGGATCTGGATGACCTGGCCCGGCATCAATCGGTTTACGTCCGGGATATGCGGGTTCAGGGACTGGATGTCCGGCAGGAGCCGTTGAATTTCCGAAGAAGAATATCCCTTGGATTCCAGTATCTTGAACAGCCATTCTCCCTGCTTGACGACATGCTCTTCGCCAGGCTGGCGCTCAACGGCGATATTTTTTTCAAAAAAAAGACGCAGCGGTTTTTCTGAAAATCCCGGGCTGGTTATGCTTGTCAGGAAGCATAGAGCGAGAATAAGAAGGACAGCACGTCTCATGTTTTTCAAGAGGCCCCGTTTTTTGTGGGCAATTGTTTCCGGTAATGGAAACAAGGATATAGCAAAAAGGATGCGGACTGTCACTGCACTTTGCGTAAAGGGATTCACTCGAACGACTCAAAGGAGTATAGCATGTATGTAGGCCTTGCCATGGATAAACATGTCCCCACCATCACTTCCGATACGCTGATCGTCAAGGCGGATCGCATGATGGAGGAAAACAGGCTCTGGATTTTGCTTGTGCTTGAAAGCGGAAAACTCAAAGGATATGTGGCCAAGGAGGATATTCGAGCCGCATTGCCTTCGGGAGCGACCACATTCAGCAAACATGAATTAAATTACCTTCTCTCGCGGATGACTGTCAAAGAACTGGTGCGTGGCGGCATGCCCACCGTGACCCCTGAAACGGAAATCGAGGTCGCGGCCAAGATCATGCACGACAGGGATCTGGCCGGACTGGCCGTGGTCGACAAAAATGAGCGACTCAAAGGCTACATCAGCCGGGGTTCCATGCTGGCCGTGCTGGTGGAGGAAATGGGCCTGGAACTCGGGGGACATCGCATCGCCATCGAGGTCGAGGATCGCAAAGGACTCATGGCCGAGATCAGCAGGCTTTTTTTCGACCTGGGGGTGAACATCCTGTCCACCTCGACCTTTTTTCGCGGCAATCAGCGACTGCTGGTCTTCCGGGTCCGCACCGACGACGCCGAAGCCTTGCAGAGGGTGCTGACGGACAAAGGCTACAGGATCGCCGGGCCGGAGCGTTTCGAGCAGGAGTGGGCGTAATCCTTGACTTGCGCCGAAAACAAGCGGCCAACAACAAAATCGGCCGCGAACACAAGGTTCGCGGCCGATTTTTGTGTGAAAGGGCATCGTTATTTGAGGAAAGAGCAGCAGTAGTCGGTGACTGCCCGGACTCTGAGCGAAAATTTGGAATTTGCCGGGACGTTAAAAGTCATGCCGTCACGTATGGTTTTCCAGACGGTTTCGCCGGGCAGAAGCACATCCAGGTCGCCGGACTGGATTTCCATCAGTTCTTTTTCGGCGGTGCCGAATTCGTACTCCCCAGGCAGCATGATCCCCAGGGTTTTTTTTGTTCCATCGGAAAAAACAACCGTGCGGCTGGTGACCTTGCCGTCGAAATAGACGTTGGCTTTCTTCAGCACGGTGACATTTGAATATTCGGTCATGGCGTTCTCGCTGCTGGTTTGAGGTGCGGGGCTGAAGCCTCTTGTAGCGCACCGTATCCCGGACTGTCATCCCTGCAACGGGGACTGAAAAAGGAAAAGGCCCGCGGGGGCCTTTTTTCAGTTCAACTTGGAGGTGATGTTGTGGTCGATCCACTGCGGGTCCCACCATTCGATGGGCTGCACCTCGATGCCGGAAACGAGCACGCCGAAATGCAGATGGTCGCCTCCTGCCATGCCCGTGGCCCCTGTTTTGCCGATGATCTGGCTGCGCTGGACCGTTTCCCCTGTCTGCACATGAATTTCGCTCAAGTGCGAATACAGTGACTGTAGTCCGAAGCCATGGTCGATGACCACCACGTTGCCGTAGATGCCCATGAATTCCGCCAGCACGATGCGTCCGGTGTTGCCGGCCGGAACCGGCGAGGCCGCCAGTGACGCGAGGTCCACGCCGAGGTGGGTCTGGTTGTCGACGGCATTGCTCTGGTACAGGTAGGTGCGGTTGTCGGCGAAGGCGGCCATGGGCGCGCTGTTGGGCAGACGGACGAAGGTGCCGTCCCAGAGTTTCTGGGGCACGGTATCCTTGCCAAGTTCGACTAGGAAGTTCACGTTCTTGGCCCGCAGCTCGGAATTGACCTTCAGAAAGAGGTCGATGGGGGTGGTCGCGTCGGGGTAGAGATCCGCGAACTGGCCCATTTTGGACTGCAGGAAATTATCGGAAATGTTGATGCTGTCGTGCTTGAATTTCTTCATCAGCGGGCGGAAGTTGAAGCCCACCGTGGACTCGTTGCCGGCCAGATCGGTGGCCACCAGTACCGGCGTCACGGCTTTGGGGTCGATGTTGTATGGAAGAGCGAAGAAAGACAGATACTTGCCAGGCTGGTAGGGGTAGCCGGGAAAAAAGTGGTCGCCCAGTCTCACGCCGCTGACGGCCAGTTCCTCGTTGGTGCTGTAAACCACCAGGCCTGTTCCGCCGTGATTGACGTTATGCTGGCCGGACAGAACGGAGATGACCGGCGGTTTGGAGTCGATGTCCATCTGACGTACGATCTGGGCTCTGTTGCCGCGCCCCAGACGATGCCAGGATGTGTCCTTGACCGTGATCGTCAGGGTCAGGGGTTCGCTTTTTAGCCCAGCCTTGGGCAGGGAAAACTCCTCGCGCAGTTCCCTGGTGCCGGGGGGCAGGGTCTTGTTGATGATGTCCACTGTGTTGCCGCCCTGAACTGCCACGACATGCAGACTGTGCAGGGCCGAGTCCTTGTCCGCCGCCGTGATGGTGAACACTGTCCGGGTGCTGGCTGTGGATTGTTCGGGGGTCAGCGCCAGGGTGGGCGGAGTCCACTCCGCTTTGACATAATACATGGCTCCCAAGGCTCCAAGAAGGAGCAGCATGACAAGAAAAAAAGCTGAAGAAATGGGGTTTTTCATACCAAATGCCTGTTGTTTGTGTTTGAAGTCGTGAGCGTTGGAAGGCGGTCAAGGTCCGCAGGTCCGGATGTCAGGGGGCGGCCAGGGTCGCGAGGAAACGCCGCAAGCATTGTATATGCTACGGACGGTGTTCGATTTTGGCAAGTTTGGTAAAGCTCAATCGCGCAGTAGCTGATTTCCCATTTGTTCCAAGACGTTATGGCGGGCAAGACTGTGCCGCCAGATTTGCGGGATGTTCTTTTCCCCGTACCATGCCCCTGCCAGCTGACCATACGCGGCCAGGGCTCGTGGGCCATGGGGAAGGCAACGGAGGCTGCCTTCGGCAAAGGATGTGCTGTCCTGGAAGGCGATCATAGCCGCCTGCAGGGAGAGCCCCGCCGGGCTCTGGGCCGCCATGGACACCTTGGTGCACAGGTCTGCGATTTCGGGGCAGAGATTGTCCGGCAGTGCCGGGCGCAGGACGTTCCCTTTCCCGGCGCCGTGCAAGGCATCAAACATCATGGCTGCCAGCAGCCTGCAGGCGTCCAGGCTCTGGGGGTCGGAGTGCGTGGTCATGGTTGCTCCGGCCACAGCCGCCAGCATGTCTTCCCGCGTAGAGGAGAAGTACACCACTACCGGGGCGACCCTGGCCAGGCAGGCGTCACCCTTGGTCAGGCTCTCGTCCAGCGGGTTCCAGGTGCGCTCGAAGCGCAGGATGGCCTGTTTGACGGTCTCGTCGATGAAATCGCAGGTTTCGGTCGAGCTGAGGTACCCGTAGCGCAGCCAGCTCGTGTAGCGAACCATCTGATCGCGCTGATCCATACCCCTGTTTTCGATCAGACTCTCGGCCAGGCTCAGGGCCATGGCGGTTCCGTCGCCCCACAGGCCCGGAGTCAGCGGCGCGTCTTCGGACACATCGCCCGGGTTTGATCCGGCCAGGGCTTCGCAGACCGCCAGGCCAAAAAGGCTCCCGAGGGCCTTGTCCGGGTCAGGCCTTGGCACGGTCCAGCGCCTCCTGGTCGTATTTGCGCTGCACTTCCTCGTAGGCGTTGGCCAGATCGCGCAGAATGGTCAGGGTTTGCTGCGCTTCAAGCAGATCGAGCTTGCGGATGGCAAAGCCGGCGTGGATGATGACGTAATCGCCAAGGGCCACCTCTCCGTCGAGGAGCATGAGGGACGCGGTGACAAAGGTTTCGCCTTCACCGACGCGGCACTGCGCCACGCCGTTCTCGATGGATTCAATCTTGACTGGAATGGCCAGACACATAACGGCTCCTTAGTTTGGGGTGCAGGTTCCTCCGGCGCTCTTTATCTCGTGGATGACCGATTCGATCATCACGGGCATGGACGAGAGCGCCGTGGGAGAGAGTTCCAGGGCCATGGAATCGTAGTCGAAAGGCTCCATGCCGATGACCACCGCCTCCGGGCGGTTGCCGACGATTTCGCACATGCCCAGGGTGTCGACGAGGTCGGTCTGATGCATGGAGTCACGAAAGGCCAGGCTTTTGCGCAGATCCTCGCCCATGAGCCGGTAGACGGAGCCGGGCTTGTCGTCGCAGAGCACGGCGTCGCAGACGATGAGGTAATCAGCTTCAAGGATGGGGCCCATCAGCCTGGTGCCCAGGGTGCCGCCGTCCATAAGGGTTACGTTGTCTGAAAACGTGTACTTTTCCTGCATCTGCTCAATGCAGCGCACGCCGATGCCTTCATCGGTGAAAAGAATGTTGCCCACGCCAAGAACGAGAATGCGCTTGTCAGTCATGCACGTGTCCATGTTTGAAATATAATGGGAAACAGCTACGCAAATTCGCGGATTGGTTCAAGGGAGGAATGGGCCCCGAAATCGGGGCCCATCTTGCTTACAGGATCTTGAACTTGCGAACCTGGTTGGTCTTGGAGTCGATGACATGCACGCCGCAGGCGATGCACGGATCAAAGGAGTGCACGGTGCGCAGAATTTCCACCGGACGTTCCGCATCGGCGATGGGAGTGCCGATGAGCGCTTCTTCCACCGCAGACATTTTGCCGCCCGAGCAGCGCGGCCCGAAGTTCCAGGTCGAGGGCACGACGAGCTGGAAGTTCTCGATCTTGCCGCCCTTGATCTTGATCCAGTGGCTGAGTGCGCCACGAGGAGCGTTGACGTAACCGACGCCTTCGGCCTCGTCGGGCATGGTCCAGTCCTGGTAGATCTTGTTGTTGCCGCTCTTCACGTTTTCGACCAGTTCGTTGACCCAGTCCATGAGCTTGTCGGCGATGAGCTTGGTCTCGATACCGCGCGCAGCCGTACGGCCGAGGGTGGAGAAGAGGGCCGGAGCGCCGACGCCAAGATAGCCCAGCACGTAATCGACCAGTTTCTTCACTTCCGGGTGTCCCTTGCCGTAGGCGACCAGGATCGTGGCCAGGGGGCCGGTTTCCATGGAGTTGCCGTCATAGCGCGGTGCCTTCATCCAGGAATAGCGGTCGCGGTCTTCGTAGCTGGTGTACTGAGGCTCGGTCACGCCCGTATAGGGGTGATGGGCCTTGTCGCCCTGATACCAGCTGTGGCGGACGTGTTCTTCGATCAGCTTGGGATCGAAATTGCCGACACTGCCGATGTTGCGGTTGTAGATGACGCCCTGGGGTATCCAGCGGCTGTTGATGTCGTTCTCGACGGACGGGAATTCGCCAAAGCTCATGAAGTTGGTGGTACCGCCGATGCCCGCCCAATCCTTGTAGTAGGACGCCACGGCCAGCAGGTCCGGGATGTAGCATTCGTCGATGAACTGCTTGGTTTCCTGGAACAGGCCGACAAATTCGGAGATGCGTTCGTCGGTCAGGCTTTCGTAACAGGTCACGCCGCCAACCACTGTGAACTGGGTGTGCGGGTTCTTGGCGCCGAAAACGGCCATGGCGCGGGCGGCCTTGACCTGCAGGTGCAGGGCTTCGAGGTAGTGCGCGGTGGCGATGAGGTTCACTTCGGCCGGCAGGTAATAGGCCTTGTGCCCGCCGAGGAAGTAGGCGTTGGTGAAGATGCCGAGCTGGCCGGAATCGACCAGGCCCTTGACTCTGTCCTGCACGGCTTTGAGGTCTTCGGCCTTGGTCACGCGGGTCGAGATGGAGTTGGCGATGGCCGCGGCCTTCTTGGGATCGGCGGTCAGGGCTCCGGTCACATCGACCCAGTCGAGGGCATGCAGATGATAGAAATGCACGATGTGGTCATGCAGGAACTGGGCGGCCAGAACCAGGTTGCGGATCAGTCGCGCGTTGTCGGGCAGGTTCTTGTCCACTCCTACGGCGTTGTCCACGCAACGGGTGGACGCCAAAGCGTGGGTATAGGTGCACACGCCGCAGGCGCGCTGCGTGAAGTGCTGGGCGTCGCGAGGATCGCGGCCTTTTAAAATCAGTTCCAGACCACGGAAGAGCTGGGAACTGGACCAGACATTGGTGACCTTGCCCTGGTCCACTTCGACTTCGATTTTGAGGTGACCTTCGATACGGGTTACGGGATCCACGATGATGGGACCCTTGAAGGTTGTATCCATGGGGGTGGCGATGACACCCGGGGCTTGGTTGGGTTTGCAACCGGACATATGTACTCTCCTCTGGAATCAGTAAAAGTTTAGCCTGAAGCGACAGCCTTGTTACGCTTCTTCGTAGAAGGGCGAGGCGGTATCCCAGAAATCGGGCTCACTGCACCCGATGCAGGGGTGGCCGGCCTGAACGGGCCAGTTTGTCTGGTTGAACTTGACCTTGGGACAGTTGTTGTAGGTGGTGGGGCCTTTGCAACCAAGCTCATACAGGCACCAGCCCTTGCGCGCTTCTTCTGAATCAAAGGAGGGCGCGAACTCGCCGGCTTCGTAATGGGGCAGGCGTTCGCACAGTTCGTGCACGGTTTCGTTGAAGAACATCAGCGGGCGGTTGATGTCGTCCATTTCCGGGATCGCCAGGTTATGGGTCAGGAGATGAACGATGGTTCCGACCAGGTTGTAGGGGTTGGGCGGACAGCCGGGAATGTTGACGGCATTGACGCCCAGATGCTTCAATGCGTCGTTGATACCCTTGGCATCGGTCGGATTGGGCCTGGCGGCCTGCACGCCGCCATAGGTGGCGCAGGTTCCGTAAGCGATGGTGGCGATGGCTTTGGGCAGAATTTTTGAGTTGATATCAAGCATGGTGTGTCCGCCGACCATGCCGTAGATGCCGTTGTCTTTCATCGGGATGGCGCCTTCAACGATACACAGGAATCCATGCGGAGAATTGATGGCCTCCTGCAGGGCTTCTTCGGCCTTGTGTCCCGCTGCGGCCATGAGGGTCTCGTGGTAGTCAAGGCTGATTGTGTCAAGGATCAGGTCGTCGATAAAGGGTCGAACTGCGCGCAGAATGGATTCGGAGCAGCCGGTGCATTCCGCGTTATGCAGCCAGACCACGGAAGGACGCCGGGGAGAAGTCAGTGCCAGGGCGATTTTGTTGGCAAATGACGCCTCCATGCCCATGACCGCTGCGATTGTGGTGCAGAACTTCATGAAGTCTCGACGTGAGACTCCACTTTTCGCCAATCGCTCTTCGGCCCCGGGTCTTCCTAAACCTACAGAAACCTTCATAACACACCTCCATCAGTGTATGAATAAAAGACAGGTTGCAATTGTTGCTGACCTGTTATGTCCACATTCGGTACTGAAGTTCGCATAATAATGCCTTTTGTTTCCCGTTACATGGCGATGCTTGGGAGGTCAATACGTAGTCCTAAAAAAGTAGGTATAGTATCACGAATTTAGATATAAAATCCGGCATGCATCGTAATGTCTTATTTGAAGACCCCGGTGTTACATTTGCGATGACAGTGTTATTTTCTGCGCGTGAGGCGGGTTTTCTTCGCGTTGTCGTATTCTTTGCGTGACACTTCAAACTCAGGTTTGCGATGCCGTAGTTTTCGGATAGTCTTGAGACCAAAGCGGGAAGAAGGCCGTTGCCGATCTTGAACTTGCGGCAAAGCCTGCGTAGTGATGGAAACGTAATGCCGCAAACGGGCCGTCCGCCAAGCTCTTTGAGAGGAGATGACTCATGGACAAGCAGATCATTCTTGACGCCTTCATGTTCCGGCACGCATGCAAGGAGTTCGACCCCGGGCTCAAGATCGCCGAAGAGGATTTCCTCTTTATCCTGGAAACCGCGCGTCTTTCCCCCAGTTCCTTCGGGTTTGAACCATGGCAGTTTCTCATCGTCCAGGACATGAATTTGCGCATGAAATTCCTGCCGCATACCTGGGGCGGCAAGGGGCAGATTCCCACAGCCAGCCATTATCTGGTCTGCCTGGCCATGAAGACGCCCCTGCTCAAATTCGACAGTGTCGGCATCGCTGATTTCATGCGTCAAATCCAGGAACTGCCCGAGGACCGAATCACCGCCCGCACGGAGTATTACGCCACCTTCCAGCAGTCGGATTTTCGCCTGCTCGACAGCGACCGGGCCATGTTCGACTGGGCCTGCAAGCAGTGCTACATCGCTCAGGCCAACATGATGACGGCGGCGGCGCTCATCGGCATCGATTCGTGCCCCATCGAGGGCTACGCGCAGGACAAGGTGGACGAGGTGCTGGCAGAGGATTTCGGCGTGGATCTTGAAGAATACGGGGTGGCCTACATGCTTGCTTTCGGCTACCGGGCCAAGCCTCCCAAGCGCAAAACGCGCAGGCCGCTTGAACAGATGATGCGTTGGTTTTAAATGTTCAAAAACGATCTGGAAAACGAGAATACGGTGAGTGAAGGATATTCCATCGCGGAAGTGTCACAATACTGCATGGCCACGGACCTGGGGCTTGAGTGCGTCTGCTCGAAACGTTCCTCGGTCACCATCGGCACGGGTGCCACGTCCAAGAAAGAGGACAGCACCCTCTACTATTACGCCAAACAGATCGACGACGACCTGCTGGCCCTGCAGTCCCTCAACGCCAATTGGGCGCCTTCCGGGCCAGCCATGGAAGTGACCATGGACGAGCTGATCACCCAGTATCAGCCCGAAGTGGACATGTTTTTGAAACAGGTCAAACCCGTGATCCAGAAGATTGCCAAGGCCGTGGCCAAGGGCGACCGCCATCGTAAAAACGGCGAACCCTATTCGGCGGCCATGGAATACAACAACGCCCTGGGTCTGGACGAACAGAACGTGCGCGCATTGTTTGGCCTCGGGCTGACCTATTTGCAGTACAACCAGCACGACAAGGCCCAGACGGTCTTCGAACAGCTCATTGCTCTCGACGGGTTCGCCTCCGCCGAATTCAAACACCTCTTCAACCAGTTCGGCATCGAACTGCGCAAGCAGACCATGCTGGAGCAAGCCTGCCGCTATTACCTGCGTGCGCTGGAGGTCTGCTCCACCGACGAGAACCTGTATTTCAACCTGGCTCGGGCCTTTGTGCAGGGCGGCAGGGTCGGCGAGGCGGAAAGCGCTCTGGAGAAGTGCCTGAGCATCAACCCCGGACATGAGGAAGGAATTAAATTCAAAAAGTATCTCTGCTCCCTGTCCTTGACCTGATCAGTGTCCCGTGCGCAGTTCGTGGATTCCAACGCCGAGCAGCAGCACGAGCATGGCCAGCCCCGAACCGGTCACGCCCGCCCACCCGAAATGTTTGAATCCGTATCCCATGACCGTGATTCCCGCCGATCCTCCCAGATAATACCATAGAATATAAAGCGAATTTGCCCTGCCCCGGCTGGAGGAGAGCTTGCGGTTCATGCTCCCCACCGCCGCCGCGTGGATGGCGAAGAACCCCGCGCAGGCCATGGCCAGGCTCAGACAGACGACGGCGAGGCTCGGCACATGGCTCAGCAGCAGGGCGGCCGCAAGGATCAGCGATCCCAGGATCATGGTCAGGCCGTTGCCGAAGCGGTTGCTGAACCTGCCGGACAGGGGAGCGATGATCACGCCGACGATATAGGTCAGGTACAAGAGGGTGATGAGGTTGGTGGAGGCCGAGAACGGCGGGGCGCTCAGGTAGAAGGGCAGGTAGTTGAAGGTGGCCCCGAAGACGAAAAGGGCGCCGAAGCCCACGGCGAAGGTGCGCAGCATGTCGCCCCGGCGAAGAAGTTCAAGGTAGCCCGGCCCGCTGCCCGCTTTTTCGGCGGGCCGCTCTTCCTTGGGCAGCAGCAGAACTGCCGCCACCGCCGTGGCCAGAACCATGACCGAGGCCGTGACAAAGGCGTAGCGCCAGTGCAGCGGTGGATGAATCCAGCCGCCAAGGAGCCGTCCGCCCAGGCCGCCGACCACGGTGGCGGAAACGTAGGAGCCCATGACCACGTTCAGTCGTTCCACGGGAAGGTTCCTGGCCAGATAAGTGGCCAGACAGGTGGTCAGCGCCGGGATGAAAAGGCCCTGCAGCAGGCGCAGGGCGATGAGGACGTTTATGTTCTCGGCCACGGCGCAGGCTATTCCGGCCCCGGCGACCACTGTGCCGCCCATGATGATGAAGGGCTTGACCGGGTACATATCGGCCAGGCGTCCGAAGAGGAGGGTGGAGAAGGCCACGCCGAGGATGACGGTGGACACGGTCTGGGCCGCCTTGGCGATGGAGACCCCGAATTCGGCTTGCAGCACCGGCAGCACGGGCTGCACAAGATAGATTGTGGTGAAGCTGGCCGAAACCAGCGCAAAGACCAGCGCTTGCAAGGCCAGGGGCGAGATGTGCTTCATGGCCGGTTCATTCTTGCTTGTCATCCTCCAGTCGCATGTTCACATGAGGAATGCCCGCCTCCATGAACTCCTCTCCGCAGGGCATGAAGCCGTGGCCGCGGTAAAACCCTGTTGCCCTGGTCTGGGAGTGGAGTTCGAAGCGGCGGAATCCGCTCTTGCGGCACTCTTCAAGCATGAAATGAAGCAACTCGCTCCCGACTCCCCGGCCACGCCAGGCACGGCGCACGGCCAGCCGCTGCAGGAAGGCCCGGTCGCCCTGGTAGCGGATGCGGCCGCAGGCCACGGGCTCTTTATCCATTACCCCGAGCACGTGCACGGCCGCGAGATCGTGACCGTCCATTTCGTCGGCTTGCGAGATGCCCTGCTCCTCCATGAAAACGATGGCCCGGATCATGAGCACCTGGAGCAGGTCGTCCATTGTACGTACACATTTGAACATGAGTATCCCTGTGCGCCGGTTCTAGGGCCGGCGCAGGTATGGTCTATTTGCCGGGATCGGCCGTCTGGTTTGCCGGAACTACCGTTGGGGCTTCCGGCGTGGCGCTTGTTTCCTGGCTTGAAAACAGCGGCTTCAGGTTGGCCGCCATTTTCTGGATATAGCCCTTGTCCCAGGCCATGCCCAGAACCACGAAAAGGGCCAGCAGCACGGCCCAGCGTTTCCAGGGTGCCTTTTTCTCCGCGAAGGGGTCCACCAGGGAGCGTTTGGCCCCCTGTGGCAGTTCGGCCAGTTTGGTCAGGGTGGCACCGAAGGGGATGTTGATTCTGGCCTTGGTGTTCACCGCCCAGCCACCGGCGTCGAGAATGGGGGCCAGGTTGCGCTGGCGGAGTTTCAGATAGGCAATGAGCATGGACGGCCCCGAGATCATGAGCACAATGCCGCCGATGACCAGGGGCATCTGCCACAGGGCCAGGGTCAAAAATCCGCCCAGGACCGCGGCCATGGCCGTGCCGAGGGCTCCAAGGGCCAAGCCGATGGCGGCAAAGATGCCGGCGAACTTGCCGACGTCGAAGGGTGTTGGAGTCTTGGCGGCGTCCGGGCTTGCCCCCATGCCCGCCAGCTTTGTCCCGGCGGAGGCGTCCACGGCGCTGTCCTTGGCTGCGGCGAATTTGGCGATCTGTTCCCCGATCATGCGGCCAATGCGTTTATAGGGGGACATGAAGGCCTGGTGCACACTGATGGGATGCTCGATGATCTTGACCACCGTGGCGTCCCAGTCCCGGCCGAGGCGGTCATAGAAGATGCCGTTGCGCCCGACCATCAGGTTGTCGGAGTCGCCTCCGGTAAAAGCGGCGGCGATGTGCATCTGCTCACTGCTTTCGCGCCGCGTGCAGCGGCAGTAGGCGAGATAGGACTGGCTCAGGACGGCCAGGGTGGCGTGCGTGTCGGGGCTGGCCACGCGCACGCAGAGTTCGCAGGCCCGCCCGTCCAGGTACAGGGTGCCCGCCTGAAAAACGGCCTTGCGGTCCTGGGCGTAGAAATCACGGAAGGCCACGAAATTGTTGAGCAGAACCAGAAGATCGCGGGTGAAGTGCACAAGCCTGGTCACGCCCTCGAAACTTTCGACCTGCTCGGCCAGGCTCAGATCCTCGGCGATAATCTTTTCCAGCTCCCGGCGGCTGTCGTCGCCAAGCAGCCTCAACAGGTGCTCGACCCCGATGCTTTCCACCTCGCCGCCGGCCTTGGCCGCGAGCCAGGCCTCGTGGGGCTCCAGAATTGTCTTGATCTTCTCCCACTGTGATTGCGTCAGCGTGTCCACATCGCCGTAGAGGGGCGCGACCACCAAGGTCTTGAACGCAGTCAGGTTCCGAAACCATGCCGGGTTGGCCCCTTCCTTCAGTGGCAGGGGACGGCCCGCCTCGATCCGCGCCAGGGGAAAATGTTCAAGGTCCGCGTCAAGGCGCAGCTCGCATTGCGCAAGAGCCTCATAAGAGGTCAGGGGCGGGGTCAGGGCGTCCGCGGCCTTGGGGTCGTAGGCGGCCAGGTCGCAACGGGTGAAATAGTCATCCACTTTGGTCCGCAAGCTATTCGCCACGTCTCGCGCCGCCGTGGTGCTTTCGCCAAAAGGCAGGATCTCCCGGGCGTTCTCCTGGGCCTGGCCATGCCACTGCACATATTGGGCGGCAGCCAGGAAAAAGGCTTCGACCTGCTCCGAGGAAATGCCGGCCGCTCCGCCACGATCCTGCACGCTGCCCACGCAGGTCATGATGTCCTCGATCAGGATCTGCGTGGACTGGTCACGGGCCGAAGCGGGCGTGATCACCCCGTCGCCGTTGAAAGGGGACTCGTGAAGCAGCTCCTCCGTACCGGCCACGTGGTCGACGGTGATGGCCTCCGCTCCTTCCTGGCCGAGAAAGTTCTGGATCTGCCTGGCCGAGGCGAGCAGCCGTTTTCCTTCGGGTACGGAATCGTTGATGGCCGTCAGCGGCAGGGATGAACTGCCCGCCATCAGGGGGCGCAGATCCCGCAGCACCGAACAGACCCAGGTCACGGCCGCCAGAATCTCTGGAGCCCGGACGCGGCCGTCGCCATTGGTATCGAGCATGGCCAGGGTGCGCGGGTCGAATTCGAGCCCGTCCACCGGACAACTTAAGGCCGCCCACAATTTCTGATCCAGTTCATGCAGATTTAAAAGGTCTTCTGCGGTGTCGAGCCTGACCTGATCAAACCCGCCAAGGCGGAAAAAACGCCAGCGGTGGGGGGACGGCGATCCTGTCTGCATGCATTGCTCCTTGTTGGATGACGACTGCGGGTTCTAGCGACGGCGCGAGTCATGCTTACGCTCAAGACGGAGGCGATATCAAGGGCCAATGCCTGTCATACATGTGTCGCGAGGCACACGCCGAGCGCTCAATCCCTGATTTACGGGGTCCGATCACGGAGAATGGTTGCCAGCGCGGCGATCTTGCCGGGTATGTCCCGGACTTCGGTGATCTCCGTGACCAGGGCCACGCAGCGTGCCCCGTGCGCGACAACTTCGGCCAGATTGTGTTCCTTGATCCCGCCGATGGCGACAAAGGGAAGGTCTATTCCGCCTGCCACGAAATCCAGATATTCAAGGCCCACGGGTGCGCAGACGTCTTCTTTGGTAGCTGTTTGGAAAATCGGGCCCACGCCGATATAGTCCGCCCCCTGGGCCACGGCCGCGCGTGCCTCGTTCGGGGCGTGAGTCGAAAGGCCGATGGCCGTGTTTTCGCCCACCAGGGCTCGTACCGCCGCTACGGGCAGGTCCTCCTGACCCACGTGTACCCCGTCGGCCCCGACCAGCAGGGCCAGGTCGATGTCGTCGTTGATGATGAAAGCCGCCCCCACCTCGCGGGTCATGGCCCGCAGGCGCAGGCATTCCTCGTACTTGCGGCCCATCTTTTTCGTCTTCTCCCGGTACTGGATGATGCGTATCCCGCTGTCCAGCATGGTCCGCACAACGTCTTCGTTGCTCCGCCCGAGGGAGAATTTTTCGGCGGTCAGACCATAGAGGCCGCCAGCCTTTATCAAGCTGGTCACAAGTTTGCGTCCGTTCATGAGCGCTCCTTATAAAGGGTGTGAAAATGGTTCAGGACCACGTCGGCCTGCA
>Ga0180017_100433_pt1 | contig 14506 bp, 13 predicted proteins | sample KR46_S_MetaG_FD_129674 | JGI IMG/M metagenome (GOLD analysis project Ga0180017, IMG submission 129674) | Groundwater microbial communities from the Olkiluoto Island deep subsurface site, Finland - KR46_S_MetaG | ecosystem: Environmental > Aquatic > Deep subsurface > Groundwater | place: Finland...
AGTATGGTAACATATGGAGCTGACCAGTACTAATCGACCGAGGTCTTGATCCAAGATTTTATACACTGTGCTGTTTTGAATGATCATCCGGGTTTTTGTAAAAAACCCGTACTGAGCAAAGCGCGAGCGTGCGAAGGATGATGAGCGTTCGGCATTTTTTAAGCATTCTTATCCGCAAGGAATAAGAAAAGAATGATTAAAAAATACCATCCATTAAACAATGATATAATTATAGCAAGTAGGGATAAGGATGATTTTTTGTTCGAAAAATAATGATGATAATAAGGATTATTTTTCAAACAAAAGATCGGCCATTTAGCCGGTCTGACCGCTAACGCTCCTTCAGACCTATTTGTTTCAGTCGATTTACAATCGCCTGAAAAAAAGCTAAATGATCCCGTAATGATGGCGGAAGGGCCACACCTGTTCCCATACCGAACACAGCAGTAAAGTCTTCCAGCGCCGAAAGTACTTGGTGGGCAACTGCCTGGGAGGATAGGACATTGCGGGACTTTTTTTGCGCGAAACAACGAGCCATGCGGCGAAAAATATAAAAAAGAGAGATTAAAGAGCAAATTCATTTGTTCTTTAATCTCTCTTTTTTATATTTTTAGGAAGGAGCCATCTGGCGACTGACGCGACTGAGGCGCAGCGCAGCGGAGCCGAAGTGCCGCATGAGCGAGTATAGCCGCGGTGATTCAAGTTCACTTGAAAATCAATGTTCATATATCTGTTTTTTTATGGGGCGAAGCCCAAACGCAGGCGCAGCGCGAGCTACGCCGAAGTGCCGCATGAGCGAGTAAGCCGGCAGTGATTATGAGCAGAGCGAAGCAAAGGTGCAAAAAAGAACGCAGTTGACGAGGGTTTGATCCAACTAAGGATTAAACAAACCCGAGGAAACTACGATCCGATAAAAGAAGCCATGCGGCGAAAAATATAAAAAAAGAGATAGAAAAGCAAAGTGATTTGTTTTTCTATCTCTTTTTTTCATGTTATAATGAAACAGATTAAATGAATAAGTAATTGCATTTTGTAATTAGGAGCTGAATATGAAAAAAAACTTTGCATTATTGTTACCGGTGCTACCGTATCTGATCATGACTTCCTTGATCTTTTTTTTCTTGCCAACGCTAGATCCGACGACAAGCTATTTTACATTCTTTATGTTGCTAGTTATTCCCCTATATTGTTTTATTTCTGCTTTTGTATACGGATTAAAAAATGGGATTGTCTGGTTTTATCCGATTTTTATTGGTATCATTTTTCTACCAGCAATATTTTTGATTATTGATACGAAGGCGCTGATTTATGGATGTGGTTATGGTGTGATTGCGATATTGGGAATGTACCTTGGTAGCTTCGTAAAAAAAAGAAAAGATGATGATTCAGACTTTGAGAAATAGCACGATTAAAAACCGTGGATGTTTGCAACAACGATCAATAATCAATGCGCGTATGCCAGACCAGGTAAATGCAACATTAGTAAAAAAAAGAGTAACTTGTTTATTAAGTGACGCGACATTACTATTTTAACGCTCGTAAATTACCGAAATTAGGTGTCAACAATGATTGAAGGCAGTGGTTGATTATGATACAATGTTTGCGTTAAATACACTTGTGCAGCAAGATAACTAATTCTTAGTTTTGAGACAAAATAATTAATGGTGAAGAGGTGTGCTGAAAATGGAAAAAGTTGGTTTTTTAGAAAAGTTACGGTACCGGTTTGACAACCTGATGTCAAAAGGAACAGGGATTTTGTTATTGTCTTTAGCCAGTGCAACGGCAATTATGATCGCTGTTATTTCGCTGATTGTCTGGATTACCCAATCTGGTCCAACCGCAAGTTTTACTGAACTGTTATGGATGGGGCTAATGAGAGCGATTGACTCGGGAACGGTAAGTGGGGACACCGGAAGTGTTGGTTATATCTTTCTGATGTTTGTCACCACCTTAGGTGGCATCTTTATACTCAGTATTCTGATTGGGATCTTAACTACCGGTATTGAGTCAAAATTGGATTCGCTACGAAAAGGTAGATCTCGGGTTATCGAGAAGGATCAGACCATCATACTGGGCTGGTCAGAACAAATCTTTACGATTATCGAAGAATTGATCGAAGCCAATAGCAGTCGCAAACATGCCTGTATAGTCATTATGGGGAATCATGATAAATCGGAAATGGATGATGCTATCCGGGAACGGATTAGCGATATGAAAACCACGAGAATTGTTACGCGACAGGGAAATCCGATCGATATCGATGATCTGACAATTGTTAGTTTAAATACCTCTCGATCAATTATTATCTTACCAGAAGATGATACCCGAGTCATTAAGACGATTCTTGCAATTACGAATAATCCCAATAAACGGAGTGAACCGTATAATATTGTCACTGTGTTAAAAAATCCAGAAAATATTCAGTTGGCTAGAATTGCTGGAAATAATCAAGCTGAAATAATTCTCAGCGATACCTTGATCTCCCGGATCATTGCGCAAACCTGCCGTCAACCCGGTCTTTCGACTGTTTATACTGAACTTTTAGACTTCGACGGGGATGAAATATATTTTTGCGATTGTCATCAAGCGATTGGCAAAACCTTTGGTGAGGTCTTGTTTATGTTTGAAAAATCGACAGTGATTGGCATCGAGTCTCACGGAAAAACCTATTTGAATCCGCCAATGGACACGGTTTTACAGGCGGGAGACGTAGTTATTGCCATCTCAGAAGATGATGATACTAATGTCGCAGAAACGGATCATCAATATAGTATTGATGCAGGAGCAATTATTCAAACCTTAGTAACAACACCGGATCGCCCTGAAAAAACATTGATTCTGGGCTGGAATGATAATGCCCACTTAATTATTCAAGAAATTGATAATTATGTTGCCCAGGAGTCAATCCTAACTGTGGTTTCAGACTGTGTTGAAGAAGAAGACTTCCAGACAGCTCTCAGCCAGGTTATCAACCAGAGAATTGAATTATTAAAGGGGGATCCCAAAGATCGGCGTATATTAGATGAATTGATGGTCAAAAATTATGACCATGTTATTATTCTGTCTAATAATTCTGAGCTAGATGTGCAGGAATCTGATGCAAATACGCTGGTAGTGCTGCTTCAGCTTCGGGATATTTCCGAAAGACTTAATTGCCGTTTTTCGGTTGTTAGTGAAATGATGGACTTTAGAAATAAAAAACTGGCGGAAGTGACAAAGGTCAATGACTTTATCGTTAGTGAAAAATTGATCAGTCTGATGCTGACCCAGGTTTCGGAGAACAAAATGATCAATATGGTATTTGAAGATCTATTTGATGCTGCCGGTTCGGAACTTTATATTAAAAAAGCAGCAAAATATATTATCACCGGGACAGCCGTTAATTATTACACTTTGGTTGAAGCGGCAAAAAGAAAGAACGAAATCGTCATTGGTTATGTGATTGCTGACGAACAAAAAGATGCTCAAAAGAATTATGGGATCTATATCAATCCGGCTAAATCAACTGTGGTTAGTTTAGCTGACCAGGATAGTGTGATTGTAATTGCAGAAGATTAATATTTGGATGTGACATATATTGTCGCGAGAAATCATGACTTTGTCGGTCCTTATGGAAATGAATTCTATTTACTTTCAGGAATAAAGCTCAAGATATGGTAGAATGGTTTCTAAGAGAAATTAAGCAATTTAGAAAAGATTCGAGAAAAGAGGAGAAGATGACCGATATTGAAAGCTTAAAAAAAATAGTTGAAGAGTCAGGAAATATGGTTTTCTTTGGTGGAGCTGGTGTTTCAACGGAAAGTGGTATTCCAGATTTCAGAAGCGTCGATGGCCTGTACAGTCAGACCTACAAATATCCGCCGGAAACCATTCTTTCCCACGAGTTTTTCATGAATAATACTGAAGAGTTTTATCATTTTTATCGCAATAAAATACTGCACCTGGAAGCGAAACCAAACGATGCCCATATAAAGTTGGCAGAACTGGAAAAAAAAGGTAAATTGAGGGCGGTAATTACCCAGAATATCGATGGACTTCATCAATTGGCAGGCAGTAAAAAAGTGCTGGAACTCCATGGCTCGGTTCATCGTAATTACTGCATCCGCTGTCATCAGGCCTATCCGGTTCAAGCAATCCAGGAAAGTCAGGGAGTACCTCTATGTAATTGTGGTGGTACCATTAAACCGGATGTGGTATTGTATGGTGAAGGTCTCAATAATGATGTAATGAAGCAGTCGGTTGCTGCCATTACAGGTGCCGAAGTTCTGATTATTGGCGGAACCTCGTTGGGTGTTTACCCGGCCGCAGGACTGATTGATTATTACCGGGGCAAGAACCTGGTACTGGTTAATAAATCCGCAACGCCGATGGATACGCGGGCGAATCTGATCATCAACGGAAGTATCGGGAAAGTATTTAAACAACTGAAATGGAGTGAAAAATAAATAACAGCTATGGATGGTCAAACAGAACTGAGATACCGACAAAGCAATCGGTTATTAAGATTGCTGCTGGATAACCACACCGTTGAAGAGGTTGTCGAAACGATTAGTTATCTGATGAAAAAACCAGTTATATTTATTGATATAAACTTTACCATTCGCGGAATGAGCCGAACCGCTGAAATCACCGAACCCTCATGGAATTTTGCAATCTCTAAAGGATTTTGTAGCCACGAGTTTATTTTTGAAATCGTCAATATCGAAGAGGTCAAACGTTTTCCCAAGGATCGAACGCCCTATGTGGTGGGAGCGGAAAGCGAGTCGAAGGTATTGGTGTCGCCAGTGATCATTCGCGGTAAATATGCTGGAGCAATGGTGATGTTTTTCGAAAAAACGGAAGTCCAGAATGAGCATTTTGAGTTGCTGCTACTGGCTAATGAGGTGCTGACCGAAATTATTTTAAAGATTCCGATGTATAAGTATCTTCGCGGCAATATCAATGAGGGGATCCTAAAGGATCTGATTGAGGGTCGAGATAAAGAGAATGCCGATTTTAAATCTTGGGTACTGGAATCAGAGCTCAATACCAGCAATAATCTTTGTGTACTCGTTTCCGAAAAAGATGATGCGAAGCTCTATCAAGAGGTCATTAAAGATTCATTGCGGGATGATCTGTATCATGTTTTTCCAAAGTCACATGCAATCTTTTATGGCAATCAGATGGTTATATTATGTACGGATCTGGAAAAAGCGAATACCGATAAGGGAATCAATCGGTTGAAGAAATTTATCGAAAAACATCGATTGCGACTTGGGGTCAGTGAGTTTTTTCAGGGGATAGAAAATTTTCAAAGCTATTATTTTCAGGCGGGTGCAGCTATTCGGATCGGTGCAACAATCGATGAAAAAAAGCGGCTTTTTAAATATGATGATTATAAATTTTTTCATCTGCTTGAGAAGGTAGCCGGTGATGGTAGAAATAACCTCAAGGATTTTGTCCAAACCGGCTTGCTAACGCTTAAGAACTATGACCGGGAACATCAATCAGAGTTGTTCTATACGTTAAACACGCTCAGTGATCAGGGCTGTAATTATAAAGAAACCTGTGAAATTCTCCATATTCACCGAAACACGCTCAGTTATCGTATCGATCGGATTAAGGCGCTTACCCAGTTGGAACTGACAGACCCAAAGGTTCAGTTTGATCTGGCATACTCGTTTCGGATATTAGAATTTTTGAAACATCAATAACTTTTCGCCTTAGTCACTGAGTTAAGTGAGTTAACAATTACGGGGATGCGTCTTTATTACCGCTGTGCATAACGCACAGATCGAATTTGAGATTTTGTTAACTGCGGCTGATGTTTTTTTGCGAACAATCGTATATTCTAACACAGAGGGATTGTGACCCCTTGCTAGGATGGTGTAAAGTTCATACTAGACCCCTTATATCTAAGAGAGCTCAGGCTCTTTTTCTTTTTTTTGAAAAAACGCTGCAATTGCTAGTGATCTGGCATGAGGGTTATAAATTTGATCTTTGTGAACTATGCACAAATGTCAATTGATATTTTGGCAATAGCGACCATAGTAAAAGTTTAGTCTTCTTGATAAACTGATGGTGTAAACATTATCAGAACCACTCGATGGCGTTTATATGTTTACTAGATCAAATTTTATTTATAAGGAGAAACGAGATGGATTTAACATTATTAATTGCTGCTTTTGGCGGCGGCTTGTTTGCAGCCGCCATCGGTGGAGTGCCATCATTTATTTTTACCGGGTTAACAGTCGTTGCCGCTATTCTAGCCGGAGATTTTGGCGCACCAGCCATTGGTATCGTCAGCTTTGGATCATGGTTCTCGCCATGCGTAGCCTTTGCCGGTGCCGTAGCCGCCGCTGCTTATGCTAAAAAAATTGGAAAACTGGAAGTTGGCGGGGACATTATCACCCCACTGGCAGGATTAAAAGATGCGTCAGTCTTACTGGTCGGCGGAATCTTTGGTATTATTGGTTACTTATTAAACTTTGTTGTCGGCACTGTAATTGGTGCAAATGTACTTGGTTCAGCAGCCTGGACCGACACGGTTGCTTTAAGCGTGGTCATTTCAGCGATTTTGGTTCGCTTAATTTTTACCAACTCCGGCTTAACAGGTAAAACTCCAGCTGGAGTAACACGACGTTATCTGCCACAGGGTTCTGATTTGATATTCACCATCGTTCTAGGCGCTGGCTTTGGGATTCTGGTTGGTGGTATTACAGCAGCCTTTGGAAATATGGCTTTAGCGGGTTCAGCTGAAGCCGCATATCTTTTCTCACAGATGGGCGGCTTTGCCTTTGGTATCGCAGCCGTTGGACTAATTTTTGCCTGTATGGGACTGTCTTTCTATGGCTGCCATCATATTGTATTGCCAGCCGCGTCTACCGCCATCGTTGTTTTCTCGGGAACCTTAAGCCCAGTGGCAGCCATTATCGCTGCCGCCATCACTGGTATTCTAGGAGCATTAATCGGGGAGTTTGCCGGGTTAACCTTTAACAGCTACGCAGACAGTCACATCGACCCTCCGGCCTGTACAATCTGGGTTTTACAACTGATTAACTTTTCAGTACTACCTTTAATTTTACCTTCTATTATGTAATTTAATCATCGAGTGGTATAGACTTTTGCTTAGGCAAAAGTCTGAGGTTGTCGCTAAACTACCATACCGACCAATTGTTAATCTGTTGTTCGCCGCGGAATCGGACAGGCTTTGCCGTGTCCGCTCCGATGCGTAGGGTCTGACCCCTAGGTCACAACATGATGTAACAATTGTCGGTACTGGGTTATCTTTTTTGACAGGCTGAGACTTTTGCTTCGGCAGAAGTCTTTTTTAGTTTTATGTTCATTATTTCAATGATAAATTTCGCTGCAAATTGACCACAAAATCCTGAATATTGGTGATGATCGATCTGGAACTGAGGCTACCCCGATCCTTTAATTTATTGACCACAAATTCGGAGATATCAACAGTATAAAAATAAACCGGCCGTACCAGCCCGTCAATAACCTGGTAGGAAGGCGTCATATTGCCGGTGGCAATGGTGTGGAGCTGGGTAGCCAAACAGATGATCGTGGTGGCTTTTTTAGTATGAACCCGCAGGGCATCTTGGGCGCTGTAAACATCGGAATAGACACCCGGTAAGGGGCCATCATCGCGAATCGAACCGGCTAAAACCATCGGGATATCATTTTTAATACAGGAACTGATAATCCCGTCTTCAATTTTATATACGTCGATTAAATTCTCTAGAGAACCACAGCTTCGCGCCCGATTGATGGTTTCGATATGATGATAGTGACCAAGCGATTTATTTTCTTTGGAATAGATGTCCTGACCGAGGGCAGTGTTAAAAAAGTGCGATTCCAAATCGTGAGTTGCCAGCGCATTTCCGGCAAAGAGGGCATCCACATAGCCCATTTCGACCAGGTGGGTCATGGCATTTCGCGAATCCTGATCAAAGGTTACCGCCGGGCCAAGAACCCAGAGAATATAGCCGTTATCCCGCTCGAATTCCAATAATTGATAGAGCCGGTCATAGTCTCGGGAGTAGGCAGTTTCCCGGGAATTAGAGGTGCGAAACGAAAAATTATCGCCATCTTGCTGCTTTTTGCTAAAGGCAAAATGATCGACATAAACTCCGTTTCCGCCATCTTCATGGCGTCCCACCACAACCGCATCGCCTTTTTTGACATTTCTGAATTCGATCGCCTGGGGTCGATCATTGGCAATGACAACGACGCAGTCCATCCGGCTTTCAGATATCAGCTGCCAGCTATCATGAATTTTAAAATACTCGGGGAAGATCGTCGTGGCATAAAAGTTTTCTGGCGCCACGCCATCCATCGGAGCTGGCATCGTGCGAACACTGGGGGCTTTAATAAAAAAGTTTTCAGAAAAATCAGGAGCCGTATACGTTGGCAGGGTAAACATAGGCACACCTCGTCGTAAAATTTTATCGTAAATAATTTTATTTATTATACCATATCAATGCTGCTGATGGCAGCGAAAGTGGGTGTAGTCGGGATAACAAAAAACACCGCAACAATTAGTGCAGAAAGACGACCATTGGCGGTGTTAATAAAAAATCTCAGTGCGATTAAGCTTTTTCGGGCAATTCAAAATGGGGTTTTTCAAAATCAAAAAGCTTTGCTGCGTCGGGTTCGTTTAGCAGGAAGGCTTCCATTTCATCACGCTCCATGGGCGGAAGGTCTTTTAAAACCAAACGGATACTGTCGCCAATGGTTTGATTAAAAATTGAGAAAGCCTGTTTTCCTCCTTTTATAAAGAACAGATTGCCTTTTTCGCCAGTACACTCTAGCACCACTCGGATGCCGTCAATACTGCAGGACTCATTCTCTGCTACGCAAACAATCTTATCATTCCCGGCTATATCAAGGGATAGCGCTTTGATGGCCGCTAGCGAAGCCCGGACACCAATCGCCAGGCCGGGACAGTGATGTCCGTGATAGGTTACACATTTTTCCCATAATGCTACATTCATTTTTTACTCCTTTCGATAAAACAGGAGACCCACTGCTGCGGGTCTCCTAAGTTGCTAATTTCTTATCTTAGTTTTTAAAGCTGTGAATCGGGGCTGGGATCTGTCCGCCGCGATTTACAAAGACCGAGCAGTCATTCTTATTGACTGGCATAATCGGTGCCCGACCCAGCAATCCGCCAAATTCGGCAGTATCACCAACGTCTTTTCCATAAACGGGGATAATCCGAACCCCGGTGGTTTTATTATTGATGACGCCAATGGCAGCCTCATCGGCTAAGATCCCAGAAATAGTAGTAGCTGGGGTATCACCAGGGATGGCGACCATATCGATGCCAACTGAACAGACGCTGGTCATCGCCTCGAGCTTGTCAAAGGTTAAGGCGCCGCATTCCACTGCTTCGATCATCCCTTCGTCTTCGCTAACCGGGATAAAGGCGCCGCTGAAGCCACCCACCGAGGTAGAAGCCATAATACCACCTTTTTTGACGGCGTCATTAAGCATCGCCAGAGCTGCCGTGGTGCCGTGGGCGCCGCAGTGCTCCAGACCCATTTCCTCGAGAATCCGGGCAACACTGTCGCCGATTTCTGGGGTTGGTGCCAGCGATAGATCAAGGATGCCAAAGGGTACATTGAGGCGCTCGGCCACTGTTGTACCAACCAGATGACCCGCTCGGGTAATCTTGAAGGCGGTTTTCTTGATGATTTCAGCCATTTCTCCAAAGGAAGCATTCTGGGCTTTTTCCAACGCCCGTTTGACTACCCCGGGGCCACTGACCCCAACATTGAGGACTGATTCGGCTTCGCCGACGCCGTGGAAGGCGCCAGCCATAAAGGGGTTGTCTTCAACTGCATTGGCAAAGGCGACAAACTTGGCACAGCCGATCGAATCCGCATCGCGCGTCAGGTAGGCGGTTTCTTTAATTATCTCACCAAGACGTTTGACCGCATCCATATTAATGCCGGCTTTTGAGGAACCGAGATTAACCGATGAACAGACACAATTGGTAGTTGCCAGCGCTTCAGGAATAGAGTCGATCAGAATTCGGTCGCCTTTTGTAAAGCCCTTGGGAACCAGCGCCGAAAACCCGCCGATAAAGTTTATCCCGACTGTTGCTGCGGCGGCATCGAGAATTTTGGCATATTCAACATAATTCAGGTCATCGCTGCTACCGGCGATAAGTGATATTGGTGTTACTGAGATGCGCTTATTGACAATCGGAATTCCCAATTCATTTTCAATCCGTTCGCCTTCTTTAACGAGGTTCTCTGCCAATCGGGTGATTTTTTCATAGATTTTCTGGCGGCTTTTTACTCCGGAGGAATCAATGCAATCCAGCAATGAAATTCCCATGGTGATTGTCCGGATATCAAGCCGTTCTTTATCAATCATTCTTACCGTCTCGAGGACGTCTTTAAACATTGCCATAATCAGGGCCGCCTAAATGGTGTGCATAGCATTGAAAAGATCTTCATGCTGAATACGGATGGACATCCCAATGGTTTCGCCCACCTCTTCAAGACCGTTTTTCAGGACATTAAAATCGACAGACATATTTGTCATGTCGACCAGCATGATCATGGTGAAAAAATCATGCATAACGGTCTGACTGATGTCTTCAATATTGACATTATTTTCAGCCAGAATTTTAGAAACATTATAAATTATTCCGGTGCGGTCATTTCCTATAACCGTAACTACTGCTCTCATTTTAAATTACTCCTTAATTTTCATTGTTTTATTAGTTTAAACCAAAAAGGATCGAATCACAAGTTATAATGTAGATTTTAAAAGGAAAGGAAAGAGGAAAGACGATAGTGAATTTATTTTTAAGTTTTTCGATATAAAATGAATACAAAAGTTGGTAATTATTAACAAAATAAATATTTGATTTTTGCTTAATAGCGGCTTTCGTAACTTGTGAAGGGTGGTGGAGTGTGGTATAATGTGGAAGATAATGGAAGAGCAAAGTAAGAAGGAGGGGGATCAGGATGTTTTTTGGAGAGTATGAACATAATATCGACGACAAGGGACGATTGATTATTCCTTCAAAATTCAGAGAATCTCTGGGCGGAGAATTTGTCTTGACAAAAGGACTCGATTGCTGCCTGTTTGTTTTTTCAATGGAAGAGTGGGAGAATTTTGAAAGTAAGCTAAAATCTCTACCTGTATCGGATAAGGATGCGCGAGCATTTACCCGATTTTTCTTTGCCGGTGCCGCCGATTGCGAACTCGACCGACAAGGCCGGGCAAGTATTCCACTTTCGCTTCGCAAGTATGCAAAAATAACAAAAGAGGTGACCATTATCGGGGTTTCAAATCGATTGGAAATTTGGGACAGTCAATTATGGTCCAGCTATAATGACAATGATGATTTAAACTATGAGGATATTGCCAATAACATGGCAATGCTGGGAATATAAATGAAACCACAAACATTTTCACACACTACCGTATTGCTGCGGGAATCCATTGATGGCCTGGCGATCAAGCCAAATGGCGTCTATGTGGATTGCACCCTGGGCGGGGGTGGACATTCCCAATGGATTTGTGAGTCATTGGATGAAAGCGGTGTTTTGGTCGGGATCGATCAAGATGATTATGCTTTGGACTATGCCAAAAACCGACTGGCGGGTTTTGCCTGCCAACGTCATTTTGTAAAAAGCAATTTTGCCAGTTTAACCAAGGTTCTAAAGGGCCTCCATCTCTTTAGGGTCGAAGGTATTCTATATGACCTCGGGGTTTCGTCATTTCAACTGGATGATGATACCCGAGGCTTTTCTTATCATAACGATGGCCCGCTGGACATGCGGATGAATCAGTCGGCAGAACTAACCGCCGAAATAGTGGTCAATGATTATCCCCCGGGAGAACTAAAAAAAATACTTTTTCTTTATGGAGAAGAAAAGTTTGCTAGCCAAATCGTCAAATCGATCGTCAGAGCCAGGGATCTTAAGCGCATCACGACCACCCTGGAGTTGAGTGAAATAATTAAGAATGCGTATCCACCCAAGGAACGCTTTAAAGAAAAACATCCCTCAAGAAAGACCTTCCAGGCCATTCGACTGGAAGTTAATGGGGAATTAAAAATACTCGAAGATGCTTTAAGCCAGGGTCTTGAAGCCCTAAAACCGGGCGGAAGAATGTGTGTGATCACCTTTCATTCGCTGGAGGATCGGGTTGTTAAGCATCTATTTAGAGAAAAAGCCAATCCCTGTACTTGTCCGTCAGATTTCCCCCAATGTGTTTGTGGGAAATTGCCGGAAGTGAAGCTCGTTTCAAGAAAACCGATTGTTCCAGGAAGTGATGAACTTGAAGAAAACCGGCGTTCTCGAAGTGCCAAGTTACGGATTGTGGAAAAGCTGGAAACAGGAAGTTAAGAATTAAGGAGTGTTTCATGGCGACTACAAAAAAAAGAGTGAGAATGCCGAAACAAAAAGCAAAACACATGACGATAAGCTCTTACGTCATGCTTATCGGCCTGATTGCCTTTGCGGCGATGATCGGAATATTATTTCAACACGCTTTGATCAACGAAAAGAACACTGAAATCAGAGAGCTCCAGAAATCGCTGGCAGATGCGATTCAGGTTAACGACAGTAAAGAGGGTCAGTTGGTCACAAATATGAATCTTCAATTGATTGAGTCTCAAGCCAGAGGTTATGGTATGACCGAACCGGTTCAGGAACAATATCGTCGGGAATTGGTGACGGAGAAAAAAGAAGAATCACTGATGACCGATTCGCAAATTGTCAGAAGTTGGTTCGAAAGCTTATTCTAGGTTTATTTAAGCTTGATCAGGTAAGCTTAAATGAAAAAATTTGGAGAAAAAACGTGAATATAAAAAAGAAGGCGCAACGAGAGATTGGACCGGTCGGCAAACAGAATCGTATCATGATTGCCATGGTTGTCCTGTCGTTGTGCTTAATTGTTGTTATTGGGAAGTTGTTTTCCCTGCAAATCGTTAATTCAACTGGCAAGTATGAACGCCAGGTCGATCAGCTTGTTGAAGAGGTGCCGATTAAAGCTTCTCGAGGCGACATCTATGATCGGAATAAGAATATTCTGGCGAAAGATTCCTCCGCTACAGCTGTCAATGTGATCCCCTATGAGGTCGAAGATCCTGAGCGTCTGGCCAGGACATTAAGCAGCAAACTGGGCGTGAAGATCGAAGATGTCCAGAAAAAAATCACCGTCCTGGAGAATGACATCGTTGAAGTAAAAACGGGTATCAGTCAGGGAGCGGCGGCGATCATCGGTAGTCATAATTTTGAAGGCGTAAGTATTGTCGATGGAACCCTATATTTTATTCCGATTAAGATTAAAGATCCCGGGGCCGTGGCATCAGCCATTTCCAAAGATCTTGATTATAATTACGAAGCCCTTTATGCCAGGGCGACCCGTAAGGAAAATCAGCCGGTACTGATTATGGGAAAGGTCGATAATGCCCTGGCTTTAGAAATTAAGGAATCAGAAGCGATCATTGGCGAAGATGGTGAAATAGATGGTTATAACGGCGTCGAGTTGCTGGATGATTATCGGCGTTATTATACCAATGGAAATTTTGCATCTTATATTTTGGGTTTTACCGGAAGGGACTATAGTGGTCTTTACGGGGTTGAGTCGACCTATGAAGATGTCTTAAGCGGCGAAGATGGGGTTGTTTACTTTCAAAAGGATGCCAATGGCAACCAGATCCCTTCGCAAACAAAGATATTAAAGGAACCTGTTCAGGGCGAGGATATTGTTTTAACGATTGACAGCAATATTCAACTGATGGCAGAAAAGGCGGTTAAAGAAGCGGCGACAACCTGGAAAACAAAAAGTGTTACCGCGATTGTGATGGAAACCAAAACTGGCGAGGTAGTTGCGATGGCAACCACACCGGACTATAATCTTAATGACCCCTTTACGCTAGATGCAAATTTTGCTGCGACACATGCTGAGGATCTGGCCGGGAAAACCGAACAGGAACAGCTGGCGGAAATGTATAAGAACCAGGCAGTTAGCTTTATCTATGAACCAGGCTCGACTTTCAAAGCGCTAACAGGGGCAGCCGCCCTCGAAGAAGGGGTCATGACACCAGATACAGTGGTCTATTGTGAGGGACGGATACAAATTGGTGATGCTGTGATTAATTGTGCTACCGGCCCGCATGGTAGCGTTACCGTTTCAGATGCCATTGCCTATTCCTGTAATCCGGGACTAGTTCAGATTATCGAAAAACTGAATCCCGATGTTTTTTATCAATATGTCTATAATTTTGGGCTGGGAGAAAGAACCGGAATTGCACTCGATGGAGAAGAGGCGGGAATTGTCAATCGTTTATCGACTGCCACGGGCGGGATCAACGAAGTCGATTATGCTACTTTTTCATTTGGACAAGGGTTGGCAGTAACGCCGATTCAAATTATCAGTGCCTTAAATAGCGTCGTCAATGATGGCTATTATGTCAAACCAACTGTTATTTCCGCTGAAACCTCGGGAAAACCAATCGAATCTCAAAAACAGATTATTTCGAAGGAAA
>Ga0180017_100437_pt1 | contig 14322 bp, 13 predicted proteins | sample KR46_S_MetaG_FD_129674 | JGI IMG/M metagenome (GOLD analysis project Ga0180017, IMG submission 129674) | Groundwater microbial communities from the Olkiluoto Island deep subsurface site, Finland - KR46_S_MetaG | ecosystem: Environmental > Aquatic > Deep subsurface > Groundwater | place: Finland...
AATCCGCCAGTCCTTCTATGATTTCCGGATGCTTTTCCCGGAACCTGCGTTTGGAGTCGTCGTCGCCGGTGTCGAGGATCGTGCCGTCGACAAAGATGAGCCGCAGTTCTTCGAGAGTCTGATAGCTGTTCTCCGCCACGCCGCAGCACATGCCGCTGGCGTTATTGGCCAGGATGCCGCCGATCTTGCAACTGTCGATGGAGGCCGGGTCCGGGCCGATCTTTTTGCCGAAGGGGGCCAGGGTGCGGTTGGCGTGGGCGCCGATGATGCCGGGTTCGAGGTCGATGCGCCGGGCCTGGTCCCACACGCGGCAGCCCTGCCAGCCTTCGCCCAGGCGCAGGAGGACCGAGTCGGTCACGGCCTGGCCGGAAAGGCTCGTGCCGGCGGCGCGGAAGGTCACGGGGATGCGGCTCTTGTATGCCAGGCGCAGGATGCGGGCCACCTCGTCCTCGGTTTCCACATTGATGACGAGCTTGGGCACAAGCCGGTAGAAACTGGCGTCCGTGCCGTAGGCGAGCAGCCGCAGGGGATCGGTGATGATGCGTGCCGCAGGGACAAAGGCGGCTACGGAGTCATGGAAAGCGCGGTATTGCGGGTCAAGCATGGGCAGCTCCTGAGTTCTTGGTAAAGGATACTATTAACGATATTTGAAGAGGCTGATTCCGACAAGCATAATCTTTTTTGCGTCCTGCGTCATGCTTTTCGCCATCAGCAGCCCGGTTAGGCTTGAACGCTCAAGGCGGAGCAAGTGATCTGGCAAGCGGCGTTCGGATTGTGAATTTTTACAAGAAATTGTCTAACCCTCGCCATCCGTGTATCGACATGACCGGCCGCAGGGCATAACCAGCTGTGGCGGGCGGCAGGTTCGGAATTTTGGTTTTGCCGCCCTCGATGGTCTCCCACGTACGCCTCTTCCAGGAGTTACAAATCATGAGTCTTTCCTGTTTCAAAGCCTACGACATTCGCGGACGCGTTCCGGACGAGCTGGACGATGCTCTGGCGTATCGCATCGGCCGCGCCTATGCTGCGTTTTTGAATCCTGACCGAGTGGTGGTCGGGCACGACATCCGTATTTCAAGCCCGTCCATGGCTGAGGCCGTGACCCAGGGTTTGCGCGATTCCGGCGTGGACGTTTGCATTCTAGGCGAGTGCGGGACCGAGGAAGTATATTTTGCTGTCTTCGATCAAGGCCTCGACGGTGGCATCATGGTCACCGCCAGTCATAATCCCAGGGACCACAACGGGATGAAGTTCGTGCGCGAGGAGTCCCGGCCCATCAGCGGCGATACGGGCCTTTTCGCCATCCGCGACCTGGCAGCGGCCGGTGAATTCAAGGTCGCCCAGCGGGCTGGCCAGTTGCACGAACTGAAAATGCGTACGCGCTACATTGATCACCTGCTGTCTTATGTGGACCGCAAGACGCTCAAGCCCCTGTCTCTTGTGGTCAATGCCGGCAACGGCGGGGCCGGGGCCATCATCGATCTGCTTGAACACAAACTGCCGTTCAGATTCCACAAGCTGCTGCACAAGCCGGACGGCAATTTTCCGGCTGGCGTGCCCAACCCCTTGCTGCCCGAAAACCGGGCGCTGACCGCACGCGCCGTGGTCGAGCATGGGGCGGACATGGGACTGGCCTGGGACGGAGATTTCGACCGCTGCTTCTTCTTTGACGGGGGCGGGCGGTTCATCGAGGGCTATTATCTGGTCGGGCTGCTGGGCGAGAGTTTTGCGCGAAAATTCCCCGGTGCGGGCATCATCCACGACCCGCGGCTGACCTGGAACACCATCGCCGCCGTGAGCGCCGCCGGGGGCAGGCCCATCATGTCCAAGACCGGCCATGCCTTCATCAAGGAACGCATGCGCCGGGAAGACGCTGTCTACGGCGGGGAGATGAGCGCGCACCACTATTTCCGCGATTTCGCGTATTGCGATTCGGGGATGATCCCGTGGCTGCTGGTGGCGGAGCTGATTTCGCGCACGGGCAAGTCTCTGGCCGAACTGGTGGACGAGGCCATGGCCGCGTATCCGGCCAGTGGCGAGATCAACCGCAGGGTCAAGGACGCAGGCGCGGCCATCGCGGCTGTGGAAGAACGCTTTGCTGCGCAGGCCCTGGTCCGGGACTCGACCGACGGCCTGAGCCTGGAATTCGCCGACTGGCGTTTCAACCTGCGCTCCTCCAATACGGAGCCGGTGTTGCGGCTGAACGTTGAATCGCGGGGGGACGCGGGGCTCATGGAAGAGAGGACGCGTGAGATTCTGGGTATTGTGGACGCCATGGACTGAATGGACCGGACGGGATGGACCTTGGGATGATCAAGGCGGATGAGGGCGAGGCCAGGGGGCTTCGTCCTCATGTTATTTTGGCTATTTGCTGAAAACCTTTTTCAGCAGGTCCGTGGTTCTTGCGGCCGGGTTGGTGCGGATGGCGGCCTCTTCCTTGGCAACGTAGTGGAAGATGCCGTCCATACCCTTGTCCACCACGTAATCCGTCAGGTTCGCTTTGGCGTCGGGCATGAAGGGCAGGGCCTTGTATTGCCCCATCATGGCGTCATAAGCCTGCACCGCGCCCGCATCGGCCAGGGCCGCGTCGATAATCGGTGCCATCTCGTTGGCCAGACCCGGCCCCATGGCCTTGCGGAAGTACTGGGTGGCTGCATCGTCGGGGCCGCTCAAGATTTGCTGCGCGTCGTTTATGGTCATGGCCGAAATGGCGTCAACGAAGAGGGCCTTGGCCTTGGGCGTGGCCTGTTCCGCAGCACGGTTGAGCCGAAGCTCCAGGTCGTCGACCAGGCTCGAATATCCTGCCGCCTTGAGGGCTTTTTGCACCGTGGCCAGTTGCCCGGGGAGCGGGATGTGGATGGCCTTGTCGCCGTAGAACCCGTCCGTTTTGCCCAGGCGGGACACCACGGCCTCCGTGCCTACCCGCAAGGCTTCTTTGAGTCCGTCACCCATTTCGCCCTGGGACAGGGAGCCTGTCTGGGTTCCACTCGAAGATAAAAGGCCCAGTCCCTGTTGCAGCAGGTTGTTCTGGGCCCAGCCTGAACCGGCCACGAGCAGAAGCGCTACGACAAGGGCGCAAACGGTATTCAGGCGTATTTTGTCATGGCGTATTGGCATGAGACCTCCCGCGTTGGTTGATGCAGGGGCGGAAACAGGCCAACCCCGGCAAGGGAAAAATGGAATCGCGGCCGCGTGCCGGAGCCCTTGGTCGCATCAGAATTCGTAGCGCAGCCCCATGGTCAGGATGTTGCTTCCGCCCTTGTCCGCAAACATTCCGTAACCGGAGGAGCGATGGTGCAGGCGGAAAATTGTGGACCAGTTGGATTCGGGCAGGCCGAAGGCGGCCTCGATGTGCCAGAAAAGCAGTAATTGTTCGCTGTCGCCGCTTTTCTGCCGTTCGTATTCAGGCAGCTTCGTGGCGTATGAGGGGCCGAGACCATAGGCCAGACTAGTGTCCAGGATCTTGTCCCAGGGGAAATAGTCCCAGCGCACGGTCAGAATCGGCGCATTGAACTCGAAATTGTCCTGGATGCCAAAATGCCGGGCCACGTTGGCTTCAAGTTCCAGTGACCACAGCCGGTTGGCCGGGCGGTAGAACGTCCAGCCCATGGCTCCCACAAGGATGTGCGAATCGACCGGGCTGGCCTGTCCGGATAGGGACTGATGCCAGTTGTCATCGGTCATGACCCCGCCGTAAAGGCTGGCCGATAAGTTTCTCTCGTCCCTGGAGGCCAGGGCCTGAGAGGAAAGAAGGAACAGAACTGTCAGGATGCACAGGGCCTTGATGTTAAGTGGAAGGTTCATTGTCACCTACGTTGGTTTGGTCCTTTGGGCTGGCCGGTTGGGCGCGTTCAGCTGCCAAAGCAGTCCCGTTTTTGTGGAAAGGGGCTTTCATGAGTACTTTACGTGCAAAAATGGAGGGAAGCAAGTCGGGCGGGGTATTGCGGAAAGGGTGAGCAGACGGCGCAGAGACGAGAGCCCGGTTCAGCTCGTCTCATCCACCAGGGTTCCTGTCTGGCGCAGCAACAGGCGGATCAGTATCTCTTCCAGAGACAGGGCCGGGGTCTGCCGCCGCGCATCCACGGCCCTGTCCAGCAGGTCCGCCTGGGAATCAAGGGCCGCGGCCTGGTATTGCAGTCCACTGGCGCGTTTGGAGTAGATATCCTGCAGGTTTTCCATGTTGCCGACGTAGGCGGACACTTTGTCGAGTTCGGCCTGCAGGCTTCCTGCCGGGACATTCCCCAGATTCGCTCCTGCAAGGGCCGCAAGCCCGGCCTTGTCCAGTTCGTGGAACACGACATCAAAGCCCCCGCCCGCCGCCCTGGTTCCGAGAAGCGACTGGATGTAGACTTTTCCGTCACCGCTGATCTGGTCGGTGCCCCACTGGTTTTTGTCCAGCAAGGCGATACCGTTGTGGTAGGTGCCCTCGATAATCGGTTTGATGCTGTCGCGCAGGGAGTTATACTGGTTCGCAACGTCTGCGGAATATGTCAGGTCGCCGTCCTTGATCTGCTGGGCCAGGCTTTGCATTTCTTTCAGCACGCTTTTGATGGCATCCACCGCGCCAGCCGCGACGCCGACCATGGAGGACGCTTCCTGCACGTTTTTGCCAGCCCGGCGGATGGCCGCGCTGTCCGAGCGCAACCGGCCGGTGATGGCCTCGTCAAAGGGGCTGGTCAGGGGTTTGACGGGCTGGTGACCCAGCAGCATGTTGCGCAGGTTCGCGCCGACGGCAGAACCCTGGAAGTAGGCGTTCATAAGCAGGTCCTGCTGCCACATCTGTGTGGCAGTGGACACGACGAAAAGTTTCTGCAGATCGCTTAAGGCCATGAAAACCTCTTCGCAGGCGCTGGTGATGTCGAAGCAGTCGAAATTCGTTGGATCACTACTTACAAATCGGACGGTATTCAAAAGTCATTAATAAATAACCTGTTCCAGGGTCAGTCCCTGCGGCGGCGCGGTGGCCGGGGCCTTGCGGCGGTCCAGCCTTTCGAGGATGTCGCGGGCGTCCGCAGGCCCAAGCCCTCCGCGCCCCACTTCGACCAAAAGGCCCATCAGGTTGCGGACCATCTGCTTTAAAAATCCGTCGGCCTGGAAGCGGAAGACCCATTCCGCAGGGTGCGTTCCGGGAGCGCGTTCGATGGGTTCCAGGGTGCGCACCGTACCTTTTATCTCCGTACCGGCGTTCTGGAAGGCCGCGAAGTCATGAGTCCCGCCCAGTATCGCGGCGGCCTGGTCCATGACCTCGAAATCAAGTCCGCGCACGGGCCAGACAAAGGGCGCGCGCTGCGGCAGAGTGAAGCGCGGTTCGGTCCAGAGCGTGTAGGCGTAGCGCTTGGAGCGCACCGAAAAACGCGCGTGGAAATCAAGTGGTGCCTCCACCGCGTCGACGATGGTTATGTCGTCCGGCAGCATGGAGTTCAAGGCCTGTCCCCAAGGGACATGTTTCTTGGACTCGGGCGCGTCGAAGTGGGCCACCTGCCCCAGGGCGTGTACGCCCGAATCCGTGCGACCCGAGCCGTGGAGCCGCACCGGTTCGCCGCAGATGCGGGCGAGGCGGTCCTCTATGGCACCCTGGATGGTCGGTCCTGTGGCCTGGACCTGCCAGCCGTGGTAGCGGGTGCCCACGTAGGCCACGGTCAGGCGGATGCGCGGCATGCTCAGTTCCCGTTATCGCCGGTCTGCAGCCGGGTCAGAGCGGCGGACAGCTCCGCCGCGCGGTCGGCCCGCACCGAGGACAGAATCTCACCGGCCTTGCGCCCGCTCATCCCTGCCAGGATTCTGACGGCGATGGGTTCTTCCAGGGTCTGCAGCACCACAGCCGCCTGTTTGGGTTTCATGTTCGAATAGACGTCAATGAGGTGCGCCATCTTCTCGTCCTGGATGCTTCCGGCGGAATCGATCAGGTTCTGCATCCGGATCTCAAGTTCCCGCAATCTCGTCAGCTTTTCATCGACCTGGGCTTCAAGGTCACGCAGTTCCGCCTCCTTTCGGGCCAAGGCCTGCTCGCGAGCATTGAGATCCTGAATGTTCTCCTGGGATTCGGTGGCGTTGCCCTGCCCTTCTTCGGGAGAGGCGACAGGCTCTTGGGCCAGCGCCAGAGATGCTGCAATCGCGGGGCGGATGACCACGGGTTGCAGAAGCGAGGTCTCGGGGAGTGTGGGCGGAATCCAGAGCAGGCAAATGGCTGCCAGCTTGACGGCGGCCAGGGCGACGAGCACCTGGACCAGCTTAGTAAGGCGTGCGCCCGTGGCGGAGGGTGCCTGTTTCGTCGAATTCCTTCTGCTCTTTTCGCTGTTCTTCCTGAACATGTTTTTCTGCCTGTTTGGCCCGGAGTTTCTCCAGGAGTTTGCGGTCCTTGGCTTTTGCCACCAGTTCGAGCCGACGGGTTTCGGCCAACTGCCTGAGCTCCGTCAACTTTGCCTGTGCCTGACTTTTGTCAAGTTCCAGACGCTTTCGCCAGCCCGTCCAGAGCCACAGCTCCGGCTGGGTCATCTGCTTGGTCCGGCTCATTTCAAGAAGACACGCCTCCAGATCCTGGTGCAGCGCTTCAAGGCGTTGATTTTGTTCCGCAAGCTGCTTTTTGGCAATGCTCATGGCCAGTTTGGCCTGGTCTTCGAGTTGCCTGCGGTACTCCAGGATTTTTTCCAGTTTGAAATGAAAGGTGCGCGCCATGGCATTGCTTAAAGCAAGAAGCGTGCACAAAAAAGCCCGGCCACAGGGGCCGGGCTGGCAAGACCATGATGCCTGAAAGGTTTAGGCCGCGCCGTCAGCTGTGGCAGCCTCGATGTACCCCTGACGCAGGGACTCGATGAGTTCCTTGACGGAGACAATGGCGTTAACCCTGTAGGCGTTGGCACCGGCGAAGGCGAAGCCGTGCTTCAGAAGTCCTTTCTTGGCGTTCACCAGGGCGAGCGCGATGCAGTAAGGACTCTTGGTGTAGTCGCAGGAACTGATGCAATGGAACGGGCACTTGAAGGGTGTTTTGAGTCCGCTCTTCACGGCGTCGAGGAAAGGCCCTCTGACTGCCCGTCCGGGCAGGCCCACGGGGCTCTTGATGATCTCGATGTCCTCTTCCGTGGCGTTGACGTAGGACTCCTTGAAGCGAATATCCGCGTCGCATTCGTGGGTGGCCACGAAACGGGTACCCATCTGTACCCCTGCCGCGCCCATCTGTAGGTACTTGTGGATGTCCGCACCGTCCCAGACTCCGCCAGCGGCGATGACCGGGATTGGACGGCCAGCTTTTGCCTCGAATTCGCGCACGGCCTCGACCACCTCGGGTACGGTTTTTTCGAGGGAGAATTCAGGGTCATCGATCTGTTCGGGCTTGAAGCCAAGATGTCCGCCGGCCATGGGGCCTTCGACTACGAAGGCGTCGGGCAGATAGTCGAATTTGGACAGCCATTTCTTTCAGATGATTGTCGCGGCACGGGCCGAAGAGATGATGGGCACCAGCTTGGTCTTGGCTCCGTCCTTGAGGTAGGAGGGCAGGTCCAGGGGCAGGCCCGCTCCGGCAAAGATGACGTCTGCGCCTTCCTTGATGGAGGTTTTGACCAGATCACTGAAATTGGTCAGCGCGACCATGATGTTTACGCCGAGGATGCCGTCGGTCTTTTCGCGGGCCTTGCGCAGTTCGCCCGCCAGCGCACGTATGTTTGCCTCGCGGTAGTTGGAGCCGATGTCCGGCTCACCCATGCCGATCATGGCTCCGGCGATGACGCCGATGCCGCCTTCCTTGGCTACGGCGGAGGCCAGTCCGGATAGGGAGATGCCTACACCCATGCCGCCCTGTATGATGGGGATTTTTGCAACAAGATCGCCGATCTTGAGTTGTGGAAAGTCCATTGTGTTCTCCTGTATGGATTGCGCCGTGTGGCCAGGCTGATTGTGAAAATCTTGAGTGGCCACTTAATGAGGCGTTTGTGGCGCTGCTAACTCAAAAAAAAACAGGGGTCAATGAAGCCCCGCGAGCGCTGTCGGTGCTTTGTTCCACGCCTGCGGCAAGCAGGCGCGTACGTAGCTTTTGAACGGTTGCTCAGGTTTTTTCCAGATGGTTCAGCTTGAAAGGGAAAGGGGCAGCAGCGCGCAGAATTCCCCGGCAATGATGGCCGCTCCGAGGAAATCCCCGTTCACGGCGCCCTGCTTGCGACCCAGGACCAGCAGGGCGGCCAGGGGCGCGAGGGCCAGCAGGAGCGTGACGGCCACATGGCTTGGGGTCAGGAGAAACGCCGCAAGAAGGGTTGTGCCTCCGCCCAGGATCAGGGCGGAGCGGGTGGCACCCAGCAGCGCGTTCTGCCCCAGCCCGGGCCGGGCCAGAGGCTGGCTCATGCGGGCCAGGACCAGGCAGCAGAAGCGGCCAAAGGCAGGGGCGAAGACAAGCGCAGCCCAGGCTCCCCCGGAAATTACGGTTTCGAAGAGCGCGGCCTGCACCCCCATCCCGAGCACGAGGCCCATGGTCCCGAAGGCACCGATGCGGCTGTCCTTCATAATGTCCCAGAAACGCTCGCCCGTCGCCCCGCTGCCCCATCCGTCCCACAAGTCGGCCCAGCCGTCCCAGTGCAGGCCACGGGTCAGGTAAAGGTTCAGCCCGACCAGCATCCAGGCCAGGGTCCATGAGGAGAGTGGAAGCCGGGACGCAAGGGCCAGGATCAGCCCGATGAGCAGGCCAACCATCGGATACATGGCCATGGACCGACTGATGGCTTCGCTGGTGGTGATACGGGCGCGGCCCAGACGAGTCAGGAAGGTCAGGGCGACATGAAAATCGTGCAGCGGGTTCACGGGTGTGAGGTATCCTTTTTGGTCAGGCGGATGTTGTGTCCGGGGCGAAGTTCGAGGAGGCGGGCGCAACTGCCCTGGTTCGCTGCCAGCTCCATCACCCCCTGGCTGCCTTCCAGCAGGCCGAGTTGTCCGGGGGCGAGATCCGCATACGTTTTTACCTTTGCGACCATCCTGCCGTCGTCGAGGAGCCAGGTTTCGCCCTGAACGGGAAAATTTTCCGCGCGCAGGTTCAACAGGCAGTTGCCGAAGCGGTCGACATGGAGGACCGTGCAGTCCAGTTCATCATTTTCACGTGCAGCCCAGACGATGTCGCGACGCGCGAGCATGTCCGGCGCGATTGGCGATCCCATGGATTGCGGCGTTGCGCCCAGGGCCAGCCGGGCGGCGAGGGGCGCGAAAATGTCGCGGCCGTGAAAGGTGCTGCTCGCGGTGGGAAAGTTCGCGTCCACGCGCCACCACAAAGCCGGTGCGTCAAGCAGGAACGAGAGCAGACCATTGTCCGGGGCCAGGAAAAACTGGTTCTCACGCTTGGCCAGCACAATGGAGCGCCCTGAGCCGACGCCTGGATCGACCACGTTCAAAAAAATGCTCTGCGGTGGGAAATGCCGACGACTGACTTGTAGCAGAAACGCGGCCTGCATCACGTTGTGCGCGTCCACTTCGTGACAGAGGTCAACCACGGATGCGTCAGGCGCCTCGCGCAGGAGCACGCCTTTCATCTGCCCCACGTAGGGGTCGAGATGGCCGAAATCGGTGAGTAAAACAATGACCGCACGCATAACAGATATCTACGACCAAGGCAGCAAGCTGTCCAGCGTAGTGGAGAAAGCTGTTGACAGCGTGAAGCGCGCCTGTGTACATGCACCCCTCTTCGGGGCGTAGCGCAGTTTGGTAGCGCATCGGTTTTGGGAACCGAGGGCCGCTGGTTCGAGTCCAGTCGCCCCGACCATAAAGAAAACAAGGGCTTAGATGTAAAATCTAAGCCCTTTTTTCGGTTCGTTTTATTGTCCGACTAACACTATGCCCGACATTTGGACTGCATTGCGATGGAACAAAGCAGATGAAAGGGCAGTGCAAATTTCCAGGGACTCTTTTTTGTTTTTTGAGATTGAGCCGTTGGCCGCGCCTTGCACCGACAGGGATTCGGAGTAAGTCAGTCCTGCTGTTTGGTGGTTTCCGGCTTGTCGCCGCCAATGATGGTCGGTTGTCACTGCTATCCTGCCAGACGACCGCATACTGTCCGAGGCGTTTCTTCCTGTCCAATGCCTGCGCAACAGCCTTTCGGAGTGATTCCAGCACGATCATGCTTTCTTTGGAGGGGGCTTCCTGAGTTACTTTCATGATAGTCCAGCTTCCTCGAGCATCAAATTATACAAGTCCTGGTGGTGAATGCAATTATCCAGCACGTTGGCATAGTGGTTCGTCCTGGCTGTGTTGAGATAAGGGGGCGCCCGAACTCACGTTGGGGCCTTCCGAGTGGTCAAGCATTCTCTTTCGTTTTCGTAAGCAAGTCCGGGTCAGAATGCCAGCGGATAATATTGGCCTCAGGCGCGCTGGTTTAGGAAAAAGTAATTTACCTGTACTCACTTGGGCGATGAGGCTCTCGACCTTTCCCGTCTGCAGATGCTTGAAGAGACATGCCCACACCGCCTCCCAGCATCCGAGTTTTTCGGAGGCTTCGCGTGAGTCCTTCAATCCGGCAATATTCGGCTGTTTGAAGAAGGTGTCGGCCAGATAGGCTGCGGCCAGCTCCGGCATACCGGACGAGACCGCCAGGCTGCGAAGGCGCTTGTGCAGTCCAGAGGCGATGCCCGGGATTCCTTGCAGGTCTTGCCGAAACCTTCGATGCAGCACTGGCGGGCCTTCTCAAACTGGCCCGCGTCCATGAGGACATCTACGAGACGGCCGTAGTCCTGGGTGTGCGGAACGTCCTTTTCCAGGAACGGTACGATCCTGTCCATTGCCTTGGCTGTGGGCATTCGCCGCTGACTCCATAGGCCGTTTTGAAAGAGTAATTTGCTTGTCCCTTTATGCTCTGGCGGCTTCAAAAAGAAATATTGCTTATATTCGTTACTTATGTATATCTAACGACGTTTTGCACTGGAGGTGATGATTGGATTGCAGGGCACATATACTCGAACTGGCCAGGGAGAAGGGCATCATCAGGGCCAGGGATGTCGAAGCGGACGGTTGTTCGCGGAACTATCTCTATGAGATGCACAGAGCAGGGGTTTTGCGGAAGCTCTCTCCCGGGCTATATACGCTTCCCGATGCCCCCGTCACGGAACATTCGCTCCTGGCCGAGGTAGCCAAACGGGTCCCTCAGGGCGTCATCTGCCTGATTTCCGCCTTGGCGTATCACGGACTCTCGACGCAGATACCGCATGAGATCTGGCTCGCCGTTCCGAAAGGATCCCGGCGCCCAAGAATCGCGTATCCGCCTCTGAATCTCACCTATGTCTCAGGTCTGGCGTATTCGTTCGGCGTCAGGGAGTACGTCATGGGCGGCGTCGCAGTCAGGATATATAGCCCCGCAAAAACCGTCGTCGACTGTTTCAAGTTTCGCAACAAGGTCGGGCTGGACGTGGCTCTGGAGGCGCTTCGGGAAGTTTGGCGATCCAGAAAGGCGACCGTGGACGAACTGATGGAGGCCGCCGAAGTTGACCGGGTGTCCAAGGTCATGCGTCCGTACCTGGAGGTTATCGTATGAGCGGCGGTGGGCGCACGAATCGTGGACATTCCGTTTTTCAGCGTCTTTTGAACAGGGCACGGGAGAGTGGCGATGACTTCAACCTTCTTCTGACCCGCTACGGCGTGGAACGCTTCATGTACAGGCTTGGCATCTCCCCGTTCAGGGAGAGCTTCGTCCTGAAAGGGGCAAGCCTGTTTCTTGTCTGGAGAGGGCAGAATTATCGGGTGACCCGCGACGTGGATTTGCTCGGATACGGAGATCCCGACCCTGAACGCCTGCTGGGTGTTTTTCGCGCCGTCTGTGAAATCGGTTGCCATGAGGACGACGGCATTGATTATGACCTGGATTCACTGAAGGTTGAAGAGATTCGCGAAGGCCAGGAATATGACGGTGTGCGCGTGACATTGAACTGCTTGCTGCACCAGGCGCGCATTCCTCTTCAGATCGACATCGGTTTCGGGGATGCGGTTAGTCCCGCTCCAGAGTTGATCGAATACCCGACGCTTTTCGGAGGGCCGCCGCCTGTCCTCAAGGCTTATCCTCGGTACACGCTTGTGGCGGAAAAGCTGGAAGCCATGGTCAAGCTCGGCTTGGCGAACAGTCGGATGAAGGATTTTTTCGACATCTGGGTGGTATCGAAGATTTTTTCTTTTGACGGCGAGTTGATGCGAACGGCCATAACGCAAACCTTCGCGCGTCGTCGCACGGCCTTTCCTGTCTCTCGTCCGTTCGCGCTTACGTCAGCTTTTTATGAAGATCACCAGAAACAGGTTCAGTGGGCAGCGTTCATTCGCAAGTCGAAATCGGAAATGCAACCAGGAGATCTTGCCGCGGTCGTACGCGCAATCTCGGATTTCGTTATTCCGGTTATTGAGTCTATCCAAAAGGATATCCCCTTCTCCGATGGGTGGTGGCCGGATCAAGGATGGAGCGACGTAAGCTGACTTCTATACGATGCATTACGCCATTATCCAGCTTATTCCCGCATGTCGAACTTGTCTGCTTGGCTTCGGATTTATAGCAGTCGTGGTCGTCCAATACACCACGATGCCTATATGAGCAGACGAGCCTTCGGCTTGGGAACCGAGGGCCGCTGGTTCGAGTCCAGTCGCCCCGACCAGGAAAAGCAAAGGCTTACAGGAAATCATTCTGTAAGCCTTTTTTCATCCCCGCACAAATCCTCGCCGTAATCTTCCTGAGTTGTTTCAATTTATTTCAGTGCTGTGCGAGCCGGATCAAATTGGGATGTCGGGCCAGGACTTCTGCCAGATTTGTGGCGTTGATAAAGCCCTCGGCATCCAACCTCTGCTGGCCCGCCACAGCTTCCCGACCTACCCGCTGCCGGGGTCTGCTGGGCAGGTGACTGATGTCGTCATATAGGGCGATTATGTTGGATTTGGCGGAACGGGTGATGAACTTCTTGCGCCGGGCTGCTCCCTTTTTCCGATTAATCTAATATAATCAACAGCGCGCATCCGGGCATCGTCCGGCACGGGAGTTGCCTTGAGATAGACCTTATAACTGCTTTGCCATGCCTCGACATTGGGTGGCGGCCAGTTTTGCATGAAGTGAGGAGAGAATGGCGGCACGCGCGAAATCAAACCTGGGCACATATCGCGGGAAGCGGAATTTTGCCAGGACCGAAGAACCGGCCGGGGATGAGGCGTTGCCCTCTTCCTCCGGCCTGCGCTTCGTCATCCAGCGCCACGACGCCAGGCGTCTGCACTATGATTTACGGCTGGAGCTGGGCGGCGTCTTCAAGTCCTGGGCCGTGACGCGCGGTCCGTCGCTCAATCCGCGCGACAAGCGCCTGGCGGTCGAGGTCGAGGACCATCCCTTGGAATACGGAGATTTCGAAGGCACCATCCCCAAGGGCCAATACGGGGGCGGCACGGTGCAAATCTGGGACAGGGGATTCTGGACTGCCGAAGGCGATCCGCATGACGGTTTGGAGCGCGGCGAGTTGAAGTTCACCTTGGAGGGTGAGCGCCTCAAGGGCTCCTGGGTGCTTGTGCGCATGAAGAAAGACAACCGGGGCGGCACGCGCACCAACTGGCTGCTGATCAAGCATCGCGACGAGCATGCTCTCGAAGCAGAAGGCGATGCCTTTCTGCAGGAGCCCGGCTCCGTCGCCTCCGGCCGCAGCCTGGGCACCATCGCAGCCGGCAAGGGCAAGAAACCACAACCATTCATTACGGCCACGTCCACAGGTTCCGATGCCACGCTCGCTCCTGATGCCGTACGCGCACCCGCGAGAGCGAAGAAAACCAGGGCGGCCATGCCGGGCTTCATAGAACCGCAGCTCTGCACGCTGGTCGTGCGTGCCACGTCCGCCCCGGGCTGGGCGCACGAGGTCAAGTTCGACGGCTATCGTATGCAACTGCGCGTGGAAAACGGTGTTGGCAAGCTGAATACGCGCAAAGGGCTCGACTGGACCGCCAGGTTCGAGACTCTCGCCACGGCCGCAAGCGCGCTCCCCGACTGTTTGCTCGACGGCGAGGTCGTGGCGCTGGACGCGCAGGGTCTGCCAGACTTCGCGGCGCTGCAGACGGCCTTGAAGGACAATGCGACCGGCGGGCTGATCTACTTCGCCTTCGATCTTTTGTTCATTGGCGGCGAGGACCTGCGTGCGTTGCCACTCCGCGAGCGCAAGGAGCGGCTGAAGAGCCTGATCGAGACGACGCGGACTCTGGGAGTGCGCTATGTCGATCACTTCGAGACTCCCGGTGAAGCGATGCTTCAGTCGGCCTGCCTGATGCACCTTGAGGGCATTGTCTCCAAGCGCCTTGATGCGCCCTACACGTCCGGTCGCGGCGCAAACTGGACCAAGGCCAAATGTCGCGCCG
>Ga0180017_100438_pt1 | contig 14288 bp, 14 predicted proteins | sample KR46_S_MetaG_FD_129674 | JGI IMG/M metagenome (GOLD analysis project Ga0180017, IMG submission 129674) | Groundwater microbial communities from the Olkiluoto Island deep subsurface site, Finland - KR46_S_MetaG | ecosystem: Environmental > Aquatic > Deep subsurface > Groundwater | place: Finland...
CCGGCATATCCTACCGGACTTGGTTCCTCTGCTGCTGGTGGGTTTTCTGCAGAGCGCCCGCCGCGCTGTCTTCCTGGAAGCCGGTCTGGCTTTTCTTGGCATTGGGGACCCCACCGTGGTGAGTTGGGGGATCATGATCCAAAACGCCCTGCGCTTCTACTATATGGAAGCCTGGGTGTGGTTGCTGCTGCCCCCGGCACTGGCCGTCGCCGCTACCATCCTGGCGTTCAACCTGCTGGGTAATAGCATCGAGCAGGCCGTTGATCCGAGACTAAGACGTTTGCATACAAAGGGAGTAGCTAATGCTTAGCATTCAGGACCTTTACGTAAGCTATGGAGAAGAGACTATCCTAAGCCTGTGCGGCGCGGTATTCTGTGGGCGATCGGTCGCATCGGGGAGAAGAACCCGGAGCTTGTGGCGGAGGCTGTTCCTGAGGTGGAAGAACTGCTGCAGGATCCTGACCCCGAGGTCCGCGGGTATGCTGCGTGGGCGCTCGGTAAACTTGGAGTGCCAAGTGCCGGGCTAAATGACATGTTGGCTGACGAGGCGGAAATTGAACTTTGGGATCAGGGCCGGTTGATGCACCCGACGGTGGGGGCGCTGGCGCGCGAGGCCCTGAAGCGCAGCGAGGCTGCCATTGGTCTTGAACCTACAACTTGTTAAGTACGGTACAAGATATCAGCTTCGACCCGTTGGACGCTCTGACATCCGGTCAAAATCATGGCCTGCCTCAATTCCGACGTCATACGTGCCAGTACTGTGCGCACACCGTCGGTCCCTCCGCCGAAAGCTCCGACCACCAGTGGACGGCCGACTAGAACGGCCCGTGCCCCCAGGGCGAGGAGTTTCAATACATCACTTCCACTACGGACACCACCGTCGGCTAGGACAGTGACCGATGTGCCCACCGCTTCAACAATGGCTGGAAGGACTTCAGCGGCCCCAGGCGAGTGATCGAGGATTCGACCTCCGTGGTTGGAGACAACAATGGCCTTGGCTCCGGCCTCCATCGCCAGAGTGGCCTCATCGGGGGTCATGATCCCCTTAAGAACAAAAGGAAGTGCCGTCAAGGCAATAACCTTTCGCAGTTCGGCGACGGTTTTCGGGCTTACAGGTTGGCCTTTAAGGACCATAGTGACCAAACCCGCACCGTCGATGTCAATCCCGACCGCCCGTGCCCCAGCTGCTTCGGCTCGGCGGAGTCTGGCCACAATCTCATTATGGGCGCGGGGTTTAATGAATGTGATGCCCCATCCGTTCTCCCCGGCGATGGCTTTTAGGCCGGCATCAAACATTGTCGGATCGGCACCGTCGCCGGAGCACCCGATGCTCCCGGCAAGGCGGCTTCCTTGAATCACCGCTGTGATAAACTCCAGTTCAGTGAGAGCACCGCCCATGTTGTAGGGTGTTCCAGTCATCGGCGCGGCCAGAATCGGCGTATCCAGCGGGCAGTCAAAAAGCGTCATCGCCGTTTCCGGCTCGGTTACCCCGTGAATCGTCCGCATATTGAAACGATAGCGAGCTAGTGCCTCAATGTTGGCCTTAAATGATGCGCCGGTTCCGGTCCCTCCCATCCCGGGGACTTCTCCGGCACATACCCGGCCGTCACAGGACGGGCAGACACGGCAATAGCCCTTAAGCTTTGCTTTGGCGGCGTTTCTGATTTCCGGTAAGTTGATCTCCCTACACCCCCTTGAACAGGATTACATAGCTACTATTCATCATACTATAGACTTCTAGTGTCGGACCATCCATCCGTACCAGTCAGCTTGGCTTCGAAGTCTTAATGGTATGGTCTTAGAAGCGATTGGTATTCAAGATCAGTTGGTGCGTTTTCAGGAAGAGTAAGGATCATTCCTCTGTCTTCTTGAGTTTCTGTGGTTTCCGCTTAGTCTTCTCCCAGATCTTTTGCTGAACCGGCGCATGCTCGTCCGTACTCACGGATAACCAGCGGTTGTGCCTTTCACCGCTTTCAGATGCTTAAACAAGTTGTTGTGGCATCTGACGGTTTACAGGCAAACAGATACTTTGTGTGAGTTGAACACTTGGAGATAATTCAACGGAGTATGTGCGGTTTCCTGTTCAGCTATCGATAGGGCGCAAAGGATTTTGCGGCAGCATATGATGTTTGAACGATGGTTGTGTATGGAGGGGCTTGTTGATGCAATACACCGTTCAGAGTGGAGACACGCTGTTTGCGATCTCACGCCGGTTTGGCGTGGATATGCAGGATCTCCTGGGAAGTAACCGCTGGATTCATGACCCGAACGACCTGAAGGTAGGCAGGGTGATCGAGTTGCCGGGCAGGTTCGCCAGATCAGCAGCGGAATGTCCGGTTCCAGAGCCCCAGATTGCACGGTTCGTGCCTGCAGGGGCCACGGTCAAGGAAAGGATCGTCAGACTGACGGGTGGGCGTGTTCCGGAACGGGTGTTTGCTTTCAGAGTGGAAGGGATCAGAGCCTTCAACGGTATTGTGGTACTGCAGTTTACCTGTGCCCAAGGCTGGCAGGAGGTGTATAGCCGGTTAGACATCAGGCGTCCTTTGGAATTTCTCGCTTTTGGGCCTCTGCTCGGGAACGAACGGGAACAGGTGGTTATCGGGGAACTGTCTAACGTCTACGCAGTTCGGTCATTTATGGTGCTGGGTACCCACGGGGGACGGACATCAGTGTTACTTGACCAACGGGATGTGGAACTGCCCCCCGGCGCCTTTCGTATCCGGAACGGTCATCTGCTGGTCGGCCCGTTGACTCAGGGAATACGTTATTCCTGGAACGGAACCGGCTTCATCCGAACCCGATACTAGCTGAGGTAAGCTAACGCTCCCTTAATAAAGTAACGGCACCCCTAGACGGGGTGCCGTGGCCTCAGTATCTTACGCTTGGACGAAACTTGTCCAGCGCCCCCAGCACAACGTGGGCCAGGCCAAACCCAAGGATGCCCGCTCCGAGCTTTCCACCGATGGTACGACCCAGAAACGAAACCGCGACGCCGGTTCCCAAGACGGCTTTACTTGTGGTTGTGCCCCTCAACGTCGCTCACCTCCTTGCTGAGATTAATTCTTAGTCTTTCCCGGTTGACCGGTACTACACCTGGGATTCCGGAAACGCTACACTCACGCTCCATTCCTGATACATCTTTCTGCTATTAATGCCCTTGGCTATCGATAAAACACTTGCCCAGGGAGTTTGCCTATTTTCCCCACAATTGGCTCCGGTTCGAGTAGAATGCCAGCTTGATCATCTGTGAACTCCAGGTCGGAAGAAGGAAGATCTTTCTTGGCTGGTCTCATTAACAAAACACCAGGGCAGTGAATTATATGGAAATCTAGAGTCCAGTGCGTAAGGTGGCAATGTTTGATGGTCTAACTGTCCAGCAGTGGCTGACCTTTCTTTCCGGCTGCAACAGAGAAACCTGAAAGAAAGACGAGTCAACGGGGTGAGGAAGGGCAAGAAGCATGGGTAAAGTAGCGATTATCGGAGCGGGTTTCGCCGGTCACACAGCGGCCATGTACCTTGGTCACAAGCTGGGCCGCGACCACGAAATAACCATGATCAGCAAGCACGACTATTTTCTATACCTGCCTTCCCTGGTGTGGGTTGGGGTGGGCCATATGCGCCCGGAGAAGGTCTGCGTTCCGCTGAGACCGATCTATGACCGGTTCCAAGTCCGATTTGTGCACGGTAAAGCGACCTCCGTCCATCCTGACGAAAACTACGTGATGGTGGATAAAGCGGATGGAACGGGATTACAGAGGGTCGATTACGACTATTTGATCATCGCCACCGGACCGAGACTGGACTGTGAGGGTACGCCCGGGCTGGGTCCGGCATACGGGCACACCCTGTCGATTTGCTGGCTGGATCACGCTGTCCACTGCCGGAGCGTCTATGGTGAATACGTTGAACGGATGCGGCGTGGGGAGAAGGTACGGATGGTGATCGGCATGGGCCACCCCGGAAGCACTTGCCAGGGGGCGGCGTTCGAATACATCACCAACGTGCACAAGGACCTGGTAAGGTTAGGGGTACGCGACCGGGCTGAACTGGTATGGTTTTCAAACGAACCGGCCTTGGGCGACTTCGGAGTTGGGGGAATCAACAGTAAAAGTCGGAACGGGATGCTCTCCAGTGAGGAGTTTGTCAGGAGCATCTTTCATGAGTTCGGGATCGAATGGCAGGTCCGCAGGGGTGCCCGGCAGGTGGATGCGGACCGTATTTACTGGGAAGGCTTCGACGGTCGATTTGGGGAGACCCAGTATGACTTGGCCATGCTCATTCCCCGGTTTTTGGGTGGGGTGTTGCAGTATGTGGGTCGGAATGGAGAAGATGTCTCCGGGCGCATCGTCAACGAGAGCGGTTTCGTTATCGTGGACGGCTACTACGGACTGTCTTACGAGAGGCTCATGTACACACCCGAGGCTTGGCCTGCTACTTACCAGAATCCAAACTACCGGAACATCTTTGCGGCCGGTATTGCTTTTGCCACGCCGGGCCCGATTTCGGCTCCGCACGTTACGCCCAACGGCACCCCGATTACGGTTGCGGCACCAAGAACCGGCATGGTGTCGGGAACGATCGGGCGTCTGGTGGCCATGAACGTCATTGGCCTATTGGAAGAAGGCAAGATGACCCACCAGGAACGCATGACCGAGATGTTCTCGGCCTGCATTGCTTCCGTAAGTGATTCTCTTTGGGATGGGGCAGCAGTGTCCATGACGGTCTTCCCAACAGTACCCAACTATCTGCGTTATCAGAATAAGTATGGGCGGGATCTGTTCAGCACCCGTATGGAGATCGGTTTGGCCGGTGCCTGGATGAAGCGGATTATCCACACGACCATGCTCTGGAAAGCATCGGGCAAGCCGGGTTGGCAAATCATTCCGGAATGAGGAGGCGGTCTCCATCGACATCACCAGAACCAATCGTTTCTGGATGTGCTTCAAGCCCTATCAGGCATGGTGTTTCATGGTCTTGAACGTACGCATTCTCTGGGGTGTTTACCACAGTAAACGGCTGCCCCGATTCGAAACCAAATACAAGGTCTGCTATGTTGTCCCGGGCGGGGGTTATCCACCGGCGATTGCCAACGCGGAGTTCCCGCCTGAGATCGGGGATCAGGTACTACTGGGCCGGTTGGAGTTTAAAGTAATTGATGTTCGGACGCTGGTCCCGCCAAAGGGCCGCTTCTGCTACCTGCAGGCCGTCTGTGTTCCCGTTACCGAAACTCTAAAACCCTTTGGCACTTACCAGCAAAACACACCTATTGACAACGAGGTATAGCCGGAGTCCATTAATTCCATCCTTCTGGCGAACAGTTGCGAAAGGAATCGAAATAGGGCGCAGAGAAAACAGCGTTATGAAAGAAGGTATCGTAAAGACTCTGCGTATGGTGTTGGTACCGTTAGGGTTGCTGCTGGTGTCTATCCTGCTGTGGCCGCGGTCACAGGCTGATCCGACGCTCGCGACCGTAGTTCAGTACGGTCCGTTTACGGTATTTGTGGTGGCAATGGCCCTCGGCTGGTGGTTTAACCAGAGCAGGGTCTTTTTTATTTCATTAGTAGCCCTTGTTTCCTACGTGTTCCTTTTTGCCTACGGGTTCGGAGATCTGAAGACCGACAGTGTTTCGGGTGCCGTCTACAACATCGTCAGCCTGCTACTGCCCTTGAATATCCTCTTGTTTGCCCTGCTAAGGGAGAGAGGGGTCTTAACATCTGGAGGCAAGGCGGCCATTGGCCTTGTTCTTGCCCAGGTATTCTTGATCTCGGCCCTGTTCTGGTCGAACGAGTGGCAGTCCTTGGCTGATCTGAGTATTGGGGTGCTAAGGGTAGGCGCAGATAACTGGACGCCTTTACCCGAATGGTCCCTAGTCGCTTTCGGCGGCACGCTGGTGATATTGCTCGCCAGGGCCGTGTTGAACAACTCTTTTGTGACCAGCTGTCTGTTTGCGGCATCACTTGCCGCCATAGTAGGCCTGCATTTTGCCGACCGAGTATCTTCAGCCTTTTATTTTACCATTTTCGGACTGCTTTTAGTTGTTGCCGTTCTTCAAAGAGCGTACACGCTGATCTATATGGATGAGCTGACCGGAATTCCCACCAGGCGTGCGCTCCGAGAAGCAACGATGAGGCTGGGTTCGAATTACACTATAGCGATGGTGGACATTGACCACTTTAAGCAGTTCAACGACCAATACGGACATGACGTAGGCGATCAGGCGTTGAAGTACATCGCCACTACTCTTGCTCAGGTCTCCGGAGGAGGCCGGGCGTTCCGACATGGCGGAGAGGAGTTTATCATCTTATTCCCCGGTCAGAAACTGGACGAATCGGCAGTGCATTTGGAGCGTTTACGGGAGGTAATTGCCAAAGGGGGATTCATCCTGCGCGGGAAAGACCGGCCTGAGAAAAAGCTCGAGCAGGGGCCGACTGCCAAAGGTTCCAGGAACAAGGTCCGGATCACCGTCAGTATTGGTATTGCGGAAAAGAGTAACAAACACCATGGGGCGTCCGAGGTGATCAAGTCGGCCGACCAGGCGCTTTACCGGGCTAAGAAAAAGGGCAGGAACTGTGTGAGCCGTTAGAACCCCTTTCCTCCGAACGATTCTGCATGGACAGGCAAAACAAGAGTTTTAGCACAACGGACTTCGGTCAAGGAAGCTCTGACCAACCTCCTCAGGGGAAGAAACACGGTCAGTATCAACGGCGTGAGGGTTACCCTCAGCACAGAACGGATCGGGATCGTACGTGAGGCCGGCGGTGCTTACTGGGATGCCATTCTGGATGACTAATGCGCGGGGATACTACAACCGGCTTCTGGAATTCGCAGACGGCCTGCAGAACTTTTCCGACTGGGTAAAGCGCCGGATCGAACGTGAGATTGTAAAATACGAGACCGGGGTGGATCCGGAGATTGCCGCTCTGGTGGAGAGGCTGGTGGAGGTAAAGCTTGCCGGCCGACTGGTTCGATCCGAAGAGAATGTGGAGTCCAAAGATACGTTGCTGGAAGACATCGACAAGTTCTTCTAAAAAAACTAAGGCCCGGTGTTGCCGGGCCTTGTACGCTTCCGGACTGACCCTTGCAGGCCGACCGGACAGCCGTATCATCTTTGTTCTACTTCTATTCTATATGCGGTGCATTTGTTCATCAATCCCCTAATAATTCCATTGCACGCCGATCTAGCGGGCACAACGGGGGAAGCCACCGAGTTTTCGGTGCCTGAGCCATCGTGACCGAGGTAGTCAGTTTATTTCCGGGTCGAGCTCCGGCTTCAGGTTGACCGGTTTAAAGTCATCCCGAATTCTGCCGTCGACCAAAACCACCACTGGGAAACGTCCGGCGTTAAAGGCCGCGCCAATCCGGCCCTCCGCATCCATAGCCAGAATTCCACCTTCAGCACCCTTTAGGTCGGCCAGCCTTCTCAAGGCAAATTCCACTGCCTGTTGCGGATGGAGCCCGCTAACGATCTGCTCATCCACATATTTGGCGGAGAGTGTTTCGATGAAAGCTTCGCCTACTCCGGTGCAGACCGTGGCACTGGTTGCGGAGGCAAATATTCCGCCGCCGAGAATGGGGGTATCCCCCACCCGTCCCGGCATTTTCAGGGAAAACCCTCCGGTTGATGAGGCCGCCCCCAACCCAGCCCCGTCCCAGACCACACAGCCCACAGTGTCGTGGTACTCGAGTCCGGTAAAGATGTTTTGAGTAGGGGTCTGCCCGCGGGCCAGGCTCTCCTTGGCCTGATGCCAGGCTTCGAGCTGTTCTTCCGAGACGCAATTCGCCTCGGGGAAGCCTTCCTGCCGGGCGAATTTAACCGCTCCGTCTCCGGCCAGGATCACGGTGTCAGTCTTCTCCATCAGCGCACAGGCCACCGAGATCGGGTTGCGGACCAGCCTGATCGCGGCTACTGCGGCGAAGCGGTGCGCTGCACCGTCGACGATGGCGGCATCCATTTCCACTTCACCGTCCAGGTTGAGGATCGAACCAAAGCCGCAGTTAAATCTAGGGGAGTCCTCCAAAACCCGCAGCACGGCCTCCATGGCTTGCACTCGATCTGCAGACAGAAGTCTGTACCCCTGCAGTGTGGCTTCTTCGAGAACCTCCATGAACTCACGTTCCCGGCTGGTGTCGAGCCCCCCGTGCACAGCAATAATATCCATAAGGTTATTCTCGGCAGCGGGCTTTGCTTCTATGCAGAACAAAGAGTACTAGAGCCGTAGGTTCTAACAAATCGACGGTTCCTTCGTTCGAAACCTGGACAAGGATCCAATCCACCGCGCCCTGGTCCAGTCCATGAATACAGTAGCGCATACGCTCGGGAAAAAGACGGTGGCTGAGTCCGTGGAAAATGAGGCCATTCTTAAGGTGCTACAGGATTTGAATGTTGACTTGAGCCAAGGTTATCACTTGGGCAAACCGGCCCCAACCCCCAGGAGCGAACGAATCTGCCTGTTTATGTAATCAGTCCACAAACATTACCAGCGCCATCTTCGAAACCGAACATAAGCCGGCTTCGTCTTACTAGTGCAAATCCTAAAATCAGTAATTGGAGGTACTAGTAAATGCGCTTACTGTTCCGATCCACCACCACAATCCTGTTAGCTCTCCTGCTCCTAGTCTCAGGCGTGGTTTACGCCTACGCGTCCACCGGGCGCACCCTGGAGGTCACCGTGCTGCCCGGCGTTAAGTTTGTGATGAATGGCAAGCAGCTTCCGGCGGGTAACAATCCGCAGCCCAATCACCTCGTCTACAACGGTAACGTCTATGTCCCGCTGCAGATTGTGGAAGAAATCTCAAACAAGTACGTGTTCTGGCACTCGGGTTCCTCAACCGTATATGTATGGGACAAGAATGTTCAGGCGCCTGCCGTCAGCTTCAAAGAGATCAACCCGGAACAGGCGCTGCCAGCCGTCAGAAACTGGGCGCAGCAATTCAGAAGTATTGAGACCGCCCAGAGTCGTACCATCGGCCAGAAGACCTATCTCTTAGTAACGAGGGATGAAAAGCCGACCGGCGGTTACGGTGTCGCTATCACCCGGGTTGAAGACCGGGGCCACGAAGTGCTGGTTACCGTCCGGTATATCGAGCCGTCTGGCATAGTGACTCAAGCCCTGACCTACCCCCTGACCTTGGTGGAACTGCCCAAGGTTGACAAGCCGATCCGATTTGTCAGGGATAACGGTCAGGCTCTGCCCCAACTCCCGGAAACAGCCGAGTTGCAGCCGGTTATTGCGGGAACCGCGAATATAAAGCTATACGCTCTGAAGTGGGGCACCAATGAAGTAACCCTGACTGGCATCGCCAAGACCGCCGGCGCCAAGGTGAGCTACGAGGTCAGAGTGCCCTGGGGGAACGTAATCAGCCGCGGGACGATTACAGCCAAAGCCGGCGAGGTGTGGACTCCATTTACCATCACCGTTCAGAGAAGTGATTTTGAAAATAACGAACGGCTTCAGGTGAACTTCAACCGGTCGGGCGGGGATGGTAGCAGCGAGAGGCTTGTTACAAGCATTTATCGGGCTTTCAGCCGCTAGGCGGTAGCTCATTACAATTACAATTGAGCAGGGAGCCCCTGGGGCTTCCTGCTTGTTGTGTTCAGCGGGGAGATCAAAAGGCCGACAATTGATCCGTAGCTATGTGGTGCAATGCAGGAATTTGATGCTTTTTGAAGAAGGATTATCCATGTCTGTGCTCTAACCGACGTTAAAGGCGGAAGATATGATGACTCAACCGTCCAATGCGGACCACAAACCGCTGATTCTGATTGTGGACGACTCAAAATATTTGCGGATGAAACTGCGTCAGGTACTGGAGATTGATGGCTACAGGGTCACTGAGGCACACGATGGCGAGCAGGCTTTATCGTTATTCGAAGAGCTTCAGCCGGACTTGGTATTGATGGATTGTGTGATGCCGGTGATGGACGGTCTGGCGGCCTGCACTCGTATACAAACCCTTCCCGGGGGTGACCGTACCCCGGTCATAATGATCACCGGTCTCAGTGGTGACAATGCCGTGGACGATGCTTTTATCGCGGGGGCTACGGATTACATAACCAAGCCCATCCACTGGGCGGTTTTACGAAATCGCGTACGGCGCCTGACGCGGGCCAAGCAAACTGAGGCCACACTGGACAAGACAGAGGCTCTTGCGCGCTCCATCATTTCTAAAGCCCACGACGGGATCATTACCGTGGACACCAGCGGGGAGATAAAGTCCTTCAATCCGGCATGTGAACGCATTTTCGGCTATGCGCCCGCGGATGTGGTCGGAAAGAACATCAGTATGCTTTTTCTACCCGATTTTCACGATGCGGATGGATGCACAATTACCCAATTAACTGGGGAAGGCGAGCCCTGCGGGGTCAGCAAAGAGGTGATGGGGCGGCGCAATGATGGAACGGCCGTCCCCATAGAATATACATTCAGTGATTTTTGTGTACATAAGCAGTGTTTTGTTACTCTGATCCTGCGTGATATTACGGAGCGCAAACGCTATGAGGAAACGATCTGGCATCAGGCCTTTCACGATATCCTGACCGGCCTGCCGAACCGGATGCTGTTCAAAGACCGGCTTACCTTGGCCATGGCGCACGCCAAGCGAAATAATAAGGGACTGGCTGTTCTGTTTTTGGACCTCGACCGATTCAAGCTGATCAATGATACATTAGGTCACAACGTCGGCGACCAGCTACTATATTACATCGGGATGCGGCTGCAGAACTGCGTACGGGAAGATGACACTGTGGCCCGAATGGGGGGCGATGAGTTTACGCTGTTGCTACCCGAAATCTCGAAAGCGGAACACGCGGCCAAGATTGCGCACAAGGTGACTGAGGCCATCCGGCAGCCCCTGAGAATCGGCGAACATGATCTGTACATCTCCACCAGCATCGGAATCGTCCTTTTCCCCGATGACGGGCAGGATGCCGAGACCTTGATCAAGAACGCGGATACCGCGATGTATAGAGCCAAGGAGAGTGGGCGTAACCATTACGAGTTGTATACACCGTCGATGAACGCAAAAGCATCGGAGCGTCTGTCGATGGAAAACAGTATGCGCCGTGCTCTGGAGCGCGAGGAGTTTGTGGTCCACTATCAACCAAAAGTGAACGTCAAGACCGGAGAGATCATTGGAATGGAAGCACTGGTCCGCTGGCAGCATCCCGAACTTGGCCTGGTCTTACCGGGGGAATTCATTTCCCTGGCAGAAGAGAGTGGACTAATTGTACCCCTTGGCGAATGGGTTCTGGAGACAGCCTGCGCCCAGAACAAGGCCTGGCAGGATGCCGGTTTTGCGCGGGTGCGCGTGGCCGTCAACTTATCTGCCGGGCAGTTTCAACTTCAGAACTTGGTTGAAGTGGTTTCACGGGTCATAAGAACGACAGGCCTGGACCCCACCTGCCTGGAGTTAGAGATCACGGAGAGCATTGCGATGAGAAATGCGGAGCACACCGTGAGTGTCTTGAAGCACCTTAATGAGATGGGGATCCAGCTTTCGATCGATGATTTCGGTACCGGTTATTCCTCACTAAACTACCTTCGCCGTTTCCCCGTGAACAAACTCAAGATCGACCGCTCTTTTGTGGCCGAGATCGGTACTGGGTCGCACAACGGTGCCATCGCCTCGGCGGTCATTGTGCTGGGCCGGAGCTTGGGCATGGGGGTAATTGCGGAAGGGGTTGAGAGCGAGGAGCAACTCAAATTCCTCAAAGATCACGACTGTTTTGAAATGCAGGGATTCTTGTTTGGAAAGCCGATGTCTGTCGAGGATTTCACGGAGTTTCTAATCAGGCAGTCACAGACTTGCGGTGATAGACCCGAAGTCGGAGAATAAGTTAATCTAGATCTTGATCAAAAGTATTTGTTATAATGCCGGTACCGGAGGGGTGAAGATGGAAGAACTCCTGATGTGTGTGTGAATTCACTGGAAAACTCGGCATGCAGCAGTCCAAGGTTTCCTACCACCTCGGCGTACTAAAAGAGGCTGGCCTGATCATCGAGGAACCGCGGGGGAAGTGGAGCTACTATCGGCTGAATCGAGGGGAGATTCAGGCTTATGATTCTGTCGGCCCGTCGGGTGGGACCCACCGGGATGGTTTTCGGCTTGGATATGACCGAAGAGATGCTGGTGGTAGCCAACCGGAATATTGAGCAATCGGGATTGAAGAACATTAAGCTGCTCAAGGGTGATATCGAACATATGCCTCTAACGGACAATGCCGTGGACGTAATCATCTCTAACTGCGTCATAAACCTCTCCCCGGACAAGGCGCGGGTACTGCGCGAGGCTTTCCGGGTACTTAAGCCGGGGGGGCGCTTTGCCGTGTTCGACATTGTGCTGGAACAGCCGCTACCGCAAAGGTTGCAGGGAGATACCGCCCTCTGGTCGGCTTGTATCTCGGGAGCGTTGTTAAAGGAGGAATACCTTCGCTTGCTGGGGGCAGCCGGCTTTAAAGAGGCCTCAATCGAAGTCCAAAACTACAGTTGCGGGGACTAGGAACTCTCTAAGCTCGGGACGCTGGCTACCGGTATCAAGAGCGGGTTTATCCGGGCGAAGAAGCCTTCTCTGCCGTTTATAAATCAGGAGGGAGCGGGCTTGCGCCCTGCTGTACCGGATGATTTGCCGCGCATAAGCACTCTATTGAAAGAAAACGGGTCTGCCCCGATTTCGCTTACGTTCTGGTGAAGCATCTTTAGTGGCAATAGTCTGTGATGACCCGGTTATGATAGTGTCGACAGGCATGCAGGATTCTGGCTGAACAGGACGAAATATGGGTGGTGCCCCGTAGAATTGTCCGGGGATTAGCAGTTGACAGTCTTGGAGGAGATATTGATGCCCGAACTTGCCTATTTGAACGGAGAACTGACCGAGCTTAATGATACGGTGGTCTCCATTAATGACCGGGCCTTCCTTTTCGGTGACGGAGTATACGAGGCTGTGCGTTCCTATCAGGGCCGCCTCTTCGGAGTAGACGAGCACGTTGCCCGTTTGGTCCGCAGTGCTGCGGCCATCGACTTGAAACTGCCTGCGGATGCCGCCGCGTTTAAGGAACTGGTGGGTACGGTACACCGCAAGAGTGAGATTTCGGATGCCCTGGTTTATATCCAGGTGAGCCGCGGTGCCGAGCCCCGCAACCACCTCTTCAGCCTGGACCTTGACCCCGCGGTGCTGATCACCGTGCGCCATCTTCCGGATTACCTTTTTAGCGATCATCTGGAGCCTTTGACCGCGATTACCGTGCACGACGGCCGGTGGGACATGTGCCACATTAAGTCCACATCGCTGTTAGCCAACATATTGGCCAAACACAAGGCCCGGGAAGCCGGGGTGGACGAAGCGGTCTTTGTCCGGTCCGACGGCGTGGTAACGGAGGCCTATGCCAGCAATGTTTTTATGGTGCGGGATGGGAATGTACTGACCCACCCGGCCGATAACCGGGTGCTCGGGGGGATAACGCGAAGGTTTGTCCTGGACCTCTGTCCCCGACTCGGTCTGAAGGCGTTCGAACGCCGGTTCACAAGGGAAGACATGCTCTCGGCCGATGAGGTCTTTGTGACCAACTCGGTGCACGAAATTCGCCCGGTAGTACAGGTTGACGGCCGCCAAATCAGTGACGGTGAACCCGGAAGGGTAACTGTCCGGTTATTGCACGCCTACCGGACATTAACCGTGGATCCGGAGGGTGCGTAACTGTTGTTCCGGATCTGATAGAGTAGGGGAGAGCCTTGGCCTCACACGTGGGCGCGGATGTGCTTGTGGGGCGGTTGCATGAATGGGGGAGCGAAGAGAATGGGTGTTCAGGGATTGATCTTGGCGGCGATCGGGTGCGGGCGACTGCGGTCAGCACTGGAGATTGCCTCCCGGGAGCCCTTCGTGGTGTTTGCCACGCTGGACAGCAGCTTGGCGGGTATTCAGCCTGGAATCGAGGCGAAAGTTCACTTCTACGAGACTGGGTGAGAGAGTCCCCGCCGCGTTGTTGCCGTGGGCAACATAATGAGAATATGGCTCGATCCTCCTACAGCGCCACAGTCGATGTCGGAACTCACCGGTGCCTTTCAGGAGTTCTTCGGCTATCCCTGGGCTCGCGTAATGATGGATGCGTTCCTTCCCTTCAGCCACCATGCTGGCTGGGATGCATATCTGGCCGTGGCGGGACTGTGTCCGGTCAGTGCATTATATCTCCCGGATCTAATGCCGTCCGCAGCCCATGATTCCAGACCGCTCAACCTGATCGTTGGATGATGAAACAGCCGATTCTTCAATCCGCTCCCAATTACTGAGTCGAA
>Ga0180017_100440_pt1 | contig 14246 bp, 9 predicted proteins | sample KR46_S_MetaG_FD_129674 | JGI IMG/M metagenome (GOLD analysis project Ga0180017, IMG submission 129674) | Groundwater microbial communities from the Olkiluoto Island deep subsurface site, Finland - KR46_S_MetaG | ecosystem: Environmental > Aquatic > Deep subsurface > Groundwater | place: Finland...
GGCAAATACAAGCGCCTCAAGCACCGCGGCGTGATCTGCGAGAAGTGCGGCGTTGAAGTCACGCAGACCAAGGTGCGCCGCGAGCGCATGGGTCACATCGACCTGGCCGCGCCCTGCGCCCACATCTGGTTCCTGAAGTCGCTGCCTTCGCGTCTGGGCCTGATCCTGGACATGACGCTGCGCGACATCGAGCGCGTGCTGTACTTCGAAGCCTATGTGATCGTCGATCCGGGCATGACGCCGCTGAAGAAATTCGCGATCATGACCGAGGACGACTACGACGCCAAGCGCAAGGAATTCGGCGACGAGTTCATTGCCAAGATGGGCGCCGAAGGTATCAAGGAGCTGCTGCAGGCCATCGACCTCGAGATCGAGATCGAAAAGCTGCGCAACGACCTGACCGGTTCCGAGCTCAAGATCAAGAAGAACGCCAAGCGCCTGAAGGTGCTGGAAGCCTTCAAGAAGTCCGGCATCAAACCCGAGTGGATGGTGCTGGACGTGCTGCCCGTGCTGCCGCCGGACCTGCGTCCGCTGGTGCCGCTGGACGGCGGCCGCTTCGCGACCTCTGACCTGAACGACCTGTACCGCCGCGTCATCAACCGCAACAGCCGTCTGCGCCGCCTGCTCGAACTCAAGGCCCCTGAAATCATTGCGCGCAACGAAAAGCGCATGCTGCAGGAAGCCGTGGACTCGCTGCTGGACAACGGTCGCCGTGGCAAGGCCATGACGGGTGCCAACAAGCGCGCCCTGAAGTCGCTGGCCGACATGATCAAGGGCAAGAGCGGCCGTTTCCGCCAGAACTTGCTGGGCAAGCGTGTCGACTACTCGGGCCGTTCGGTCATCGTGGTCGGTCCGACGCTCAAGCTGCACCAGTGCGGCCTGCCCAAGCTGATGGCGCTGGAGCTGTTCAAGCCTTTCATCTTCTCGCGTCTCGAAGCCATGGGCATCGCGACCACCATCAAGGCCGCGAAGAAGGAAGTCGAAGCCGGCACGCCGGTGGTGTGGGACATCCTGGAAGAGGTGATCAAAGAGCACCCGGTGATGCTGAACCGCGCACCCACGCTGCACCGCCTGGGTATCCAGGCTTTTGAACCCATCCTGATCGAAGGCAAGGCGATCCAGCTGCACCCCCTCGTTTGCGCGGCCTTCAACGCCGACTTCGATGGCGACCAGATGGCCGTTCACGTGCCGCTGTCGGTGGAAGCCCAGATCGAAGCCCGCACCCTGATGCTGGCCTCGAACAACATCCTGTTCCCGGCCAACGGCGAACCCTCCATCGTGCCGTCGCAAGACGTGGTGCTGGGTCTGTACTACGCGACCCGCGAGCGCATCAACGGCAAGGGCGAAGGCATGATCTTTGCCGACCTGCTGGAACTGCAGCGTGCGCTGGACAACGGCGTGGTCGAGATCACCGCCAAGATCAGCGTGCGTCTGCAGCAGTACACACTGGACAAGGCCACGGGTGAATTCACGCCGTTCATCTCCCTGGTCGACACGACGGTTGGCCGCGCGCTGCTGTCCGAGATCCTGCCCAAGGGCCTGCCTTTCGAAGTGCTGAACAAGCCGCTGAAGAAGAAGGAAATCTCCAAGCTGATCAACGTGTCTTTCCGCAAGTGCGGTCTGAAAGAGACCGTGGTTTTCGCCGACAAGCTGTTGCAGAACGGTTTCCGACTGGCCACCCGCGCCGGTATCTCGATTGCCGTGGACGACATGCTGGTGCCGAAGGAAAAGCCAGCCATCATCGAACGCTCGGAAAAAGAGGTGAAGGAAATCGCCCAGCAATACGCTTCGGGTCTGGTGACCGCGGGCGAACGCTACAACAAGGTGGTCGACATCTGGGGCAAGGCCGGTGACGAGATCTCCAAGGTCATGATGGCCCAGCTGGCCAAGCAGAAGACCACCGATCGCCACGGCAAGGAAGTGGACCAGGAGTCGTTCAACTCCATCTACATGATGGCCGACTCGGGTGCCCGCGGTAGCGCGGCCCAGATTCGCCAGCTGGCCGGCATGCGCGGCCTGATGGCCAAGCCCGACGGCTCCATCATCGAGACCCCCATCACGGCGAACTTCCGTGAAGGTCTGAACGTGTTGCAGTACTTCATCTCCACCCACGGCGCCCGAAAGGGCCTGGCCGACACGGCGCTGAAGACCGCGAACTCGGGTTACCTGACCCGCCGTCTGGTGGACGTGACGCAGGATCTGGTGGTCAACAGCCAGGACTGCGGTACGACCAACGGCACGGTGATGCGCGCCATCGTCGAAGGTGGTGAAGTGATCGAGTCGCTGCGCGACCGCATCCTGGGCCGCACCACCTGCGATGAGGTGATCCACCCGGAGACCCGCGCGGTCCTGTTGCCGGCCGGCACCCTGCTGGACGAAGACATGCTCGACGAGCTGGAAGCCGCTGGCGTGGACGAGGTCAAGGTGCGCACCGCACTGACCTGCGAAACCCGCTTCGGCATCTGCGCCAAGTGCTATGGCCGCGACCTGGGCCGCGGTGGCCTGGTGAACATCGGCGAAGCCGTCGGTGTGATCGCAGCCCAGTCGATTGGCGAACCCGGCACGCAGCTGACCATGCGCACCTTCCACATCGGTGGTGCGGCGTCGCGTGCGGCCGTGGCCTCCAGCGTGGAAGCCAAGTCCAGCGGTTCGATCGGTTTCAACGCCACCATGCGTTATGTGACCAACACCAAGGGCGAGCTGGTGGTGATTGCGCGTTCCGGCGAAATCATCATCCACGACGAAATCGGTCGCGAGCGCGAACGCCACAAGGTGCCCTACGGCGCCATCCTGGCGGTCAAGGCCGACCAGGCCATCAAGGCTGGCGCGATCCTGGCCAACTGGGACCCGCTGACCCGACCCATCATCACGGAATTCGCCGGTCAGGTGAAGTTCGAGAACGTGGAAGAGGGTCTGACGGTGGCCAAGCAGGTCAACGACGTGACCGGTCTGTCCTCGCTGGTGGTGATCGATCCGAAGCACCGCGGTTCGACCAAGGTGGTGCGCCCCCTGGTCAAGCTGCTCGATGCCCAGGGCAACGAAGTGAAGATCCCTGGCACCGACCACTCGGTGACGGTGGGCTTCCAGATCGGCGCGCTGCTGGAAGTGCGCGACGGTCAGGACGTCGGCCCCGGCCACGTGCTCGCCCGCATCCCGGTCGAAGGCCAGAAGACGCGCGACATCACCGGCGGTCTGCCGCGGGTGGCCGAGCTGTTCGAAGCCCGCAGCCCGAAGGACAAGGGCATGCTGGCCGAGATGACCGGTACCGTGTCGTTCGGCAAGGAGACCAAGGGCAAGGTTCGCCTGCAGATCACCGATCCGGAAGGCAAGATCTGGGACGAACTCATCCCCAAGGAAAAGAACATCCTGGTGCACGAAGGCCAGGTGGTCAACAAGGGCGAGAGCGTGGTCGACGGCCCGGCCGATCCGCAGGACATCCTGCGCCTGCTGGGCATCGAAGAGCTGTCGCGTTACATCGTGGACGAGGTGCAGGACGTGTACCGACTCCAGGGCGTGAAGATCAACGACAAGCACATCGAGGTGATCGTGCGCCAGATGCTGCGCCGCGTGATCGTCGACAGCGTGGGCGATTCGAACTACATCGCCGGTGAGCAGGTCGAGCGTTCGGAGATCCTCAACACCAACGACGCGCTGCGCGCCGAGGGCAAGCTGCCCGCGGTCTACAGCAACGTGCTGCTGGGTATCACCAAGGCCTCGCTGTCCACCGATTCCTTCATCTCGGCGGCTTCCTTCCAGGAAACCACCCGCGTATTGACCGAAGCGGCCATCATGGGTAAGCGCGACGAACTGCGTGGCCTGAAGGAAAACGTGATCGTGGGTCGTCTGATCCCGGCCGGTACCGGCATGGCTTACCACGAGGCGCGCAAGGTCAAGGAAAAGATGGACGACGAAGAGCGTCGCGCCATCGCCGAAGCCGACGCCGTGTCGCTGGCGGCCGATCAGGCCGACGCTTCGAGTACCAACGAAGCGGCTGAATAAGCCACACGAACTGAACCCGGCTTCACCGCTGAGTTCCTGAACGCCCCCGGCCATCTGGCCGGGGGCGTTTTTACTTGTCTGCGGGTCGATGCTCCTGACAACGTGGACGGGCGCTGGGGTATATTGCCAGCGCCCAGGTACCGGATCGAGGGCGTTTGTTTGATCACAGGAGTTCACACACCATGTCGGCTACTTTGTGGATTTTGCTGGCCGTTGGGCTGGCGTTGGTGTTCTGGGCCGTGGGCGCCTACAACCGCCTGGTGCGGCTGAAAAATGCCATCGCCAACGCTTTTGGCCAGATCGACGTGCAGTTGAAGCGTCGTTACGACCTGATCCCCAACCTGGTCGAAGTGGCGCGCAAATACCTGGCGCACGAAGCGCAGACGCTGGAAGCCGTGATCGCTGCGCGCAATCAGGCGCGCAGTGCCGAACAGAGCGCCGCCGCCAGCCCCCTGAATGCCGGCGCGCTCGGCGCGCTGGCCGGTGCCGAGCAACTGCTCGGTGGCGCGCTGGGCCGCCTGTTTGCGGTGGCCGAGGCTTACCCCGACCTCAAAGCCGACCAGACCATGCGGGAGCTCAGTGAAGAGCTCTCGAGCACCGAAAACCGCATTGGCTTCGCGCGCCAGGCCTACAACGACCATGTGCTCGAATTCAACGATGCGGCGGCCCAGTTCCCGACGCTGATCGTGGCGCGCCTGTTCAATTTTCCGACCCAGTCGATGCTGGAATCCACCAGCAACGAAACCGAGCGCCAGGCCGTGAAGGTCGCGTTCTGACGTGCTGATTTTCGAGTCGCAACGTGAGGCGCGCGGGCAGACCCGCAAGCTGCTGCTGGTCTTCGCGCTCACCGTGTTGCTGCTGGTGCTGGCGGTCAATGCCGCTCTGGCCCTGGCCTGGGGGCTGACCTGGAGCTTCTGGTTCCCGGGAGCGGGTTTCCCGCGACACTTCTTTGCAGTCAACACCGCCGTGGTGTTGCTGTTTGTGCTGGGCGGCTGGTGGGTGGAAACCTCACGCCTGGCCAGCGGTGGCGGTCAGCGTCTGGCCGAACAGATGGGCGCACGGCCCGCGCAGCCATCGGGCAACTTCGACGAGCAGCGTTTCTGCAACATCGTCGACGAGATGGCCATATCGTCGGGCATGAAGCGGCCGACCGCCATGGTGGTGGCGCGCGACCAGGGCATCAACGCCTTTGCCACCGGTTGGGATGAAGACGACGCTGTGGTTGCGGTCACCCGCGGTGCGCTCGAGTTCCTGACGCGCGAGGAGCTGCAGGGGCTGGTGGCCCACGAATTCAGCCACATCCGTGAAGGCGATACGCGCCTCAACATGCGGCTGATCGGCATGGTGTTCGGCCTGGAGATGCTCTACCGCATGGGCCAGCACCTGTTTGAACCCGATGTGCGGGGCCGGCGCATGGCCGCGGCCTTGCTGGGACTGGCCATCATGGCTGCCGGCTGGTTGGGCTGGGTGGCAGGGCACGCCTTGCAGGCGGCGGTGTCGCGCCAGCGCGAATACCTGGCCGACGCACGCGCTGTGCAGTGGACGCGCAGCCGCGATGGCCTCGGCGGTGTGCTGCGCAAGGTCAAGAGCCAGCGCCAGGCGGACTTTGCACCCCGCCAGGTCGGCTCCACGGTGCAGCACATGCTGCTGGTGGGGAACGAGGTCGGTCAGGTGGCACACTGGCTCGATTCGCACCCCACGCTGGAGCAGCGCATCCGCCGCATCTATGGCCGCCACATGGGGGCGCTGCCCCTGGAGCGTGACCACGCGCTGGATGCCACAGCCACTGCCCAAGCCGCGCCGACAGATCCTTCAGGACCTCAGGCTCCGGGCTGGACACTCAGCTGATGGCGAATATCTACCAGGACCCTCATTGACTTCCAACAGCTCCGCAGACCGCCCGGTGCCCAACGCGCCAACGCTGGCCACGCAACTGCGCTGGACCGCCCAGTGCGTGCTCGCGGTCGAACAGGGTCGCTCGCTCAGCGAGGTGCTGCCCCAAGTGGCATCGGCGCTGCGACCGGGCGTGCAGGCGCTCACCTTCCAGACCCTGCGCCAGCTCGGCGCTGCGCGCGCACTCGGTCGGCTGCTGGCGCAGCGTGCGCCTGCCGCGCCGGTGCTGGCCTTGCTGCACAGCGCGCTGGCCGTGTTGCTGGGTGATGAAAACGGGCAGCACTACCAGCCCCACACCGTGGTGGATCAGGCGGTGGAGGCGGCCAAGCAGCAGCGCAGCACCAGCATGCAGGCGGGCTTTCTCAACGCCTGCCTGCGGCGGTTTCTGCGCGAACGCGAGGCCCTGTGCGCGCAACTGGTGGACGATCCGGTGGCACGCTGGAACCACCCGCTCTGGTGGGTGGAGCGGTTGCAGCGCGACCATCCCGAACACTGGACCGCGATCCTCCAGGCCAACAACGTGCCCGGACCGATGGCGCTGCGGGTCAACCGGCGCCGCGTCACGCGGGACGACTACCGCGCCCAGCTGGAGGCCGCCGGTCTGACTGCCAGCCCGGTGGGCGATGACGGTCTGGTGCTGTCGGCAGCGCAGCCGGTGGAGCGCCTGCCCGGCTTCGCGCTAGGGCACGTTTCCGTGCAGGACGCAGCGGCCCAGATGGCCGCCAGCCTGCTGCTCGACGGCCGCGCCTGGAGCCCCGCCGACCGCGTGCTCGACGCCTGTGCCGCGCCCGGCGGCAAGACCGCGCACCTGCTCGAACGCGCCGATCTCGACCTGCTCGCGCTGGACGTCGACGCCCGGCGCTGCACCCGCATCCACGACAATCTGCAACGCCTGGGCCTGAGCGCCGAGGTGCAGTGCGCCGACGCCGCCAACACCGCGGGCTGGTGGGATGGGCGTCCCTTTGACGCCATCCTGCTCGACGCGCCCTGCACCGCTTCGGGCATCGTGCGCCGCCACCCCGACGTGCGCTGGCTGCGCCGGGCCAGCGACGTGGCCCAACTCGTGGCTGTGCAGCGGCAGTTGCTGGAGCGGCTGTGGCCGCTGCTCAAGCCGGGTGGTCGCCTGCTGTATTGCACCTGCTCGGTGTTCCAGGCCGAAGGATCCGAACAGGTGAATGCGTTTCTGCTGCACCACACCGATGCCGTTCTGCAGCCTTCCCCTGGCCATTTGCTCCCCGGAACCGCCGCTGCCCATGGGGAGTTCAACGACAATGTGCCCGGTGGATACGACGGTTTCTTTTACGCACGCATCGACAAGGCCGGGCCTTGAGGGGGCCGTGCGCCGGGCGGCAACGCGTCTGTCGTTGCGATGGGTTCGTGCTTTGCTCTGGGTGTTCGCGCTGGCTTGCCTGGCGGGACCCGTCATGGCACGCGAGCCCGAAATCCAGTTCGTCAGCCTTCAGCGCAACACGGATGCGCTGACACTTTCCGTGCGACTGGGCTCGGTCGCCACGGCGGCGGTTGAAGATGCCCTGCTCAAGGGTGTGCCGATGTACTTCGTCTGGCAGGCCGACGTGTACCGTGACCGCTGGTACTGGGCCGACAAACGCGTGAGTTCGATGGTCCGGACCTTTCGGCTGGCCTACCAGCCACTGACCCGGCGCTGGCGTCTGAGTCAGGCCCACGATGGTGTGACGGGCTCGGGTGCGGCGGCACTGCAATATGCGCTGCACCAGAACTTCGAGAGCCTTGACGAGGTGCTGGCGGTCGTGGGCCGCGTTTCCAGCTGGGTCATTGCCGACGCAGCCCGGCTGGACGACGGTGCGCAGCACCGGGTCGAATGGCGGTTCAGCCTGGATCTTTCGCTGCTGCCGCGCCCGTTCCAGATCGGCATGGCCAACCAGTCCGACTGGAACATCGAGGTGGATGGGCGGCTCGATGTGCCCCATCAAGCCAAGGTCGATCCGCCTCCGGACATCGCCGTTGAGGTCAGGCCCGGCGAACCGGCGCGGTGAGGTGTGATGGCCCGCCGCTCTTCCTCCGCCGCCGCTGACTCATGAGCGAACACGTCCGATCTCCCGAGAAAAGACGCGCCTCCATGCGCTGGGCGGTGATCGTGGCCCTGGTGGTCATGACCGGTCTGGGCATGGTGCTGCTGTTCCTGCTCACCCTGGCCACACGCAACCGCGTGCTCTACGAGCAGAATTTTTCCTGGCTGTTTGGTGTCAATGTGACGGTGGCGACCTTGTTGTTCCTCGTCATCGTGTGGCTGGCGGTGCGGCTGGTCAGACGCCTGCGGCGTGGCAAGTTCGGGAGCCAGCTGCTGCTCAAGCTGGCCGCCATCATCGGGCTGGTCGGGGTGTTGCCCGGGCTGCTGATCTACACGGTGTCGTACCAGTTCGTTTCGCGGTCCATCGAAAGCTGGTTTGACGTGCGGGTGGAATCTGCGCTGACCGCAGGGCTGAACCTGGGTCGCACCACGCTGGACACCCTGAGTGCCGATCTCGGCGCCAAGACCCGCATGGCCGCGGAACAGCTGTCGCGGGTGCCCGACGCCTCGGCGGTGCTGGCACTGGAGCGGCTGCGCGAAAGCCTGTCGGCGAGCGATCTGGTGCTCTGGAGCGCTTCGGGGCAGGCGATCGCCAGCGCCGGCGCCTCGCGCTTCGACTTTTCGCCCGATCGTCCTGGCATGGCCCAGTTGCGCAGCGTGCGCGCGAACCGGGTGATGGTGCTGGTCGAAGGGCTTGATGAGGGAGGGGAAGAGCCGGCACAGGCCGGCTTGTTGGTGGCCCAGGCACACATCAAGGTGCTCGCCCTCGTGGAGGCGGCCGGTTTTGGATTCAATGAAAACCCGCGCTACCTCCAGGTCGTGGTGCCCCTGCCGCGAGCGCTGGTCGCCGATGCCTTGGCCGTTCAGGTGGCCAACCGCGAATACCAGGAGCGCGCGCTGGGACGCCAGGGGCTGCAACGCATGTACATCGGCACGCTCACGCTGGCCCTTTTTCTGGCTATCTTCGGCGCCGTGTTGCTGGCGGTGTTGCTGGGCAATCACCTGGTGCGTCCTTTGCTGGTGCTCGCCGAAGGCATGCGCGAGGTCGCCCAGGGCAACCTCGCGCCCAAGGTTGAACTGACCTCGCGCGACGAGCTCGCGGGCCTGACCCGCACTTTCGCCCACATGACGCAGGACCTCGCCGATGCGCGCTCGGCGGTGCAGCACAGCATGGAGCAGGTGGACGCCGCCCGCGACAACCTGCAGACCATCCTCGACAACCTCACGGCCGGTGTGGTCGTGCTGGACGAGCGCGGCGGCGTGCTCAGCGTCAACCCGGGGGCGGCCCGCATCCTGCGCACCCCGCTGGGGCTGCATCTTGGGCAACCGCTGGCGGCCGTGGTTGGTCTGGAAAATTTTGCGGCGCAGGTGCTGCAGCAGTTCGAGCGCTTCCTGTCCGATGACACCCCGCACGAAGGCGGTCACTGGCAGCAATCGTTTGAACTCGGCGCGCACGACGCCACGGGCCAGCATGAAGGCATCACGTTGATCGCCCGCGGGGCCTTGCTGCCCAACAACGAGCGCTTGCTGGTGTTTGACGACGTGTCGGAGATGGTGTCCGCCCAGCGCGCGCGCGCCTGGGGCGAAGTGGCGCGGCGCCTGGCGCACGAGATCAAGAACCCGCTGACACCCATCCAGCTGTCCGCCGAGCGCCTGGCCATGAAACTGCAGGGCAAGGTTCAGCCGGCAGAGCAGGCCCTGCTGGACAAATCGGTCCGCACCATCGTCGATCAGGTCGACGCCATGAAGCACCTGGTCAACGAGTTCCGAGACTACGCGCGGCTGCCTGCAGCACAACTCACGCCCACCGACCTCAACGCCCTGGTGCGCGACATTCTGGTCCTGTATGACAGCTCGGCGGTGCCCGTGAAGACCGATCTGGACGATGACTGCCCCAGTGTGATGGCCGATCCGCAGCAACTGCGACAGATCCTGCACAACCTGGTGCAGAACGCGCAGGACGCCATGGCCGGGCAAGCCGGTGCCGAAGTGCTGCTCCACACCCGGCGCTCAGGCTCGGGCCTGTGGGTGCGCCTGTCCGTGATCGATCAGGGTCCCGGATTCGCTGAAAACATCCTCAAGCGGGCGTTCGAACCCTATGTCACGACCAAGACCAAAGGCACCGGCTTGGGCCTGGCGGTGGTCAAGAAAATCATGGAAGAGCATGGCGGGCGCGTGGATATCAGCAACCGGTTGATCGATGGCAAAGTGGTGGGCGCCCAAGTGTCGTTATCATTCGCAGTTGCAAATTGACAACACGGACCGAGGGAAACATTTCACGCCATGGCAACTATTCTGGTCGTAGACGACGAACTGGGCATCCGGGATCTTCTCTCCGAGATCCTCAACGACGAAGGCCACACGGTCGAGCTGGCGGAAAACGCCGCTCAAGCCCGTGTTCTGCGCACGCAGATGCGCCCTGATCTGGTGTTGCTGGATATCTGGATGCCCGACACCGATGGCGTGACCTTGCTCAAGGAATGGGCCAGCGGTGGCATGCTCAACATGCCCGTGATCATGATGAGCGGACACGCCACCATCGATACCGCCGTGGAAGCCACACGCATCGGCGCCACCGCCTTCCTCGAAAAGCCCATCACCCTGCAGAAGCTGCTCAAAGCCGTGGACATGGGGCTGAACAAACCGGTGGCCAGGGTCGGTGCTGCGTTGCCCCTGAAAAATGGCGCGCTCGCGCCCGTGATGGAGCTGACCGTGGAAGTGGCCATGACCGGTGGCAGCCAGCCCGATGTGGTGTTTGACATCGGTCCCCAGCCTTCGCAGGCCTTCAACCTGGAAGGGCCGCTGCGCGAGGCGCGCGACGAGTTCGAGAAGGCCTATTTCGAATACCACCTGGCCAAGGAGTCCGGCTCCATGACGCGGGTGGCTGAAAAGACGGGTCTGGAGCGCACCCACCTGTACCGCAAGCTCAAGCAGCTTGGCGTGGATCTCGCCCGCAGCAAGCGCAACGCCCTTTGAACGCAGCGTCTGCAAAGTGGGGTCGATAAGCTGCTACAATCTCGCTTCTGTTTGGCCCGGTAGCTCAGTTGGTAGAGCAGCGGATTGAAAATCCGCGTGTCGATGGTTCGATTCCGTCCCAGGCCACCAAACACCTCGCAAAAGCCCATCCAACGAGATGGGCTTTTGCTTTTCCGGGTTGACCTTTTGTGTGGGTCGATCCAGGCCGGTTCGGCACCGAACCGGTTCACTGAATCTCAGGATTCGCTGTCGGCAAGACCGACTCCCCGGGCTCCGGCCCACCATCTTGCAAGGACTCCCCCGTGGTCACTGAAACATTTGCGCATGGGCACACCGAACTGGTTGCCCAGTTCGTGAGCCAGCTCACCACCCGCACCCTGAACCGCTTTGCCGAAGAATCCCGCCTGGATGGGGAAAGTCTGAAGGATGCCGTCGACCGCTATGAGATCGACTACGCCTGGCACATCCTGGGCTCGGACCGGATGCGCGAGTCCACTGTGGCGGTGCTGAAGGCCGGGCTCCCGCAATCGGTCACGGACGAACACCGGGACATCGTCGCAGCAATTCTGAGGTCGGCCGCCGAACAGCTCGCGCCCGATGTGCTGATGAGTTTTGACAACGATGTGCCCGAACAGCTGGGAGGCCTGTTGCAGGCGTGGTTCGAGGGCCATCCGGTTCCGGCGGTGGAGGCCGCCTGCTGAACGGTGCGCGCTGATCGGGCTTGGCCGCAACGGTGAGCCTTGGGAACCGACAAGAAAAAACCGGCGCGAGGCCGGTTTTTTTCATGAGGCATCGGCAGATGCTCAGTTGAACGGACGCGGCTTCGGCGTCTTGTCGGTCGAAGGCGGCATGATCGGCAGCGCGATCTGCGGTTGCTGGCCGGTCAGGGTCTTGAGGAAGGCCACGATCTTGGCGTTTTCGTCCTTGTTGAACTCGCGGCCCAACTGCAGTCGGCCCATCAGGTCCACGGCTTCCGTCATCGTTTCGGCTGCACCGTCGTGGAAGTAGGGGTAGGTGAGTTCGATGTTGCGCAGCGTTGGCACTTTGAAGTTCAGGCGGTCGGCATCTTTGCCGGTCACGTCCACACGTCCGGCCGCGGTGCTGGCGGTTTTGTAGGGCTGTACCAGACCCATCTTCTGGAACGAGTTGCCGCCCAGGTTGGGACCGTTGTGGCAAGCCACGCAACCGCTGTCCTTGAACAGCTGGTAGCCCGCGAGTTCGTCCTTGGTCAGGGCGGTCTTGTCGCCGTCGAGCCACTGGTCAAAGCGCGAGTTCGGCGTCACCAGGGTTTCTTCGAAGGCGGCGATGGCGCGGGTCACTTCGTCGATGGTCAGCTGGTCGGTCTTGAAGACCTGCTTGAACTCGGCCACATAGCCCGGGATCGACTTGAGCGTCTCGATGGCCAGTTCGTGCGTGAAGGCCATTTCGCCCGGGTTGGCGATCGGGCCGCCGGCCTGTTCCTTCAGGTCCTTGGCGCGTCCGTCCCAGAACTGGGCCAGGTTCAGGTTGGAGTTGAGCACGGTGGGCGAGTTGATCGGGCCTTGTTGCCAGTTGTGGCCGATCGAGGTCTTGAGGTTGTCCGAACCGCCCATGCTCAGGTTGTGGCAGCTGTTGCAGGAGATGAAGCCGGACTTGGACAGGCGCGGATCAAAAAACAGTTTTTTGCCCAGTTCAACGGCAGCCGGGTTCACGGACTTGGGGGCGGGCAGGGGCGACACGGGTTCCTTGTCCTGCGCCATGGCGGCGCCGGTGCTCAGGATGGCGGCAGCAGCCACCGCGCGGATGACCCATTGGAATGATGTCTTGGTTTTCATGATGTCGGTGCTTTCAAAGTGTCAGAAGTATCACGGCCTGGTGGCGGGGTGTCCGTCCGCAGACGCTGGCTTGTGACGGGTTCACTGTATGGGGGTAAACCCCAGCACCCTTTGATACGGATCAACCCGTTTCCCGACCTCAATAGGGCGCGGCTATGTGAGATTTAGCCAGTGGCTATCGGTCGCAGAAAACGCCCGCAGGCGCCGCGGTCAACGCCAGCCGGGCGTTTTTTCCAGTCGGAAGTACAGGCTGGGCTGCCCGGCGAGACGGCCTTCCGCCGGGCGGCGGATGCCGCGCAGGGTGAGGCCGCAGTCCAGGGGGGCGCCGGCCCAGACCGCGTCCATGGTCACGCCGTCGGCGGATTCGTCGAGGTTGAATTCGCCGTCGACCACGTCACCCGACACCAGGGCCTGCGTGTCGTTGCCGTCGGTGGAGCGTTTGAGGTGCCCGCGCACGCTGCCGGGGTACTCGGGATGGCGTTCGAACAGCATGGCGCCACGGGACAGGGGTTCGCTCTCAGAACCCCCCACCGGCCACAGCGTGAGCTGCCACAGTCCGTACAGCTGCGCGGGCACCATGGCGGCCGGCTCCGCGCAGGCGCTGGCGGGTGCCCGGGCCGGCGTCTGCGCAGGGGCGCCGGCCACGGTGGCGGCGGCCAGCAGCCCGGTGGCGATGCGGGCGAGGCCGGTGCGGATGCGGGGTCGGCAGCGGGGCGTCATGGCGTCTCTGCCGCTTTGAGTGCGGCCTGGTCGGTGGCGCGCTGGGCGAACTCGGCGCGCAGTGCGCGCAGCTTTTCGCGCGGGTCTTCCTTGACCGTGTTCTGGTCCAGCGCCATCTCCTGGATGAAGCGGCTGGCCATGCCGGGCACGCTTTCGCGGCCCTTCTTGCGGCGCTTGAGCCAGCTCACGGCCAATGTGCGCTGCGCTCGCGTGATGCCCACGTACATCAGGCGGCGCTCTTCCTGCAAGCGCTGCGCCAGGCTTTCGGCGCTGGCGTCGCGGTTGTTTTCGTCGTCCATCTTGAACGGCAGCAGGCCCTCGTTCACCCCCACCAGCATCACGTGCGGCCACTCCAGCCCTTTGGATGCGTGCAGGGTGGAGAGCGTCACCACGTTCTGGTCCTTCTCGCGCTCGCTCAGGGTCGAGAGCAGGGCGATGGTCTGAACCACTTCGAGCAGCGTCTTGCGCTCGGTTTCGGTCTGCACGCCGGCCTCGTCCTCGATCTGGCCGCCGCAGCGCCCCGCCACCCAGTCACAGAATTCGACCACGTTGGTCCAGCGCGCGGCCGCCACCTTCTCGTTGTCTTCGCTGTCGTAGAGGTGCTTTTCGTAGGCAATGTCCTTGAGCCACTCGTTCAGAAACGAGCGCGCCGCCTCGTGGCCCACCGTGTGTCTGGCGCGGTACTCCAGGTCGTTCACCGCGCGGCCGAACTCGTGCAGCGTCGCCACGGCGCGCGCGGGCAGTGTGGCCCCGAGCGAGTTGGAGAACAGGGCCTCGAACAGGCTGAGCTTGTA
>Ga0180017_100441_pt1 | contig 14189 bp, 15 predicted proteins | sample KR46_S_MetaG_FD_129674 | JGI IMG/M metagenome (GOLD analysis project Ga0180017, IMG submission 129674) | Groundwater microbial communities from the Olkiluoto Island deep subsurface site, Finland - KR46_S_MetaG | ecosystem: Environmental > Aquatic > Deep subsurface > Groundwater | place: Finland...
TGGACAAATTATGCATCATTCCTGGTAAAAAAGTGTGGATGGTATTTATTGACCTGCATATACTGGATTATGATGGTAATCTAATGGATGCTGCTGTTTTAGGTGCGGTGGCTGCTTTAAAGAATACCATGATTCCTGAGGTAAAAGTGGTGGATAATGAAATAATAATTGACCATGAAAATATGAAACCCTTACCTATCCGGGAAGAGGTAGTGATGTGCACTTTTGCTAAGATAGGGGAGCAGCTGGTAATTGACCCTTCATTTGATGAAGAAGAAATTCTCTCTGCCCGGTTATCTATTGGAATAACTGCATCTGATAAAATCTGCGCCATGCAAAAAGGTGGAGACTCTCCCCTGACTAAAGAGGAGATCATGAATGCAGTTAAAATTACTGAAAGTAAATCAAAAGAACTTATGAAATATTTGGAATGTTAATCATTCCAAAACCTTACCTTTAAATATTCCTTTAATTATATTTTAACTAATATCTAATTATGTCATCTGGCATGGATCTAATATTTTCAATTAGAATATTTAGAAGTTGATATTTAATTAAGTGACTTTTTTAAGAAGATTCTTTATCTAAAGATATTTTTAGGGGAGTTGCATTTTTAAAAGAACCATTATTAATCGGTGGTTATAAAAAATTTAATAAATCATCAATCACTTAAATGGATATGATGGATTTATACTTCCGCACCGGTTCCTATCTATAGTTGGATTGGTGGTGGATATCATGAAAATTAAAATTTACCTGGAGTGATATAAATGGCAAGAACCAAAAAAGTAGGTATTACAGGAAGATTTGGTGCAAGATACGGTAGGAAAGCCAAAAGAACCGTAAAGCAAATCGAAGAAAACATGAAAAAGAAGCATGTTTGCCCTAAATGTGATAGACCTTATGTTAAAAGAGTAAGTAGAGGCATATGGGAATGTAAAAAATGTGACGCAGTTTTCACTGGCGGGGCCTATGTCCCATCTACACCTATGGGTAAAACTGCTACCAGAAATATTAAGAGGATTGTTGGAGGCTTGTAATTGTATAAATGTGCTGAGTGTGGCTTTATAATAGATCCCCGGGCAAGCATGGAAAATAAGTGCCCCCGATGCAGGTATCGAATTTTATTTAAAGAAGTTCCTGTGGTTAAAAGAACCATTAAAGCCCGATAATTGTACGGGCTATTCCCCACTATATTTCAAGATAAGGCTGTTTTAATGCTTATAACCACCTCCAGAAAGCCATCTGCTAAAACACGTCAATTATGCAAAGCTTTAAGCCGGGTTTTTTCAGCGGAGTGCATAAACCGGGGTAAAATGAGCATGCGAGATGTTTTTATTAAAACATCAGCCCGGGGATATGAAACCACCCTGATAATCAACGACTTCCATGGGAATCCCTCTAAAATAACATTCTATGGACACCAGGGACATGAAATAATATCTTTAGATGTGAATATAGTTTTACCCGACAGTAGATTACATATAAAACCTGATGATTTAAGCTTTAAGTGCGACATAGTTGAATTATCCATTTTAAAAGATATTTTGCCAGTTAAATCTGATGATGAACATAATTATTCTAATTTAGTCTGGATAAAAAATACAGATAAAAAATACCAGGCAGTTATGGATTTTATTGATAAAAATGGTGATGGTACGGGCTTAAAAATTTATATAAAATATATTAATACAGGTGACGATGTTAGCTGACATTGATAATGAGGCCTTCAATGCTCTAAATTCTCTAGAGGCCACCGTGGAAATAAATGTGGATTCAGAACAGGAATCCCGTGTAATATTTGATTCACTTTCTCCTGAATTGGAAAGCTCACCTTCTTCCCGTGCTACCATGAAAATGGATAGGGAAGGCAGCACTTTATATTTAAAAATACATGCTAGGGATGCTCCTTCTTTTAGAGCTTCCCTTAATTCATCTATTAGATGGATTATTCTCTCTTTAGAGATGTTAAATTTATTAAAATCTTAATCCATTTATTTGGATTTTAATCTTATTTATTAAATCATTATAAAATTTGAGGTGATATGATGGAACTCCCTAAAAATATTCAGCATCAATTAGCCCAGTTTCAGCAACTGCAGCAACAGGCCCAGGCCATTTCCATGCAAAAACAAACCGTGGAAATGCAAATCCAGGAAACTCAAAAAGCACTGGAAGAATTAAAAAAAGCCGATGATGACGCTGAAGTATTTAAAACAGCAGGTAATTTACTCATTAAAGTTGAAAAAGAAGAAATAAACAGTGAAATGGAAGAAAAAGCGGAAACCCTCCAACTTCGAGAGAAAACTATCACTCGTCAGGAGGAAAGGGTAACGAAAAAGCTCCAGGAAATGCAGGCCTCTTTACAGGAAGCCATGCAGGGAGCTGGAATGAACCCGGGAATGGGAAATTAATTGCCAGGAAAGCTTAAAAAATTGAGCCCGGAGGATTTAAATGAAATCTCTGATTTTTTATTCTCAACTGCTCAAGATTTTATTTTAAATCAACTCCCCATTAAAGAAATCAATGACCTGGATGTAAAATCTGAAATTTCCTATGAGGAGGAACTGGATGTGGATTTATCCATTGAACTTCAGGTGGATGAGTTATGTGTCTGGGAGGAAGACATTGTTAATCAGGCCCTTGATTTTACATTTAAAGCATTGGAATCATTTTTAGATGAAAATTACCGGGATTAATTATCTTTTATTTAACACTTCATTTCAATTAAAATTAATTGAGGGGTTTGTTATTTTTTTATTTTTTTTTAATATATAATCTGGTTATTTTTTAATTTTAATTTATAATTCATAATGTGTTTAATTTTATTTTTCATTTGCTTAAAAATCAAATACCTCCATTTTACCTTTGATTATTACTATTTCTTCAATTTTTAGGGTATAATATTAATAAAAATTAAATAGAAAGTCTTAAATAATCTTTCATCTGATAGTAACTGTTGATAACTAATGTTTTTAAAGTATTATTAATAACTAATGTTAGTTATCCTTCAAACAGTACCATTGGAGTACCTCCTATTTTTCGGTAGGGGTCTATACCAGATCCCTGCTGGATCCCTCTTAAGTAATACTTATAATCATTGTTATATTATATTTTTATTTTATCTCCTTTTTTTTAAAAAAACCGCATTATAAATCTTTTTTTTTAGTATAATAATATTTAAAGCCCTTTGATTACTTCAATATAATTATTACATTTTCGGGATTAAAACTAACTTTAGTATTAAATCCACACTTTTTTTATTACGAAACTTCCTTTTTACCTTATGTTAGTAATAATAAAAGCTTATGTATATTATTACTACTATCTAGGAGTGCACGATGGTGCAAATAATATTTTAAGTAATTGATAAGGAGGTGAAAAGATAAAAAAACAAGCAACATTTCTAATAATTACTATGATTTTCGCACTGGCTATGTGTGGTGCGGTTGCAGCTACTGAAGAAACTACCGGTGGTGAAGGCGGACTGCCTATGGATCAGTCTTCATCCGGGGATGAAGTAACTGATACAGAACTCGATGAACTTATTGATCCTATTATTGGGGTTAAGGTTAATTATGAGTATGCTGATGATGTTATAAATCCAGGTATCAGTTTAAAGGATACTAATGGTGTGGCTATTGATTTTACCAAGACTTATGATGCTGCTTTCCAGGGATATAAACTGGAATTCTTATATCCGGGAGCTTCAGAAGAAAGTAAATTCAAAGTAATAGTTTCTGCTCCAGGTTATAAGACCCAGGAACAGGAAGTCACAGTAAATAAACATCCTACTGATTTGACTGATCCTAATCTATATGCTAATATAGTTTTCAATATGGTGGCCACTGATAACTACCGTTTAGGACGGGAAGTTACCAAAAAAGCCAATGAATTACTGAACTTTGGCACCGCCGACGAAGTACTGTGCATAACCACCGCAGGGGTAACCAAACGCAATGGAACCACCACTGAAGATGCCATTGAAGGTATAATAAACCAGGCCAATGGTTTAATCACCGATGGACAGGGAAACCTGTTACTTTTAAAGAAAACCCCGGTGGATCCAGTGGACTTTGCATTTGTGGTAAAAAGAGGAACCCAGTTACTACTGGCCTACTTCTATAACGGTTCTTTAACCCCATCCTATGTGGGAACCATATCTGCAAGCATGACTGATGCCCAGTGGACCAATGCCATAAATAAAATTGGTAAGGACACTTACCCGGTGGCCAGTCTGGCCAATGCCTGGGCAGTGGGAACCCCTACTGATCTATTGAAGGCTGCTGCTTTCCACGGACACATGTGTGATGGTACCATCAGTGGATATGCCATAACCGAAGTGCTCTTAAAGTACTTCCCACCCATACAGGAAACCCTGACTCACTCTGGTGCTCCTGCCGATAAGACTGCCTACCGAGTAATAACCATTCCTGGTGATTCTAAAGACGATGCATTTTTATACATCCTGAATCTCACCCCAGGTAAAGGAGGATCTCTATCTGGATATGATACCAGTGCAACTGGTGCAACCCAGCAAATGGTAGCTTTCATCCGATGGAGTGATGCCCTTAAGACAGGTACCATCATCGTACTCAACTTCAACCGTGCCAAGTTCCAGCAGGACTTCTTTGCTGAAACCGGACTAAGTCCTAACCAGGCCCAGCATGACCACAGCCACGACGGCGTAACCCAGGATCATGTACATACCAACATGTATCCTTTGAAGTTAACCACCTGGCTACTGGGAAAACTCAACCAGTTTCCCGAACAATACATCGACATACTACTGGCTAAAGACGGATTAAATGAGGAAGCATACTATTACCTGTTAGGATCTCGCACTGACATTAAAAATCCAGATGGAACCGTGCGTATACCTGTTGGAGAAGCTGCAGGACTAGACCTGGCTTATATTGAAAGCCTGGGATTAACTGATGCTGTAAGAGCAGTACCTGCAAATAATCCAGTGGGAACTTTAACTCCAGAACAAATGAAACAAATCGGAATTGACGCAGCTAACCTGGCTAAACAAATATTCCTCAATGAAAAAGGAATAAACCTGGAAAAAGATGATCGGGACCTTTTAGTACAGACTTCTGCCGGATACGTCCGCTTAAATGGCCAGTTAACGGACATGACCATGGATGGAATCTTCGAAGTTCTGGGATCCAGATTAAGCCGTTACACTCTACTTCCAATGCACAATGCACCTTGGAAACCACTGTACTTTACCTTTACCTTAAGAGGTGCCGACGGAGTAACCATGGACTCAATTTACATGAGCTACGACCTGGAAAACCACCAATTCTGGGTGGGAACATCTCAAGATGGTAAAAAGGTAAATGATATTGGTCCCAATGCATTGAATAATGCGACAAAAGTAAATAATCTATCCAAAAATGTTTTCAAAGAAGGTAACTGGTCCAATATCCAGTCTATTGCCAATACCTGGAGGAATAATCCTCCATTTGAACAGCTAATGACTTTCCTCTACCACGACCATGCCTGTCCTGGTGTACAGCCTGGATTCTTCATCACTGATAAAGTTCTAACTGATTTCCCATTAAGTGGACAGGAGAACTACTTCTGGATTGCATCCAGTATCTACTGTAAAGACGACAGTCTAATCTATCTCATGGGTATATCCCCGGGTAGTGGAACCTACATGAGCCAAAGGCTCCTGAATGAGGACCTACTGGATAACAATCCAGATTTACCTGGTGGATTGGATGAGGGATTGCTGGTGATATGGGATCCAATAAATAATGTGGGTAGGGCAGTTATAGTAACCTTTAAATGGCCCCAGTTTGACCTTACTGGTCTTACTACCCGTGAAGCCCAAAGGGAAGCTCAAATTGCTGGTTTTGTAGCTTTATACAAAAACGAGGAATTTGCAAGACTAATTTCTCCCATACAACTGGAAACCACAGAGCCAAAATACATCACTGCTGCTGAATTTGAATTAATTAAGCAGGGTGGTGGAGTTGATTTCAATTCCAATGACTTATTGAGAAGTCTACCCTTCCGACCACTATACGAACTGATTCAGGTTCCTGGCGGCGATCATCAACATGGTGATGGTGGACACACCCACGACGGTACCGGAGGACATACTCACGGACCTGGTGGACATGTGCACGCCGGAACTGTGGGGCACTCCCATGCCCAAGCAGCCCACACTCACTCCCATACTGCTCCTGAAGTAGAAGCAGGGGAAGAGTTAAGCGGTGATGAAAAAGCCTACGAGGTAAGCAAAACCCAACCATCAGGTGAAAACCAGTCTGATGTACTAGCATATGCTATTATGGGTATATTGGCTATTGGCGGTTTGGCTGCTTTTGGATTCCTTAGAGGTGGATTCGGTCTATTCGGAAAATAAAAAAAATCTTTCTTTTTTTCTTTTTTTTTAGCTATTAGAATTTTAGTGTTATTGCTATATTACTCAATTTAAAAGGATTCTATTACTCTTAATTGTATTACAAATTTACCCATTCAACCTGAAAAGTAATACTAATAGTTAATTTTATATTAGAATGAATTAAATTATTTATTTGCATAAATGAAGAATTTTAATTAATAAAAATTAAATGAGGTTTTATCTTGCATGTCCCTGATGGAATTATACCGTTATCCCAATCGGTAATTTACTGGATTATATCCATTATAACTGTTATTATTTACACTTACAAAATATCCCGGGATGAAAATAAGGAAAAAAGGGTGTTTACCACGGCACTTCTGGTGGTGGCGTCTATAATTGGATCATCCTTATCTATTCCTTCCCCTTTAGGGGTTCCTATTCACTTTTTTATCATACCCCTAGTGGCCATTATTTTAGGGCCTTTAAGTGCATCGGTGGTGGCTTTTTTAACTCTGATTATTCAGTATTTTTTCCTGGGTATGGGGGGCATTACCACCCTGGGGGCCAATACCTTCACCATTGGGGTGGTACTTAGTTTTAGCGCCTATATCTTCTACACCCTACTTAAGGATCTGGATTTAAGATTAGGCATATTCTCCGGTACTTTTATGGGGATAATCATGGCCACTTTAGCCCATGTTTTAATCCTTTTGGTGGCGGGAATTGCTACCCTGGAAGTACTTATTGCTACCTTAGTTCCCTTCTATCTATTCATTGCAGTTCTAGAGAGTGCGGCCAGTGTAGTGATTATTTCATTTATAAATAAAATTAAACCAGAATTACTGAGCTTGAATAAAATATAAGGAGAATTCTTATTTAATTAATCAAGCTGGAATAAAACAACTGGAGAATTATGTAAGGTTTATTTAACTAATTTAGTTTAAAATAATGAGTTAAGGAGAATTTAAAAAATGAAATTTAAAGCTTTAGGACTATGTATTTTGATACTGGCCATAGTATCCCCGGTTTTTGCCCACGGGGTTCACATTGCCACAGAATCTGATGTGGATGTGGTGATAATTGCTGATGAATCCACTGGAGCCCTGGCTAAAAAAGTGGCTGATGAAATGGGAATAAATGCCCAGGTTTACAAGTTCACCTCGGCTGCCCAGGTTAACCATGAACTGGGACACTTTGTATTTGACTACAACAATAAGGTACTGGCAGTGGCCTATCAGGAAACTGTTGAAGAATTTATAGCCAACAACCCGGATACTTCCTCCCAGGTAATGGTAAGTGCGGCTTCTGAAGAAGAAATTAAAAATGCTTTAATGGAACTTAACCGAAACAGTACTTCCTCTGCAGAGGAACCCACCACCAGTACCGAGAACGGATTTTTGATACCATTTTTTTCTGGTTTATTGGTGGGACTAATAGCAGGTATCGGCCTGGGTGTTTTTCTCGTAAAAAGAAAGACTAATAAATAATCCTTATCATTATAAGGATTTAATTTTAAATTTTTTATTAAAATCCTAAATATAGATTTCACATTTTTCGGCTGTTTCCCTATCCACCGGGTTATTTAATTGTTTTTCCATGTGCACTGTACCCATTTCATTTTTAGTATCTACGGTGATATGGTAACCTTGAGCTAACCAGAAATTTAGAGAACCGGGAACAGTTCGATGGGTATGTAAATATATATCTTCATAACCTTTTTTGTGACAAAATTCCTCTCCCTGACTTACCAGGGTGGAAGCTACTCCCTTCCGGCGCCAGGATTTATTCACAAAAACCCTCCATAAGCTGGCGGTGCTATGAGGATAGTAGATTTCCTTAAATAATGGGAAATCTTTATCATAGGCCCTGATACCAATAGTACCAATTAATTCGGAACTTTTATCATCTAATGCAATTAATAAGTTGTTTTTATCAGGTTTTAGATAATAATCCTCCATATTCTGGATATCCTGGTGGTAATCTGGAATATAACCATAACCAAATTCTTCCTGAATCATATCAAAAAGAAAATCCTGGACTTCACCACAAGAGATAGGGGTTTCTTGAAACCTTTGCACCTGGAAATAAGTCATTAGTTCACCTTTATCATTTTATTACTTTATGGGGGAATACGCCTTAAAAAGTAATACTATACAATTGCTTTATATTAATAAAGGATAGAATGAATTATATAAAATTTACTATATACTACTACTTAAGAAACTTTAAAACTAGAGAATTTATCTTATACATACCAATTTAAGGAATATTTTTACATATAAATCAAACCGATTCTGTTTATATTAAATCACGCATAGAGGAGCCCTAAAATGAGTTGTTATATGTACTGGGATAAAATTAAATCCATTGCTAATTCTTTGAATAAATATGAAAATTACTCTCTTTCCCAAATGCCTCTGGATGATATTATACCTATCCTGGATTCAGTAGAAGAAATCGCCCACGATAAGGTAATTGATTTTGACTCGGCTAAACATATACTGGATGATAAAAAGATGAGGGAGGCTTTACAGGTTATACGTAAATTTTATGTTTACCTGGGTACCCGGCTGGAGACAGACATGGCCCAGAAAATACTGGCCTCAGATGATCCCTGGGAAACCTTAAAATCATTCCATTTTTATGAGCGCTATTTAGGATTATTAAAAAATGAAAATCAGCTGGTCAAGTTCACTCCAGAAGAGAAAGTGGTATTTATTGGAGGAGGGCCCTTACCTTTAACCCTGATACTACTTAACCAGCATTATAAAACCAGAGGAATCAGTATAGAAATAATACCGGAAGTGGCTCAGCTATCCCGTGAGGTTCTAAAAAAATTGGGCATGGATTCCCATATTGAAGTGGTGGAGGGGGATGAAAGCAGTCTTAAAAACAGAGAATACAAAATTATCATGGTGGCTGCTCTGGCAGAACCTAAAGAAAGGGTATTCGCCACTCTGTGGGAAATGGTGGACACCCGTACTCCAGTTATATACCGGACCTATACTGGTATGAGGGCCATTTTATACTCACCAGTCACTGAAAGAGCAACCCGGGGATTTCACAAAGAAGTGATGATCCTGCCTACTGGTAAAGTAAACAATACCTCGGTACTTATACGAAAAGTTATATAAAGCCAGGGGGATATTATGCCTGCAAATGTAATCCAGACCACTAATTTAAATTTCACTTATCCTGACAAAACCAGGGCACTTAAAAAAATCAATCTTAATATTCAGAAAGGGGAAAAGGTTGCTTTTATTGGGTCTAATGGTGCGGGTAAATCCACCCTATTTTTAAATTTCAATGGAATTTTAAGGCCTACTTCCGGGGAGATAATAGTGGATGGGATAACCCTGGATGATAATAAACAAGTTTTAATGGAAATACGTCAGAAACTGGGACTGGTATTTCAAAACCCGGATCATCAATTATTCGCCCCTACGGTTTTAGAAGATGTGGCCTTTGGACCAACCAATCTGGGTCTTAATGCTGCAGAGATTGAAAAAAGGGTGGATTCCTCACTCCAGAAAGTGGGTATGCTGGAATTTAAACACAAACCCCCTCATCATTTAAGTGGTGGTCAAAAAAAGAGAGTGGCCATTGCAGGGATACTGGCCATGAAACCTGATATAATGGTTCTGGATGAACCTACCAGTGGTCTGGACCCTTATGGGGTGTTTCAAATTCTGAAGATACTCCATGATCTCCATAAAGAGGGTATGACTATCCTCTTAACCAGCCATGATGTGGATATCATTCCTTTATTTGCAGATAGAATTTATGTGATGCATCACGGAGAAGTGGCTGGTGAAGGTACACCAGAAAAAATATTTTCCAGCCCGGAACTGGTAAAAAAAGCACATCTCAGGCAACCCCAGGTGGCTGATCTTCTCTATAGCCTGAAAAATACAGGTATAGATATCAAAATAAAACTCACTGTTGCTGAGGCCCGGGATGAGCTTTTACGTATTTTAGGAAAACATATTTAAATTTTCTTTTAGAATATTCTATTTTCAGGGTTTTTTTTACTGGATTATCCTGTGCAAATACAGCTAGCGCTTATTTGTATCTTTGAAATTATTATAACAATCTTTATATATGATGAAAGATTAGGTATACCTAACACTTGAATTAGGTGTACCTAAAAATTATGAATTATAAATTATAAATAAAATCCAATGGAGAATAACCATCATGGGAAACAAAACTATAAAATCCTGGTTCAGGGGATTTAAATCAGATTCAAATGATTCAAAAAACCATAATCTTCAGGAAAACTCAGGAAAAACCAAAAGCAAGCTGAAAAAGTTAGTACTGGTTGGTAACCCCAATGTAGGTAAAAGTCTGCTATTTAACAAATTAACTGGCAGCTATGTAATGGTATCCAACTACCCGGGAACCACCGTATCTATTGACAGTGGTAAATGCAATATTTCCGGGGAAGACTATGAAATAATTGATTCACCAGGGATGTATTCTTTAAGTTCCATCACTGAAGAAGAACAAATATCCAAACTGATACTCCTGGAAGATCAGCCCGATATCTTACTGCATGTGGTGGATGCTAAAAACATGGAAAGAATGCTTCCCTTAACCTTACAATTAATTGAATCTAAGTTACCAGTAGTACTGGTTTTGAATATGATTGATGAGGCCGAAAATGCAGGGATAAAAATTGATTCCTCCCAGCTGGAAGAAAAACTCAATATACCAGTAGTTAGTACAGCAGCCACCACGGGACAGGGTATAGCTCAACTTAACCAAAAAATTGCCGAATATCAAATTAAAGACGGTTTAAATGTCAAATACGATGAAAAAATTGAATCAGCCGTCCAGAAAATAAGTGACCTGCTAAAGGGTGAATATCCTGTATCCCTCCGTTCATTATCCTTATTATTATTACAAGAAGACAGTGATGTTCAAAATTTGGTAAAGGAAAAAGAAGGAAGCAATTACTCTTTTATTGATAACTTACTAAATGAAACTCTATCTCAATTCAAACAACCCTTAAACTATCTCATAAAAATGAAACTCCAAAAAGAAGCCACGGGATTGGTTTCTGATGTGTCTGACGATACCGGGGAGATAAAGGTTGGATTTAGAGAAAAATTAAGCCGGGTAATGATTAATCCCCTTACCGGCATACCCATATTACTGGCAGTTTTATATTTTGGATTGTACCAGTTTGTAGGTGTTTTTGCTGCAGGGGACATGGTGGACTTTATTGAAACAAACATTTTTGGTGAATGGGCTTTACCTCTGGTAGAAGGTTTTGTAACTAGCACCATACCCTTTGAAGCACTGCAAAGTCTGATAATTGGGGACTACGGTATATTTACCCTGGGTATAACCTATGGCATAGCCATCATTCTCCCCATAGTAGGGGCATTCTTTTTAGTATTCTCCATTCTGGAAGATAGTGGATATTTACCACGACTGTCCCTGCTACTGGATCGATTATTCCAAAAGATAGGACTTAGTGGAAGGGCCATCATACCTATGGTATTAGGTGTAGGTTGTGGTAGTATGGCCACCATGACCACCCGGACCCTGGAGACTAAACGTGAAAGAAATATAGCCACCTTACTACTGGCCCTGACCATACCGTGTTCTGCACAATTAGGAGTGATATTTGCTGTTTTAGCAACTTCCAGCAGCGCTTTATGGTTATGGGTAATTGTAATTCTATTAAATTACATCATAATTGGATTTGCGGCTTCAAAAATTTTACCGGGACCCAATCCCACCTTCTATATGGAACTACCTCCCCTTAGATTTCCTAAACTTTCCAATGTATTAAGAAAAACTTACACCCGGTTAATCTGGTACTTCAAGGAATTATTACCTTTATTTATAGCCATCAGTGTATTACTCTGGGGTTTGGAGCTTACTGGAATTCTGGACTTTATTATTGGCGTTATTAACCCCATCGTAAGTGCTATGGGGTTACCTGTGGAAACAGCCCAGACCTTTATCCTGGGATTCTTTAGAAGAGATTATGGTGCCGCAGGATTATTTGAAATACAGGATGCCCTTACTGGAGTACAGCTTTTAGTGGCAGCTGTAGTACTTACTCTATTTATCCCCTGTGTGGCCCAGTTCATGGTAATGATCAAGGAAAGAGGTAAAAAAATCGCCCTGGCCATGGGCGTATTTATACTGGTATATGCCTTTTTGGTGGGATTCCTGCTCAACCTGATATTATCTACTTTAGGAGTAGTCTTATGAAATGTGCTTTATGTGGATTTGAATTTGATGAAAGCAAGAGGTTGGAAAGCTGCCAGGCCTGCCTGGGAGCAGGATGCACTAAAATTAAATGTCCTAATTGTGGATATGAAACTCTACCTGACCCTGAAATCGGAAAAAAGATAAAAAATTTTTTTAAAAGGAGATTTAAAAGTGAAGATGATAAGTGAAGTTGCTGAAGAAGCACTGGAAAAGATATGGGTCTTTCAGGAAGACCATCCTGAGGATCCCGTTTCACCGGAAATTGAATCATTTGATCCGGAAGTTATTAAGGAGCTGGATGATTTAAAATTTATACAAAAAGAAGAGGGAGAATTTAAACTAACCTCTGAAGGTCTGGAAGAGGCTAAAAATGTTATAAGAAGGCACCGGTTGGCTGAAAAATTACTCCATGATATTTTAGGTTTAAGTGGAGAGGACATGGAAACTGCCGCCTGCAATTTCGAACACATTATGGAAGGTAGAGTGGAAGAAAGTATCTGCACCCTGCTATCTCACCCCCAGAAATGCCCCCATGGTAAACCTATTCCCAAGTATGGCTGCGAATGCACATCTGAAGTTAAAACTGTTATAGATGGAGTTAAAACTGTTATAGATAAAACGGTCCTGCCCCTTAATAAGATGGATAAGGGAGAAAAAGGAGAGATAGTGTATATAAAATCATCTAAAAGAGATAACCTCCAGAAGATACTGGCCATGGGTGTTTTACCCGGCAGGAAGATAGAGATTATACAAACCTACCCTTCCCATGTATTCCAGATGGAACACACTCAGATGGCGGTGGACTCAGATATTGCTGGTAGCATATACGTGGGCTCCACTAATTAAAAAAAGGCGTTATTTTATCAGAATATGGTTTTTGTTAGATTAATTCCTTTGAAAACCATATTATTTATTTATATTAATTTTTTTTTGAAATATTACTGGTTTTATCTCAGACCTGAAAGAATACTATGACTTCTATTTTAAGTCATAAGATGAATTTCAGACTAATAACATAAAGAAAAGATTAAATACTATGAAATCAAATATAATAAATAGATGAAGCCGAATTTAGATAAAAATCAACACTCAGTATACTCATTAACATATCACTTAGTACTCGTTACTAAATACCGTAAACAAGTCATAAATCCAAAAATATACTCCAGATTAAGAGAAATCTTCCAAAACATAGGGAGAAAATATAACATCCACCTACAAGAAAGCAACTACGAAACAGACCACATAAACTTTCTGTTTAAAGCTAAACCAGATACGGTATTACTTAAATTCATCAACTCCTATAAATCAGCAAGTAGCAGGTTAATCAAAAAAGAATATCCTGAAATCAAAGAGAAACTTTGGAAAGGAGCGTTTTGGAAGATAGGATATTTCATCTCTACAACTGGTGGGGTGAATATTGAAACAATACGTAAATATATTGAAAGGCAACAGAAAAAATGAAATCAGTGAACAAATCCTATAAATACTGGATATATCCAAATAAAGAGCAGCAGGATATATTAGAATTTAATATAGGTAGTGCACGTTTTGTTTTTAACCATGTCAAAACCACCTATGAACTATACAGAAA
>Ga0180017_100442_pt1 | contig 14161 bp, 7 predicted proteins | sample KR46_S_MetaG_FD_129674 | JGI IMG/M metagenome (GOLD analysis project Ga0180017, IMG submission 129674) | Groundwater microbial communities from the Olkiluoto Island deep subsurface site, Finland - KR46_S_MetaG | ecosystem: Environmental > Aquatic > Deep subsurface > Groundwater | place: Finland...
AGGATGACGCTGGTGTACTTGTACTTGAGCAGCTCTTCGAGATCCCGGCGCAGCAGGGCATAGGTGGTGATGACCAGATGCGAGTCCTTGATGTGCTGGAAGAGGTCGTCGCGCTTGGCACCGTAGATGGTCAGCCGCTTGAGTTCGGGCACGAATTTTTGCGCCTCGCGCTCCCAGTTGGGCAGGACCGAGGTGGGCACGATGATCAGGTTGGGGCCATCCACGCCGGAGTCCACCAGGGACTGGATGTAGGAGAGGGTCTGGATGGTCTTGCCCAGGCCCATCTCGTCGGCCAGGATGCCGCCGAACCCGTACTCGCGCAGGAAGTTGAGGTAGCTCATGCCCTGGAGCTGGTAGGGCCGCAGGGTGGCCTGGAGCTTCCGGGGTTGCTCCATTAGTCTTATTTCGTTGAAATTGTTTATTTTTTCTTTGAGCTTGACGTAGTACGAGTCTGTGTGCGCCTGGGGCAGATCTTCCAGTATCTTGTCGAGCACCGGGGCCTCGAACTGGTTGAACTGCTTCTTGGGCGCCTTTTCGGGATCAAAGCCCAGGGCCTTGAGTTTGTGGCCGAGCTTGTTGAGCCAGGATTCGGGCAGGCTGGTGTATGAGCCGTCCTTGAGCTGGACATACCGTTTGCCCTTGGTCCACGCCTCCCATATCTCGTCGATGGGCACGCGCTGGTCGTCGTACTCCACCGAGAGTTCCAGGTTGAACCACTTGTCCGCCTCGTCGGATTCCACCTCGGCGATGACAATGGGTTGGGTGGTGCGCACTTTGTAGCGGGTCAGGTTTTGCTCGCCGAAGACGCGGTATGCCTCGACCAGCTGGGGATAGTGGTCGAGCAGGAAGTTGATGGCCTCCTCCTGCTCCATGAACCAGATGTGGTTGTTCCTGGGCTGGAAGCGCATGTCGTGCAGCTCGGCCAGCAGGTTGGCTTCCTCCTCCTGGGAGCGTCTGATGAGGTAGCTCTTGCCGCCCACGTGGTAGCTGCCGGTCTGCAGGTCCGGGTTGGGACCGGGCATGATGAATTCGCCGTGCTCGTTCTCGTAGATGTTCTGCACCTTGAGGATCAACAGGCTGCCTTCCTCGTCCAGGAAGAGCTTGGGATTGTACTCGGCCTTCTGGAATATCGGCCCCACGCGCGCCAGGAAGTCCTCCTGGCCGTAGAGGTCAGAGACCGGGATGCGGGTCCAGACGCGGTCGAGGAATTCCGACACGTCGGCATGGGGCACAATGGGTTTCTTCACCACCATGCTCTGCACCAGCTTGGGGTCCAGCCCTGTCTGCACCGGGTAGAAGGAGTTCTTGTAGTAGACCCAAAGCGGCAGCCGCCCGTAGAAATAGATCTCCTCCTCGTCGGTGATGGAGAAGGGCAGCTTGTCCTCCCTGGACAGGAGGATGTCGAACATCAGTCCGTCCTCGCTCAAGGTCGGGGAGAGCTTGAGCTGCATGGTCTTGGACTCGATGGTCACAGGCTGGTCGGTCTCGCGCAGGAAGAGATAATATTCGTTTTTGACGGCGCGGAAGAACCAGGAGTGCAGGCCCGCCGGGATTTCGACCCGGTGGCCCCAGTAGTCGAGGTAGTGGCCTATCTGCTCGGCCACGCCGGGCAGGGCGGGCGAGGTGTCGCACCAGTCCGGGTTCTCCACGATCTGGGTCAGGGTGACTTCGTTCTGCACCTGGGAGATGCCCGACTTGTTCTGGCGGGCGCGGAAAAAGGCCACCTGGAGCCGCCCGAGCTCCGGGTAGATGCGGTAGATGAGATAGTGCCTCCCGGCCTCCGGCTCAAGCTCGGTGGCGAAAAAGGGGCGGAAGGTCTGGCGCCAGTCGGTGCGGGGGGTGGGGGCCTTTTCGCCCGATTCGGAGTTGAGCGACTTGAGCAGCTTGACCGCAGTGGCCGCCACGTGGCGGCAGACGCCGGAGAAGGAATCCGGACAGTTGCAGTAGAAGTTGATGCTCCGGTCGTTCAGGTTGAGGCCGATCTCCGAGGTGTAGTTCTGGAATTCGTCGCCCTGTACCTGACCGTCGATGTCCCAGTACTGGTCGCGCTTCTTCAGGTCGAGCTTGGACACTCCATTGGCCGCGACCATTTCATTGGCGCTTTCCAGGATGTATTCCGGGATGCTGTCGCCAATGAAGTTCTGGAGGATGGATTTGACTATTTGTTCTTCGCCACTGGTCATTCAAACACTCTCTGTCGCTTGCCGGGATATTTGAACACGTTTGATTACCCGTATCCACGCCGTTCGGCAAGATGTATAAAAACCATTGCGCCGCCTTTCGCCCACTTGGCTTTTCAGGCCCATTGGTTCATAGTGTACCAAGTGGCCGACGCTCTCCCGATTATATGGTCCAACCACCGTAGTTTTGCAAGAAAAAATGAGACTGCCAACCCCCCTGATGTTTTCCCTTGCCATGGCCCTTGCCATGGCCTTTCTTGCGGCATGCGGCGAGGGGGGCGGCCCGGCCACGCCCGTCAGGCCGGTCGATCAGGCCGCGCTCCCGTCCGAACCGCAATATGGGGGCAGCATTGTCGAGGCCATGCTCGGCGAGCCGGACAATCTCATCTCGGCCCTTTCCACCAGCGGAGCCTCCCATTCCGTGGCCTCGCAGATATTCGTCGGCCTGATCAAGTATGACAAGGACATTGAGCTCGTGCCCTACGCGGCCAAGTCCTTCGAGGTGCTCGACGAGGGGCGGCTCATCCGGTTCACCCTGCGCGAGGACATCCGCTGGTTCGACGGCGAGCCGCTCACGGCAGAGGACGTGGAATTCACCTACCGGCTGATGATCGACCCGACAACGCCCACGGCCTATGCCGAGAATTTCAAGGCGGTCAAGGCGTTCCGGCTTACGGGCCGGTACTCGTTTGAGGTGGAGTACGACCAGCCCTTTGCCAAGGCGCTCATCACCTGGGCCATGGACATCCTGCCCAAACACGCCATGGAGGGCGAGGATCTGCTCAACACGAAGTACAGCCGCGAGCCCCTGGGGGCCGGGCCGTACATGCTCAAGGAGTGGACGCCCGGCAGCCGCATCGTGCTGGAGGCCAACCCGGACCATTTCGAGGGCAGGCCGTACATCGACAGGGTCATCTACCGGATGATTCCGGACCTCTCCACCCAGTTCCTGGAGCTCAAGGCGGGCAACCTCGACACCATGGACCTGACCCCGCTGCAATACCTCTACCAGACCAGCGGGCCGGGCTGGGACGGCAGCTTCAACAAGTTCGAGTACCTGGCCTCTGGCTACGCCTTTCTCGGCTTCAACATGAACCATCCGTTTTTCAAGGATGTCCGGGTGCGCCGGGCCATCGACCACGCCATTGACCGGCGCGAGATCGTCAAGGGCGTGCTCTACGGCCTGGGCGAGATGGCCAACGGGCCGTATAAGCCCGGCACTTGGCAGTACAACGAGGCCGTCAAGCCCCGAACCTATGACCCGCAGCGGTCAAGGGAGCTGCTGGCCGAGGCGGGCTGGGCGGATAGCGACGGCGACGGCATCCTGGACAGGGACGGGGTTCCCTTTGCCTTTTCCATCATCACCAACCAGGGCAACACCCAGCGCATCAAATCCGGGGTGATCATCCAGCAGCGGCTCAGGGACGTGGGCATCAAGGTGGAGCTGCGCACAGTGGAGTGGGCGGCCTTTATCAAGGAGTTCGTGGACAAGGGGCGGTTCGACGCCGTGATCTTGAGTTGGAACATCCTCCAGGACCCGGACATCTACAGCGTCTGGCATTCGTCACAGGCCGTGGAGCGGGGGCTCAACTTCACCCGCTACGTCAATCCTGAACTGGATGCGCTGCTGGAGCGGGGCCGCAGGCTGGTCGATCCGAAGGCGCGCAAGCCCATCTACGACGAAGTGCAGCGCATATTGCATGACGAGGTGCCGTACTGCTTCCTGTATGTTCCCAAATCCCTGCCCATTGTGCAGGCCAGGGTGCGCAATATCCAGGCCGCCCCGGCGGGCATTGCCTACAACTTTCCCAAATGGTGGATACCGAAATCGCTGCAGATGCAGCCGTAGGATCAAGAAGGCTTCATGATTCGCATCAACCAGATCACCGATAAGGTGGCGTCATATATAGATAATCCTGACCTGGATCTGATCCAGCGGGCCTATGTTTTTTCCGCCCAGGCGCACGACGGCGTGGTCCGCCGCTCCGGCGAGCCGTACATCTCCCATCCCATGAATGTGGCCTACCTGCTGGCCGAGATGCAGCTCGACGAGGCCACGGTGGCCGCCGGGCTGCTGCACGACACGGTGGAGGACACCCAGGCCTCGGTGGACGAGATCGAGGAATTCTTTGGCTCGGATGTGGCCGACATCGTAGACGGGGTGACCAAGATCAGCCAGATGGACTTCGAATCCAAGGCCGTGCAGCAGGCGGAGAACATCCGCAAGCTGATCCTGGCCATGGCCGAGGATATCCGCGTGCTCATGGTCAAGCTGGCCGACCGGTTGCACAACATGCGCACCCTGGAGTTCATGAAGCCGGTCAAGCAGCGGCTCATCGCCCAGGAGACACAGGACATCTACGCACCCCTGGCCAACCGCCTCGGCCTGCACCGGGTCAAGACCGAGCTTGAGGACCTCTGCCTCAGGTATCTCAAGCCCGATGTCTTCGACCAGTTGAGCCAGGCCGTGTCCGAGCACCGGGCCTCCGGCGAGCCGTACATTGACAAGGTCATCGACCTGATCAACGACATGCTCAAGAAGAACAAGATCAAGGGGCGCGTTTACGGGCGCACCAAACACCTGCACTCCATCCATGTGAAGATGGAGCAGCAGGGGCTGACCTTCGACGAGATATACGACCTCATCGCCTTCCGCATCATTCTCGAATCCGTCAAGGACTGCTACGCCGTGCTGGGGCTCATCCACTCCATCTGGCGGCCCGTGCCGGGGCGGTTCAAGGACTACATCTCCATCCCCAAGGCCAACATGTACCAGAGCCTGCACTCCACCGTCATCGGCCCGGACGGGGAGCGCATCGAGGTGCAGATCCGCACCGAGGAGATGAACCGCATCGCCGAGTACGGCGTGGCCGCCCATTGGCAGTACAAGGAGGTGGGCAAGGGGAGCAAGCGGGCCAGGAGCGCCGACACCCGCGACGCCGAGCGTTACACCTGGCTGCGGCAGATCATGGATTGGCAGCGCGAGCTTTCGGACCCGCGCGAGTTCATGGCCTCGCTGCGGCTTGAGATGTTTCAGGAGGAGGTCTACGTCTTCACGCCCAGCGGCGACATCAAGGAGTTGCCAGAAGGCGCGACCCCGGTGGATTTTGCCTACGCCATTCACTCCGAGGTAGGCGACAAGTGTGCCGGGGCCAAGGTCAATGGCCGCATCGTGCCGCTGCACAGCCCGCTCAAGAACGGCGACTCGGTGGAGATCATCACCGACAAGAACCGGATGCCCAGCCGCGATTGGCTCAAGTTCGTCAAGACGGCCAAGGCGCGCACACGCATCAAGCAGTACATCCGCACCGTGGAGCGCGAGCGGGCCATCGCCCTGGGCCGCGAACTGCTGGAGAAAGAGGGCCGCCGCCTGGGCATCAACGTCCAGAAGGCGATCAAGGACGGCGACTTCATCAAGCTTGTGGAGGGCTTCAACTGCGGCAGCGTGGATGACCTGCTGACCCAGGTGGGGTTTTCGCGCTTCACCCCGCGCAAGGTGGTCAAGAAGCTCTACTCGGTCATCCACGGCGAGAGTATGGACCTGCGCAAGGTCCGGGATAAGGAGGAGGAGAGCGCCCCTGCGCCGGATCCGAAGAAGAAGCCCAAGACAGACGGTCTCCAGATTTCGGGTGTGGACAACGTCCTGGTCCGATTCGCCAGTTGCTGCAATCCGTTGCCCGGCGAGCCCATCATCGGCTACATCACCCGTGGCCGGGGTGTGACCGTCCACCGCATCGATTGTCATAACGTCAAGAATTTCGAGGAGGAACGGCTCGTCGGCGTCAATTGGGAAGGCGTCGAGGAGAAGCCGTATCCGGCCAAGATCAAGATCAAGTGTCTGAACAAGACCGGCATGCTTGGCAAGATATGCTCCATGCTGGCCGAGCAGAACGTCAACATCGATTCGGGCAGCTTCGAGTCCAAGGTGGACGGCACCTCGGTGCTGGAGTTCACCGTGGAGGTCAAGGACCTGGACCAGCTCTACAGCGCCCTGTCCAAGGTCAAGGCGCTCAAGGCGGTGCAGGAGGCGTTGCGCGTTTCCTGACCGCGCCCCGGCGCGGCATGGCAGGCGGCCCGCAGTGTTCCCGATAGGTTGATGCAATGGAGGTCATATGGCGCAGAAATTGGAGATAGGGGTTGTCGGGCTGGGCAAGTTCGGCCTGACCTTGGCCAAGGCCATGGTTGACCTGGGGCACGACGTGATCGGCGTGGATCGCAGCGAAGCCAACATCCGCAGGGCGCAGGGAGTGCTGAGCCAAGTCTATCAGGCCGACGCCACGGACGAGAAGGCTCTGGAGCAGATCGGGTTCAAGGAGCTTGAGACCGTGGTGGTCTCCACCGGTTCGTCCATGGAGGCGAGCATCCTGGTGGTGCTCAATCTTCAGGCCCTGGGCGTGGGCCGCATCTGGGTCAAGGCCATGAGCGAGGAACACGAGCGGGTGCTCTACAAGCTCGGCGTGCCCTTTGTGGTTTTTCCCGAGGCGTATGTGGCTTTTCAGATGGCCCACCGGTTGGCCGCGCCCGGACTGCACGACTACCTCGGTTTGGGCAAGGACGTGGTCACGCGCGAGATACTGGTCAGCAAGTGGACGGGAAAAACCTTGCGTGAACTGAACCTGACCAATACGTATTCCGTTCAGGTCATCGCCTACCGCCACAGCGGCGAGGCAGATTTCAGCTTTGTGCCCCAGGCCGACAAGGCGCTTGAGGAAGGGGACGTGCTTGTCCTGCTCGGCAACACCAAAGATGTGATCAAGATCAACAATTATTAGGGAGCGGCCATGAGCGGCAACGTCTTCGGCACCATGTTTCGGCTGACCACTTATGGCGAGTCCCATGGACCCGGCCTGGGCGGCGTCATCGACGGCTGCCCGGCGGGGATTCCCCTGGACGAGGCCATGCTCCAGCGCGAGCTGGACCGGCGCAAACCGGGCCAGGGCGGTCTGGCCTCCACGGCGCGCAAGGAGGCGGACCGCGTGCGCATCCTTTCCGGCGTCTTCGAGGGGGTGACCACGGGCACGCCCATTGGCTTTCATGTGGAGAACACCGATCACCGCTCCAACGACTATTCCGCCATCAGGGACATTTTCCGTCCCGGTCACGCGGACTTTGCCTTCAACGCCAAGTTCGGCCTGCGCGACTATCGGGGCGGCGGGCGGTCCTCGGGCCGGGAGACCGTCAGCCGCGTGGCGGGCGGGGCCATCGCCCAGGAGCTGCTGCGCGCCGAGGGCATTTCGATTTTCGCCTATACCGTGGAACTGGGCGGCATAGCGGCCCGGCTCATTGATTGGGAAGGAGCGCAGGACAGGCCCTATTTCAGCCCTGACCCGGACGCCCCGGCTGCCTGGGAAGAGCGCATCAAGCGCGTCAAGGGCCAGGGCGACACCCTGGGCGGCGTGGTCGAGGTGCGCGCCATCTGCGTACCCGCCGGGCTGGGGGAGCCGGTCTTTGACAAGCTCGACGCCCGGCTGGCCTATGCGCTCATGTCCGTGGGCGCGGTCAAGGCGGTGGAGATCGGCTCGGGCTGCGGCGCGGCCCGGTCGCTGGGCAGTGAAAACAATGACCCCATCAGCCCGGAGGGCTTTGCCTCCAACAATGCGGGCGGCATCCTCGGCGGCATTTCGTCAGGCCAGGACATCGTGGCCAGGGCCTACATCAAGCCCATCCCGTCCATTGCCCGCGAGCAGCGCACCGTGACCCGGACAGGCGAGGCTGCCACCATCACCGTGGGCGGGCGGCACGATATCGCCGCCATCCCGCGCATCAACCCAGTGCTCAAGGCCATGACCGCCCTGACCCTGGCCGACCTGCTCCTGATGGACAGGCGGCTGGGCCTGCGCGAGTAGCGGTCACCTTTTTCAGTGGTACGAGCAGGAAAGCCCGGCCCTGGCAGATGCCAGGGCCGGGCTTTCCTGCTCCGGGAAAAAGCGATCCGCCTACTTGGCCTTTTTCATGCGCACGGCAGTGCCGTAGCAGGAGTAGTATTTGTCGCCCTCGGGATGGAAGGCCACGTTTTCGCGGTAGCCGATGATGGCGTCGGCATTGACATCCATGGCCTGGGCCATGAGGCCGTAAAAGGCGTTGTCAAAGGCGTAGCTGCGGCAGACGATGAGGCCGAAGGCGGACTGGATTTCGCGGCCAGGAATGGTCTCCGTGGTCATGATCTTCAGCTTCCCGGCCATGTAGATGTCCTTGGCCAGGGTCAGGCGGTGGTCGTTCTTGACGTCTTCCCTGAGGGTGCCCTGCTTCTTGGGCGAGCCGAAAATGAGCGCCATGCGTCAGTCCCCCGGTGCGGTTGCTGGAATGCGGTTGCCGGAATGCGAATGTGGTTGTTGGAATGCTGTGCTGACGTTTTGTAGCCTAGTCTGCGAACATGGGCAAGTGTTTGGAGCTGTTCCGCCGGGTGCCTGGCCAACGGAAATGGCCGGGCCTCCGCGAGGGAGGCCGGGCCATTTGCCGAGTTCGGGTGTGTCGTCCGTCAGGGGGTCACCTGCATCAGGTACGCCTTGTCCTGGGTCAGGTAGTGGCGGGCCAGTTCGCGGATGTCCTGGGGCGTCACCAGCTTGGCGCGCTCGATGATGTCCTGGTCGTATTCCCGGTCAAAGCCCTGGGTCAGCAGGCTGGCCGCTTCGCGGCTTCGCGAGATGAGGGATTGGTGCTCCTGGTAGTAGTCGCCCGTCAGGATGTTTCGGGCGCGCTCCAGCTCCGCCTCGGGCAGCGGGGTGGCCGCAAGGTCGGCGAGGATGGTGCGGAAACCTGCCAGGGACTGGTCCACCTTGTCGGGCTGGGTGCCGATGTACAGGCCGAGGAAGCCGGTGTTGTGGCTCTGCCACAGCAGCGAGGTGACCGAGTAGGCCAGACCCTGCTTGTCGCGCAGGTCGCGGAAGAGCAGGCCGGACTGGCCGGACAGGATCGCCTTGAGCAGTTCCAGCCGGGCCGAGGTGTCGCGGTCGTCGCGTCCGGGCGCGGGAAAGGCCATGATCAGGTGCGATTGGCTGCGGTCGGGCAGGTGCAGGGTGATCTCGCGTCCGGTGTTCCACTCCGGGGTGGCAAACTGGTATTCGCTGCCCGGCGCGGTCAGGGTTCTGGACAGAGAGGCGGCGAATTCCTCGATCGCCTGCCTGTCGAACTGGCCGCACACGGCAAAGACAAAGGGGTGCATGGACTGCCTGCCCCAGTAGCGCATGATGTCGGCCTGGGTCATGGCCTCCACGCCCTCTATGGTCCCCTGGTGGAGCAGGGCGTAGGGGCCGGTCTTGTACAGGAAGGGGAAGATGTGGCGGAAGGCGAGGCCGAGCGGCTGGTCCTCGCGCTGCTTGATGGCCGCGATCTGGTCCTGGCGGGCGCGGTCGATCTCGCTCTGGTCAAAGGCCGGGGCGGTCAGGGTGTCGCGCAGGAGCGGCAGAACCTTGTCCGTGAACCGGGTGGGGAACTTCGCCTCCAGGGCAAAGGTGTTGCGTCCTGCGCTGGAACCGATGCTGGCCGCGTGGTCGGACAGGAAGTCCTGGATATCGGTGGCCGACATGGTCATGGTGCCGCGCGTGAGCGCCTTGGCCGTCAGGGCGGCCAGCCCCTGCTGGTCCGGGGTCAGGTCGCCGTCGCCGCCCGTCCAGTAGATGCTCACGGCGGTGTAGGGCAGGGTCTCGTCGGGCAGCAGGACCAGGGTGTTGCCGCCGGGCAGGGCGATCTGCTGGGCCGCGTCGGTAGTGGCCGCCTGCTGCTTTGCATCGGCGCGGGCCTTGGCGGGCCATGCCTTGTGCGTGGCCGCCGTGAGCGCTTCCGGGGTGACGGCGGTGTCTTCGGGCGTCAGGATGCAGGCGGCCAGCTGGTCCGGGCGCACGAACTCGTCGTACAGCCCCTTCAGCTCTGCCCGTCCTGTCTGGCCCAGGGCAAAGAGGTAGTTCTGCTCCGCCTGCTCGCCGTTCTCGAAAAACTGGAAGTAGCCGAGCTTGCTGGCCAGCCCGGACAGGGTCTCCTTGGTCAGGAAGAGGGAGTCCTCCAGGTTGAGCCGGGCGCGTTCGATCTCGCGGTCGGTGAAGTCCTCGGGATTGAACCGGGCCAGCTCGGCCATGAGTTCGGTCCAGAAGGTCTCGAGCTTGTCCGCGTCCAGGGTGGCGCTCAAGTAGAGCATGCCCCCGCGCTCAAGGGACAGGGGCGAGATGGAGATGTCGTCCACCAGTTGTTTGTCATATTTGAAGGTGCGGTAGAGGCGCGAGGTATCGTCGCCGCCCATGAGCTGGCACAGCAGCTCCAGCCCGGTGATCTTGGCCGACGAGCCCTGGGGAATGGGGAAGGTCGCGCCCAGGTAGACCTTGTTCCACTTGCCGGTCAGCTTGGTCACCCTGGGGCCGCTGCCCGTGGCGGGCACGGCGATGGTGTCGGGCGGCGACACGGGCCGGGTGTTCCGCAGGCCCCCGAGCAGACGCCTTGCCTCGGCCAGGACCTCATCCGGGTTGACCTTGCCGACCACGGCCAGGAGCATGGACTGGGGCTGGTAGTTCTCGGCGATATAGGCGTGGATGTCCTTGTCGGTCATGGCCGACACGGTATCGCGGTATCCGATGATGGGCCATTCATATGTGCTGCCCTGCCAGACCATGCCCTGGAGGGTCTTGAACAGCCTGCTGCCAGGGGTGTCCTCCCCGCGTTCCAGCTCTTCGAGCACGACCTGTTTCTCGCTCCTGAGTTCCTCCGGGTCGATGGCCGCGTTGAAGGCCATGTCGGTGATGACATCAAGGCCGAGCGACCACTGGTCGTCCGGCACCTCGACGTAATAGACCGTGTAGTCGAAGCTGGTGGCCGCGTTCATGCTGCCGCCCACGGCCTCGATGTCGCGGGCGCTCTGTCCCGGCCCGCGCTTCTTCGTACCCTTGAAGACCATGTGTTCGAGCAGATGGCTGATGCCCGCGATCTGCGGGGTTTCGTAGCCGCTGCCCGCATGGACATAGAGGCGGGCGTTGACCAGCGGGAACCGGTCGTCCTGCCGGATGAGCACGGTCAGTCCGTTCTCAAGCCTGACGATGTGGGTCTCGCTCGCGTCTCGCTCGGCCAGCGACGGCAGGGCGGGCATCCTGGCTGCTGCTGTGTTTTTCTTGTTGGTGTGCATCTGGCACCCGGTCAGGACCATGATGAGTCCTCCCAATAGCAGGATTTTTTTGAACATTTTTCTTCCCCGTGGCGTCCGCCAGCGGGCGGCGTCGGATTGGTTGCCTTCGGTTCTGTCGGTCGTTTCATGGAATAGTAATACCGGATAATGCTCAGGCAAGTGGCGTCATGACTTGGAAGCGCCAAGCAATGTATCCGAGGCTGGGCCAAATGAAAACCACTATCCGGGGCCGGGGCGGGGTTTTCGGTTTCAAACAGGTGCTTGACGATGCTCCGGGTTCGGGCCGGTGGCCGGGTGAAAAATATCTCTTGGTCCATTGGCCTGTTTGACCGTGCAATCAAGGGGGTTTACGTCCTATCATGGCACGGAATTGCTGGGTTTTCCCTGTGGTGCGGTTTCTGGAATTGTTGACAAGAAACGTGCGTCCGGCTTACAAAATTCCGATTGCTTGTCAAGGGAATATGTGTGTTTAACCCAACGGAGGAATTGAATGTCCATCAGCTACGCACCTGCTGGCAAAACGGGTAAGTGGGATGGCGCAATGGACTGGGTCCAGATGCTCTCGGGAGCCGGTCTGATCCTGTTCATGTGGTGTCACATGATACTGGTGTCGAGCGTCGTCATCAGCCCCGGCGTCATGGACGCCATCGCGGAATTCTTCGAAGCCACCGGCATGGCCCAGGTCGGCGGCCCCCTCGTCTTTCTCCTGTTCCTGACCCATTTCGTGCTTGCCGCCCGCAAGATTCCCTTCCGTTTCGACGGCCAGAAGACCATCTGGCAGCACGCCCGGATGCTGCACCATGGCGACACCTGGCTGTGGATCGTCCAGGCCGTGTCGGCCATGATCATCCTGATCATGGGCGCCATCCACATGTGGGTGGTTCTGACCGACCTGCCCATCACTGCCATCAAGTCGGCGGCGCGCATCCAGTCGGGGTTCTGGGCCGTCTTCTACCTGATCCTGCTGCCCCTGGTGGAGCTGCACGTGGGCATCGGCCTCTACCGCATCGCCGTGAAGTGGGGATTCGTCAAGGACGTGGACCGCGCCCGCTTCAAGCGCGGCGAGAACATCATCACCCTGATGTTCATCGCCATCGGCCTGATCACCCTGATCCGCTTCCTCTTCCTGAGCGTCAACTAACGGAGAAATTGCCATGCAGACTATCTACACCGATTTGCTTGTTGTCGGCGCGGGTCTTGCGGGCGAGCGCGCAGCCGTCGAGGCTGCCGACGCCGGTTTCTCCGCCATCTGTCTGAGTCTGGTGCCCGCCAGACGCTCCCATTCCTCGGCTGCCCAGGGCGGCATGCAGGCCTCCCTTGGCAACAGTGTCATGGGCGAGGGCGACGGTCCCGACGTCCACTTCGCCGACACGGTCAAGGGCTCTGACTGGGGCTGCGACCAGGAGGTCGCCCGCCTCTTTGCCGACGCCGCGCCCATCGAGATGCGCCGTCTTGCCCACTGGGGCGTGCCCTGGAACCGCGTGGTGCCGGGCAAGTCCATCTACTACAAGGGCGGCAAACAGTTCGAGAAGGTCGAGAAGGAGGACAGGGAAGGGCTGATCATGGCCCGTTCCTTTGGCGGCACGGCCAAGTGGCGTACCTGCTACACCTCGGACGGCACCGGCCATGCGGTCATGTGCACAATGGACAACCGCTGCGCTCAGATGGGCGTCGAGGTCCACGACAAGACCGAGGCCATCGCCCTGATCCACGACCGCGAGACCTGCTCCGGCGTGGTCGCCCGCTGCCTGCGCACCGGCGAGTTGCGCGTCTATCTGGCCAGGGCGGTCATGATCGCGGCGGGCGGGTTTGGCCGCATCTATCCCAACACCACCAACGCGGTCATCTGCGACGGCGGGGCGCACACCATGTGCGTGGAGAGCGGCGTGGTGCCCCTGGGCAACATGGAGGCGGTCCAGTTCCACCCCACGGGCATTGTGCCCACCGACATCCTGGTCACCGAGGGATGCCGCGGCGACGGCGGCACGCTCCTTGACGTCAACGAGAAACGGTTCATGGACGTGTATGAGCCGGAAAAGGCCGAGCTGGCCTCGCGCGACGTGGTCTCCCGCTGGATGACCCACCACATGCGCGAGGGGCACGGGGTCAAGAGCCCCTACGGCGAGCACCTGTGGCTCGACATCCGCCACCTGGGCGAGGAGCACATCACCGGCAAGCTGCGCGAGGTCTACGAGATCTGTACCTCCTTCCTGGGCGTGGACCCCATCCATCAGCTCATTCCGGTGCGGCCCACCCAGCACTATTCCATGGGCGGCGTGCGCACCAACAGGGACGGCGCGGCCTACGGCCTCAAGGGGCTTTTCTCGGCGGGCGAGGCCGCCTGCTGGGACATGCACGGCTTCAACCGGTTGGGCGGCAACTCCCTGGCCGAGACCGTGGTGGCGGGCGGCATCGTGGGCCGCAAGATTGCCGAGTACCTCAAGGGGTGCGAGACCATCTTCAAGACTGCGCTGATCAACGACGCCGTGAGCCGCCAGCAGGCGCGCATCGACGCCCTGGTCAGCTGCGCCAACGGGTCCGAGAACGTCTACAAGGTGCGCGCGGCCATGCAGGACGCGCTGAACAAGGGGGCCAACATCTTCCGCACCCAGCAGGGGCTGGAGGAATGCGTGGCCTCGCTCCAGGACACCCTGGTCCGGGCCAGGAACGTGGGTCTTCGGTCCGACGGCAAGGGCGTCAATCCCGAGCTGGCCGCAGCCCTCAAGCTCGAAGGGCAGGTCAAGCTGGCCCTCATGGTCGCCTACGGCGCGCTCATGCGCACCGAGTCGCGCGGCTCGCACAACCGGGAGGATTTCCAGGCGCGCAACGACCGCGACTGGCTGACCCGCACCCTGGCCTACTGGAAGAAGCCGGA
>Ga0180017_100448_pt1 | contig 14074 bp, 12 predicted proteins | sample KR46_S_MetaG_FD_129674 | JGI IMG/M metagenome (GOLD analysis project Ga0180017, IMG submission 129674) | Groundwater microbial communities from the Olkiluoto Island deep subsurface site, Finland - KR46_S_MetaG | ecosystem: Environmental > Aquatic > Deep subsurface > Groundwater | place: Finland...
ACCTTCTACTTAATATTTGATTTTGTCTTTTTATTTTCTTATCAACCTCTTTTAACTGTATTCTACCTGATTTAAAACCATTACTGAGGGTTGCCATGTCTTTAAACCAAGGTCAATCCCTACATTTTGATTGGTCTTTTTTAAACTTTTAACTGGACTATTTTTAACATTAATACTTACAAAATATTGATTAGAGTTATTTCTAATTATAGTTGCAGTTAATATATCCCCACGGATTGGGCGGCTGTATTTTATTGCTATTAATGATTTGATTTTAGGTAATTTCAGTTTACCGTCAATGATTTCAATGTTTAATGTGCGGAATGATTGTACAGGGTTTTTACGTGATTTAAATTTCATCCATCCATGATTAGCCTTACCCACCATTTTATATGCAGATATTAGATTATCATATGCTTTCTGAAGAACTGTACTGTTAGCCTCTTTTAAAAACGGATAAGATTTCTTTAAATCATTTAATATAACATTGAATAGTTTTCTGTTTGCATATAATTTAAATCCACGTTCTTTTGCTTGTTTTCTGTATGTTTCATACATTGCTTTGACATGGTTAAAAACAAAACGTGCACTACCTATATTAAATTCTAATATCCTCTGTTGCTCTTTATTCGGATATATTCTATATCTATAGGATTTGTTCACGGTTTTCATTTTTTTCTGTTGCCTTTCAATATATTTACGTATTGTTTCAATATATCGCCCCACCAGTTGTAGAGATGAAATATCCTATTTTTCCAGAACGCTTCTTTCCAGAGTTTCTCTTTGATTTCAGGATTATTCTTTTTTTGATTAACCTGCTGCTTGCTGATTTTATAGGAGTTGATGAAATTTAAGTAAATGCTGTGTATGGTTTAGCTTTAAACAGGAAGTGTGTATGGTCTGTTTCGTAGTTGCTTTCTTGTAAATTCAATATTATAGAGCTTTCCGATATTTTTTGAAGATTTCTTTTAATCTAAAATATATTATTTGAAGTTATAACTTGCCTACGGTATTTTGTAACGAGTACTAAGTGGATATGTTAATATGTATACTGAATGTTGATTTTTGTCTAAATTCCGCTTCATCATTTATTGATATTTGGTTTCATAGTATTTAATCGCTTAGTTCAACTATTAGTCTGAAATTCATCTTATGACTTACAGAAGTCATAGTATTCTTTCAGGTCTGAGATAAAGTATTGTATTTGAACTATTTTTACTTTATATAATATATAAATCATTTAAAAATTGATTTAAAAATCCTTGGTTAAATATCTTGCCCAGATGCAATTTAAAATCTAAATTTATAGTATTAGAAAAAACAGAGTATTGATATATTAAATTTCAGGAGTAATTTCATGGTAGAAACTAAATCAATAGAAGATAAGAAATTATGGGAAGCCATATTCCATCGTAAGTCCATCAGGAAGTACAAATCCACTCCTCTGGATGATGAAACCTTATCCCGGGTCAGGAATTTTTTAGAGGAATTGATACCTCTAAAAGAGGATATAAAAACCCGATTTATGCTTATTGGTCCAGATGATATCAAGAGTTTAATTCCCCTAAAAAAAGCACCCCACTATATTGCTGCTTTTTCTGAAAAAAAAGCAGGATACAGGGTTAATATCGGATTTATGTTGGAGCAGATGGATCTATTTTTATCATCCCAGAATATAGGAAGCTGTTGGGTGGGAATGGCTCAACCTAAAAAGGATATACTAAGAGAAACTACCCTGGAAGATGTTATTCTTCTCTCACTGGGTGAGGCAGATGAAACAGTGCATCGTCAGGAGATTGGTGAATTTAAAAGGAAAAAACTGGAAGAAATCTCGGATATGAATGAAGATAATGGATTTTTAGAGCCAGCTCGTCTGGCACCTTCTGCTACCAATAACCAGCCCTGGTATTTCACTGGAAATGAGAATCAGATAGAAGTATACTGTACCCGCCCCAATTTCATAAAAGCCCGGGTACTTAAAAAATGGAACCCCATTGATATGGGTATTGCCCTCTATCATCTCTGGCTCCACTTTAAAGTTAAGGGAAAAAATGTGGAAATTATCACGGATAATATTAAAAAAGATGAAAAGAAAGGTTATGCTCATATAGCCACGGTTATCATTAATTAAAATAATATGCCTTATTTTAACTATTATTAAATCATTTTTTTCCTTTTTAGAGAAATTCATAATAGAAAAAGTAAATAATCCCTTTATCAAACTTAATTCATAATGTTAGGTGGTATTCATGGTAAGTAGTGATGAGATACGTAGAAAGTTAGAAGAAAAAAGAAGAATGAAAGAGAACCCTGCAGTTAAGGTCCCGGTAAAGGAGCCGGTTTTTGAAGCCAAAAAGCCAAATCCAGAATATTCACCAGGAAAAACCCTGAAGCACTGCACTAACTGTGAAGTTGATTATGAAGATGATACTCATTTTTGTCCTGATTGTGGATCCCGACTGGTGGAATACGAGGTTAAAAGTGAAGTTGTAGAAGAACCACTGGAAAATATTCCTGCTGAGCCTATTTTAGAGTCTTCCGCATCAGAGACCTACATCCCGGATATAACCATTGTAACCTCCAATTATGTTCCAGGTTACAAGGCCGTTAAAACCGTGGGTTTTGTATATGGTCTTACCGTGCGTAGCCGGGGTTTAGGGGGTCAAATTGGGGCCGGTTTCCGATCTGTTTTTGGAGGGGAAATAAAAGAATATGTTCATCTCATGGAAAAAGCCCGTGAAGAGGCCCTGAATCGTATGTTGGACCATGCCCGGGAATTAGGTGCCAATGCAATTATCAGTGCCCGTTTTGATTCTGATGAGATTTCCGATATCATGCAGGAAATTCTGGCCTATGGTACTGCGGTAGTTATAGAAAAGGAAGAGAAATAAGAGAAGTAATTTCTGCCTGAAACCATAATAGAAAAGGAATAGGAATACTCACTTCAGGAGGAAGGTGATTTCTCCCAAAAAAACCCTGAATATAAAAGGAATAGGGATACTCAAGGGAAATTATTTCCCCCTGAAAAACCCCCTCCTAAAATTAATGATAATAATCTTTTATTTAAAAAGAATTCTAATTAACCCTCCCTTAAGGTTAACTATAAATTATTTTATTTTTATAATTAAACTGTATATGAAAAATATATATAGTTGGATACTTAAACTTAAGATATACTTAGCATAATTGCAGGTGGCTTCATGCTGGAATCCCTACTGGAAATGGCCTTAGAAAAAAAAGAAGAGATATTAAATAAACTGGATGAGTTTTATGACCCTGAACTGGATCCCCAGGAAAAATGGATAAGTCAGAACATTAAAATCACACCAGACAAAATGGTGCTATCAGCAGGAGATGGCAGCATCCATAAGAAAAAGTTTTTAAGTTTTATTTTCTATGCCATCAGTGCCGAAACCCTGATTTATAAAGAGGAATTGCAGAAAATTGAAAACTCACAAATAGATCTCATACCCCACCACCGCTTTGTAGAGGACCGGTTGCGAAATTATATGAGTTTATATGAAATAAAAAATGCCCTGCAGGCCTTAGAAAAAGGGGTTGATTACTATCTATTTGATGGTTCACTCCTGGGCAACCTGATACGGCCTTTTCCCCTGGATAAAGAACTTAAAACTAAAACTAAAAGGGAAATTGAAGAAAAATACCGTTACCCCCTGGAAAAGGAACTGGATAATAATCTGGTTGAAATCAGTTCTTCCCATTTTGCAGATGATTCTAATAAGAATATGGAGTCTCTTATTTATCTGGAAAACCTGGAGAGTCTTCTGGTTATAAAAAAGCTGCTGGATTATGGAAAAAAGCTGGTGACCATCTCCAAGACTTCCACCCGGAATGATTACTTCGGTTCCAATATACCGGACATATCTCTTTTTGATGGGAGCAATAAAAAAGAGGGCTACTCCCATCCTCATTATTTAAAGGTTTCCAGCCAGCTCAAGCGGGAGTTTCCTATTTTAGATAATTATCTCCGGGAAAAGGAGTTCACCATATTTTATGCCCGGTTAGAGGACTATAAGAATATTATAAAAATAGAACTACCCTACCGGGCCAGTGCAGAAGAAATGAAAAATGTTTTAGGAATGTTAAAAAGAGATAGTGTGGAAGGGTATCCCTATTTATTAAAAAAGGCCCACCATGATGTGGTTATAAAGAAAACTGATCTGGATAGGCTTTCGGCTATTATGGGCTTTTTAGAAAAGGATGGGAGGGAAATGTTATGAAAAAAGTCATAGGAAGATGTGTAGGGGAGACCTCACTGGTGCAGATTACTTTTATTTCCAAAGAGATGCCCCAGGTAGGGGAATACGTTTGCCTGAAATATGATGGTAAAAATGTACTGGGGATGATTGAATCCCTGGTAAGGGGCAGTGTATCCATAACCTCTGATATATTTGATCCTGCCACCATTGAGAAAATAAGGAAAATCGAAGGGGACGATCACTACATTCGGGGTAGTGTGGGTATCCTGGGTGACCTTAATGATAACCTTAGAATCCCTCGCACCCCGGCCCCCCCGGGAACTGAGGTTTTGCCTGCTTCTAAAAGTGATCTGGAGAAGATATTCCCTCTGGAAAATAGCCTGAAATTAGGTACCCTTATTTCCCAGGAAGAAGTGGAAGTACGGGTTGATCTGGAGAAAATGTTTTCCCGGCATCTGGCCATAATGGCCATGACTGGTGCGGGTAAATCCAATACAGTGGCAGTGGTAATAGACGGTATCTTAAAATACAATGGATGTGTGGTTGTATTTGATATGCACTCCGAATACCATATCAATTTCGAGAATGGTGAGTCCCGGGTTATAAAGCCTGAGATAAATCCTCTTTACATGTCTCTATCTGAAATGAAGCGCCTTTCTCGGATTGAAGGTAAAGCCCATCTGCAGGAGCGTTACTTTGGTGAAGCATATAAAATGGCCCGCAAGCAGGCTGAAGAAGGTTCCATCAAAGATAATGATTTTATACAGGCTTTAAGGGAAATACTGGAAGGTTGGGCCAGTGGAAACAGGTTATTCCGGGGCCAGGATGTATCCGGGGCCAAACAAATCGTGGATGTTTTAAATAAGATAGGTGACCTGGAAAGGAGATATAGCTCCATTATCAATCTTTCTGCCGGGAATATTTTAAGTAAGCTGGAACTGGGTAAGGCCAATATCATTGACCTGGGATCAGTGGATGAATCAGCAGCAGAGGTTATTGTAAGTCACATACTCCGTAATGCCCTCCAGAATAATAAAAAATGGTTGAGAAATGATTTCGAAGGAAGTATGCCCCTGCAGCACCCTGTATTTTTCATCCTGGAAGAAGCCCATATACTGGCCCCTAAAAACCGGAACACCCCATCCAAGTTATGGATTAGCCGGATTGCCCGGGAAGGACGTAAATTCGGATTGGGTCTGTGTCTGGTAAGCCAGAGCCCCAAGTCCGTTGACCCTGATTCCCTTTCCCAGGCCAATAACATGATAATCCTGCGATTGGTGGAACCTCAGGACCAGCGGCATGTACAGACTGCCAGTGAAAACCTGAGTGATGACCTATTAAAACAGTTACCCTCTTTGAATATTGGGGAAGCCGTGGTGCTGGGGCTTATGACTAAAATACCCGCCCTGGTGAAAATTGAGGAACATAAAAATAAGGAATTTGGTCAGGATTTAGCCGTGATTGATATCTGGGGAGAGACCCGGCAAAAAAAAGAAGAAACCATTAAAAAACAGGAAGAGAACCTTAGAAATTTGGGAGGGGACTACTGATGCAGTTTGCCCATTTATCAGACACCCATCTGGGTTACCGGCAGTATGGTCTTTTTGAAAGAGAAAAGGACTATTATAATGTTTTTGAAGACCTGGTAACTAGTATTATCCAGGAGAGGCCTGATTTTGTCCTGCATGCAGGGGATCTTTTTGAGTTTTCCCGACCCCCTACCCAGGCCCTCCTGGAAGTGCAGAAAGGATTAATTAGACTAAAAGAAGCAAAGATACCGGTTTATGCCATTGCCGGGAATCATGATATTATTATGAAAAAGAATGCCCTGCCCCCACATCTCTTATTCAAAGAGCTGGGTTTAAAAATCATCAGCCCCCGCACACCTTTTTATCAGCAGGATGATATTTTCATTGGAGGGTCCCCCTACATCTCCCGTTACCATGCAGATACCCTAAAAGAAAGGTTGAAATTACTGGAAAATGAGTCCGCTCGCCATAATAAGCGTATTATGGTTTTGCATCAGGGTATTGATAAGTACCTGCCCTATGAATATGAGCTGGAGCTGGCTGATATCCCGGAAGGATTTGATTATTATGCCCTGGGCCATATCCATAACCGGATTGTGGATGATTATGGTGGGGGTAAAATGGTTTATCCCGGTTCTACTGAGATCTGGAAGATGGATGAAGTGGAAAACTACCAGAAAAAGGGTAAAGGATATTATCTGGTGGATACCGATGGAGAATCCTTCCAGGTGGATCCGGTTAATATTGAACTACCCCGGGAGTTTATCAAAACACGTGTGGAATATTCCCTTCTGGATGAGGAAATAATTAAATTGCAGGATTATATCCAGAAACTTAAGAGTAAACCGGTACTGCATTTAACCGTCGCGGGAGGTAATTTTTCCCGTTCAGAGGTGTACCAGAAACTCAATGATTCCCTGGCGGAAATGGTGCTTAGTCTGCGTCCTGGTTTCCAGATAAAAGAATTGGATGAAGAAAAAAAGATGTTGGATGGTCCGGGACTGGATATACCCGCCCTCTTAAGGGAACATCTAAAAGAAACTGATAATAAGCCTTTAACAGATATGGGTGTTGTGCTTTTTAAGGAAATAGCAGAAGGTAATATGGAAACTGCCCGGGAAATAAGTCAAAAATTTTTAGAGGAATATTATGATCATTAAATCACTGCAGCTGCATAATTTTAAGTCTCATCCTGAAAGTAGCATCGAGTTTCCGGCGGGTATATCCATTATCATGGGTGAAAATGGAGCCGGTAAGTCCAGTATTCTGGAGGCAGTTAGTTTTGCTCTTTTTAAAAGTTATTCTGCTCGTAATTTGCTCAGTCTTATTAAAACTGGAGAAAAGAAGTTAAGGGTGATTTTAAAGTTCCTGGTTAATGGTAAAACCTATCGGGTTACCAGGGAAAGAAGTAAATCCTCCTCCCGGGCTGTTTTAGAACAAGAAGACCAGGGTGGTTTCCATCAGATTGTTACCGGGGATAAACTGGTGAGTAATGAAATTGAAAGCCTGCTGGAAATGGATAGCAGTCTTTTTTTAAATGCAGTTTATATCCGCCAGGGTGAAATAGCGGATTTGATTGATAAAACACCCTCTGAAAAAAAGCAGTTGATAGGCAAATTACTGGGTATTGAATCCCTGGAAAACGCCTGGAAAAATATGGTTCCTTTAATTGGCCACTATACCAGTCAGGAACAATTTTTAAGGGGTAAGATGGAGTCTAAAGAAACCTGGGAAAAGAAGTTAGCCGAAAAAAAGGAGGAAAAAAGTAAGAGGGATGTTACTCTGGGGGAGTTAAACCAGCAGATTGAAGGTATTCTCCAGGAAATAGAACAACTAACAATAGATAAGGAGAAACTGGATGAGAAAAAAATGGAGTACCTTGAAATCAAATCCCAGTTAGTTTCTCTGGAAAATATTCTAAAAGGATTAGAGGAAGATAAAGATAGCCTGGAAGAAGATTTATCCCAAATAACAGAAGATGAATCTAAAATAAGTAAACTGGAAACTGAAACCCACCCCTTTAGTGATCTGATTGTACTCCAGAGAGGCCTTAAAAATTTAGATAGCTACCATCAAGCTGAAGAACAGATTTTATCAAATTTAAAAAAGGTGAATGATTTAAATCAAGTTTTAATATCAAATAAGATATTCCATGATGAGTATCTTCATATTGAAAAGAAAATAGACTCCCTGCTTCAGGAAAAAAAGGAGTTTGAAGGCACCCCGGCCCTTATGCGAAGTCTTAAATCAGATAAAGAGAGAACCCGGGATGAATTATCCCGATTAAATCACCAAATAAGTGAAACCTTCTCTTATTATAATCAAATCCTGGAGAGTAATCTGGACTCGGCTGAGGAAATAGAATCACTCCATGAAAAATTAGAAATTGCACTCATCCATAAACTGGAGCTTTTAGACCAGGAACTGCAGGATAAAAATGGAACCTTATTATCCCTTAAAAATCAAAACCAGCAACTTAAAAAACCCCTTAAAGAATTAAAGCAGGTGGAAGATAAGTGCCCCATCTGCCAATCAGATATCAGTAAATCCAAAAAAACAGAACTGGTAACCATCTACCAGCAGGATATCACTTCCAATAAAAAGAGGATTTTGGATCTGGAAGAATCTTTAAAGAAGTTGAATAAAGAAAAGGAAGAGTTATTAAACCGTAAAAATTCCTTCCAGAAAATCAACATGGATACCCTCCAGGAAAAAATCAAATTAAAAAATGACACCTCCCAAAAAATGGATAAACTGGAAATGAAACTGGAAGATCTTAAAATCCAAAATATCGCACTTAAAGAAATAGAATCCAGTATCCAATCAAAAAAAACCGGCAAAAAGAAATTGAAAACAATAAAGAGGATTATTTGAAGGCCAAGCATTCCCTGGAAAACCTGGATCCGGTGGAGACTCTGGAAAAAGAAAAAAATAAGATGGTAGAAAAAATAGCTAAAGAAGACTCCGGGATAAAGGAATTATTATCCTCCCTGGAAATTGATTATTTCAATCAATTTAAGGATGATTATTCCCCTCTGGATATTGATATCCTCCAGGAACATATAGATAAGTTGGAAGAATCCAGGAATAATCTGAATCAGTTAAAGGGCAGAGTATCTCAAAAAACAAGCATTGAGAAAAAACTGCAAAAAAAGGTACTGGATTTGAAAGAAAATATCCAGAAAAAGGAATCCTTCCATAGTAGTCTTATTAAAATAGATTATGATGCTACCGCACATCAGAAGATAATCCCGGTTTATGAACAAAAAAAGGAATCCTTCATACAGTTAAATAGTCAGAAAAGTAAAAACGAGGGAATCCGGGATATGACCATTTCTGCTATAGCGGATCTACAAAGAGATCTGGATTCTTTAAAGGATGTTGAAAAAGATTTAGATAATCTTAAAGATTTTATTAAAGTGCTGGATTATATTCGTAAGCTATTTGGTAAGGATGGAGTTCAAAAGGATTTGCGGAACCGTTCCCGGCCTCTTATCCAGGAGGAGGCCCGTAAGTTTTTTGATAGGTTTAATTTTGAGTATTCGGATATTTCCCTGGATGAGGATTATGATGTGGAAGTATATGGTCCCGGGGGTAAGACCACTCTGGATATGATTAGTGGTGGGGAGAAAATTGCGGTGGCATTGGCGTTGCGTCTGGCTATTACCCGGGTGCTATCAGGAGGTAAACTGGAGCTTATTATGTTGGATGAGCCCACCATTCACCTGGATAGTTACCGTCGTCAGGAATTAATCGATATCCTGAAAAGATTATCGGTCCTGCCCCAGATGATTATCGTTACCCATGATAATGATCTGGAAGAAGCAGCTGATAATATTATCCGGGTAATAAAAGAGGAGGGTGACTCCCGGATTAGTCTAAATGAAGCATAGGGTGGATTTTTTATATATCACAACTACCCTCCCCACCACCTAAAACACCTTTTATAGCATCCACAATACAGGGGGCATTCCATCCCACCACTTCCTGGGCCTTTTTTTCCAGTTCCAGAGGTATATTTTCCACCCCATAGGGTCGGATAATAACCAGGGGTTTATTTTGTTCCCGGGCGGTATTTACTACCAGTTCAATGTAATCAGGATAATGACTGTAGAGTCCGGAGAGCACCACCACCACATCCACTTCATTTATCTTATTTTTGATTTCAGGGGGTGCATCCTGGGGTACTGAATAGTTTTCCCACTGGAAATCAGAAGCATTATCCAGTCTATTTTTAAAAAGTATATTCTCTTCTTCTTCCCCTTTAAACTGGCTTATAAATAATTTATATATCCGGTTGTCCATTTCTTCTTCAAACATGGTATTACCTGTTAAAATAATTAAATCATATAAATATATACTTCCCGGGTAAATATTTAGATTCAAAGGCTTCTTTTAGAATCAATTAACGTCTTTAATTTCTTTTTATCAACTTTCCTCTGGAATAAGGGGGCTTTGTCTTTTTTATAAACAGATAGGTTTTCTTCAAAGGTTTTCTGGCCCATTTTAATATAAAATATGCCCAGGGGGAATTTACCTTCACCATCATTTCCTTCCAGGGCTCTTTTTAGGGCCTCTATTTTAAGGTAGGGGTTGTGGGTATCGTCCATGCGATAAGTGTGCTCTTTAAACCAGCTAAAAGTATTCACCTTGTTGAAGGTAACACAGGGTTGGAATATATCCACCAGTGAATATCCCTTGTGTTGTATGGCTTTTTTCAGGACTTCCACGGTGTGAGGTATATCTGCAGCAAATGTTCTGGCCACAAAAGAAGCCCCTAAGGTTATGGCTACTGCCAATGGGTTGAATGGTTCTTCAAATACTCCATCTACCTGAAATGGGGTTTCAAAGTCTTTCTGGCTGGTGGGTGATGCCTGACCCTTGGTTAAACCATACACCATGTTGTTTAGTACTATGTTGGTGATGTCTGGATTGCGGCGTATGGTGTGCATGAAGTGGTTACCACCTTCACCATACATGCAGCCATCCCCTGAGACATCAATAACCACCATATCCGGATTTGATACTTTAATACCGGTGGCCGGTGATAGGGATCTGCCATGTAAACCATTGAATATATTTGATTTCAGGTAGTGAGGTAATTTTCCTGCCTGTCCAATACCCGATACCAGAACCAGTTTTTCAGGACCTAATTCTAAATCCGCCAGGGCCTGTTTTAATGCTTTTAATATGAGGAAGTCCCCGCATCCAGGACACCAGGCAATATCTGCATTTTCCATCTCAAAAATTTCTGGATCCATTTATTATTCCTCCTCCAGAGTTTCCAATACTATTAAAATTTCTTCAACTGAAAAGGGCATTCCATTATATTTTAAAACCTTATGATCAATCTTTAAGCCCGTTTCCATTTGAAGGAGGTGGGCCATCTGCCCCTGGGCATTATTCTCAAACATAACACTTTTTTTGGCCTTTTTAATTAATTCCCCTACCTGGGAAGAGAGGGGATATAATTGTTTGAGGTGTAATAGCGCCAGATCATCATTGTCCATTTCTACCAGGGCCTCTTTTAAGGGCCAGTATGTGGAACCCCAGCCCATAATCAGAGTTTTATATTGGGAGGAATTTAATGTGGAAAAAAATTCACCTGGAACGGCTTCTTTTCTTATTTTATCCATCTTTTTTAGTCTTTTATCTACCATGAGGGTTCGAAGATCCAGATCTTCTGTTATGTGCCCTTCTTCATCATGTTCATCTGAGTCAGCACATACCAATCCCTTTCCATGGCCCGGTATGCCCCGGGGTGAAATACCATCCGGGGTGAGGAGGTATCTTTTATAATCTGCTTCAGTTTCCACCAGGTAGTCCTCCACATCCAGATTTTCTATATCCAGGGAGGGCAGGTTATAATAAATATCAGCCAGATACTGGTCTGATAATATAAATACCGGGATTTGATATTTATCAGCCAGATTAAATGATTTATGAGATAATTCCAGGGCATCTTTAAAGTTCCCCGGAGCAAAAATTATCCGGGGAAATCCCCCTGGACCAGAGTAGAGGGCCAGATTAAGATCTTCCTGGGCCGTTCTGGTGGGTAGCCCCACTGCCGGACCTGGTCTCTGGGCAATATAGATAACCACCGGGGTTTCAATCATCCCCGCTAGGCCCACAGCTTCCTGCATAAGGGCAAAACCACTGCCAGAGGTGGCAGTCATAGCCCGGGCCCCGGCATAAGATGCCCCCAATGCCATATTTAAGGCGGCGATTTCATCTTCTGCCTGTTCAAACACCATCTCAAATTCCGAGGCATTCTCTGCCATGAAAACCTGTAAGGGGCTGGAAGGGGTCATGGGATAAGCGGAAATAAATTTACATCCCCCGGAAATACAACCTGAACCCACTGCCTGGGTACCGTTAATTAAGATTTCATTACTGATAGCCGGGTTTTTTTCTATTTTAATAGAAATCCGACCACTATCCAGTAGTTTTTTCCCTATATCGTATCCTGATACCCCTGCTTTTAAATCTTTTTCCAGGATCTTTTCACCCTTGGATGCAAAAAGGAGAGTGATGAGTTCATCAAATATGTCTTTATCCACCCCCATGATGCAGGACAGTGCTCCAGCAGCAATGACATTGGAGAATATGAGGCCCCCCAGTTTTTTGGCTTTAGAAATAAAGGGGGCTTTTAAGAGATTATAGTGGTTCTCATCCAGATCCTGTAATACCTCTTCATCCCCTAATATCAGAGTATTTCCAGTTATCCTCTTTTCCAGATGGGGAATGGCGCCCTTACTCAGGGCCACCAGGATATCAATCCGATCCCGGTAAGCTTTCACCCTTTTGGAAGAGGCTCTGATTTGGGTAGAGTTTTGACCTCCCCTCACCCGGGACATGTATTCCTTGGTGGAAAAAACATGGTAGCCCCCCATCTTCAAGGCCTGTACCATAATATTCTCCACACTTTGAATTCCCTGCCCTGCTTCACCACAAAGCACCAGGGAAACATCTTCTTCTAATTTTATCTTGGACATTGGTTTCACCAGCATTATCCTATGGAAAATAATCTATTGAATAAGAATTAAGACCCCTTAAAATGAATACTAAATAAATCTATTCGTGAATAAAAGACTTTAAAAGCACCTGAAAAATAAATAAGATTAATTAAGTGAATATGAAAAAAACTAAGGATACCGATCAGCCTTTTATAACATGTTGATTGTTTTAAAAAGGTTGTTGGAATTGATTTTAACATGAAATCATTATTTTATATGATTTTTGCAGTAAATAAATTGTTCTCATATTTTTTATATTTTATAGGAAACATCATCTCTAATAATTAATCTCATATTTTTATAGGAAACATCATCTCTAATAATTAATCTCATATCTTTCTTTTTTATTCAAATTACCCTATTAATTAATAACTAGAAGAAGTGGCAGCTTTTTCCTCCTCTTTTTTCCAGGTACTGCTGATGGTAATCCTCTGCCGGGTAAAAGGTGGTGGCCGGTTCAATGACGGTTACAATTTCCTTATCATACCCCGGGGATGACTGCAGTTTTTCCACCGAAATCAGAGCCTGAGCCTTCTGCTCCAGGTTATGATAAAAGATAGCAGAACGGTACTGGTATCCAATATCTGGTCCCTGACGATTTAAGGTGGTAGGGTCGTGGATTTTCCAGAATAAATCCAGAAGCTCGTTATAGGAGATTTCTTCCTGGTTATAGGTCACCTGAACCACTTCGGCATGTCCACTATCTCCCTGGCATACATCTTCATAGGTGGGATCTTTTAGATGGCCCCCCATATAGCCTGCTTCTGTGGATTTAACTCCATTGAGCTTTCTAAATGCATCTTCCACACCCCAAAAACATCCTGCACCAAAGGTAGCTTTTTGCGTTTTATCTTCTTTCATATTATCTATATCCTTGATAGGGATTATCATAAAACAGATAAGTTCTCCCTGATTATACCAGAAAATGGTAATCATCACTGGTAGTTGATATTATGTTTTTATAAATACAAATTTTTTACCATATTTTTTAAAAACTAAACCAGGAATAAATTAATTAGTAATTAACTGGCACTATCGATTTTTCAAGTGATATGTTTTTTTCATGGACAATTTTATTAAAGGCTTTCATCTCCTTTTTTAACCATTCCTTGCACTCTTCATCGCTTTTTTCTTTTATCACTCGTTCTTTTTCTTCGGCCTTATCTTTTAAGATTTCAATCTCAGCTTCACGGTTATAAAAGATGTTTAATAGCCGGTATTTTTGTTAATTCCTGTTGAAAGGTTGTTTTTCTGGGGAAATTGCAAATCAAAGATTTTGCAAACTTGCAAATGAACAGTTGCAAGAGTC
>Ga0180017_100449_pt1 | contig 13969 bp, 14 predicted proteins | sample KR46_S_MetaG_FD_129674 | JGI IMG/M metagenome (GOLD analysis project Ga0180017, IMG submission 129674) | Groundwater microbial communities from the Olkiluoto Island deep subsurface site, Finland - KR46_S_MetaG | ecosystem: Environmental > Aquatic > Deep subsurface > Groundwater | place: Finland...
GACCGTTATTTCAGTAAAAATCTATACGATTAAACAAAGCAAAATAACGGCGCATGGACATTGATACAAATAAAAAGCTTCAGTTAATTGGCATTAACTGAAGCTTTTTAGCATTTCTAAGTATTAGAGACCCGAGTCTATGAAACGGGTTGATTTAAATGATTGGGGCATCCGTGACAGGTTGTTCGGGAACAATAGTCATCCAGAATTTTATGGAGTGCACAGGCGCTACTGCTATGAGAACGAACAATTTTTGCGCCAGTTTTTGTGCCACTCTTAAGCGCACTGTGAATCATCTTGTGCGAAACAGTATTGGTAAATAAAACCAGCAGATCCGGACAGCCAATGACATTTTTCATATCTGCTGGCATTTGGGTAAAAACCTTTACCTTACATTGATAGCTTTTGCATATTTCTTTATATTTGCATACCATTCGGTCATGTCCTCCAATAATAACAATACCCATAGTCCGAACCTCCTTTAAATTATTACATACTAAATATATATGTATAATATAATATCATGTTTATCTTCGGAGGTCAAGCTTTTACGTCCAATTATTTGAATATTCAGATCCGATAATATAAAAACAGAGCTGAATTTCAGCTCTGTTTATAAATGCTAACGATCAAACTAGATATCTTCGCAGACAAAAGAAAATGCTCCAAGTTCATGAATGCTGGGGTTTTTTCCGCATAGCGGGCAGTCTTCATCTTTTTTAAAGTTAAATAGATCAAATGATGATTCCAGGGTATCAATCATTAAAAGTTTGCCTTTTAATGATGGGGACAGGTTGAGTAACCGCTTGATGGCTTCAACCGCCTCAAGTACGCCGATTACACCAGGAACTGGGCCCAGAACTCCGGTCTCAGAACAGCTGCCGGCAATTCGGGTCTCTGATTCGGGAAAGAGACAGCGAAAACAGGGACCTTCATCGGGAATGATATCCATCACCTGACCATAATAAGCTAGCGCACCGGCTTCGATCAGTGGTTTTTTTTCCAGGTAACAGGCATCATTAAGCAGATAACGGGTCGGGAAATTGTCCAGTCCATCAATAACCAGATCATGCTCGCCAACCAATTCTCTGGCGTTTTCGCCAGAAAAGGCACCAGTATGGGTACGTACTTGAAGTAAGGGATTTAGCGCTTCAAGTGCCTGCTTGGCGGATTCAACCTTCAAATAACCAATTTTAGACGTGGTGTGGAGGATCTGACGATTCAGATTACTGATTTCAACCTGATCAAAATCAATCAGCGTCAGGTGTTTAATACCCGCTTTGGCCAGCACCAGATTGGCCGGACAGCCCAGCCCTCCGGCACCGATGGTTAAAATCTTGGATTCTTTTAGTTTAGCCATTATTTCATTTTGGATTGGGTCATAGTGGGTATAAAAGGTAGAACTGGTGGCGAAGTAATTATCAAAAACCAGCTTAATCAAATCAAAATAGAATATTTCAGTCTGTAAAGCACCCAAATCGAGACTTGCTTTAACCAGCTCAATGGGGATAAGTATCCCTAAAAAGCAATCGCTCAAAAGCTTGCCAAGAGAATCCGATTCTATTTTAGAATCATTTTGAGGACTTGTCGGAAAACCTTTCTGGATTAGGTTTTCCTGGAATAGTGTCAAAGCATCCCAATTGTTACAATATTTAAAGCATCCCTGCCAGGCTTCGCTGACAGCAATAATTGTCGGCACCAATGACGTTTCGGATGAGGCCTTGAGTAATGATTTGGTTATTTTACTAGTAAAGCTGGTATCACCAAAAATCAGGTTGAAGTCAATATTGTGCGGTATTTCTTTGACTAACTGAAAAGTGACATCTGGGTTGAGATCTGTCAAGCTGTCAAAGACAGATTCCCATTCAGTCTCATTTTCCAGATAGCATTCAATGTGTCCGATCCCTATGGCAGTTAGATAACGAAGCAAAAAATCACAACGATTGAGATCTGGAGCACAAAGGAGAATTTTTGTATCCAGAAGTTTTTTCTGGCCACTACCGCCAATATCCGGCATAATGATGTGTCTTAAATAACGTTTAATTTGAGTCGGATCAGAAAGGTTCTCAGGTTCTTTTTTCGTCGCCGTAAAAGCGGGAGCTGCTGCTTTTATGGAGCTGTTTATTTCATCTGAAAGATGATCTGAGTCAGTACTTTTTTCTCTGCTTTCCATGTAATTGCGAATCGCATCATGAAGCGCATCGGCAGCAATATTTGAGCACAGCATTTTTTCCGGAGGAAGACCACCAAGGGCTTCGGCGACATCATCATTGGTAATCAGCAGCGCCTCGGATAAGGTTTTTCCGGTTGCCAACTGGGTCAGCATACTGCTGGCAGCAATGGCAGCACCGCAGCCAAAGGTTTTAAATCTGACACCGCTAAGCAACAGGTCATCGACCTTTATATAAATCGTAATCTTGTCTCCATCGATGGGGTTTCCCGCGTGTCCCACACCATCAGGGTTGGGGAAATCACCGACGTTTCGGGGATTGGCAAAATGGTCAAGTACAGTATCGTTGTACATGGCGAACCTCCAATTTGTAATAACATAATTATACTATGGAATTAATATGAAATACAAGTGCGACTGAAAATTTATGCAAATGAAAAGCGATTTGAGTTGTTTTTTTATATGATAGAATCAAATGTGATAGAATAAAAAAAGAATCAGCTTGACAAAAAAATGAGAATCAGGTAGTATTTACTAAACATATTGAAATGCTATGAATTAAGATAAGAATGGAGAAAATTATGGATTTTAGTACCCTTTGCATACATGGAAACAAAGAAAAATACGATAATACCGGAGCTATCAGCGTTCCGATTTTTCAATCGGCAACCTTTGCTCACCCGGGGGTGGGGGAAAGTACCGGTTATGATTATAGCCGACAGCAAAACCCGACTCGGGAGCACCTGGAGAACATTATCAAAAAACTTGAAGACGGCGTCGACGCGATTGCCTTTGCCACCGGCATGGCGGCCATCAGCGCAGTCATGGAGCTATTTTCACCAGGTGATCATATTATTGCCTCTGATGATCTTTATGGGGGTTCGCACCGCTTGTTTCACCATATTTCGATGAAAAACGGAATTGCTTTTAACCTGGTCAATACATCGGAGCTTTCTTTGCTTGAAGCTTTAATCCGCCCCAATACCAAAGCGCTCTTTGTTGAAACACCAACCAACCCGATGATGCAGGTAACCGATATCGCAGCAGTAGCTGAGATAGCCAGAAAACATCAGCTTTTATTAATCGTTGATAACACCTTTCTGACCCCCTATTTTCAACAGCCGCTTAAACTCGGGGCTGACATTGTGATTCATAGCGGCACCAAGTATTTGGGGGGCCATAATGACACCCTGGCAGGTTTTACGGTTGTTAAAGAAGAAGCGCTCGCTGAGCGGCTGCGATTTATATATAAGACTACAGGGGCTAGTTTATCGCCTTTTGACAGTTGGCTCTTAATCCGGGGAATAAAAACCCTGGCCATCCGGATGGACAAACAAGAGGAAAATGCCGGAAAAATTGCTAATTGGCTGTGTCAGCAGGAGAAAATCACCGCAGTCCACTATGTCGGGCTTCCGACCCATGAAGGATATGAGATTTCTAAACGTCAGGCCACCGGTTTTGGCGGAATGATTTCGTTTGAGGTAGAAAGTGAAGAAACAGCTAAACATATTTTAGAAGAGGTTTCAATTATTCAATATGCTGAAAGTCTCGGCGGGGTGGAATCCCTGATCACCTATCCGATGCTACAGACCCATGGGGATATCCCGGAAGATCAACGGGAAGCAAAGGGTATTAGCAACCGTTTGCTGAGATTGTCGGTAGGAATTGAAAGTGCCCAGGATTTAATTGCTGAATTAACCAGGGTAATAAAGGGGGAATAAGACTTGAAATATAATTTTAATGAAATTGTTCAAAGGGATAACACCAATTCCATCAAATACGATTTTGCCCATCGGCGGGGAAAACCGGAGGGGCTACTGCCACTGTGGGTGGCGGATATGGATTTTAAAACCCCGGCACCGGTGGTGGAGGCCCTGGTGGAAAAAAGCAAGCATGGTATCTTTGGTTATTCGGAAGGCGGACAGGATTATTTTTTTATTTTAAAAGATTGGTTTAAAACTCGATTTGATTGGAATATCCAGCCGGAATGGCTGATCACAACGCCCGGTGTGGTTTATGCCATTGCCACAGCAATCCGCGGTCTGACACAGATCGGTGATAGTATTATTATTCAACAGCCGGTATATTATCCCTTTGCTGATACCATCACCATTAATGATCGCCAGCTGGTTGTGAACCAACTTGTCTATGATAACGGTCGCTATTCGATTGATTTTGCCGATTTTGAAAATAAAATCATTGATAAGGGGGTCAAAATATTTATTCTCTGCAATCCACACAACCCGGTTGGCCGGGTCTGGACACGAGAAGAACTGATTCGCTTAGGCGATATTTGCCTCAAACATGGGGTAACGGTTATTTCAGATGAGATCCATCAGGATTTTATCTATCCGGGCCATAAGCACCTGGTCTTCGCAGATTTGAAACCAGAATTCTTAGGGATCACCATTACCTGTACGGCTCCTAGTAAAACTTTTAATCTGGCTGGGCTTCAGGTTTCTAATATTTTCATTGAAAATAAAAAAATAAAAAGAAAGTTCAAAAAAGAAATGCGAAAAGGTGGCTATAATGAGATTAATATTATGGGCATTGTCGCTTGTACGGCGGCCTATTCAAAAGGCCGAAAGTGGTTGGAAGAATTAAAAACCTATCTCGGCGAAAATCTGGATTTTATCAGAGACTTTTTAAGCGAACAGCTCCCACAGGTTAAGCTCATCGAACCGGAAGGAACCTATCTGATCTGGCTTGATTTTAGCGAATTGGGATTGAATGAGGAAGCGTTAGAAGATTTGATTATTAATAAAGCCGGTCTCTGGCTGGATGCCGGCACCATGTTTGGTGCCGGTGGGGAAGGCTTTCAACGGATTAATATCGCCGCTCCAAGACTTATTCTAGAGCAAGCATTGACCCAGTTGGAACGGGCTGTAAATAATCAAGACTAAAAATTTAACAAAGTTATCAGAATTTCGGTTAGTGCATTTCTGTCCACTGTATAAGTTGACATAGTCTCTATGCACGCCGAAATTCTTTTTTTGTTTGAAGAAGCAGCCACAGATTATAAAACAAAGTGTTATCAATGACTTTAGTTAGGGTATAAGGTTATAAATAAATCTAATGAAATAGGGAGATTGATATGAATACTGAGTATGCAGTTAGCGTTGATAATGAAGTAATAGAGTATATGAAAAAATTGGATAAAAAAGAATTAAAGCTCGATATTATCTTGACCGGTGGAGGATGTTGCCCATTTTTTGATGTTTCGGAGATTGATTTTGGAAAACCCGAGCAAGCAGATTTGTATGATGTCTATGAGCAAGATGATATTAAACTCAATATCAGTAAAAAAACAAAGGTAATTGAACCGGTTCTTCATTTTAAGTTAAAAGAAAAATTTGGCGGAGAAATGATTTATGTTGAAGGCCTTGATGTAAAACAACAATATTTTGACGAATAGAAAGATGACTAAACAATGGGGAGCCGCTGGTTTTTAAAAACAGCGGCTCCCATTCGTTTAATAGGCAGAGCTTGCCCATTTTTTGTTTATTTCTGATAATCGATTCAAAGCCTCATTAAGGGTATCTGCTTTTTTGGCAAAATGCAGACGGATTAAATGGTTGACGTTTTCTCTAAAAAAAGCTGATCCAGGAACTGCTCCAACCCCGACATGCTGAGCCAGCCAGGTGCAAAAGGCCAGATCGTCATCTGATTTGTATTTGGAAATATCAATCATCACATAATAGGCACCCTGGGGTCTGCTGTAGGTGAGCCCAATGTCATCGAGGCCAGCTAAAAACAAGTCTCTTTTTTTGGTGTAGGTCTTTTTCAGGTCGCTGTAGTAGTCATCGCCAAATTGCAAACCAACAGTGGCAGCTTCCTGGAGTGGTGCTGCCGCACCGACGGTTAAAAAATCATGAACTTTTTTAGCCACATCGATGATCGGCTCCGGTGCGATAATATAGCCTAAACGCCAGCCGGTAATGGAATAGGTCTTTGATAAAGAACTGCATGAAATGGTGCGCTCAAACATACCAGGCAAAGAGGCCAGATAAATGTGCTCATGAGGCGCGTAAACAATATGCTCATAAACTTCATCGGTGATCACATAGGTATCATATTTTTTAGCCAAATCAGCAATAATGGTCAGTTCTTCCCGGTTAAAAACTTTACCAGTGGGGTTAGACGGGTTGCACAGAATCAGCGCCTTGGGATCTTGTTTAAAGGCGGCTTCCAATTCATTGGCATTAAAGTTAAACTCAGGGGGATGAAGGGGGACATAGATCGGAATAGCGCCAGATAAAATGGTATCAGCCCCATAGTTTTCATAGAAAGGCGAGAAAACGATAACCTTGTCACCAGGATTAGCGATGGTCATCATCGCAGCCATCATCGCTTCGGTGCTCCCACAGGTCACGACAATTTCAGTTTCAGGATTAATGGATCGACCCACTAAGCGGGATTGTTTTTGTGCCAGGGCTTCCCGGAAATTTTGCGCCCCGTAGGTAATGGAATATTGATGAGGACCCTGATGGGCGGCTTTTTCCAGGGCTTCAAGGATTGGTTTCGGTGGATCAAAGTCTGGGAATCCCTGGGATAGGTTGACCGCATTATACGAATTGGAAATTCGGGTCATCCGTCGGATCACAGAATCGGTAAAGTCAGCGGTTCGGTTACTAAGTGGTTTCATCATGCACCTTCTTTAGATTTCATAGATTAGGGTTCGTTCATCGATTAAGCGCTTTGCTTTATGGGTAGCTCGCTCTAAGTCACCATCTTTTAAGATCGTGACATCACCGGGTTTTACCCCTAACCGGGTTTTTAGTGAAGCGGCAACCCGCTCTGTTAAGATTTCGTCCGGTTCGTCGTTATCATTAGATTTTTCGATTTCAAGCCGATATTTGACCGAGTGATTCTGCTCGTACAAACGAATCAGGTATTCACCAGTTATCCCTGCTGTTCCTCTAATAACAAATTCAATATCACTAGGGAAGATATTTACCCCAGAGACAATAAACATATCATCCAGGCGACCGTGAATTTTGATCCGGGCGTGGGTTCTACCGCAACTGCAGGGTTCGCGGTTAACGGAGCCTATATCCCCGGTTTTGAAACGGATCAGCGGTCTGGCTTTTTTACGCAGGGTGGTGTAAACAAGCTCACCCCGTTCACCGTCGACTACCGGCTCGCCGGTTTTTACATCCAGAACCTCAACTAAGATATGATCTTCAGCAATGTGGAGGCCATCTTTGGCTTGGCACATGCCGGCACAGGCACCAAAGATGTCTGATAATCCAAAAAAGTCATACAACTGTGCACCCCAGACTTTTTCAATCGTCTCCCGGGTGGTTGCGATCGATCCGCCTGGTTCGCCGGCCACAATAATGGTGCGAATGGCCAGATCCTTAGCCGGATCAATGCCCATTTTTAGCGCCGTTTCGCCAAGATACAAGGCATAAGAGGGAGTTGTCCAGATGATTGTCGGTTGGAATTCTTTTAAAATAAAAAGCAGCCGTTCTGACGGCACGGTTCCAGCCCAGATACAAAGGGCCCCCAAATTCTGAGCCCCAATGACATCCGGCCCACCCACGAATAAAGAGAAGTTCAGGGCATGAACATAACGATCATGTTTACGCATTCCGGCACCATAAAACAAACGGCTCTCGACATCCTGCCATTCGTCAAAATCCTGTTTGGTAAAGGGGCTGAGTGTCGGTACCCCGGTTGAACCACTGGAAGCTGACACAAAAACCACATCATCTTCACTGACGGCAATCATGTCACCTAAAAGACCGCCTTTAGCCTGCCGTTCGCGTTGGGTAGCCTTATTGGTAAACGGGAATTTTTGAATATCTTCGAGATGCTTAAAATCATCAGGGCTCAGTCTGGCTTTGTCAAAGGCTTCTTTGTAATAAGTAGAATTATTGTAGGCAAAGGTCAGCATTTCCTTTAATTCACGGCGCTGTAATTCTTCTAGTTGTACTCGTGGCAGGGTCTCGATTTTTTCGTCCCAATATTTTTTCTCGCTCATAAGTCCTCCTCTGCGGTGTTCCAATTTTTTCGAATTGTGGTCCATTTAGCATCACGTTGTGCGGCCAGTATTTTTATATCTGCGTCTTCTAAATGTTTAAAGCGACTCTGGGAAAGTAGATAATCTTTAATCGATGAAAATTCACTGGGGTTTCTATTTAACTTAAACTGGCCATTTTCATATTCAGCCAAGTACCACAAACCACAATCCATCATTTTTTGTGAGATTTCAATGGTCTCATTAACGGGGATGCCCCAACCGATCGGGCAGGGGGCGACAACATGGATATAAGCCGTCCCCTTTATTTTTGAAGCCTTTTCAATCTTATTCATAAAGTCTTTCAGATTGCCAATGCTGGCGGTGGCGGCATAGGGAATATCATGGGCAGCCACAATCTCAAAGAGATTTTTCTTTGGGCGAAGATTACCGTGAATATTTTCACCGCTTGGGGTCGTGGTGGTCTTGGCCCCAAAAGGCGTTAAACCGCTTTTTTGGATGCCGGTATTCATGTAGGCTTCATTGTCGTAGCAGATATAGAGAATATCATCGTTGCGATCAATGGCCCCGGATAAGGCCTGGATGCCGATATCGGCAGTGCCGCCATCGCCGGCCAAACCGACCGCTTTGAAATTTTTGATCCCCACCGCCCGAGCGCCGGCCTCCACGCCAGTTAGCATCGAAGCGGTTCCGGCAAAGGTGGAAATGATTGAATTATTGCTAAAGCATAAATGCGGATAATTAAAGCCAACGGCTGACATACAGCCGGCTGGCAGTACCGAGATAGCCCCCTCGCCCAGAACTTTAAGAGCGATCCGCACGGCCAGACTGCCGCCGCAACCGGCGCAGGCCTTATGACCATAAAAAAATTCACTGTCCGTGATCGTTTTTGCAGTTATTTGATTACGCATCGATGGTCACCCCCAGTCCGATGAAATTAACATGTTGGCCACCGCTTTGAAGATGGCGAAACATTGCTTTAATATTTTCCCGGCTAATATCACGGCCGCCGAGACCAGCAATGAAATTATAAGTTTCTAGACGTAAGCCATTTTTTGCAATAACCGAGTTGACATTGGTATAGACGGTGCCTTCATAACCAAAGGAAATGTCTTTTTCCAACACCCCAATGGCTTTGGCCGATCCCAGTGCCGCAACCAGGTCTTCATCGGGAAAGGGTCTTAAAAAGCGAAGCTTAAGTAGGCCGACCTTTTCGCCGCGCTCACGCAGTTCATCAACGACTTCCCGGCAAAGACCGGTGATGCTGCCCAAGGTAAGCAGGATATAATCGGCATCGTCAATACGGTAACCCTGGGTCAAGCCGCCATAACCGCGGCCAAAAATTTCGGCGAATTTCGCATCGGTTTCTTCGATAATTCGTTTGCTATCTTGCATCGCTTTGTGTTGAAGGTATTTAAATTCCATATTATTGTCCGGACCAACGCTAAAAGCGAGGTTTTTCGGGTTATCCATGCTCATCTTGTTTTCGGTTTGGAAGGGTGGTAAAAAACGGTCAGCATCCGTCTGACTTGGAATTTCCACGGTTTCGTAGGTATGGGTAAGAACAAAGCCATCCAGATTGACCATAATTGGTGTTGAAACCAGCGGGTTCTCAGCAATATGGTAACCTTGCAGAGCCATGTCCAGGCTCTCCTGAGCGTCCTCCACATATACTTGGATCCAGCCGCTATCAAGCTGTGAAAGCGAATCCCGCTGGTCGCCATAAATATTCCAGGGTAAGGCGGTGGAGCGGTTGGCGTTCATCATCACGATGGGAAATCGACCGCCGCTGGCATATTGCAGACATTCGGCCATGTATAGCAGGCCCTGCGAGGAGGTAGCCGTAAAGGTGCGGGCGCCCATGGCACTGGCACCAATGGCACATGATAACGCCGAGTGTTCTGATTCAACATGGATGAGTTCACTTTTTAAGCTGCTGTCTTCGACCATTTCAGAGATTCTTTCAACCACTGTTGTCTGGGGGGTGATGGGGTAAATCGAAATAACCTGGGGGCGCGCCAGCCTAATCCCTTCGGCAAAGGCATCATTGCCCGATAAAAATGCTTTAGTCATTTGTTTCTACCTCCATTTTAATAGCTTGTTTGGGACAGATTCTTTCACAGATTCCACAGCCTTTGCAAAAGTCATAGTCAATATCCAAACCGCTTTCGGTTTTAAAAATAACGCCATCAGGACAGTAAAGATAACATTGCAGGCAGTTTATACATTCATCTGTTATAATCGGCCGTTCGTTTCGCCAACCGCTATTTTTGGTGACCAAATAGCCAGCTTCACTGGCTGTTCCTAAGGGGTAATCTGACAATTTTTGGGGTTTTTGATAGGGTCGTAAATAAGGCTTGCTCATATTAGTGAACCTCCTTAAAATACTCAAAGGACTTATTTAGAATCAATTGATTTTTGGCCGTATTGATAGCGGATAAATACAGATCACAGGCTTGCTGCAACGATGATAGCGAAACATCGACTGAGATACTGGCCAAGGCACCGAGCATCGCCGTGTTACTGATGGGCTGCTTGATGATTTTGAGGGCAATCTGATTTGCATCAATGGACCGGATGTGCGAGAATTTGCTGAACTTTTCTGGGGTTGTGGTATTAATAAGGGCGATACCATCGTCTTTAAGATCTTTTAAATAGTCGGTAGAAAATAAAGTATCATCCAGAAAAATCAAATAATCACAGCTTTTTATTTCACTCCGATCAATAATTGCCTTACCATCAATTTTATTAAAGGCCTGAATTGGAGCACCTCGGCGTTCAGGACCAAAAGAAGGAAAAGCCAACGAAAATTTATTGTCGATTAATGAAGCGGCGCCCAGAATTTTAGCAGCGGTGAAGGCACCTTGTCCACCGCGTCCGTGCCATCGTATTTCTATCATAATGATTCCTCGATTCTTATTTTATTTACTGGATTTATCCAGTTGCTTTGCAGATGAATCCCCAATAATTTGAAAAACCTGCACCAGCAGCACCAAAACGATCACGCAGATAAACATCACTTCGGGTTCATAGCGCTGGTAGCCGTAGCGAATGGCCAGATCGCCAATGCCACCACCGCCAACGGTACCGGCCATAGCCGAAAAACCGATTAATGAAACAGCGGTCACGGTGATATTTTTAATCAGTGATGGCAAGGCTTCTGGCAGTAGAATCTTTACTACAATCGACAATTTACTGGCTCCAGAAGCGATGGCGGCCTCCAGAACACCATTATCAACATCTGAAAAAGACGCTTCAGAAAGTCGGCCGAAAAATGCGATCGCCGCTACCGCAAGCGGAATCACCACGGCATTAGGACCAATGGAGGTATGGACAATCGCTTTTGAAACGGGAATCATCAAAACCAGCAAGATCAGAAAGGGGATTGAACGGGTGATGTTAATGATGACGCCGACAATTTGATTGATGATCCGGTTCTTGAGAAAAAGAGTATTGGAAGTTAAAAACAATAGCAGGCCAATACTGCCGCCAATGATAATTGCGGCAAGGAGTGACGAAATGACCATTTGCATGGTTTGACCAAAGGTCAGAAGTAGTGCTCCTTTTAAATCAAAGTCCATGATTGATTACCTCCAAATCGGCTGTGTTTTCGGCAAGATAGTCGATTGCCAGTTTAAGGGTGTCCGCTTCGCCGATTAACTGGACATAGAGTATCCCAAGGGGTAAACCGTTGATATATTCAATCTTTCCCAATAATATATTAAAACCAATCTGAAAAGCATTGGCAGTGTAATAGAGAATCGGATTGTTGGCATTATCGCCCTTAAAGGTGAGGCGAATAATCGGACCTTCCATCTTGTCTAAAATTTCTTTGGGCAAGCTGAAATGATTGGTATGACTTAATAACTGTCGGGTGAATGCTTCTCTGGGCTTTGTAAAAACCGCGTACACATCTCCAATCTCGACGACCGAGCCCTTGTTCATCACAGCACAGCGGTTGCAAATACCTTTAATAACATCCAGTTCATGGGTAATAATGACAATCGTGATCCCAAATTTTTTATTTAAATCTTTTAATAAGCCCAATATCGATGAGGTTGTTTCCAGGTCAAGAGCCGATGTGGGTTCATCACAGAGAAGTATCTTGGCATCATTAGCCAGCGCCCGGGCAATCGCAACCCGTTGTTTTTCACCACCCGAAAGATTGGCCGGATAGGAATTTTTCTTATCTGACAAATTAACCAGACCCAGTAATTCAGAGATGCGAGCATCGGTTTCCGATTTTGATTTCCCGGCGGCTTTTAGAACAAAGGCAATATTTTGATAGACGGTTAGATTTCTGGCCAGATTGAAGTGCTGAAAAATCATCCCGATATTGCGGCGGAGTATGCGCAGTTGAGTTTTTTTATAATTGGTAACATTCTCCCCGTCGACAAATATTTGTCCGGACGACACAGTTTGTAATAGATTAATGGTTCGGAGCAGGGTGCTTTTGCCGGCACCACTGGAACCGGCGATGCCAAAGATCTCACCTTTTTTTATTTTAAAATTAGCATCATTAACAGCCGCAAAGATTTGCTTGTCCTGTTTAAAGCTGACAGAGACGTTTTTGAATTCGATCATAGTATTTACCTTATTTCTGTATTAATTTGGGGTAAAAGCTCAGTTGTAAAATCAACTGAGCTTTATTTTTAATAATCAGAGGGTCTTTGGAATGAAACATATTGTTTGGATGGATCTTCAATAACTTTTTTAAAGGCACCAGACTCAATCGCGGCAATTACATCTTTGGCAAAATCGGCATCTTTGTCTTTGGTTCGAACAGCGACACCATTAATATAGCCTTCAGACAGTTTTTCATTATGAAGGGCATCAGAAAGGTTGAGTCCAGAGCTTAAGGCATAATTACCGTTAATTACGGCAAGACCAACACTATCTAGACTTCTTGGTAATTGGGGTGCTTCGATTTCAATAAATTGAAGATTTTTAGGATTGCTGGAAAGGGTGTTTTGGGTGGCTGTTTTAGGATCGACAGCCGGGTCGATCGTAATAATATTGGTCTGAGCCAAGACTCTAATGGCACGGGATAAGTTTGTCGCATCATTTGGAATGGCAACGGTAGCACCGTCTTCGATGTCATTGATCGTTTTATATTTTTCCGAAAAAATCCCCATTGCGGCAGTCGGTATTTCTTTGATAAAGGTTAGTTCTAAACTATTTTCCTTGGCAAAGTTAGTTAGATAGGTAGAGTGTTGAAACATGTTAAGATCAATTTCACCTGCAGCTAACGCTTTGTTTGGCTGAACGTAGTCTGAGAATTCGATGATTTCAATCGTATAACCTTTTTCCTCTAAGGATGGTTGAATCGCTTCGATAAACATATCACCATATGGTCCAGCCGCTACGCCTACTTTCAAAACCTTTTCTGCTTCTGTTTTAGAAGCCGTTGGTGAAGAACAACCCGTCAGGGAAATAAGCAAGATGCTTATAATTGTAATAAATCCGATCATTCGTTTAGTTTTCATTTGATATCCTCTCATTTTCTAATCATTAGATTTTTGTTGTTTTGGTTTATCTGGTACATAGGATCATGACATAAGACAACACATCGTTCGAGTCATTGCTACACCACCTTTCAAATCATAGTAACCTTATATGTATAGTGTGTTTTATTATAGCAGCATCCGTTAGCTTTTGCAAGAGTAAAACTAATAAAACATATAAAAATAATATGAATAAAATTTATGCATTTTACCATTCATTGCTATTGACAAGTGCCTAGTTTTTGCATAAAATATATCATATAGGTAAAGTATGGAATTATTGTTAATTGGAGGAGGAACTATTATGAAAAA
>Ga0180017_100451_pt1 | contig 13920 bp, 10 predicted proteins | sample KR46_S_MetaG_FD_129674 | JGI IMG/M metagenome (GOLD analysis project Ga0180017, IMG submission 129674) | Groundwater microbial communities from the Olkiluoto Island deep subsurface site, Finland - KR46_S_MetaG | ecosystem: Environmental > Aquatic > Deep subsurface > Groundwater | place: Finland...
AACTCTCCTTCCAGGCTTCATGGACATGATCATCAATATCAGGGGTATAAGGGCTGTTCCACATATAGTGCTGGATAAACCATAAAAGGGGGTTGCTTATGACACTATAATAATCTTCATAACGGTCTCTATCTGTTACAACAAAAGAAATTTTGAATTTAGGATCCTCTTCAGGAATGAGAACTCTATGTTTGGGATATCTTCGGGCGACTTCTGCATCTTCCAGAGTCATAGCACTGGCTACCCAAACCCCGTTCAAGGCTTCAACTAGTGGCATTAATGTTGAAACCAGGCCACCAGCACCTCTTTTCATCTTAATTTCATTATTAATCCTCTTAAACTCAACTGGGCCCCGATTAGATACCACAATTAAATTTTTGTCCTTTAAAAAATTGAGAATTTTTTCTTGTTGTGGATAATTCATTTTAACACCTTTAATTTTGGATTGAGGTTATTATATTAGGTATTTTTTTTTAGTGGTTGTTTTAGTGTAATATTGAGATTGTATTTCCATCGAAAATGATTTTAGATTGAAAAATCTTCAATATTTTTTTTTACACCTTCAATTAAGATTTGAAGCTTCTCTGGAGATTTAGATTCAATATAAACTCTTAATAATGGTTCGAAGCGGGAAGGCCTAATCAGTACAAATGAGTCATCTAAATCAACCCGCAAACCATCCACGGCCAATACATTATATTTAGATTCGTAATCCTTTTTGAATTTATTTAAAACATTCATTTTCTTTTCATGCTCACATTCTACCGTAAAAACGGTTCTATAATATTTAGGTACTTTTTGAACTAATGTGGAAATAGGATAATCACCTTTGGCTAAAATACCCAACATCATAACCAGAGCATAGATGCCATCGAAACAATCCTGAAACTGTGGAAAAACAAACATACCGGGTTCATCTCCTCCAAAAATAGCTTTTTTTTCCATAATTTCATTTAAAACCTGATTTACAGAAGTCTTAAATAATTTACCCTTATATTCCTTTACTACTTCATCTAAGGCGTGGGATACAACCACTGAAGATACAATAGTCTGCCCTGGATTTTCATCCAGAATAGCACGAGCAAAAATGGCTATGGCTTCCTGATCACTGATCAAATCACCTTTTTCACTGATTAACATGATTCTATCATGATCATTATCCAGATAAACACCCATATCTGCACCAGCAGCAAAAACCAGTTCAGAAATTAAAGATAATCGTTGGGGACTAGGTTCAGGGAAATCTCTCTGTTGACTTTTTTTAGAACATCCAATATATACCGTTTCACATCCTAAATCATCTAAAATACCAGGCAATGGGGAGTTTCCTGTTCCATGGGCGCAGTCCATAACTAAAAGAAAATTTTTCTTTTTAATTTCCGGTGCAGCATTTTCAATCACCGCTTCACGATAAGCACTTTCAAGGTCAGTGATATATCTAACTTCGCCAATCTCATACCAAGGTACTAGAGAGCTATAACGCTGATCTAATGGGATTTCATGAGAGCTAATAATCTTTATATTAACATCTTCCTCTCGAAGATGAGACTCACTTACGGTGATTACAACATTAGCATCATAAAATTTTTTAGAATAATTTATCACCGGCAGGGGTGCAATACTGAATTCAATCACATTTACACCTGTGGACATTAGACCACTGGTGATTGATTTTTTGATCATCTGGGAAGCAGTTGAAGTGTCCCTACCAATTAAAACATACCTATCCCGACCAACATAATGGCCTACCATAGCACCCAAATGGGAGGCGAATTCATTTGAAATTTCACTATTTACCTTACCACGAATATCCTGAATAAATTTTGACATAATAACCTCATTCAACTATGCTATAAAGTATAATATGAATCAATAATAGAATTAGCAGGAATTTTAATTTTACTGTTAACCTTATTTTTTGATTTTACTTTACTGAAGGAACCGGTTTCCACAAAACTACCTAATATGACTCCACTTTCTATGATAGTGCCTTTCTCTAAAGTGCACTGAGTGTCAATAATACATTTTTTAAGGTAAGAATTGGATTCAATGGTAGAATTATTCAGTATCAATGAACCTGAGATGTTACAATTACGGCCTATAAATACATTGTCTCCCAGAACAGTGTTTCGACCTATTTTAGACCCCTTCTCAATTATACAGTTATTTCCAATTACTACCGGGCCAATGATTCGAGTCTTATCTGGATCCTCTAAAAAAACGTTATCTCCACACCAAATATCCCCATAGATACCTAATCTTTCTTTTAATTTTTTACCTCTTGGTTCAGGCCCTATAATTCTATTTAAAACATCATAATTTGCTTTAAGGTATGTATTGGGCCTTCCAACATCATTCCAGTAGCCATGGTAAGTATAGCCATATATCGCTGCCTGTTCCTCAATTAACCGGGGAAAAACATCATGGGAAAAATCAACTTCTTTTTTTTCTTCATCTATGTATTCAAATATTTCTTTTTCAAAGATGTAGGCTCCAGCATTAGCAATTTTACTGAAAACTTCCTCAGGCAAAGGTTTTTCTAAAAATTTCACTATTTTCTGATTTTCATTTAAAACCGCAATACCAAAATGAGAGGGGTCTTCAACAGGAATCAATAATATGCTGGCCAGTGCTTTTTTTTCTCGGTGGAATCTTAAAAATTTATTCCAGTCCATATCCACCAGTACATCCCCACTTAAAACCATAAAAGTATCTTCTATTATATTTTTGCATTCCCTGACCCCACCAGCGGTACCTAAAGCCCTTTTTTCCTGGGAATAACTTATATGGAGGTCGGAATAATTCTTTTTCAAACTCTCTTTAATTTCATGTGGTAAATAATTTAGAGTTACTACTAAGTCTTTAAATCCATGAATACTTAATTTTTCTATTATATAATGAATTAAGGGCCGGTTAGCCACGGGAATCATTGGTTTGGGTCGAATACTTGTAAGGGGAAGAATTCGGCTACCTTTTCCTCCGGCCATAATAATGGTCTTAATCATGTGAATTAATATGTTTTTCAAAGAATATAAACTCTCTGATAAAAAAAAGAATAAGATGGCTTATTAACTCTTTATATTTATAATGGTCTCTTTATTGATCCAATAACCATTTAAAAAATATTTGAACTTCTTGCACACTATTAACATAATATTGGGTGCTGTTTTTCACATAATCGGGTATCTCTACAGATAAAATTAGTATGGTCCCTATTTCCATTTCTCTTTTCTTTTTCAATTCTTGTAACTTAGAGAAGGCGTCGAAGTCAGTTATATCATCCCCTAAATAGATTACCTTCTTTAAATCATATTCTTTTACGATTTTCTCTAATATAGTTCCTTTATCCTTAGTCAAAGGGGGTTTAATTTCTATTATTTTTCTTCCAGAGCTTATTTTCAATTCATCTGAATCTAATAGTTGATTAAGGGTGTCCCATATTTTTTCCTTCGCCTCTTCACCTTGGGGGCATTGTCGATAATGCAAACATAAACAAATTCCTTTATCCTCTAATTTTAGACCTTCAAGTTGTAAAAGATCTTTAGTTTCAAGTTCTTTACATAATTCCTGCATCTTTGAACGGTATTTTTCCGCATCAGGATCGGTGATTTTTTCACCATTTTTTAAATATTCCAGCCCATGATTTCCTACGTAAAGGATCCCATCTACCCCTACCATTTCTGAAACATTGCTAAGTGATCTTCCACTAATAACTCCCACAAACTTAAATTTCTCATTTAACTGGCTTAAAAGATCACGCATAAGATCAGTAACTACTGCTTCTTCAGGAGTAGGGGCTATTTCACTTATGGTGCCATCAACATCACTGATAATGGCAAGATTCTTATCATGTTTAAATGCTCTTAATTTTTCCAAATGATCAAAAAGATAAAGAGGCATGGGAGTCACCTTTAAATATTTATAATCCAGTTAATTCCAGTTTTCATAATTAGGGGCCTCAGGATAAAGCTAAATTAATCAAGCTCTAATATGTACTATGATGAATTTAAATATCTTTTAAGGATTTCTATTATCTTAAAGGGGTCATCAGCAACCACCGTACTTCCAAAAAGTTCCATACCTCCCATGTCTACTGTAGGCCTAAAAAGGCTTCCCCTATCTACTAAGTTAATCACATAGGGCGTATCATCTTCCTGATCTATAGCGGGACATGAAATGGAGAGATTAAAACTTTGAACCCCCATAACATCAATAAAGCACCTTAAAGTTTTATAAATAATATTCTTTAAAACCTGATTTTCTACTGGACTGATAGTGGATAAAATTATAATCTCTTTCTCTTTGGTGGGGGTAAGGCTGGCCACCACTTGGAATTCTCCTGTAGAGAAAGCTAAACCCAGAGTGGAATGCAACTGATACCAATCAGGGTAATAGTCCCTTCCGGTTTGTTCTTGATACTTTAAACTGGCCTTTTTAAAATGCTCAACCCGGGCATAAGGGTAATCTTTGCTCATTAAAATCTGAGCATGTCCATGGATCTGGGATGCACCGGCCTTGTATAAACAGTTCCAAACAAAAAAAGGAAATTTATAACTTTCATCCTCCTGGAATACCTTTTTAAACCAGTTGAAACCAGTGTCCAGATAATCGGAAAATTCTATCAAATTGAATTTGAGGGGGTTATGATTTTTGAAAATAACAAGACTACTCCAGGCATCGTACTTGGCTACATTAGCCGCAGTAATAGAGTGTTTACCTTCAATTCGTCCAAAAGTATCTTCAGGAGTGTAGATGCTAGCCTGGCAGAAGTCACAATTTCTTTCAGATTCTCTTATTAGTATCTTCAATTTATCCCGGGCTTCTTGTTCATTTTTATTTTTCATGCCGGGTCTTTCTGTTCTTAGCGAATTGAAAAGAGCTCCTTGATTGGTCCATTTATTAAATATTTTAACGATTTTTTGATTTTTTATCCGCTCCAATATCTTAGCTTTATCTTCAATTAAATGGCCATTTTCATCTTTTTCTCCAAAATAATCACAAATCTTTGATTCAAAAGTTGGGGGTATCTGCATAGTCCCGGTACTACAATCAACCTCAAAAATACTATTAAAATTTTCCGAAAATTTTCCTTCCAAATTTTTCAGTTTGCTTATTTTTTGGTTTAAATCCATCATGGATCCCATACAATCCCTCAAAAATGATTTAATTTCAATAAATACTCATTTAGAACTTCTCCAGCATTTTCCGGTATACTTCCTTTAAATCTCCCTGTGAACGGTTGTAAATCATCCTTAAGATTAACTCTGGAGTACTCCGGGCCATATAATTTATACGGGGTGTACGATTCACAATTAAATTATAATCTTCATCCAGTCCACTGGCTTCGATACCATCCACCCGTACCGTGGTATGCTTCATTAGTTCCCGGGCCATATGAGTTACTATAACTGCATAGGATTTTGAATTTTGTATAAACTCGATAAAACTGGATATTATCTTTACTGCTGCTTCTAATTCAGTTATAGCCTCTAATTCATCCAAAAGAATCAATTTTTCACTATCTTTTATTACGATGGGCATGAAAGTATGAAGGAATGATTCAAATGCACCGGCATCCAGGGATCTTTTTTTAGAAAAGAAGTAAATCTCATCTAAAATTTTTACCCGGGCCTTTTTAGCACTAACCGGGAGTCCCATCTGGGTCATAATTGATATCTGAGCCAGTGTTTCCAGTAAAGTGGTTTTACCTCCACTATTAGCTCCAGTAAGTAAAGCCACGTTTTCTGGATAAGAAAGATGATAATCTATTCTCTGCACATTATCTTCCCGGGCCAGGTTTAAGTGCAACGCACCCTCTAGGGAGAACTCATCACCAATCTCCGGCACTTTCAGCTGGTAGTAATGGGCAAAGCAACCCAGTGCAAATTCATAGTCAAATTCCAGGGCTTCTGAAATTTCTTCTTCTGACTTTTCTTTTAATAAAGAAAGTTGACCTGCAGCTTTAACCTTTTTATCAAAATACTCTATTTGGCGTTGGGATATTTCCCTTTTTTTAATTCTTTCTACTTCTTGCTGGTCTATCTCCAGGGGGTAAGTAGGAAAGAAAGGATCAAACTCCACATCAGTTTCAATTTTTATTTGATCCCTGGCTTTCCTGATAACCTGATCAAATATTTTTTCTAGCTTGGGAGGTAAACCCTGATTTAAAAGGTGCAGGACTTCATCTCCTTTAAGATCCACTTTTTTAATGGATTCTTTTAATACTTCATCTGCCTCTACCCTGACCTTCTTAACCACCTTATCAAAATCTATTTCCTGGGAATCCAGTCCCTGTAAGGTGGATATTATTTCCATTACGTCCTCCAGCACACTATCTTTGTGGAGAACTTTTCTAAGTTCCAGCACCTGGCTGAAAATTTCCTCATTATCTTTAAAAAAATTCAATACCATTTCTGGTATAATTTCAATGATATCTGCTTCTATGGATATCATAATAACATTACTGGCATCATCTAATTCCATTTCCCCACTGGAGTAAATATAGAAGACCATCTCATATTCCTCTATCTCCCTATTCTCCCCATAACTGATTAAAGGATAATATTGATTAATTCCCATTTCAACCAGATAATCCATATCTTCCTGATTTTCTACCATAATGGCCTTTGATGGATCAAAAAATGGTTTAGAGGCTTTAGGAATGTGTAAATTTTTAAGAAGGCTGCTAACTTTATCTAAAGGTAAACCAGCTACCATTTTCCGGGAATGATTTACTAAATCCAGACGCTTCTGGATTAATTCCTGGTTTTGTGTAGGGGCCAGTAGTAAAATTTTATTGCGGGCATGGCTGGTATGACTGTACTCCATTATTTTTTCTATAATTTCTTCATATAACTGCTGGGCTCTATCGGTTTTTAAAAATTTTTGGGCAGGATTACCTAAAAGTCCATTTACAATTTCTATGGCTTTTCTTTGACTAATTCCTTCAATAGAGGCCAATCGATCTACTTCATAATTCTCAATAACCTTCACCAGCTCTTCTTCTCCACCCAGCTTCAAAATAATCTTCTGGGCCATCCGTTCGCCAACCCCTTTAATACTGGTGATATCCAATTTTTTTACCATGCTTTTTTCCTTTAATAGTTACTTAATATAAAATTATACCTGCCCCAATTCTTAAAATAGATTTTTTTTTACTCTTTCTTTCATCAGCTTAATCCATTTTTCCCAATCCCCGCAGGAAATTACCAGAAGTTAAACCGCCCTGGGAGATCTTTTTCATCTTAGTTTTAGTCTGCTTTATATTATGCTTAAATTCAGGGGAGCTTACCCGGGATAATGCTTCCTGATATAAAGCGCCCATCTTTTTCAGGTAAGCACTGCTTTTTCCCCGGGCATCTAATGCGAAATTATTAATCCCTATTTTTATTAAAAAAGGCAAATAATCCACCAGACAACTTTCCACGGAATTTAAAATGACGGTATTACAATCGGCACCTATTTTAACTGGGAAAACATGGTTTTTCTGGTCTTTCAGGGCCCAGCAGGCTTTTGAAAGGATATTCTTATCGATGAAATTTTTAAGTAAATCATCTCTAATTAGACCTTCTCTACTTATTAGTGACTCGGCATTGCCCTGAACTACCAGTTCCATATCTACTGAGCTATCTTTTTTTATGGAAGAACATAGCTCCTCCAGATCCTTTTTAGAAAGTTCACCAGAAAGGGTAATGGTAGAAAATAAGGGTGTTACTTGCTTTAAACTAAAACTGTTCCAAATATTAAGGGCCGCTGAACCATATACTGCCCTATCAGGATATTTTTTGTGAATATAATCCGCCGTACCAGGATGGGATACCATTATCCCCATTTCTTTTGAGGTTTTTTCTAAAACACCTTTTAAGAATTTTAAAAGCTCGGGATGGGTGATGGAGGGCCACTTCCAGACTAATTGCGTGGGGGATGATTGACTTAATAACAGGACTTCTTTTAAAATATTTAACAGATTATCCGGACTATACTGGATTAAGGGACTCTTACTTTTCATAATACACTTTTGCACTATCTGGGGTGGAGACAGTAGCGGTGCTTCAAAATAGATCCTCTCTACTTCTAATTCCAGAGCTGATTTTAAGGTTTCCACCTCATCCACATAAACTGATAATTTAACTTGAGATGAGATATCACCCTTTAGCTTTGAAGGGGAAAATCCTGATTTAACAGGGGTTTTAGAAATATTTTCACCCGAATTCCTATTCTTAAATACTTCCAGGGCTTTAGCAGACTTTTTAATTTTTTCAGGAGCAGGCCGGTAACTTTCTATGATTTGTGTTTCTAAATCCGCCAGAACTTCTCTTCTAAGTTTATTCAATTCACTTAAAGGAGTAAAAAGACCCCCGGAATAGTCCATATTTTTAATTTTCACCACAAATGGTTTATCCCCTGTTTTAAGTAGCTGATTTCTAATTTGATGATTATGCAGTGGTTTTTTTATGGCCGTCTCCATGGCCTTTTTTCCTGTAACCCTGGAAGAGATTTCTCCACTTTCTAATTCTCCTTTTAAAACCGGGAAATTTTTTTTATCTAGATGGAATGAAAAATTAACAGTCCTGAGGAATCTATTTGTTCCCGGAACAGTATTTGATTTAAATTCTTCTATTAAATTGTTTTTTCGAGTTAAATAAACTTTAGAACCATTTTCAACTGGAAAATTAACCTTTAAAAACATATTTTTCCCTTTAAAAATAGGATTTTCATTTAAATCCATACCCCTTAGTGGGGAGTTATCGGGAAGGGTGAAATAAATACCATCTCCCTTTCCAGGATGAATTTGAGACTTTAAATCTACTTTAATTACTTTTTTTTTCTTTGAATAATTTAAAACATTCCCTACAAATAATCCCCGATGACCGGGCTTTTCCATCCCCATGAATTTGTCACCGGTTTTATTGAACATTTTTCCAGAGGTAAAACCACGATTAAATACCAGTTTAAGTACTTCTAAATCTGCTGTGTTTGGATTCCATTTACCCTGGCTAATCTGGTTTAGTGCCTTACGATAAATACTCACCACCAGAAAAACATAATCCGGGGACCTCATACGCCCTTCTATTTTTAAGCATCTGATTCCTGATTCAACTAACTGCTTTAAATTCATATAAAGGGAAAGATCCCGGGTGGAGAGCAGGTATTCATCATCCAGTTTTATTTTTTCAAGATTTATGAGCCGCCCATAGTGGTCTTTTTCACCTTTCAGTAGCTGGTAAGGCTTTCGACAGGGCTGGGCGCAAATCCCCCGGTTACCACTTCTGCCTCCAATTACAGAAGATAAGAGGCATTGGCCAGAGTAACCATAACAAAGTGCCCCATGCAGGAATACTTCCAGGTCCAATCTAGTTTCATGTTTCAGCCGGGTAATTTCATCATGAGACAGTTCTCGGGAGAACACCACTCTTTTAAAACCACTTTTTTCAGCCCAGTGAAGTCCATCCTCATTATGGATGGTCATCTGGGTGGATGCGTGTAAATCTAATTCACCAACAACTTCCTGTGCAATTTTTAGGACCCCCAGGTCCTGAACTAAAATCGCATCCACCCCCATATGATATAAGCTTAGCAGATACTCGGCCACATCCTCTGCTTCAGACTCTTTAATTAAAGTATTAACTGTAACATAGACCCGGGTGTTACGCAGATGAGCATAGTCCACGGCTTCTACTAGTTGAGAGTGGTTGAAATTATCTGCATATTGCCGGGCTCCAAATTTTTCACCAGAAAGATAAACAGAATCTGCACCAGCTTCAATAGCAGATTTTAAAGATTCAAAAGATCCAGCAGGAGCTAATAATTCCGGAATACTCTTCAATATTATAATCCTCCCAAAATAAGAAATAAATTAAAAAAAGATATAAGTAATTATTACTTGATTTCCGTCAGCACTTCGGAGACTATCTTCAAAAATTTCTCAACAATACGCCTGTTTTTTTCTTCGCTGGCTTTTATTTTGTTTTCTGAAAGTTTACGATGCACGGCCAGGGCATAAAGATTGGCCAGTCTTTTTACCAGTTCTAAATCATGATCCTGATAGGGTTCTTCTGCATTGGCCAGAGCAATTTGCCCCACCAACTCCCCATCCATAATGGCGGGGGCTGAAAGGAATTTATTTATTTTAACATGACCTTCGGGTGTTCCTATAGATCGAGGATCATTAGAGGGGTCATTGGTCATCAATGGTTCCTTGTTATCCAGTACCCATCCCCATAATTCTCCCACATCATTGAAACAGAATTCTGTGGAAAATATATCACTAACATGGCACTTTTCATATAATTCCGGGGTTACACTGAAACTTTTTAGATTTTTAGTTCCCGGTTCCACATATCCTACAAAACAAAATTGACTTCCAGTCAAACTCACAGCATAATTTAAAACATTTTTTGATATTTCTTCCAGAGAAATAGGATTTAAAAGTTTTTGGGATAGCTCAGCCAGGGAATTATTAACATTTAGCTCCCATGAAAGAGCTTTTTTAGCTTCTTTTAAATCACTAACATCTCTAAAAAGTCCAACAATACCAATTATTTCATCTTTTTCATTTTTAAGAGGTGAAATTGAAGTCTGGAAGTACAATTTCTCCCCGGTAAAGTGGGTGGACCATTCATAAACTACACTTTCTCCCTGTAATACCTTAAGATTGTGATCATGATGGATCCTACCTTCATCACCAAATATTTCTAAAGGAGTTTTACCTATAAATTGATCTTTAATAAGACCATAGCGCTTTACTTGGGGCTCTGAAATCATGGTGCATTTTTCATCCAGATCCAGGGTGAAAAGAATATCATTCATGGAATTAACCATTATACGGTACAATTGTTCGCTTTTTTTAAGTTTGATATCCATTTCATACTTATATAAAGCTACTTCAATTACACTGTGTAATTCCCTATCTTCAAAAGGTTTAATTATGTATCCAAAAGGCCCGGTAATTTTGGCCCTTTTAAGGGTTTTTTCATCAGAATAAGCAGTTAAATATACAATGGGGATATTAAAACGTTCACTAATTATAGAAGCCGCTTCAATCCCATCCATTTTACCTTTAAGTACAATATCCATTAATATTATATCTGGTGAAGTTTCTTGAGCCTTTTCAATAGCTTTTTCTCCCGAGGATACAGTTGCCGTTACTTCATAGCCCAGGCTTTCCAGCCTCTGGCCAATATCAATAGCCACTATACTCTCATCTTCCACCACCATGACTTTTGTCTTAGACATGCTCCACCTCATAAACCATTTCGTAAGCCTTATCTTGAATAATATTTGAACTAATTAGCTTTTATAAGTATTCTTTGAATTTAGCATATGATAACTTATTTTTATAATGTAAGCTAAATGAAGTTTATGTATATTTGTCTGGAGGGAATAGATGGTTCCGGGAAATCTACCCAGATAGAACTCCTGGAAAAATGGTTAAAACAAACGGGCCATACGGTGGAAAAGGTGGTGGAACCTACTTCATCTCCGGTGGGAATTTTAATAAGGGAAATGCTGCAGGAACCGAATGCAACTGACTCTCATTTTCAAAAAGTTCTGGGTTTACTTTTTGCAGCTGATCGTATGCTTTTAATGGATAAAATTCAGCAGGAAGAAAATAAAAATAAAATAATTATCGCAGATCGCTGCTTTTATTCCAGTATGGTTTATCAAAGCCCTGCTTCGTGGATAAATGAAATAAATCACTATATTCGAAAACCAGATCTGGTTTTACTCCTGGATATCGAGGTGGATACTGCAGTTTCCCGCTGCCAGAGCCATGATCAATTTGAAAAAAAATCTTTTTTAGAGGAAGTAAGGGCTAAATACCTGGAAATAGCCAAAAAACATGATTTTTTTGTTATAAATGCCAATACAGGAATAAACATGGTTCACAGAAATATAAAAAAAGTAGTTGCCCCTCATCTGGGTATCTGTGATACCGGTATCTTATAATAAATAGAGCACTTTTTAAAAAAAAGAGAATTTTAAAATCCAGAAAATAATTATTTTTTATTTTCTAATTCATTTATTCTCTCGTTAAGGGCTTTAACTAAAAAATCTCTAACTTTTTCCAGTTCTTTTACTTCTCCTTGTAACATAGGGCCGTAATCAGTATGAACCATCTCTACTTTATAGTTTTCCATAACTTCTGCCATGATCAATCCGGTTACTCCTGGGGGGATTCTCATTTCATGCAACATATTATCACCTGACTATTTAACGAATTAAGTTTTATTTATTAGAATAATTTTTTTCCATATACTTTCTAACTGGTGCTAGAATATCAATTAAATACTCACCCACCGAATTTTTAAGATCCAGAGGATGCAAATCCCCTGCTTCATACCTCTCAACCAGTTCCAGATAGGATAGCTTCAGGTCCCCTCCGAATTTTTCAGGTCTTTTGATTAGTATGTGCTCATTTTCTCTAAAGATGAAGTGCCGGGCCATTTCTAATATGGGATTTCCCTCAACTTCCTGGGCAGGGCAGTAACTTTTTTTCAGCTTCTTCTTAATTTCAGAGGGTGAATCGTCAATGGCAATAAAATTACCCTTACTGGAGGACATCTTATCACTACCATCGGTACCATGCAAAAGAGGGGTGTGTATGCAAACCGGTGCTTCCTGATTTAGACGGGGTAGATTTTCCCGGGCCAGCATGTGGATTTTCCTTTGTTCCATACCGCCTAAAGCTAAATCTGCTTCTAAAGATACCATATCCACCACCTGCATCAGGGGATAAATCACTTCTGCCACTTTATGGTCTTCCGAATCTCTTGAAATTTGAGCCATACTTCTTTTAGCCCGAACCAGGGTGATTAAAATGGCTAGCTGGTACACCTGATCAGTATATTCTTTTTTAGTCTGGAAACTGGATCCTAAAACGAATTCTGTGTCATTTGAAAGCCCTAAAGCTAAAAAACAATGTTTATTGTATTGGGCTACATCTTTAATTTCTTCCAAACTGCCTTTTCCATTTAAATATGCATGATAATCTGCTAAAAGAATCTTAATTTTAAAACCTGCCTTCTGGAGGTCTATCATTTTCATCACGGTAATGGCATGCCCTAGATGGATTTTTCCAGAAGGTTCATACCCAATATAGGCCACTGGATTTTCTTTACCTAATTTTTTTTCCAGTTCTTCTGGACTTATGACTTCCAGGGTTCCCTCACTTATCAGTTCCATCTTTGATTCCAGGTCCATGTAATCACCATTATTTTAAATTCCATATTAAAGTTATTAAATTCTATTAAAAATGATTAAAATCTTTTTATATCTATTTAACATGAATATATTATTTAAATTATAATTACTGCATTTAATATTTTCATGAGATGATATATGTTTTAGTTTATTGCTTTTAAAACAGGATATAGATTTTTATTTAGTTCATACTTTAAAAGAGGATATAGATTTCTTTTATTTCACTTCATTACCTTTCCTAAAATGATGTAGATTTTTCCTTCTAATTCCAGTACATCCACTTCATCACCGATACTTAACTTATCATAATCAGGATTAATTTCCATGTCTATTGGTTCAAAGGTGGTGGGATGTAATATCTGAATAGAATGGGGTGTTTTGGAAGTGAGGGTTGTTTTTTGAATATCTTCCAGGTGGCCCACCAATTTAATGTTAACATAATCCTTCCACAGTATACTAAATTTTTCCCGGCTAATCAAATCACGGACTATTATTTTTCGGGAATCCAGGGATGTTAACTGTGCTAAACGATCATTATACTGGATAAAATCATCTATACTAAATTGGGGGAGGCGTAAAGATATCCAGGTACGATAAAGTCCCTTTCCAGTAGATTTATCCTGCCCCATAAGCCGGGGTGATTCCTTTACTAAACCTCCCAGATGATCCCTGAGTTTATTGACCAGCTTTTTTGCTACTTTTTGAGAACCGATATAG
>Ga0180017_100452_pt1 | contig 13884 bp, 13 predicted proteins | sample KR46_S_MetaG_FD_129674 | JGI IMG/M metagenome (GOLD analysis project Ga0180017, IMG submission 129674) | Groundwater microbial communities from the Olkiluoto Island deep subsurface site, Finland - KR46_S_MetaG | ecosystem: Environmental > Aquatic > Deep subsurface > Groundwater | place: Finland...
AGCGTGCCGATCTGCTGGCCGCATTCATGAAGGACACCGGCCTGTTCTACCTGCCCGCCGACCCGGAGCGGGCAAAGGGACCGGACGTGGGCGACTATGCCCGCATGCTGGGCAGGGCGGATTTGATCGAGATATCGGGCGGCATCGACTTCGAAGGCGCCTCGACCGTCTGCCTGCACTACATGGCCACGGGGGAACTCCCTGAAAACCAGCTGTAATTCAATGCGAATACGCATCACGCGGGATGTTGCCATACCCGACCTGCTCAAGCTGGAGCGCTACAGGAGAACCCCGGAACTGGGGCCGCGCATCCTGTTTTTCAGCGGCGGCACGGCCTTGCGCAAGACCTCGCGGGCGCTCGTCCGCTACACCCACAACTCCATCCACCTGATCACGCCCTTTGATTCGGGGGGCAGTTCGGCCATCATCCGCAAGGCCTTTGCCATGCCCGCGGTGGGCGATATCCGCAACCGGCTCATGGCCCTGGCAGACCAGTCGGTGCAGGGCAACCCGGCGATCTTCGATCTCTTTGCCCACCGGCTTCCCAAGGTGGGGGAGCAGGCCGGGCTTCGCCAGGAGCTTGAGGAGATGGCCGCAGGCAGGCATCCGCTGGTCAGGCACATCCCGGACCCCATGCGCAAGATCATCCGCAACCACTTCCACCAGTTCCTGCTCGCCATGCCCGAAGGGTTCAACCTCCGTGGAGCCAGCATCGGCAATCTGGTGCTGACAGCGGGCTACCTGGGCAACAGGCGGCAGCTGGACCCGGTCATCTACATCTTCTCCAAGCTGGTCCATGTCTGTGGGGTCGTCCGCCCGACCCTGAACAAGGACCTGCACCTTGCCGCACGCCTGAGAAACGGGACGGTCCTGGTCGGGCAGCATCTCGTGACCGGCAAGGAGACCGACCCGATCCCTTCGCCAATAGAGGAGGTCTGGCTGACCCAGTCGCTGGAGGACGCGACCCCGGTCACGCCGCACATCCGCAGCAAGATCAGGGACAGGATCGCCGAGGCCGACCTGATCTGCTACCCGCCAGGGAGCTTCTTTTCGAGCGTTGTCGCCAATCTTCTGCCTTCCGGCGTGGGCCGGGCCGTGGCTGCAAACGCCTGCCCCAAGGTGTTTGTTCCCAGCACGGGCCTGGACCCGGAAGCCCGCGATCTGAGCGTCGCGGCCCGGGCCGGTCTGCTGCGCCGCCACCTCGCCGGGAGCGGTGCGCCGACCGGGAGCGATGTCCTGAGCCACGTGCTCGTGGATACCAGAAACGGGGAGTATCCGGGCGGCGTCAACAAGAAAGGGCTCAAGGATCAGGGGCTCGACGTGGTGGACTGTCCCCTGGTGACCGCGCACAGCGCGCCGAATATTGACGAAAAGTTGTTGAGCAAAGTGCTTTTGTCGTTGACCTGACGTGAAACCGGAACAGAGGAGGACACATGGAAAAGAGAAAGATCAATGTCAAGATGAGTCTGTCGTATCCCGAGGTGGTCGCCTACCTGGAAGATCTGCTCAAAAGCTTCAAGTCCCGCAAGATCGTTGTGCAAACGGGCGAGGATCATCTCGTCATGACTCCCCCGGAGCAGGTCGGCGTCAAGGTCGAGGCCAAGATCAAGAAGGATCGGCAGAGCATCGGCTTTGAGCTGTCCTGGGTCCAGTGCGAAACCGGCTGCCTCTCCATCAGCGACAGGGAGCCGGAACCTGCGGCGGCCCGGATCGAGCTGAAACCCGTGGCCATGAAGCCGGAGCAAGGCACAGGTGTCGAGGTTGCCGAGAAGGTCGTGAAAATCAAGAAGGAAGAGAACAAGCACGGGAAGAAAGACGCGAAAGAGGAGAAGAAGGATTCGTCCGGCAAGGGCAAGACTCTGAAAGCGCATGCAACTGAGCCGCGCGGCTGATCGCGGCAATCCACACATGGAGAGGACAATGACTGACAGTTGCTACAAGTCCTTTGAGTGGAACGAGCTGATCGATCTCTTCCGCATCCCTGAGCCCCAGACGGTCAACGAGGAGGAGCGGATGAAAATCATGGATAAAATAAACAGCCTTGCCGACAGGTTCGGTCGGGAATACGTGATCAGGAAAATCGCGCTCCATGCCGGGTAGGCAGCATGCCCGCTAGGCTGCATGCGCAAACACCATCAGTATTCGGGAGTTGTATGCGAACCCTTGCAGTGCTCAATCAGAAAGGCGGTGTGGGCAAGACCACGACCGCGGTCAACCTGGGGGCAGGGCTTGCCCGGCAGGGCCGGAAGGTTCTGCTGCTCGATCTCGACCCCCAGGCGCACCTGACCTACTCGCTGGGCGTCATGGCCCACGAACTGCCGCGCACCATGGGGGCGGTGCTCATGCAGGAGTGCCGCCTTGGCGATGTGGTCCGCCGCGTCGCAGGCATGGATGTGGTCCCGGCCTCGGTCGCCCTGGCCGGGACCGAGGTCGATCTGGCCGGGGTGGACAACCGCGAGAACCGTCTCCGGATGGCCCTGGCGGACGTTGACGGGTACGATTTTGTCGTGGCCGACTGCCCCCCCAACCTCGGCCTGCTGACCCTCAACGCCATGACCGCCTGCGACGAGCTGCTGGTCCCTGTCCAGCCGGAGTTCCTGGCCCTGCAAAGCCTGGGCAAGCTCATGGAGACCGTGGCCGCCATCCAGGGGGGCTGGAATCCCGATCTCAGGGTGACGGGCATTCTGCTGACGCGCTACCAGCGGCAGAAAAAGCTCAACCGGGAGACGCGCCAGAGGATTCAGAAGCATTTCGGCGACACCCTGCTTACCACCGTCATTCGCGACAACATCTCCCTGGCTGAGGCTCCGAGCTTCGGGCAGGATATCTTCACCTACAAACCGGGCAGCAACGGAGCCGCGGATTATCGCAGCCTGGCTCTGGAACTGCTCCGCCGAGGTGCTCCATGAGCAACGACACACGACTCGGCGTCGACCCGCTGAACTGGATGGCCCCTGGCGGCCCCTCCGCGCAGCATGTCGCCGCCGTCCAAAACGACACAACGCCGACAGGCGACACACCCCCGGCTTCCCCGATGCCCAGGGGCGGCGTGTTCCTGTCCGCCGAGACACCTTTGAAGGAGAACCCCATGAGCAAGGACAAGGTCAAGATCAAACAGACGCTGGACACGGCCCAGGTGGTGGCCCACCTCGAAGACCTGGCCGATTCGCTCAAGTCGGGCATTGTCCGCGTTGACGATGGCACCAACAGCGTGGTCCTGTGCGCTGGCGACATCATGAACTTTGAAATGAAGATAGGCCGCAAGAAGGATCGTGCCAGATGCTCCATCGAACTGGAGTGGGACGACGACGGCTCCAAGCTGGAATCATTCAAGATATCTGATAAATAGGAAGCCAAGGGCGCAGGTCTTGGTGGCTGATTCAGGAGGGAAGACTTGTGGAAGAGCCTTCTCTCTGGCTGCCGGAAACGTTTCCATCAAGTGGAAAGCGGCCAGCATCGGGGGGATGCTGGCCGCTTTCGCATTGGGGTGTGGTTGGAGAGTCTAGGCCCTGGCGACCTGGACGAAGTGCTCCTGCATGGAGACGGCACCGCCGGACTTGTCGTAGCGCTTGATGCCCTTGGGCATGAGCAGGTTGTCAGCCGCGCCCTTGCCCAGTGCGCGGGATTCGCATGGCAGGGTGTGGCCGAAACCATGAATCATGAACACCGCCTCCGGGTGGATGAAATCCGTGACAAAGGCGCGGATTTTTGAGGAATACCCGTTGTTGCTCACGGTGACGTAGTCGTCGGTGGCGATGCCGAGCGCTTTGGCCCTGTCGGTGTGTATCCACAGGGTGTTTTCGGACATGCGCTCGAAGAGCAGGGCGTTGTTGACCGTGTGGCCCTGGGTATGCAGGGCGCAGCGGCCAAAGGTGATGCGGAACTTGTCCGCAGGAGGCCTCTGGGGCGAGACATAGGGCTTGAGCGAGGGCATGCCATCGGCTTCGAGCTTTGCGTCGATGATCTGGATCTTGCCCGAGGGGGTCTTGAAGATGCCCTCTTTGACGGGCTTGAACAGCGGCTCCTTGGTCAGGGAGACCATGCCTGTCTTGGCGAAGTCCTCGATGGTTACCCCGGTGCCTTCGAGCTGGAAGTTCCAGATGTCCTCTATCTTGTCGTAGTCGAGCTCCTTGAGGCCCATGCGCTTGCCAAGGCCCGCATAGATTTCCCAGATGGCCTTGGTGTCGTAGACCGGCTCAATGGCGCGGTTGCGGATGATGAAGCCCGGCTTGGCGCCGTTCTTGGTCATGATGGTGTCGTCGCGCTCAAGGTAGGGCGAGATGGGCAGCACCACGTCGGCCTGCCAGGCGGTGTCGGACCAGGAGAAGGTCACGGCCACCAGCAGGTCGAGGTTGTCCCACATGGCCTTGACGTCGTCCTTGTCCGGGAAGGCCATGAGCGGGTCGTGGCGGTGGGCGATGTATGCCTTGATGGGGTAGGGTTTGCCGGTGACGATGGCGTCATAGGCGAGGTTGACCAGGCCCGGGCCGGCGTCGTAGTGCTTGCGGCCTTCCATCCAGCCCACGCCGTCCACGCGCTTGGCTTCGGGCTTGGGGTAGATCTCCATGAAGCTCTTCACATCCTTGGCTCCCACATCGCCGGGCTTGACCATGATCGGCAGGCCGCCCTTGGCCCCGATGCTGCCGAGCAGGGCGTTGATGATGTAGATGGTGCGCGACATGTAAAAGGAGTCGTCATAGCGGGCGGTCATCCAGCCGGGGTGCCAGAGCACGGAAGGGGCGGCCTCGGAGAGCTGGCGGGCCAGATCGCGGATGGCTTCCGCCGACACGCCGGTTTCGACTCCGGCCCATTCCGGGGTGTACTCGGCCACGAAGCTCTTGAGCACCTCGAAATCGTTGAACCAGTCGGCCACGAACTGCTTGTCGTAGAGTTCCTCGGTGATGAGGGTGTTGATGACAGCCAGGTTGAAGGCGTAGTCGGTGCCGGGGCGGATGAGGTAGAAGTTGTCCGCCTTGGTGGCCGGGACATTGGCCCGGATGTCGATGACCGAAAGCTTGCAGCCGTTTTCCATGGCGCCCAGCAGGTTGTTCACCTCGGCCACGTTGATGGCTTCGAAGATGTTGCGCTGTTGCAGGATGACATGCTTGGCGTTCTTGAGGTCGTAGGCCATGCCCTTGCGGCCAAATCCGAAGACGGAGAGGGCGGCGTTCTGCACGTTGCGTGCGCAGGCCGAGTCATGGTTGTTGTAGTTGGGCGTACCAATGCCGCGCAGGAAGGCGCGGTAAAAGTCGCGGAACGGGCCGCCCCGGTCTGAGAACAGGACCGATTCCTTGCCGTACTGGGCCTGGATGGCCTTGAGCTTGTCGGTCACATAGTCCAGGGCTTCGTCCCAGGATGCCTTGCGCCATTTGCCCTCGCCGCGTTCGCCCACACGGATCATGGGATGCTGGGGGCGCTCCTCGTCGTAGGTCAGGGCGGTCCCTGCCGCGCCGCGCGGACACAAGGAACCCAAGATGCCCGCTGCGTGCGGGTTGCCCTGGATGTACTCGGCCTTGCCGTCAACCACCTCGACCTGGATGGGACAGCGCACCGTGCACATGCCACAGACGCTATACACATATTCTTTGCTCATATACTCCTCCTGAAGGCACGGGAATGAAACGATGACTCTTGGAACCCTACAACCGCACGACGGACGCTAGCAATGTCTTATGACAAACAGCAACACTCTACCCGCATGTGAAGCATATCACAATCAACAGCCCAAAAAAATAATACCGAGGGAGTCTGAAAAGCGTTTAATTGAGAAAATAATCACAACCACTGGTCCCGTTGACCAGGGTTGATTTTTGGACCTAAAGGGTGTCTATCATAAAATTTGCGCGGATAAACGCTGATTCAGAGGTGAGGAAATGGCAATTTACAGGATCAAGTTCGACAAGAAGAGGTGCATCGCCTGTGATGCCTGTCTGATTCACTGCAAGGTGAAAAACAAGGTTCCGACTGGGCTGAGTCTGAACAGGCTGATAGCCGAGGGACCTGTTGCCGACAAGGACGGCAAGCCCACGGCCAAGCTCAAGTACCAGCCGTGCATGCACTGTAAGAAGCCGGAGTGTGTGCCGGCCTGTCCCACCGGGGCCATGTACCAGCGCGAGGACGGCCTCGTGCTCGTCAACATGGACCTGTGCGACGGCTGCCAGTCATGCATTGCCGCCTGCCCGTGGGACGTGCCTGTCTTCAATGCGCTGACTGGCAAGATCATGAAGTGTGATTACTGCGTGGACCGGGTGGATGCCGGGGGCACACCCGCCTGCGTTACTGGCTGCACCGCCTCTGCCCTGAGTTTTGTGCGGCCTGAATAGGCAATGTTCAAACCCTGTTGTCGGGTGACCGCAGGGTGATTTTTCGGGGTTCAACACATTCTAGGAGGTTAACCGTGTTACGTTCCAACAAAGTTCTCTTGTTGCTGGCCGTGCTGGCCGTCTGCTTCATGGTCCAGCCCGCCTGGGCCGACGCCCTGGCCGATGCCATTGCCGAGGCCAATCCCCAGGGTGAGCCCGGCTATCTGGGCATTCCAGGCGGCCCGCAGATCAACCTCATCGTCGCCCTGCTCTGGGCGGTCTGGGTAGGCTGGATTTTCTCCACCGTCGGCGCGTTCGGCGGAATCATGGCCGGTGTCGGCCACATCACTGTCTTTGGCCTGGGCGACTACGCCAGCTCCTTTGGCAAGGGTGCCAAGCTCAACAATCTGATCACCGACTCCATCCGCGTGTCCAACCAGTGGATGGTCGGTTGCTCGGCGGCCCTGTCCTCCTTCAACTACTGGAAGGCTGGCCGTCTGGTGCTCCCCCTGGCCATTGCCCTGGGCATCGGCTCCATCGCCGGTTCCTGGCTGGTGCCCTGGCTCACCGCTGGCAAGATCAGCCTGAAGGCGTACCTCGGCTACTTCGGTCTCTTCGTCCTGTTCCTGGGCTGCTACCTCTTCTATGAAACGACCCCCAAGGGACAGGCCGGCAAGCAGGCCGCCAAGAAGGCTGCCGACGCCTTCCAGAAGTCCGTCAAGGAGCAGAAGTCCGGCACCACCGTGGACATGGCCGAAATGGGCGTCAAGGTGCAGAAGTTCACCCCCACCATGTGCGAGTTCACCTTCTTCGGCGTCGAGTTCAAGTTCAACCCCCTGATTCCGGTGGTCGGCGGCTTCTTCATTGCGGCCATGGCCTCCTTCCTGGGCGTTGGCGGCGGCTTCCTGCTGGTGCCGTTCCTGACCTCCGTGGCAGGCCTGCCCATGTACCTGGTGGCCGGCACCTCGGCCCTGGCCGTGTTCGTGGGCATGATCAACTCCATCGCCTCCTACATGTTCCTGGGCAACATCACCATCGAGTGGAGCCTGATCGGCGTGGAACTGGTCGGTATCGTCATCGGTTCCATCATCGGCCCCAAGACCTCCAAGTACATCCCGGACATCTGGCTCAAGCGCCTCTTCATCCTCTTGGCTCTCTACGTGGGTATCCGCTACGCCACCAAGGGCTTCCTGGGCTACAGCATCGTGCCCCCCTTCTAGGTCGCAGTTCGATTGGCCTGATGAAAACGGAGGCCGCCCCAAGCGGGCGGCCTCCACAAAAAGACAGGAAAGACCATGACCGGCACCGCCGTTTACCAGTTTCTCGATCCGTGGCTCATCTGGACCTTTCGCCTGGGCGACAATCCCCATGTCGGATTCGCCATTGGCCTCTTCTGGCTCTGCCTTTTGACCACCGTCATCGGCGAGCTGTGCATGGCCGGGGTCTATTTCCTGAACAAGAAGCATTTCGCGGCCATCAACAAAGACATGGTCAGCCACCATAACCTGTCCCTCAAGGCGTTGGGGGCCAAGGACAAGACCGCGTGGAAGGCGTGCAACTCCATTGCCAATGACGCGTTCGGCAAGAATTTCTTCTCGCGCATCGCCCTGTTCGCCTCATCCCTGTGGGTGGTGCCGTTCGCCATCGGCTGGCTCTATTTCCGGTTCTCGTCGGTGGATTTCGCCCTGCCGTATCTGGGGCAGATAGGCGTTTCCTTCATCTTCATCCCGGCCTACATCCTGACGCGCGTGCTCTTCAGCCGGGTCAAGCCGGTGCTGCCGGTTTTCCGGTCCATCAAGCGCAGGATCAGCGAGAACGAGGGTGGCGAGGTCCTGATGAACTACATGGATCTGGCCGCAGACCCTGACAGGCCGCAGGCCGCCAGCCCGGTTCACGGGAACCCGTAAGGTGTGCGCGAGCTTCGCTTGAAGGGCGGGCGGCCCGGACTCGGGCCGACCCGCTTTTTCTATTGTTTGAGCTGTTCGACGGACTCGGCGAACTGGTCCAGGTTGGTGGGGCCGAGCAGATAGTCTCTGTCGGCGGTCTGGAGGCACAGGACATCCGGCCTGTTGGAGACGATGACACCCTCGCGACCGTTACCAAGCTCGACCACACCGGAGCGATACCCGGCGAAGTGCATGAATTTCTTGGCCTTGCGAACGGCATAGGCGGGATCGTCGAGACGGGCGGCAAAGGTCTTCTCCACCGAGGCCCAGGGGATGACCGCGCTGGCAAAGGGCGGCGCGGCCAGGAGGATGCCCTCCTCGGCCACGGTGATGGCGGCGCGCCTCGGGTTGACATAGAGCATGTACCAGTAGAGCAGGGCGAGCGGGGCGGCCACGACGATGAGGCAGATGCCTGTCCAGGTCAGTCCCGACTTGAAGCTCCAGGCCACGGTTGCGGAGACTGCGGCGACGCAGAGGAGCAGGGCGACCGGGACCAGTCTGTTCATGGGTATCTTGTATGTGGTGTGCATGCGTGTATTCTCCTTGGGTGCTCGGCGCGGATACGCTGGCCTGGTCATACGGACCAAGCGGACCGTTGCCAAGGGGTAATACGGATTGGACTGGGGCGCAAATTCTTGTAGAGTGATGGCATGGCGCAGGTCGCAGGCAATAACGAGGCAGGTCAGACACGATGATTTTCAGCACAGCCAGATGTCTCTTTGCGATGGTCCTGATGGCGACCATGCTCGTCTCTCTTGGCTGTGGCGAAAACGAGTCGGTTGTCGAGGTTGATCTCTCCCGTCGAGAGAAACTCGTGGCTCCCCAAAGGCAGAAGACGATCACCTACGCCTACCTGCCCCAGTATTCGCGCACCGTGTCCTTCCAGCGCCACCGGGCGTTGCTTGAATATCTGCGCGAGACCACGGGGCTGCCCCTGCATCAGGTGTTTCCCGACACCTTTGACGAGCACATCAAGATGGTGCAGCGGGGCGAGATAGACATCTCCTATTCCAACCCCTTCGTGTACATCCAACTGGCCGAGGTTGGTTCCACCGCCTTTGCCAGGATCATCGAGCCAACCGGCACGCCCGATTTCAGCGGGCAGATCATCTGCCGCAGTGACAACCCGACCATCAGGACCATCGAGGATTGCCGGGGCAAGCGGCTCATCGCCGTGGACCCGGGTTCCGCAGGGGGGTTCCTCTTTCCGCTTGGCCTGTTCTACGATCACGGCATTCGCCTGGGTGACTTTGCCGAGGTGGAGTTTGCCCAGGGCAAGCAGGAAAAGGTCGTTCTGGCAGTCCATGCCGGGGCCTACGACATCGGCACCATCCGCAAGGGAACCCTGAATGTGGTGGCCGGAATGATCGACCTGACCGACATCCGCGTTCTGGCCGAGACCAGACCCTACCCCGGCTGGCTCTACTCGGCGCGCGCGGGATTCGACCCGGCAGCCACGGCTGCCATCGCCCAGGCCATGTTCGCCCTCAACCCGGACAATCCGGAGCACCTCCGCATCCTCGACGCGGCGGGCATGCGCGGCGTTATCCCGGCTGAAGACGCAGACTATGATCCCGTCAGGGAGCTGACCGAAAAAGTCGGCATCTACTAGGCGGCCCAATGCGAATCTTCTCAAGGCTCAAATTCCACACCAAGCTCAACCTGGGCATCTCGGCCATCCTCATCGGCATGGCGGTCCTGCTGCTGCCCTTGGTCAGCAACATGACCGCCAAGATATTGCTGGAGGAAAACCGCAAGCGCGGGGCTGCCCTGGTGGAGAGCATGTCGGCCAGGGCCGTGGACCCGCTGCTGGCGCGCGACTTTTTGCGCCTGAAGAACATGGTGGACGAGCAGGTGGCCGTGGGCGACGTGCTCTACGTCTTTGTGCAGGACAAGCGCGGGTATGTGCTGGCCCACACCTTTGAGCGGGGGTTTCCCGTGGACCTGATCCGGGCCAACGTGGTGCCCAGCGGTTCAACGGTTCACATCCAGCTGCTGGCCGACGGGCCTGGCCGAATCTATGATTTCGCCTCTGCTGTGTCGATAGGGGACGAGCGGCTGGGTACGGTCCGCATCGGGCTGTCCAAGACACGCATCAACGCATCCGTCAACCACCAGATATCCATCATGGCCGGGCTTTTCGCCGGGGCCCTGCTCCTGGCTACGGTCATGGGCACCCTCTTTGCCAGACGGGTCGCGGCCCGGATTGGTCAGCTCAGGGAGCATGCCGAGGCCATGCTCATGGGCAACCTCGACACCCAGTCCGGCCCAGCTGATGGGGCACATTGCTGGGAGAGGCAGAACTGCAACCTGATCTCCTGCCCCGCCTTTGGCGAGCGCCGCCGCCGGTGCTGGTATATCGCCGGGACCATGTGCCCGGATTGCCGGGACGAGAAGACCAAGTCCGTCTCGCGCGATTCGTGCAGCCTGTGCAAGGTCTATCTGGAGAGCGCGGGCGACGAGTTGCAGGATCTGGCCGAGACCTTCGATGTCATGGCCCTGTCCCTCAAGAGCCACATCGATGAGCTGCGCGATGCGGACCGCAGCCTGCGCGACCAGCAGCGGCTCATGCGCACCATCCTTGATGTGACCCCGGACCGGGTCTCGCTGGTGGACACGCGGATGCGCTACCAGAGCGCCAACCGGAGCTTTACCGAATCCGTGGGACTCAACCTGCACGAACTGGTGGGCAAGACGGACTTCGACATCTTTGACGAGCCCGAGGCCGAGGCGCGCCACATGGCGGCCAGGGAGATTCTTCAGTCCGGGGAACGGTTGGACACCCAGGTGGTGGTGACCGAGGATGGAAGCGAGCGGTGGTTCCACGTGGTCTGCATCCCGGTCCATGACGAGGACGGGCGCATCTCCGGGCTTTTGCGCACGGACCGCGACATCACCGACATCAAGGGGTATGAGAAGCAGCTCATCCAGGCGCAGAAGATGGAATCCTTGGGTCTCATGGCCGGGGGCGTGGCCCACGAGATCAACACCCCGCTGGGTATCATCCTCGGCTACGCCCAGCTCCTGCAGGAGGACGTGGCCCCCGGCACCCAGATCCAGCAGGATCTGGCCGTGGTCGAGAAGCAGGCCAAGGTGTGCAAGAAGATCGTGGCCGACCTGCTCGGCTTCTCCCGGCAGACCCATTCGGCCAAGCGCGAGATGTGCTTCAACAACTCGGTCATGGAGGCCGTCACCCTCGTGCGTCATACCTTCGAGCTCGACCATGTGGATATCGTCACCCAGCTCGACGACCGCTTTCCCATCATCTATGGCGACCCGGAAAAGCTCAAGCAGGTCTGGATCAATCTGCTCACCAACTCCCGCGACGCCATGCCCGATGGCGGCCTCATCATCATCCGGACCCGGCTCGACACCCCCAGGGGCGTGGTCCAGCTCTGGGTGGCCGATTGCGGCGAGGGCATCAAGGAGGACGTGCTCAAGAAGATTTTCGATCCCTTCTACAGCACCAAGCCCGTGGGGCGTGGCACAGGCCTTGGCCTGTCCGTGTCATTTGGCATCATCGAGGACCATGACGGAGAGATTCACGCCACCAGCCCGGTGCCAGCCGAGTTCAACTTTCCCCAAGAGGCCCTGTCCCGCAAAACCGGGCCGGGAACCGTGTTCGAGGTCAATCTTCCCCTTGACCATGGCGTGGACGAACCCGTCAGGGCCAAGGACGGAGCTGCCGAGAGCATCAAGCAGGACATATAAGCAAAAGGAGACGGAAAATGGCTCAGATATTGGTACTGGACGACGTTTCTGACGCCGGGATGCTGGTCAAGCGCATCCTGGAGCGCAAGGGGCACAGCGTGGTCGTGTTCACCGAGGAGGAAGACGCCTTGCGCCATGCGACCACTTCTGCTGTTGATCTCTGCATCCTCGACATCAAGCTCAAGAAGATGACCGGCGTCGAGGTGCTTGAAGAGCTCAAGAAGCTCAACCCGGCGATGAAGGCCATCATGCTCACCGGGTACCCGACCCTGGAGACAGCCCGCGAGGCACTGCGCCTTGGCGCACAGGAATACTGCGTCAAGCCCATCAACAAGGAAGAACTCGAAACCAAGGTGGCCGAGGTCATCGGGGAATAGGAGAGGCCATGCATGTGAAACAGCTCTTCAAGCATTGGACATACCAGGTCTTTGCGCCGGGAACCCTGCTTCGGAGAAAGTACGAGGCGTTCAAGTCGCTGCTTCGGCACGATGCCAGGGCGCTGGAACTCATCGCCGATCTCGAAGAGCTGTTCTACGGAGAAAAGCTGGCCGACAGGCAGCGCGCCAATTGGCTGGCGGCAAGGCTCTCCGAGTCCGTCAAGGTCATGACCGGCCAATTGGTGGAGATGAACCCCACCCGGTACATGGATCTGCCCGAATACTTCCGCAAGATCGACTTCTACGTGCGCATGGCCCTGGAGCTTGATCAGCCCGAAGTCGGCCCGCCATACATCCTGTCGCTGGAGGATGCGGGCTCGCTGCCCAATCTCGCCGGGGGCAAGGCGGCCAACCTCGGACGCGCCCGGCGCGAGAGCGGGGTGCCTGTGCCGCCCGGGTTTGTCGTCACCGCCAACGCCTTCAACTACTTTATAGAATTCAACGGGCTGAGAGACGACATCGAGCGGTGCCTGCGCGAGATGGTGGTCGGCGATCGCGACCTGCTGGTCCGGCTCACCGGCGAGATGCAGGAGCTGATCCTCTCGGCAGAGGTGCCGGAGGAGATTGCCCGTGGCATCCGCTTCGCGGTGTCGGAGATCATCAGCGGTGATGATCTCATTGCCGTGCGCTCCAGCGCCCTGTCCGAGGACGGCGAGATATCCTTTGCAGGCCAGTACGCCAGCGAGCTGAACATCCAGCCCAACGACGTGCTCGAAGCCTACAAGCGCGTGCTGGCGGGCAAGTATTGCCCGCGCGCCGTGGCCTACCGCATCTCCAACGGGCTGACCGACAGTGAGACGGCCATGGCCGTGCTGATCATCCCCATGGTGGATGCCGAGACCGCGGGCGTGGCCTATTCGCTCGACCCGGACTGCACCGGGCGCGATCAGATAGGCGTCTACGGCGTGCGCGGCCTGGGCAACGGGTTGGTGGACGGCAGCGTCTCGCCGGGCAAGGCGGTGCTGACCCGCGAGGAGACCCCGCGCATCAGCGAGGACTGCGCGCCCGATGAGGGCGGGCTGCCCTCAAAGGACACCCTGATCGAGATCGGGCGGCTGGCCATGCGGCTTGAGGAAATCTTTGGTTCCCCCCAGGACATCGAGTGGGCTGAGGACGTGACCGGTGCGCTCTTCATCCTCCAGACGCGCCCCCTGCAACGGGAGCGGCCAGAGTTCGACGCCGAACACGCGCCGCTCCTGATCAAGCCTCTGGCCGATGGATTTGAGCGGGCGGCCACCGGCGTGGGCTGCGGCGAAGTCTACTACGCGCCCACCGGCGAATCCATCGCCCGCATCCCCAAGGGCGCGGTGGTCGTGACCCCGACCCTCAAGCCTTCGTTGCTGACCTTCATCGGCAACATGAACGGGGTCATTGCCCAGACCGGCAGCCGGGCCAGTCATTTTGCCTCGGTGGCCCGCGAGTGTGGCGTTCCCGTGCTGGTCGGCTCCATGGCTGAGGCGCTTGAGCCGGGGCGGCTTGTCACGGTGG
>Ga0180017_100453_pt1 | contig 13874 bp, 11 predicted proteins | sample KR46_S_MetaG_FD_129674 | JGI IMG/M metagenome (GOLD analysis project Ga0180017, IMG submission 129674) | Groundwater microbial communities from the Olkiluoto Island deep subsurface site, Finland - KR46_S_MetaG | ecosystem: Environmental > Aquatic > Deep subsurface > Groundwater | place: Finland...
CCCCCCCCGAGGCTGTGCAGGCATCATATGTGTCCGACGAACCCTTGGCCGGGGAATTCTGCGAATACAGGATCACCCTGACCCCCAAGGCCGGGACGAAAACGGACGAATCCAGTCTGGAGTCCCTGTTTGTGGAGTTGGGCGGTCTCGGCGACTTCCAGATCCTTGGCCGACCGGGAGACACGGCGGCTGGCGGCTGGAACCTGTCCCTGAAAACCGACATCACCGCGGACAACGTCAGGGATGTCTTCTTTTTTGTCGATGCCGACCTCGCTGTGGACATATCGGACTCGGAAGGCATGCCCGTGCTGGTCACCGGCGCGCTGGACGTCTCCCTCCCGGCTGGGCCGGCTCGTCTCAAGGCGGATGAAGCCGCCTTTAATGAAGACGAGGATTTGGAGGCGCCGAGGCTCGGCGAAATCCTCATCCAGAGCGGCGACGTGACCGAGGCGGACATCCGGGATGCCCTCAGCAAGCAGAAGCCGCTGGGACAGATACTGGCCGAGGAGGGCAAGGTCGCGCCGGAGAAGGTCGAGCAGGCCGTGCGGCGGCAGGCCGAGGCCAAAGAGCAGGACGCCAGCCGGAAGCAGCAGGAGGCCCTGTCCAGCATTCGCGTGGCGGCGGACAAGCTTGACTATCTCGTGGACCTCGTGGGGGAGCTGGTCATTGTCCAGGCCCAGATCACCCAGGTGGTCAGCGAGCGCAACGATCCGACCATGACCGCGCTGGCCGAGGAGCTGGAGCGCCTGAGCGACGAGTTGCGCGATTCCACCCTGGGTATCCGCATGCTGCCCATCGGCACCTCCTACAGCAAGTTCAGGCGGCTGGTGCGTGATCTTTCCGGCAGTCTCGGCAAGGAGATCAATCTGGTCACCGTGGGTGCGGACACCGAATTGGACAAGACCGTCATCGAGCGGCTGGGCGACCCGCTGGTCCACCTGCTGCGCAACAGCATCGGCCACGGCATCGAGCTGCCCGATGAACGCAAGGCGCAGGGCAAGCCGGCCCAGGGGACCATATACCTTTCGGCAGAGCATTCCGGCGGCGAAGTGCTCGTGCGCATCAAGGACGACGGGCGCGGCATGGACCCGACCATCATCCGCGAGAAGGGGATTGAGCGCGGGCTGATAGCCGCCGATGCCGAGCTGACCAAAAAGGATCTGCTCAAGCTCATCTTCGAGCCGGGATTTTCCACGGCCAAGGAAGTCACCAACGTGTCGGGCCGGGGCGTGGGCATGGATGTGGTCAAGCGGGCCATCGATTCACTGCGCGGTTCCATCGAGATCGACTCCACCCTGGGCAAGGGCACGTTCATCACCATCAGGCTGCCCCTGACCCTGGCCATCATCGATGGTCTCCAGGTGCGGGTGGGCGACGGGTACTACGTCATCCCCCTGTCCCTGGTGGAAGAGTGCGTGGAGCTGGCCGCCAGCGACATGGACGAGAGCTCCAGACAGCGCATCCTCCATCTGCGGGGCGAGATCGTCCCCTACGTCCACCTGCGTGACTGGTTTGGGGTGGAGGGCGACAGCCCGCCCATCGAGCAGATCGTCATCACCGGGGTGGAGGGCAGCCGGGTGGGCATCGTGGTGGACACGGTCATCGGCGAGCATCAGACGGTCATCAAAAGCCTGAGCCGCGTCTACAAGGATGTGGAGGGGATATCGGGCGCCACCATCAAGGGCGACGGCTCCATCGCGCTCATTCTGGATATTCCGAGCCTGGTCCGCCGGATCATTGTCGAGTCCAGCTAGCTGTCGGAATCAAACACCAAGAGGCGTGCACATGGCTAAAAAGATACGCGTGCTCATCGTTGACGACTCGGCGGTCGTCCGCAAGACCCTTGAGGAAATCCTTTCATCGGATCCGGGCATCGAGGTCATCGGAACGGCGGTGGACCCCTATGTGGCCGCCGAACGGCTGAAGGTCGAGGTGCCGGACGTCATCACCCTGGATATCGAGATGCCGCGCATGGACGGGCTGACTTTTCTGCAAAAACTCATGAAGCAGCACCCCATCCCGGTGGTCATCTGCTCCTCGGTGGCCGAGCACGGCACGGACAACGCCCTCAAGGCCCTGGAATACGGCGCGGTGGAAATTATCTCCAAGCCGAAGATTGGCACCAAGAAGTTCCTGGAAGAATCGAGCATCCTCCTCATCGACAAGGTCAAGGCCGCTGCCATTGCACGCCCCAGAAAGTTCAAGACGGTTCAGCCCATCAAGGTCAGCCCCAAGCTCAATGCCGACGCGATGCTGCCCATGACCCGCCCGCAAACCCTGACCACCACGGAAAAAATATGTCTGGTGGGTGCGTCCACTGGTGGCACCGAGGCCTTGCGCGTCTTTCTCGAAGCCCAGCCGCCCGGCTGCCCGCCCATCGCCATCGTCCAGCACATGCCGGAGCATTTCACCGCGGCCTTTGCCAGGCGGCTCGACACCATCTGCGGGATCAAGGTCAAGGAGGCCGAGGACGGCGACTCCATGTTGCGCGGCCAGGCCCTCATCGCGCCGGGAGACCGGCACATGCTGCTCAAGCGCAGCGGGGCGCGGTATTATGTGGAGGTCAAGGCCGGGCCACTTGTCTCGCGCCACCGGCCCTCGGTGGACGTGCTCTTTCGCTCCGGCGCGCAGTATGGGGGCAGCAACGTGGTGGCCGCCATCATGACTGGCATGGGCGACGACGGGGCCAAGGGGATGAAGGAACTGTTCGACGCGGGTGCCTACACCATTGCCCAGGACGAGGCCACCTGCGTGGTCTTCGGCATGCCCCAGGAGGCCATCAAGCTGGGCGGGGTGCGCAAGGTCATGCCGCTGCAAAATATCGCCGCCGAGATCGTGCGCACCTGCGGCTAGGGCAGACGTTTTACCGGGCGGTCTTCCCGGCGTGGCGGTAGGCCACCACCTGCACAGGCTCGGTGGTGATCATGCCCTCGTTCATCATGGTGTCCAGGGCCTCCATCAGGGGCGCGAGCCGCTCCGGATGATCGACGATCTCCACGACCACGGGCAGGTCCTCGGACAGGCGCAATATCTTGGTGGTGTGGATCAGGCTGTTGGCCCCGAAGCCGCTTTGGCCGCGAAAGACCGTGGCCCCGGCCAGCCCCATGGCCCGCGCCCGCTCCACGATGGCATCGGCCAGGGGCCGCCCGTTGTGCTTGTCGTCTTCGCCGATGTAGATCCTGATGCGCTCTGCTTTTTCCAGCAGTTTCATGGCGTTACTCCTATCGGTGCGGTCTGGTTACAGGCTAGAGCAGCCTGCCCAGCGCGATGCCGAGCAGGACCAGGGCCAGCCCGGCCAGGCTCTGGCCGACCACGTTGAGCAGGGCCAGGGCGTACTGGCCGAACTTGACCAACTCGGCTGTCTCGAACATGTATGTGGAGAAGGTGGTGAACGCGCCCATGAAGCCGCTCAGGGCAAGGATGCGCAGCCCGCTCCCCGGCAGCAGGCGGTTCTCGAAATATCCCCACACCGCGCCAAAGAACAGGCAGCCGGCCATGTTGACCATGAACGTGCCCAGGGGAAAGGCGGTGCCCGCCAGCCGCTGGGCCACGCCGGAGAGCCAGTAGCGGGACAGGGTTCCGGCTGCGCCGCCCAGCGAGAGATAGAGAATTTTCATACCCATGTGCATTGTCCTGGTGTGGTCATAGCAAGTCAAAGGAAGAAAGCCAATGGTCCTTGAATGCGAATTGAAATATGCGCACGCCGACCTCGGGGAGATGCGCCGTCGGCTTGAGGCGGGCGGGGGCGACACATCGGGCCGGTACTTCGAGTCCAACCTGGTCTTCGACCGGCCCGACCGCTCGCTCAAGGTCGCCGGGATTCTGCTCCGGCTGCGCTGGCGGCAGGGCCAGGCCGTGCTCACGGTCAAGCGCCCGCCCGCAGGGGAGATCGTCTCGTCCCTCAAGGTCTCTGAGGAGCTTGAGACCACGGTGGGCGATTTCGCCGCCATGCGCGCGGCCCTTGAGGCCCTGGGTTTTTCCGTGGCCTTTGCCTATGAGAAGGTGCGGGAGAAGTGGAAACACCTGGGCTGCACGGTATGTCTCGACCATCTGCCGTTCGGCGACTATGTGGAGATAGAGGGGAGCGAGGGGACAGTGCCCGGTTGTGCGGCGGCCTTGGGGCTTGATCCCGCCACCTCGACCAAGGCCACCTACCACGCCCTGAATCTGGAGCACCGGGCCGGGCAGGGGCTCGCGTCGGAGGAGAGTTTCGTCTTTTCCGAGGCGCAGCGGGCCTCTCTTGATGTGAAAATCGGGAAAGTTTAGGATTCGTCCCTCGACAGGCGGTGGAAACGAATTTATATTGGACTCTGAAGAATACCGAGGACCCGCGGAGAGCGACACCATGAGCGACCCTTTTACCGGTGACCGGACCAGCCCGGAGTTGTTTGACGAACGCGAGGTCAGGGAACCCCGGAAGTACAAGGTTCTTTTGCATAACGACGACTATACGACCATGGATTTCGTGATTGAGGTGCTTGTGCGGGTCTTTCGCAAGAGCGAGGCCCAGGCCATGGCGATCATGCTGGCGGTGCACAACGAGGGCTACGGCGTCTGCGGGACATACACCGCGGAAGTGGCGGAAACCAAGGTAGACATGGTCCACAGGCTGGCGAGGAGCGCGGGTTTTCCGCTCAAGTGCAGCATGGAAGGTGAATAGCTATGACGATGCTGAGCAAGGAGCTCGAAGGCGCATTGACGGCTGCGGTCAACGAGGTCAAGCGGCGCAATCATGAATTCCTGACGCTGGAACACCTGCTCTACGCCATATCCACGGGCGAGCAGGGAGAGGCTATTCTCGAAGCCTGCGGCGCGGAGATGGACAAGCTGCGCGATCAGCTCGGGAGGTTCTTTGTCGAGAACATGGAATCCCTGCCCGAGAACACCGAGACCGAGGTCATCCAGACCCTGGGCGTGCGCCGCGTGCTGCAAAGGGCCGTGTGGCAGAAAAAGGCCTCGGGCAAGAACGTGGTCGAGGTGGGTGACGTGCTGGCCGCCATGTTCGACGAGGAGGATTCCTACGCCGTCTATTTTCTGCGCACCCACGACGTGTCGCGGCTGGACATCCTGGAGTTCATCTCCCACGGCATGTCCGCGGGCGAGGAATGGAACGACCTGGGCGGCGACCGTCGCCCGTCCAAGCCCGAGCCGCTGGACGGCAGGCAGGGCGCCAAGAAGAGCCCCCTTGAGGAATACACGGTCAACCTGACCGACAAGGCCACCCAGGGGCTGATCGACCCGCTCATCGGGCGCGCCGAGGAGCTTGAACGCACGGTGCAGGTGCTCTCGCGCCGCCGCAAGAACAACCCCATCTTTGTGGGCGATCCGGGCGTGGGCAAGACGGCCATGGCCGAAGGGCTGGCCCTGATGATCGTCGAGGGCCATGTTCCGCCCGATTTCCTCAACTCCGAGGTCTATGCCCTGGACATGGGCTCGCTCCTGGCGGGCACCAAGTATCGCGGCGATTTCGAGGCCCGGCTCAAGAGCGTCCTGGCCCAGCTCAAGGCCACCAAGGGGGCCATCCTGTTCGTGGACGAGATTCACACCATCGTCGGTGCGGGCTCGGTCAGCGGCGGCAGCATGGACGCCTCGAACATCCTCAAGCCGCTGCTCCAGTCGGGCGAGATCCGGTGCATCGGCTCCACCACCTTTGAGGAGTACAAGAATCATTTCGAGAAGGACCGCGCCTTGTCGCGCCGGTTCCAGAAGATCGAGATCGCCGAGCCGAGCGTGGACGAGACCATCGCCATCCTCAAGGGGCTCAAGCCCCATTACGAGGACTTCCACGGGGTCAACTACACCCATTTCTCCCTCAAGGCCGCAGCAGAGTTGTCAGACCGCTACATCACCGACCGGCACCTGCCGGACAAGGCCATCGATGTCATGGACGAGGCGGGCGCGCTCTACAAGCTCTCGGCCCGCTCGCGCAAGGGCGACCGCATCAAGGTGGCGGACATCGAGAAGGTCGTGGCCCGCATGGCCCGCATCCCGGCCCGCAGGCTGACCGTGTCCGACCGCTCCCGGCTCCAGCATCTTGAGGACGACCTCAAGTCCGTGGTCTTCGGTCAGGACGAGGCCGTGCGCGCGCTGGCCAGGTCCATCAAGCGGTCGCGTGCGGGCATGCGCCAGTCAGGTCGTCCGGTGGGCTGCTTCCTGCTGACAGGCCCCACGGGCGTGGGCAAGACCGAGTTGGCCCGCCAGCTGGCCAAGGTACTGGGCATCAGCTTTCTGCGCTATGACATGAGCGAATACATGGAAAAGCACGCCGTGGCCCGGCTCATCGGCGCGCCTCCCGGCTATGTCGGCTTTGACCAGGGAGGCCTGCTCACCGAGGGCGTGCGCAAGAAGCCGCACTGCGTGGTGCTTTTTGACGAGATCGAGAAGGCGCACCCGGATGTCTTCAACATCCTGCTCCAGGTCATGGACTACGCCACCCTGACCGACAACAACGGGCGCAAGGCGGATTTCCGCCACGTCATCCTGCTCATGACCTCCAATGCGGGCGCGCGCGAATTGTCCAAGGGGGCCATCGGCTTCCAGCGCGACAAGGATTCGGACCGCAAGGGCGGGGCCATGAAGGCCCTTGAGAAGCTCTTCAGCCCGGAGTTCCGCAACCGGCTCGATTCCATCGTGGCCTTCAAGTCCCTGGAGCAGCCGGTCATGGAGATGATCGTGGACAAGTTCCTCAAGGAGCTGAACGACCAGTTGCAGGACCGGCGCGTGGTGGTCACCCTGACCTCCGAGGTCCGGGCCCGGCTGGCCGAGATGGGCCACGATCCGGACATGGGCGCGCGGCCCATGGGCCGGGTCATCCAGACCGAGATCAAGGATGTCATCGCCGACGAGCTGCTCTTTGGCGAATTGTCCAAGGGCGGGGTTGTCACCGTGTCCCTGGCCAAAAAGCCCGGCAAGTCGGGAAAGAAGGCAAAGCCCGCTCCGGACGGTTCCGGCGAGTTCGCGTTTTCCTTCGACCCCGTGGGGTCAGGGCAGTAGACCGACGGGAATAATGAAATCACGATCCGGGGCGGCGCGAGCCGCCCCGTTTCTTGGGGCGGCATGACCATCTACAGGCTGTTCGAGGAACCCATCTTTCCCGACCCGGAAGAGGCTGAGTCCGACGGGCTGCTGGCCGTGGGCGGCGACCTGAGCCCGCAGCGGCTGCTCACGGCCTACGCCAACACCATCTTTCCCTGGTATGGCGAGGACTCGCCCATCCTTTGGTGGTCCACCAACCCCCGGCTCCTGCTTTATCCCGACCGGTTCCACCTGCCGCGCAGCCTGCGCCAGGTGCTGAACCGGGGCGTCTTCACCTTTTCCATGGACACCGCCTTCGAGGCCGTGATCAGAGCCTGCGCCGCCTCCCCCCGCCCGGAGCAGCGGGGCACCTGGATCGTGCCGGAGATGGTGGATGCCTACATTCGGCTGCATGAGCTTGGTTACGCCCACAGCGTCGAGGCGTGGCGGGACGGCGAGCTGGCGGGCGGGGTGTACGGGGTGTCCATCGGCTCGGCGTTTTTCGGCGAGTCCATGTTTCATACGGTCCCCGACGCCTCCAAGGCGGCCTTTGCCACCCTGGTGGCCCAGCTTGTGCGTTGGGATTTCACCCTGATCGACTGCCAGCAGACCACCCCGCACCTGCAACGGTTCGGGGCTGTCGAGGTACAGCGGTTCCGGTTTCGCGCCCTGCTGCGCGAGGCCATCTCCCACCCTGGCCGCGAGGGGCGCTGGACGCTGGACCCGGTGCTCCCGGCGAGCCGGGACCGCTAATCCTCGGCAATGGGCGGGTGCCGGTTGAGGTCGTAAAACCCCTTGAGCGGGATGTCGAGGGGGTAGCTCGGAATCTTCAGGAATTCGATGAATCCGACGGTCTTGCCCGGCTCGGCCTCGGACAGGCCGCACAGGCGGGCCGGGACCGGGAAGCGCAGCGGCACGGAGCGGATGGCCGCAAGCCTTGTGGAATACTGTGCCTTCAGATAGTCTACGATGCGGTCGCGTTCGGCCTCGGTGAACGCCTCCATGACCACCCGGCGGCCCGCCTCGCCAGGGCCGGGACACTTACCCTCAAGCAGGGTCTCCCAGGGCAGGGACGCCTCGGCGGCCTCGTTCCAGACACATCTGAAGAGGTGCACTTCCACGTTCCGGCGTCCCTTGAAGCTCTTGACGACCATGGACAGGGTGTGGGCATAGGGGGTCGGCGGCGGGGACTGGTGGGTGGCGATGTCGATATCCATGACTTTTCTCCGGTTATGCTATTTTCGGGTATGGTTGATCGTTACGTCTTTTGACGGGTTTCCTCAAGCAGAGCGTGCAGTAATCAGATGCCACGATTCAGACTTGTCAGCGAGTTCACCCCCAAGGGGGACCAGCCGGATGCCATCGACCAGCTCGCGGCGGGCCTTGGGGCCGGGGTGCGCGATCAGGTGCTGCTCGGCGCCACGGGCACGGGCAAGACCTTCACCATGGCCAACGTGGTGGCCCGGCTCGACCGGCCCGCCCTGGTCCTGGCCCCCAACAAGACCCTGGCCGCCCAGCTCTATACCGAGTTCCGGGGGTTGTTCCCGGACAACGCGGTGGAGTATTTCGTCAGCTATTACGATTACTACCAGCCGGAAGCCTACCTGCCGCACTCGGATGTCTACATCGAGAAGGATTCGTCCATCAACGACGACATCGACAAGCTGCGCCACGCGGCCACCCATGCGCTGTTGACGCGGCGCGATGTGCTCATCGTGGCCTCGGTCTCCTGCATCTACGGCCTGGGATCGCCCGATTTCTACGCCAAGATGGTCATCCCGGTGGAGGAGGGGCAGGCCATGACCATGGAGTCGCTCCTCGGGCGGCTGGTGGAGATCCACTACGAGCGCAACGACTACGACTTTCATCGCGGCACCTTCCGGGTGCGCGGCGACGTGGTGGAGATCATCCCGGCCTACAGCCGCGAGAAGGCCCTGCGCATAGAGTTCTTCGGCGACGAGATAGAATCCCTGTCCGAGACCGACCCCCTGACCGGCGAGGTCCGGGACCGGCTGCGCAAGACGGTCATCTACCCCGGCAGCCACTTTGTCTCGGACCGCGACAACCTGGACCGGGCCGCACGCGACATCCGCGACGAGCTGCAACGGCGGCTGGCCGAGTTCAAGGCCGGGAACCGACTGGTGGAGGCCCAGCGGCTGGAGCAGCGGACCATGTATGATCTCGAAATCATCGAGGAGCTTGGCTACTGCAACGGCATCGAGAACTACTCGCGCCATCTGGACGGGCGCAGCAAGGACCAGCCCCCGGCCACGCTGCTTGATTATTTCCCCAAGGATTTCATTTTGTTCGTGGATGAGTCGCACATCGCCCTGCCGCAGGTGGGCGGCATGTTCAAGGGCGACCGCTCGCGCAAGACCACGCTGGTGGATTTCGGCTTCCGCCTGCCCTCGGCCCTGGACAACCGCCCCCTCAACTATGAGGAGTTCCAGGCGCGCATCGGGCAGGCGGTCTATGTCTCGGCCACGCCCGGACACCTGGAGCTCGATCTCGCCCAGGGCGTGGTGGTGGAGCAGATCATCCGGCCCACCGGCCTGCTCGACCCCGTGATCGAGGTGCGCAAGGTGCAGGGGCAGATTGACGACCTGCTCACGGAATGCAAGAAGAGGCAGGCGCGCGACGAGCGGGTGCTGGTCACCACCCTGACCAAGCGCATGGCCGAGGACCTTAACGAATACCTCAATTCCATGGGCGTGCCCTCGCGCTACCTGCACTCGGATATCGACACACTGGAGCGCATGGCCATTATCCAGGCCCTGCGCGCGGGCGAGTTCTTCGTGCTGGTGGGCATCAACCTGCTGCGCGAGGGGCTGGACATACCCGAGGTCTCGCTGGTGACCATCCTGGACGCGGACAAGGAGGGCTTCCTGCGCTCTGCCCGTTCGCTCATCCAGACCTTTGGCCGGGCCGCGCGCAACGTGGACGGTAGGGTGGTCCTCTACGCCGATGGTATCACCCGCTCCATGGCCGAGGCCATGGACGAGACGGCCCGGCGGCGCGAGCGGCAGCAGGCGCACAACGAGGCGCACGGGATCACCCCGACCACCATCCGCAAGGAGATGGGCAACCTCTTTGCGGACAAGAGCGAGGCCCGGCCCCAGGGAGCTGGCAGGCTCCCGGCCATCGAGGGAGTCCCTGCCGGGACCAGCGTCAAGGAGATGCACACGCTGGTCAAGCAGCTCGAACGGCAGATGCGCGAGGCGGCCCGTGAGCTGGAATTCGAGCGGGCCGCGGCGCTACGCGACCGGGTGGCCCTGATCCGCGGGCGCATTCTTGAGCTGGGGTAGGGGACTCTCATTCATCATGTTTGATTGTTTAATCTTTTAGGGCGAACAGAATTATGGCTTCTTCTGAAATCATCGACCGCGCGGCCTGGCTGCGGGAACGCATCGAACATCACAACCATCGTTACTATGTGCTCGACGACCCGGAGATATCCGACGCCGAATACGACGCATTGTTTCGCGAACTGGCGGCTCTTGAAGCGGCCCACCCGGAGCTGGACGACGCCAATTCGCCCACCCGGCGCGTGGGCGGCGAGCCTGCCGTGGGGTTCACGCCCTACGAGCATGCCCTGCGCATGTACAGCCTGGACAACGCCATGGCCCTTGACGAGTGGTTTGCCTTTGCCGAGCGGGTGTCCAAGGGGCTTGGCCGCAGCGAGGTGGCCTACTGGACCGACCCCAAGATGGACGGCCTGGCCGTGGAGGTCATCTACGAGGCCGGGCGGTTGGTCCGGGCGGCCACGCGCGGCGACGGCCATATTGGCGAGGATGTGACCCATAGCATGCGCACGGTCATGAACCTGCCCCTGGTCCTGCGCGGCCCCGACGTGCCGGATCTGCTTGAGGTGCGTGGCGAGGTGGTCATGTCCAATGCGGATTTCGCGGCCATGAACCAACGCCGCCGCGAGGCGGGCGAAAAGGTCTTTGCCAACCCGCGCAACGGCGCGGCAGGGGCCGTGCGCCAGCTCGATCCCAAGGTGGCCGCCTCGCGCCCGCTGCGTTTTCTGGCCTATGGCGTGGGGCGCGTGCAGTGGGGGTCGCCGCTCTTTGCCTGGACCAGCCAGCACGAGATCATGGCCGGGTTGGCCCGGCTCGGCTTCGCCGTCCCGCCCGAGGCCAAGCTGTGCGGCTCGGCCAGCGAGGTGGCGGACTATTTCACCCGGCTCATGGAGCTTCGGGCCGGGCTGCCCTATGAGATCGACGGCGTGGTGGCCAAGGTGGACAACCTGGAGATGCAGCGCGCCCTGGGCTTCACCTCGCGTGCGCCGCGCTGGGCGCTGGCCCTCAAGTTTCCGGCCCATCAGGCCCGGACCATGCTGCGCGACATCCGCATCCAGGTGGGCCGCACCGGCGTGCTCACCCCGGTGGCCGAGCTGGAGCCGGTGCCCCTGGCGGGCGTGATCGTGTCCAACGCCACCCTGCACAACAAGGGGTATATTGCCGAGCGCGATTTCCGCATCGGGGATACCGTGCTCATCCAGCGGGCGGGCGATGTCATCCCCCAGGTGCTCTCGGTCGATGTCGGGCAGCGGCCAGAGTCGGCCACGCCCTACGAGTTTCCGGCCATCTGTCCGGTCTGCGGGGGCGAGGCCCGCGAGGACGGCGAGGCCGTGCGCTGCACCAATCCCACCTGCCCGGCCAAGACCGTGCAGCGCATCATCCATTTCGTGTCCAAGGCCGGGCTGGACATGGAGGGCGTGGGCCGCACCTGGGTGCGTCGGCTGGCCGAGGACGGCGTGCTGGAGACTCCCGCCGATCTCTTCACCCTCGATAAGACCGCGCTGCTGCGGTATGAAGGCATGGGCGACAAGTCCGCCGACAAGTTTATCGAGGCCATTGACCGGGCGCGCCGGACAGCCCCGCTGTGGCGGCTCATCGCGGGCCTGGGCATCCGTCATGTGGGCGAGCAGACGGCCCGGACCCTGGCCGCCAGATACCGCGATCTCGACGCCCTGGCCCAGGCCGACCGCGACGAGCTTCTGGCCCTGGACGATGTCGGCCCGGTGGTGGCCGAGAGTGTTCATTTTTTCTTCAGGAGCGAGGAGACCCGCAGCCTGTTGCAGCGGTTTCGCGAGGCGGATTTCTGGCCCCTGGGGGGCCAGACGGCGGCCAACGTGGCCGATGCGGCCGGAAACGCGCCGCTGGCGGGCAAGGTGTTCATCTTCACCGGCAGCCTGCCGGGCATGACCCGCGATCAGGCAAAGCTGCTGGTGGAGGAGCGGGGCGGCGCGGCTGTGCCGTCCATATCCAAGAAGGTGGACTACGTGGTGGCGGGCGACAAGGCGGGCTCCAAGATCGCCAAGGCCGAGAAACTGGGGCTCACGGTCATTGACTTTGACGGGTTCATGGAATTACTCCAGGGACAGGACTGATCTTGCAACACGATACAAGGAGAGGCGCGATGGCTACCAATGTTGTCATTCTGGGCGCAAAGGGCCGCATGGGCAACACCCTGGTCAACATGGCCCTGGCGGATGAGGAACTGAATCTCGTGGGCGCGTGCGAGCGCGAGGGCAACGCCAGCGGTCTGGACTACGAGGGGTGCCATGCCTCGGACTGCCTGGATGAGCTGCTGCCCCAGGTGCCGGGCGCGGTGGTGGTCGATTTCACTGTTCCGGTCACCTCTGTGGCCATGGCGAAAATTGCGGCCCGGTTCGGCAACCCGGTGGTCATCGGCACCACCGGCCTGGACAAGACCCAGCAGGCCGAGCTGGCGGAAACGGCCAAACGCGTGCCGCTCTTCTGGGCGCCCAACATGTCCGTGGGCGTCAATGTCCTGCTCAAGGTGCTGCCCGCCCTGGTCCAGCTGCTCGGCCCGGACTACGACATGGAGATGGTGGAGACCCACCACAAGATGAAGAAGGACTCGCCCAGCGGCACGGCCCTCAAGCTGGCCCAGTGTTTGGCCGAGGCGCGCGGCTGGGACTACGACGAGGTCAAGCGGCACTGCCGCGACGGCATCATCGGCGAGCGGCCCGCCAGGGAGATCGGCGTGCAGACCCTGCGCGGCGGCGACGTGTTCGGCGACCACACCATGTATTTCTTCGGCCCCGGCGAGCGCATCGAGATCACCCACCGCGCCCACTCGCGCGACACCTTTGCCACCGGTGCCCTGCGCGCCGCCAAATGGCTGGCCGGGCAAAAGCCCGGCAGACTCTACACCATGGCTGACATTTTGTAGTTGGTCAGGAGTTTTCGGAATCGTCAGGGGGAGCCTTTGGAAGGAGGCTCCTTTTTTTGTTTGTTCGTGATTTTGTTTGTGCTTGCTTGTGTGACTATCAACGACGCGAAGCATTCTTTGCACACCATGTCGGCAGAAAAAAGATTTCCCTCAGTGTGCGTGTGTGTTATTTAGTCACCAAAAAGAAGGGTATGCTATGTATTACGCCGTAATTGGTTTCGATTCAAATGCTTGGTTTAAGCAAGAGACAGCCGAAATTGAATATCAAGGCTGTCAGCTACAGATAGTAAGAGAGAAGATGGAAGAACGTGAGGATGGGAGAAATCCAATTCCCATCTCTAATCAACTCATTATTCCTACAAGCGGAGATGCTGAGTATAGGTCTCATGAAATAGGGTTGGTTTTTTTAAGCGAGTTGTCTTGGTTATATGGCATTTCAATTTATTCAGTTGAACATGGTGGTGGCACGGTCCCCGTTCGTTACCTGACGAAGTTTGCAGGGCATCGCGGTGGACGGATAGTGGTAGATTTAAACTAGGGGCTGTGCCAGATAACTAGCCCATATACCTTCTAACCCACTGTTTCAGCTGTTTAAACTGACTTCGCGGATTGCTGTTATTAAAACGCCACTCGCATTCCTTTAAAAACAGAGAAAA
>Ga0180017_100454_pt1 | contig 13874 bp, 13 predicted proteins | sample KR46_S_MetaG_FD_129674 | JGI IMG/M metagenome (GOLD analysis project Ga0180017, IMG submission 129674) | Groundwater microbial communities from the Olkiluoto Island deep subsurface site, Finland - KR46_S_MetaG | ecosystem: Environmental > Aquatic > Deep subsurface > Groundwater | place: Finland...
CCCTGGCCCTGGTCTGGCTCGTGCTTGCGCCGCTTCCGGGCACGGCCTTTTCTTCGCGGGCCTTGCTGGCCCTGGCGTGCGCCGGGCTTTGGCTGATCTGCCTGCGCCTGGCCGGGGCTCGACCGGGGGAGCGCGGAATGCTTTATTTCGTGGCGGCCCAGGTGACCTTTTGCCTTGCGCCCATGATCGCCCTGACCGTCCTGTTGCTTTTTTCCTGACCCTTCAGGGCTGTGGTTCGGCCACGGCCTCGCCTCGAATCCGTCCTTCTCGGTTTCACCGTGGGAGCATGTCTACAGCGAACCGCAGTACGTGTTGCGGGCCGGTTCCGGTCCTCCGATTATTGTTGCAAGGCCATAAAACCTCGGCTATTTCGCCTTGAAATCTTTTCTTCGGGCCATGTCCTTCAGGGATGCAGGCTGCATCTGAGTGGTTTTGACACCTCACCGAACGGATGGATCGTTTTTTCGAATACGGATTGTCAGTCCTTGAATCATCACTCGTAAACGCAGCAACACCGAAGAGTCGACGACATGCGCGCCGTTCTTGTAAAGACCTTTTTCGCTCTCGTCGTGGTCCTTGTGCTCCTCTCCGTTCTCGGATTCGTTTTCGAACATGAGCTCGAGCTGTTCGCCCAATGGATCGCCGATCGGCTTGGTTTTACAGGGCTGTGCGCTATTTTGCTGGTTACGGACACCCTGGTCACCCCGTTTCCACCAGACGTACTGCTCATTGTCATCGCCAAAAGCGCCTTTGCGCAGGACTGGCCCTTCTACGTTAGCATTCTTGGAATCGTTTCCGCCTGGGCGGGGATGCAGGGCTGGGCCATCGGTCGCTGGCTTGGGCACCGACCCCTGTTTCGCCGTCTGTTCGGCGAGTTCAAGTGTGAACACGAAGACATGGTCAAAAAGTACGGCCCGTGGGCGGTATTGGCCGGGGCCGTGACGCCCATGCCATTCTCCGTGACATGCTGGAGCGCGGGCGTCCTCGGTCTTGGCTTCTGGCCGGTGCTTGCGGCCTGCCTGTTCCGCATCCCCCGCTTCTACCTCTATTACGGCCTCGTCGTGACCGGCGTGTCGTTCTTCAACGGCAAGCTCTGAGCCTTCCCGTCCCCCAGTCAATCCCTGAGCCAGTAGAAGGACAGAGCCGGTATAGAGATCTGTTCTTCTACCACCGGCACGCGTTCGCCGGTGCAAAGGTCCGTCATGCCCCCGTGGTTGAAGAACCCGTGCGGCGTGAGCGTATCGACGGGAAGCGTTTGCGCTTCGACGTTGAAGTTGTTGATGACGAGCACCCGGCTACGGCAGTTTTCCGGGTCCGTGCGGTAGAAGACCAGTAGGTTCGGGTTTTCGACCTGCAGCAGATTGCGGTTGTCGAAGTCCGCAAAAGCCGGAAGCTCCTTGCGCAGAGCGATCAATTTTTTGAGCGCGGAGAAGATCCGTTGTTCAACGGTGCCGTTTTGGTGCCGTTTTTCGGCCTTGTCCCAATCGAAGCGTGAGCGGTGCACCCAGCGCGAGTCATGCTGTGTGGCCGGGTCGGCGAGGAATTCCAGATTGTTGAGCGTGCCAATGGCGTCGCCGTAATACATGAGCGGCAGGCCGCCGAAGGAAAGGATGACGCTGTGGAGCAGGAGGATGCTTTGGATGGCGGCATCGATAGCCTCCTCGTCCTGGGCTTCCAGCGCCGATTCCAAGCCGACCAGGGAAGCCAGCGATCCCGAGATGCGTGCGTCGCCGGTCTTCACATTCGTGCCAAACGGCATGCCCCTGGCCGGAGAAGCCGGAAACTGGCCCGTGAAATAATCCACCAGAAAGGCCCGGTGCAGGGTTGGTTCGTACCCGGCCAGTTCCACGTCCCGGTCATCGAAGCCGAGTCCGATGTCGTCGTGGCAGCGCACATAGTTCAGCCAGGTCGCTCGCTGCAGTTTTTCCGGCATGTTCTTCACGCCCAGATTGAGCAGGGTCGCGTTCTTGGTAGCCACGGCGTCCCAGAGCAGGGCCATGAGCGCGGCGTTGTAGGCGATCTCGCACTCTTTGGAATCGATGGCGTCCTCCCCAAAATATTTGGCGATCTCGCTGGGCGCGACAATGGCCTCGGCGATGAACAGCACACCAGGCGCGGTGACCTGGCAGCAATCCTTCATGAGTCGCAGCAGCAGATGGGCTTCGCGTTCGTTCTGGCACGAGCTTCCGATTTTTTTCCACAGGAAGGCCACAGCGTCGAGACGCAGGATGTCCGCCCCCTTGTTGGCCCAGAAGAGGATGATGTCGAGCATCTCGATGAGCACCGCCGGATTGCGGTAGTTCAGATCCCACTGGTAATTGTTGAAGACAGTCATGACCCATTTGCCCATGGCCTCGTCCCAGGTGAAGTTGCCGGGGGCGTTGACGGGGAAGATCTCGGGCATGCTTTCCTCGTAGGCATCGGGGATGTCCCGGTCGTCGAAAAGATAGTAATAATCCTGATATGTTTTCTCGCCACGGCGCGCCCGTGTCGCCCAGTCGTGTTCATCGGATGTGTGGTTGACGACGACGTCGAGGACCAGGAGCATCTCCCTGCTCCTGAGCGTGGTTGCGAGTTCCTCCACGTCCGGTATGGTGCCGTATCTGGAGTCGATCTTGCGAAAGTCGCGCACGGCATAGCCGCCGTCGTTGTTGTCCGGCGGGCAGTCGAGGATGGGCATGACGTGCAGCATGTTGATGCCCAATTCCTGGAGATAGGGGAGTTTTTCGCGCAGACCTTGCAGGTTGCCCGCAAAGCGGTCGCAGTACAGGGCCATGGCCACCCATTTCTGGTTTAAAAACCAATTGTAGTGGACTTCGCGCGCCAAGTCGGATTTGCGCAATACCGGGGCCCTTTCCATGTATCGCAGGGCGAGGGTTTCAACCAGACGGACCATCTGCTGCTTGAAGTCTGGCCGGTCTCCGTAGAGCAGTTTGAAGAGGGAATAGATGGCGTAAAAGTTGGCGCCCAGGCGGGTGTAGAAATGGCGCAGTCGGTATTTGCCGATTTCCGGTTTTAAACCTGCCAGGATTTCGTTTAACAGGGCATGGGAAACTTGTTCGTACATTCACTCGTCCTTATGTATTTTATATTCACGTAGCCACGCATCCGCCTCGGGCCAGAAATGCGCGACTCCTTCCAGAATTCCGGCGCTGTAGTTCCCGTTCATGCCGAGATACCCGCCCTTGGCGATGTACAGTGCTTCGGGTTTTGTTTTTGCCGTTTGCGTCTTGATTTCAGGGGCGGCGTTGGCCACCAGCACCGCCGGGATTTCGCTCAAGAGGACGTCCAGGTCGTTGCCGCTGTCACCCGCGAAGATCGTGTTTTGTAGGCAGAAGCTGTGCCGCTTCATCAGAAATCGGATGGCGTGCAGCTTGCCGGCGCTTTGTGGCAGCACATCGAGCAGACCGATGCCTGCCAGTTCGTCGACGCTTGAGATCAGGTTGGCACGGATGCCTTCGTACAGGAGGCGCTGGCGTATCATGGCTGTCAGCGTGTCGGAGTCCGCGTTCAGACGAACGTAAAAGCTGAGTTTGAAGGGCGCCTGTTTTTCCTTTTCCTGCAGCTGCAGTTCCGGGAGGCCGCGCAGCAGTTTCCTGAGACCCTCGGAGTTCATGCCGCGCCAGTCCGTCGCGATATGCTCTTCCCACATTCTCCAGGGACGCCAGCCTTGGGCGGAAACCTCATAGATGCTTGCGCCGACGTCGGCGATGGCGAAATCGGGGCAGGGCAGTTCAAATTCGGCGATGGCGTCCTCGATCAGGGCGCGATGACGGCCGGTCACGTAGGCCAGCGAGAGCTCCTCCCGCGCCGCCAATTGTCGGAAGAGGCTGGCGGCTGGAGGGCAGAGTGGGCTTGGGCCGTTGGGGATGAGGGTTCTGTCGAGGTCGGTGCAGAGCAGGTATCGGCTCACGAGGCCTCGTCCTCTTGGGCGAGAAACCCGTAATGGGCCATGGCGTCGAGAATGCCCGCCGCAAAAGACGCCTCGGAAAAATGGATACCCTCGATGTTCGCCAGATCGGACAATTCCGAGATGTGCCGGTTGTCCACCACCGTGCCCAGGGTGTTGCCGCGCAGCATGTCGGCGTCGGCCCCGGTCACTCCGGCGACCAGGGTGTTCTCCAGCGGGAAGTCGAGCTGTTCCGAGCACCAGCGCAGCGCCAGGCCCTTGGAAGCCCTGAGCGGCAGCACGTCCAGGTATTGGCCGAAGGAGACGAGTACGTTCACGGCCTGTTCGTTGTGCTGGAGCAGCTGGCGGACCTGCTGCCCGGTGATCATGGAGGCGTCGATGTAGTAGCTGATCTTGAAAGGGCTCTGGTGAATTTTGGGTTGTAGGGCCAGGCCCGGGATTTCGCGCAAGGTCTCGCGCACGGCGCGCGGGTCCCAGAGGTGGTTGATGTGGCGTTCCCAGATGGAGTCCTGGGTCAGGCTCGGAGCGTAGTGGATCTCCGTGCCCTGGCCTGAGATCAGTACGTCTGGTTGCGGAATCCTGTGCTTGCGCAGAGTGGCCAGGGCGTTGTCCAGGCGGCGTCCGGTGGCGATGCCAAAGAGGACGGTCTTGCGGTGGGCGTGCAAGGTCTGCATGAGCGTGGGCAGGGACTGTTCTTCGCCAATGAGGCTTAAGTCCAACTCGGCGACGAGCGCCTGTTTGCGGGAGATGCCCCGACGCCGGATGGGCGCCATACGGACCAGCGGCTCGGTTTTATCGACCAGCGGGCGCACGACTGCGAGATATTTTTCCACGTGCGCTGGCCAGGAATAATGGCGACGTACACCGGCGAGTCCGTTTTTGGCCAAGGTGCGCCACTGTTTCCGGTCGGTCAGGGTCTGCAGGATCGCCTCGGCCATGGCTTCTTTGTCCAGGGGATCGACCAGGACGCCGTTGCGGCAGTTCCTGATGATGTCGATGGGCCCTCCGTCCTCCGTGGCCACAATGGGCAGCCCGCAGGCGGCGGCTTCGAGCAGGGTCAGGCCGAAGGGCTCGGTCAGGGCCGGGTTGACGAAGACGCCGCGCGAAGCGGCGGCGAGGCGGAAGAGCGTGGCCACTTCCTCGGGCTTGTGATGCTTGGGGTAAGCGACCTTGCCGTAGAGATCGTGGCGATCGACGGCCAGGAGGATGTCGCTGAGCACGTTTCTGGCGCCGTCGTCCATGTCCTGGATGTCGTCACGGTTGCCGGCGACGATGACCAGGTTGGCGGCCTGCTGCAGTTCCGGGGATTCCCCGTAGGCGTCGATGAGGGTCACGATGTTTTTTTTCGGGTCCGGACGCGAGAGGGCCAGCACCATGGGCTTGGTGGGCCGATGCAGGAAACGCTTGAGTTCCCGCGCGATGGGGCTCCCTTTTTCACTTTCGCGGGACGGATGGAAATGGCTCAAATCCGTGCCCGGCGGAATTACGCGCATGCAGTCGGGCTGGTAGAAATCGTAGAGTCCGTATTGCTCCTCAATCTCCTGATCCGTGCTGGTGATGATGCGCTCGGCCGCGCCGAGTGTGATCTCCTCCGCTTCGATGCGCCGCGACATCCTGTAGGTGTCCTCGATCTGGCCGCGGGAGATGCCGCTGGCCAGCAGGCGCAGGCGCTTGCTGTGCCCCAGGGAATGGCCCGTGTGTATCAGTGGGATGCCGAGCTGGTGCGAGAGGCGGGCTCCGACGTATCCGGCGTCAGCGTAATGACTGTGCAGAATGTCGGGGATGCGGTCCTGGCTTTTGAGAAACGTGAAAACATTGTCGGAAAAATTGTCCAGGCTGTCCCACAGCAGCTCCTTGCGCAGATACTTTTCTTCGCCGCACTCGATGCGCACGATGCTTGCCTTGTCCGAGAGGGGCTCGATCACCTGTGCGTAATCCGGGCTGACCGAGTCATCGATGACCCTGCGGGTCAGCAGAATCACCTTCTCGACGTCCGGCTTCACGCCCAGGGCGCGGGCCAGTTCGACTACATATTTGACCTGCCCTCCGGTGTCCGCGTCGCGGCCCAGTTCCAGGTCGTGTCCGCGCACAAGGCCGTGAATGCTCAGCAGCACGATGAACAAGGGCTTTTTTTTGGTTCGTTTGCCAGTCTTCACAGTCTCCACTCCTTGAAAAAAGGCTGGTAGAAATCCCGGTTCTCCGGGACAGCTCCGCGAATTTCGCAAATGGCAGCGGCAAAGGCGCTTGCTCGTTCCAGGGCGATGTCCACGGACCAGGACAAGGCCATCCCGAGAATGCACGCGGCGGCAAAGGCGTCGCCCGCGCCCACCGTGTCCAGAATATGCAAGGCCCGGCTTTCAGGCGCTGCGCTCGAGAAGTCGCCGCCCTGGTCGAGCTGCCAGGAGCCTTCGCCCCCGCAGGTGACGATCAGGCGCTTGATCTCGAACCTGTCCTTCAGGGCTGCGGCCTGCCCTTGCGGGGAAGACTCGTGCACTGCGAACATGGTGCCCAGGGCCCGCAACTCATCGTCATTCAGCTTCACGATGTCGGCCTGTTCCAGGGAAAAGCGCACCGCGTGCTCATCATACCAGGGTTCGCGCAGGTTGATGTCCAGAAAGCGCGGGGCCGGGGTCTTGCGAAGTATTTCCGCCAGCGCCTGCCGGGAGTCAGGATGGCGCTGGCTCAAGGTGCCGAAATAGACCAGCCTTGGCGTTGCAGCCGAAGCCGCGGCGGCCGCGCGGGCCGGGTCAATGAAGTCGTAGGCCTGATGTGGCAGGATTTCGAAGCGGTGCCCCGTGTCTTCAATATGCACCAGCACGCGTCCGGTTGGATGCTTTTTATCGATCTGTACGGCTGCGGTGTCCATGCCCCACGCGTTCATGCCCTCAAGCATCCGGGCCCCAAGTGCATCATCGCCGAGCCGGGAGGCAAGAAGCGGATTTTGCCCGAAAGCTGACAGGTGCCTGGCGACGTTGAACGGCGCGCCGCCGGGCACGGCGCGGTCCGGGAAGACATCGGCCAGCATTTCCCCGAAGAGGAGCGTGGCAGGCGTGGCTGCCTCTGGCTGTTCCGTACGCCCTGGAGTGGTTTGTTCTGAGTTTATCATGTGTCTATCTTGTGATAATATTTAAGTATGTGAATATTTTAAATGAATATTTCCTTATTCATGAACCATTTCATGTCGGATATGTGTCGAGCCAAATAAATTTATTTCTCGCTATGAACCACCCGTTTTCATTTTATCTTTACGATGATTGTACAATGATTTTGTCGAGATGTGTGACAAGCGGATCAATAAAAAAACTGATGCAATTCTATTTGTTATATTATTTAACTAATTGATGTCAATAAATTGGAAAATATGAAATTTCCGTTCAAGAAGAGATAATAATCATCGGAATGGTTGATTGCCGTTGAGACAGGACAGATCAAGACGACGAGGGCGTTCGCCCAGGTATGCGTAGCCCCGGGTGGATCCTTTCCAGATCAGAGACTAATGACACGCAAAAAGGAGGCCGAGGCCTCCTTTTTGTAATCTTGATCGTATTCAGTTCACCCGATGACTCCGGGGCATTCCGTCGCGCTCACTTACACGGGGAGCAGCGTTCCATCATGGGGCGTGGAAGCCGGCGTTTCTACTTCGTGTGCACGGCTTCCTGAAAGGCCATGTGACGCTCGGCGTATGGGGGGAACCCAAAAAAGGCCGAACCCGAGACCAACACGTCGGCACCGAGGTTGAAAAGTTCACCGGCATTGTCCAGTGTCACGCCGCCATCGACCTGGATGAGGGTGGAAAGACCGCGTGAGCGGATCATGCCCGACAGGGCCGCGATCTTGTCTTTGCAGAAGGGGATGAAGGACTGCCCGCCGAAGCCGGGGTTGACGCTCATGATCAGCACCATGTCCAGCTGGGGCAGCAGGTATTCGACGATGTTCAGTGGTGTGGCCGGATTCAACGACAACCCGGTCTTCATGCCTGCCTCGCGGATGGCGCTGATCGTGCGCTCCAGGTGCAATGTGCTCTCGGCGTGGATGCACAGCAGGTCCGCGCCCGCGTCGGCGAATTCCCGGATGTAGCGCTCCGGGCGCTCGATCATCAGGTGCACGTCGAAGAAGAGCTTGGACGTCTTGCGCAGACGCCCGATGATCGGCGGGCCGAAGGTGATGTTGGGCACGAAATTGCCGTCCATGACATCCCAGTGCACCCATTTGAGACCCGCCTCTTCAAGCGCCGTAAGTTCGGCTCGCAGGGCTCCGAAATCCGAGGACAGCAGGGAGGGGGAGAGTATGAATTCGCGCATCAGTCCTCCCGTTCGCCCATCTTGAAGTCGACCTGGATCTTGTACATCTTGGTGGCTGGCAGGTTCAGGATGGAGATGCCGGTCTTGCGCGTGATCCCCGCCAGGGTCTCCTGCACGTCTTCCCAGGAAGGGCCGATGAAGGTGAACCAGATGTTCTGACGGTGCTGACGCAGGTAGTTGTGGGTCACGCCGGGCAGCTTGTTTACCTCGGCGACGAACTCGGCGAGCTTGTCCTCGGGCACGGCGGCGGAGCACAGGGTGGAATGCCAGCCCAGTTTCTTGGACTGGAAATTGGCTCCGATGCGTCGGATCACGCCTTTTTCGGTCAGCGCCCGCACCCGGGCCAGGGCCTCGGCCTCGGTCAGGCCGACCTGACGGCCGATCTCTTCGTAGGGCCGGGGTTCGAGCGGGAATCCGGTCTGGATCATGTCCAGGATCTTCTTGTCAAAATCGTCCATGTGTCCCCCGCATCAGGCTTTACGTCGGTCGGCGAGTTTGGGCGTATACGTGCACAGCGGTTCTTCGCCCATATAGTTGTTGTCCATAGATTGGGCCCGGGCCCGGCACCCGCCGCAGACCTTGTGGTATTCGCAGATTCCGCACTTGCCTTCGTATTCTTCCTGAGTCCGAAACTGCTTGAACTGCTTTGAAGAGCGCCAGATCTCCGGGAACGGGGTGGTGCGGATGTTGCCGCAATCCAGTTCCAGGTAGCCGCAGGGCTGAACCTGTCCCACGTGCGAGATGAAACAGAAGCCCGTTCCGCCCAGGCAGCCACGAGTCATGGCGTCGAGTCCGAAGTTTTCCGGAGTGACCGGCACTCCCTCGGCCTTGGCCCGTTGGCGCATGATGCGGTAATAGTGGGGCGCGCAGGTGGCTTTCAAGTGCATCTTCGTGGTCTTGCGGAAATCGTAGAACCAGTTGAGCACTTCTTCGTAATCCTGACCCGTGATGACCTCGGCCCCGAGCTGGGCGGCCCGGCCCGTGGGCACGAGCAGGAAGATGTGCCAGGCCACGGCGCCGATGCGTTCGCACAGGTCAAAAATCTTCTTGAAACTGCCAAGGTTCGCCCGGGTCACGGTGGTGTTGACCTGAAATTCTATTCCCGCGCCTTTCAGGTACTCGATGCCGCGCAGGGATGCGTCGAACGCGCCCTGCACGCCGCGAAACTCGTCGTGGCTTGCCGCATCGGGACCGTCGATGGAGATGGAGCAGCGCTGAACCCCGGCCTCGCGCATCTGCTGCGCGGTCTCGGGGGTGATGAGGGTCCCGTTGGGAGACATGACGCAGCGCAGGCCCTTGTCCGTGGCGTAGCGGATCAGTTCGTACACGTCGGCGCGCATCATGGGATCGCCGCCGGTGAAGATGATGATGGGGTTGCCGACCTGGTGGAAGGTGTCGATGAGGGCCTTGGCCTCGCTCGTGTCCAGTTCTCCCTCGTAGGGCTCCAGGTGCGCCTCGGCCCGGCAGTGCTTGCAGGCCAGGTTGCAGGAGCGCGTCACTTCCCAGGCGATGAGCTTGCAGGCCGGAGTGCCGTCGGGGAGCGTCATGACCATGCCGCCGGGATGTCCGCCGGGGTGCCCGCCCGGATGTCCGGCCGGAGGGCCGTCGAGGTTGCCGTGTCCTGCGCCGTGATGAGGATGTTTATGCATTAGACGTGTCCCGCCTTGAGCAGGTCTTGGGTAAAGTAGGAGAGGATCAGGTCCGCGCCCGCGCGTTTGAAGGCGACGAGGCTTTCGAGCGCCACGGCGGTTTCATCGATCCAGCCGAGCTGTCCGGCGGCCTTGATCTGGCTGTATTCGCCGCTGACCTGGTAGGCGGCCACGGGCAGGTCGAAGTTGTCACGCACCAGGCGGATGACGTCGAGGTAGGGCAGGCCCGGCTTGACCATGAGGATGTCCGCGCCCTCCTCCACATCGGCGGCCGCTTCGCGCAAGGCTTCGCGCCAGTTGGCCGGGTCCATCTGATAGGACTTGCGGTCCCCGAATTTTGGCGCGCTCTCGGCCGCGTCGCGGAAGGGGCCGTAAAAGGCCGAGGAGTACTTGACTGCGTAGGACATGATGGGCGTGCTGAGGAACCCCTCTTTGTCCAGGGCCTGGCGGATGGCGGCCACGCGGCCGTCCATCATGTCCGAGGGGGCGACGATGTCCGCACCGGCCTGGCCTGGGCCACGGCCGCGCGGGCCAATAGCGTCAGGGTCGGGTCATTCTGGACCAGCCCTTCCGGCGTGACCAGACCGCAGTGCCCGTGCGAGGTGTACTCGCACAGGCAGGTGTCCGCGACCACGATAAGCTCCGGCCAGCGGTTTTTGATGCGGCGAATGGCCTGCTGCACGATGCCAGTCTCGGCGTAGGCCTGGGAGCCGGCCGGGTCTTTGTCCACGGGAATGCCGAACAGGATCAGACTTTTCAGGCCCGCGTCCACTGCCCCCGCGACCTCGTCCATGAGTTGGTTCAGTCCCAGCTGGAACTGTCCCGGCATGGAGGAGATGGGTTTGCGGAAGTCCGGGTCGGACTCGACCACGAAGTAAGGCTGGATCAGGTCGTCCCGGGAAAGCCTGCTTTCGCGGACCAAGTCCCGCATGGCACGGGAAGAGCGCAGCCGGCGGCCGCGATGAAACGTGTTCATGATGCCCCTCCCTAGACCTTCTCGCCGCTGATTTCCTCGTCGGTCAGATAACATGCCGGGTCATGAGCCCAGAAGTCATCATAAAATGCCTCGGCGCGTGCCCGGAAGTTTCCGCCGCAGATGTTCAGGAAGCGGCAGGTCGCGCAACGGCCCTTCACGTGGGGGCGCTTGTCTTTGAGTTTGTGCAGGAGCTCGATCTTCTCGTCCACCCATATCTCGGAGAACGGGCGTTCAAGAACATTGCCGAAGGTGTGGTGGCGCATGAATTGATCCGCGTGCACGGAACCGTCCCAGGATATACAGCCGATGCCGCGTCCCGTGGAATTGCCTTCGTTCATTTTGAGCAGCTCCATCACTTCGGCCGCACGCTTGGGGTCTTCCTTGAGCATGCGAAAATAGACGTAGGGGCCGTCGGCGTGGTTGTCCACGGTCAGCACTTCCTTGGGCATCCCGCGATCGTGCAGATCCCGGGTGCGGTCCATGATCAGGTCGACCACGGCACGCGTCTCGGCGTGGTCCAGGTCTTCCTTTATGAGTTCAGAGCCGCGGCCGGAATAGACCAGGTGGTAAAAACAGATGCGCGGCACTTCCAGGGCCTCGATGAGGTCGAAGAGGTGCGGGATTTCCGAGGCATTGCGCTTGTTGATGGTGAATCTGAGGCCGACTTTCAGGCCCTCGGCCTGACAGTTCTCGACGCCCTTGAGCGCCTGCTTGTAGGAGCCGGTCACCCCTCGGAACTTGTCGTGCACGGCCTCGGCGCCGTCCAGGGAGATGCCGACGTAAGACAGACCCACTTCTTTGAGTTCCCGGGCCTTGGCCTTGGTGATCAGCGTTCCGTTGGTGGAGATGACCGCGCGCATGCCCGTGGAGGTGGCGTACTTGGCCAGGTCCACCAAATCCTCGCGTACCAGGGGCTCGCCGCCGGAGAACAGGGTGACCGGCGCGCCGAACTTGGCCAGATCGTCGATCATGGCCTTGGCCTGATCCGTGGAGATGGGGTCCTTGTGGGCGCTGGGTTCCACGGCGTGGGCGTAACAGTGCACGCATTTGAGGTTGCAACGCTGGGTCATGTTCCAGACCACAACGGGTTTTTTGTCCTTTGCGAACTGCAGCAGGTGAGAGGGGAGTTGGGCGGAATCGCGTCCGTAGCGCAGTGCGTCGGAAGGTTCTACGGTGCCGCAGTATAATTTTGAAATACCGATCATTGTTGCCTCATGTGAACGCAGGGGTTCGTCGGGGTGATGCGGACTTTGTCGCTTTGTTTGGCGGCAAGGTCCGTTAAAAATGCAAAAGCCGAAGGCTTGTCCTAATAGCTGCCCTTGTCAAGTCAAGGCCGAAAACGTCTATTGCAGGGTGCGGGTGGGCGGTTCCAGGCTCAATAGCGCGGCCGTTTTGTCGTTGCGGTCCCTGGCGGGAAGCTCTTGTCCCGCTGATGAGGTATTGTCGTCAGCGCGGGAGGCGGGGCGGTCTTCGCGCCGGTTGATGGCCAGTCGCCACAGTGCCTTGAAGCTGCGCATCAGACCCCTCCAACCACGAGGGTCAGGATGATGGCGACGGTCATGGCCAGGAGCATGGGCAGAACGAGGACGGCCAGCACCTGCTTGGTCGTGGCTCCATGCACATGGCGCAGGCCCAGGAATTTGTACACGACCACGCCGATCATGGCCAGGGGCAGGCCGATATAGGGGATGACCATGAGCAGCATGGGTGCTGAGCTATAGACCACGGCCCGGAAGGTGCCTTCGAAGCCCTTGGTGTCCGCCTTGAAGAGACGCAGGAAGAAATGGTTGATGGCGGTGTCGAGGAACAGGAAGAGGCAGACCTCCAGGGGGTACAGCACAAGCACCAACGCCACCTGCAGCGTGCGGTCCAGGTTTTCCGTGAACACGCTCGGCGGGATGATTCCAAGGAGCTGCCAGACGGATTGGGACAGCGCTACGGCCTGAATGATGATCAGGAAAAAGAACAGCGGCCTCAGCATTCCATGACCTACGGGCATGGCCGAGAAAAAGGCCTTCGGGGTGGCAACCACCTCCAGAAAGGTATGGACAAAGGCGCGGGGGTAGTCCGAGCGGACCTGCTCCCAGATGGGCAGGGACGGTTCGGGGCGAGCCTCGGTACCGGGCTCGTCGTCATCCTCTTCTTTCAGCGCGGCCAGTTCGTTCCACAGGTCTTCATCTTGTGGCGGCGCGGGGGGAGTTGTCGGCGGTGCGGCGGATGATTCGGCCTCCGGACCGGGCGCGGCTGCCTGGACGGGTGCGGGCGGAGCATCTGGTGTGACTGCGGGCGCGACCGGAGGGGCCTGAGCCGTGGAATCGGTTTCGGGTTCAATATGTTCAGCCGGCATTTCCCGGAACTTGAAGCGATGCTCACATTTCGGGCAGGTGGCCATGACCGCTTTGGGAGGCAGTTTTGCTGCGTTGACAGTGCGGCCAAAGCCGCACTTGGGACAGGTGATGTTCATGGTAAATGCGTACTCCTCTTGCGAGAAGGCAGATACCCGCTCTCGGCCCGATTAGCAACCGCGAGTGGTTTTGCCGTTCAGGAAGAGGTCATCGAAAATATGCACAAAGAGGGCGACAATGATCACGCCGCTGTAGTCCATGGGGCTGTCCGCATCGGACTCGCGCAGCATGTGGTCGATGAATTCGGGTCTGAAATACCCCTTGTCGCGTACGGCGGTGGCGGAAAGTGCATCGCCGATCAGATCCCTGAACATGCGCACGAACCATTTGCTCGGTGGGGCCAGCGGCTGCTTGCGGCGCTGGCAGATGGCCGGAGGCAGAAAGGTGCGGAAGCTTTTCTTGAGCAGGAATTTTTCATTGAGGCCGCGCATTTTGTAACGACAGGGCAGCGAGAACACGTATTCCACCAGTCGGTGGTCCATAAAGGGGGATCTGAGCTCAACGGAGTTGGCCATGCTCATGGTGTCGGCCAGGGCCAGGGTCAGGTTGGGCAGGCGCATCTTGCTTTCCAGGTACAGGGCCTGGTCCATCAGGGGCCTGTTCCCCGGCACAACGGGCAACTCATGGTCCCGC
>Ga0180017_100455_pt1 | contig 13826 bp, 11 predicted proteins | sample KR46_S_MetaG_FD_129674 | JGI IMG/M metagenome (GOLD analysis project Ga0180017, IMG submission 129674) | Groundwater microbial communities from the Olkiluoto Island deep subsurface site, Finland - KR46_S_MetaG | ecosystem: Environmental > Aquatic > Deep subsurface > Groundwater | place: Finland...
CTTTCTGCGGGCGGCCGGGCCGTGTTGCAGGTCATCACCATGCCCGATCAGAAATACGATGCATATCGCCTGGGATCGGACTGGATCCGTAAGCACATCTTCCCGGGCGGTCATCTGCCTTCCATCGGGGCCATGGCCAAGGCCATGGGCGTACGGAGCAGGCTGAATATCACGCGCATGCAAGATATCGGTCTGGATTACGCCCGCACTCTGAAATTGTGGCGTCTGGCGCTTCTGGCCCGCAGCGACGAGGCCATGAGGCTGGGATTCGACCGAGATTTCCTGCGCAAGTGGGAGTATTATTTTTGTTACTGCGAGGCGGGTTTTCGCAGCCGCACGGTGCGCAACTACCAGCTTCTGCTCTCACGCACGGGTGAGCCGGAAATGGCCGGGCAGGCATGAGTTCGGCGCTTTTTAGGACACGGCTGCTGAACTTTGCGCTCTTTCAGGCGGGATGGTTCGCTTGCGTGCTGGGCGCCGCTTCCGGTCGGGCCTGGCTTGGCACGGGCCTTGGCTTGGCTCTTGTGTTTACGCATCTGGCCTTGGTCCTGGACCGTGGCCGGGAGGCGCGCTTGCTGGCTTTTGCCCTGGCCCTCGGGCTTGTGGTCGATTCCGTCCACGCGAGCACCGGAGTACTCGTCGTTTTTAGCGGCGGCGTTATTCCCGGACTGGCCCCGCCCTGGCTTCTTGTCTTGTGGATGCAGCTTGCCTCCATCCTGCGCTTTTCCCTGAGCTGGCTCGCTGGGCGCTATGTGCTTGCGGGCGTTCTGGGGGCCTGTTCGGGAGCCGGGGCCTATGCGGCCGGGGTTCGCCTCGGCGCGGCGGGGTTCGGCCCGGACTACACGCTGGCCTTGGCGCAGATCGGGGCTGGCTGGGGCCTGGCCTTGCCGCTGCTGTTTTTTGTCGCGCAAAAGAACCATGGCAGAGGGGAGTGTTACCGGATTTTCAGCTAGCGCGAACTATCAGCGTATTTATCGACAGACATGAAAAACGCCCGACGGGAAGCCGCCGGGCGTTTTTATTTTTTGATTAAGGAGCAAAGGGCCTTCGGAGAAGCCAGCTCCGAAAACCCTTGTCCATGACGCGATAGTCGATTTCTTTTAACATTGCTCTGAGAAAAAAGTAAATCAAAAAAGGTATGTATGACAAAAATTTAGGTTTTTGTAGGACGCGCCGGGAGATGGCCTGTGCGCGGGTTGAAATCGGTTGCGCGCGAGCGGCCAGCTCGCTGTGTTCCGAGTTTGGCCCGGCTTTTGATCTATTGCCTCCAGCAGGAGGTGTAGAATGCAGTTTTTTCCCGCAGCGCTATCTCATGGCGCACAGTTCTCGCGCCCGGGCGGTTTGTTTGAACTGACGGATGCAAAGCCTGGTCAGGGTTTCCATGACCTGTTCTCCGCGCATCTGAATGATCCGAAGACGCCTGACGCGCCGCCTCCGGCCGAGCAGCCGTGGCCGCAGGCCACGCAGGACAGGCCTTTTGTTGAGAGCGCTCCGTCTGACAAAAATCACGCAAAAGAGGCATCGCCTGAGCCCTTTGCCTCTGAAAATCAGAGCGCTTCAAGCAGATCCGATGTCGCAGAGCGCGAGGAAGGTCGGCCTGCCGCTGGCTCCGCTGAACCGGCAAAAGATGCCGGGCAGCGGCAGGATGCTGCAAAGTCCGAACAAGGAAAATCCGCGCCCAAGGTGCCATCTGATGATCGGCCCGTTTCCGAAGGCACGGACGCGGCGCTGGCCGCTGATGTGAGCGATGAATCTCTTGTGGTCGAAGTCCAGGAGCTTCTTGGTGCTTTGGCTGCTGTCGACGCGCAGCGCAAGGGCGGACCGGATGCGGCGGGTATTTCTTCCAGAATCGAGGCTCTGCATGAGCTGCTGCGGCAGTTCAGGGATGCCCCGCCTGCGAGCAGGAGCGAACTTGCCGTGGCCCTCGGGGAACAGATCCGCGGCCTGCAGAGAGATCTGGCGGCAGGGTCTAAGGCCGAGGTTGCCGTGGCTTCACGGGGCAAGGCAGGAAGCACATCTCGCGCCGCATCCGCGGCCGAGCAGAGGATCGAAGCGCTGCTGCATAGGCTTGAAGCCCGGACGGCGGCGGGGCACGAGGCCGAGGGTGCGCTGGCGCGCCGGGTTGCTGCCGCGTTGTCCGCTGCCGCAGGGGCGACCGCCGTGAAAGATGATCAGGGCGGCCGAGCGCGTCCGGTCAGGGTCTCTACGGCAACAATAGCGGCGGTGCAGGAAGCGGTGCTCGATACTTCTGCGCGCAAGCATGGTGATGGCGGCGAAACCGGGGCGATTGGCGTGCGAAGGACCGGCAAGGGGCAGGAGGTCGCCGCGCGTCCGGCATCTCGTGAGCAGCAGTCTCAGGAGGCGTCGCAAGGTCGCTTGGAATTTCGCGGTGCGGTGCTTGAGAATTCTTCCGCGAATAATTCTCAGACGCAGGCCGGTGCTGATGATTCAGCGTTATCGGCGGATCAGCTCCAAAAATCCGTTGCGGCCGATGCGGATCGAACTCCGGCTGGCGCCAAAGGCCAGGAGGGTTCCACCCGCACCGAGGCGGCGACACACAACGGAATCGCTGCCGCCGCAAACAGGTCTGCCGTTGTCAAGGACGGTTCCGCCCAGACGATGCAGCAGGTCGACTCCCAGCGCCAGGACGGGCCGATCGGAGCTTCGGAAAAGGCCAGAGTCGCTGATTCCACGGGCACCAAGAACCAGCCTGACGCCAGGCAGGGCTTCTTCGGGCAGCCGGACCGGGAAAAAACCGCATCAAGGGCCGTCCAAACCACCGGCAGCGGGAAGAATGTTCCAGAATCCGTGACCCAGGCCTCCGCCCAGAACGCTCAGGCGCAGTTCCAGCAACGGGTCGAATCCCCTGTCAGCACACGCAGCGCCCAAGTCTATCAGCAGGTCGAGAACGGGGCGTTCAAGAATCTGGGGCAGGGCGTGAAGCAGTTGGTCATCCGTCTTGATCCGGCCGATCTGGGTCAGATCAGCGTCATCCTGCAGGTGCGGGGCAAGGAGGTCCAGGCTGTGCTCCGGTCCAGCAACCAGGAAACCTCACTGGCTTTGAGCGAGCAGATGGGTCAATTGCGCAGCCAGCTCGAAGCCCAGGGGCTCAAGGTTGGCAAGCTTGAAGTGCAGACCCAGTTGGCCGATTCCCAGAGCCAGTCGCAATGGCAAGGCGCCGAGAGCCACAATCGTTACCAGGAGAACCAGGAGCTGGCCATGTCCGCCAAGCGATGGCGCACCCAGGAACGAACGGCCCCAGAGCTGGTCCGGGATGTGCAAAACAGTCCGCACAGGGAAAATCTTTCCCAAAGCGGCCTGGATATTTTTGCCTGAGAGGAGAGGGTCATGATCGATCAGATTTTGCAACAGCAGGGCGGGTTTTACGGCGCGGACAAGGCATCCAAGAACGATGTCCTGGGCAAGGATGCTTTTTTGAAGCTGCTCGTTGTCCAGCTGCAGAATCAGGATCCCCTTAATCCCCTCGACGACAAGGAATTCATTGCCCAGCTCGCGCAATTCTCGAGCCTGGAACAGATGACCAACATCTCCGACGGCATCAAGAGCCTGACCGACAAGACGGCCCAGCAGGACATGCTCAGTGCCGTGAACTACATCGGCAAGGACGTCACCGCCTCGGGCAGTTCCATGACCAAGCTCGCAGACTATGTCACCCCGGTGTACTTCACCCTCAGCGGACCGGCTGCGCAGGTCTATGCCAACGTCTACGACGGGAACAACAACCTGGTGCGCACCGAGAAGTTCACCTCCATGCAGGCCGGAGAGTTCGCGTTCACCTGGGACGGCAAGGACTACAGCGGCAACCCGGTCAATAACGGGCAGTACAACGTGTATTTTGCGGCCGAAAGCCCCACCGGAGCGGCAGTATTCGTGGACACGGAAGTCAGCGGGACAATTACGGCCCTGGAACAGGGCGACGGGGAAACCTTTTTCCGCCTGAATGACGGGCGCAAGATCAGCTTCGGCGACATCAAGAAGGTCGTTCAACCGGCCGTGATAGAATAAACGAAAATTTTCATCACTGCGGTGAAATAAGGGGGTAGTTATGGGTTTGTCAGCATCAATGTACTCAGGGACCAGCGGTCTTAAGGCTCATGGCGAAAAGATGACCGTTATCGGCAACAATATCTCCAACGTGTCAACCATCGGGTTCAAGGCCTCGCGCATGTATTTTGAGGACGCCCTGAGCCAGCAGATCACCACCGCCTCCGGAGGCGGGCAGGTAGGACGCGGCGTCTCCGTGGGCGCGGTCATGGGCGATTTCTCTCAGGGCTCTCTGGAGAACACCACGGAGGCCACGGACCTGGCCATCGGCGGCAACGGTTTCTTCATGGTCTCGCCCGCCGGGCAGGAGCTCAACTACTACACACGGGCCGGGAACTTCCGTTTTGATGAGGAAGGCTTTCTTGTGGACCCACGTGGCTATCGGCTGCAGGGCTGGGCCGTGCAGACGGAGAACACCAGCGCTGCGGCTTCCGGCGGTGCCACGACTTCAGAGAGCGCGGGCGTCAAGATCAAGGGCGTGCCAACGGACGTCAAGCTGGAAAATTTTCAGTCCCCACCCCAGGCCACCAGCCGTGTGGACATGATATTGAACATCGACTCGCAGTCTGAAGACCGGACCACCGCCAACGGCGCCGTGCTTGAGGCCGGGGCGTATGACGGCACCCCGTTCACGGTGATGTTCGAGAAATGGGACGGCTCGGCGATCCCGCCCCTGGGTGACGCCCAGTATGCCTACCAGTCGACCATCAAGGTCTATGACGAAAACGGCACATCGCATAACATGACCGTCTACATGGACCCCGTTCTGGATCCTGATGTGGCGGAGAACTCCGGTGGAAAGCGTTACATGGAATATATCGTGACCGTTCCCCCCGGCGAGGACAATCGTGAATTTTGGGGCACCGCAGGCATAGACGCGACAAAGCGAGGCATCCTGATGGCCGGGACCTTGACGTTCAATGCTGCCGGAGAGCTTGAGGATATGTCCGCGTTCTCGATCAACAATCCGTATTTGGTAGAACCGGTCCCCGGTCCGGCTACGTTTGACCCTACCGCTGCAGACATTGGCAATTGGACGCCTGCCAATTTTTCCCAAAATGGGTATCCGATCTGCACTGCGAATTTTTTGGGTGCTGAACACTCCAGTGTCACCGCTTCTGAAACGAGTCCGGATGGGGCTACAATAATTCCGGCCATGGCTGTAAATAATTCCAGGAATATAGAGCTTAATTTCGGGCTTCGTAACAAGGATGCTGCGTGGACTGATCCAACAATGAACTTGGCAGATTTAAGAGATATATTTTCAACAAGTAACACTACTGTTAGTGCAATAGGAGCATTAGATCCGGTTACTGACGCCGTCCAGATTGCTACTTTGAGGGCCCAAGCCGCCGCCGAGGCTTCCGCCAGCCTTTCCGCCATAAACGGCATGCAGTCCACGGAAATCAGCGCCCTGTCGACCACTAGCTACAGTACGGGCTCCACGACCATCTTCCAGGCCCAGGACGGGTATACCGCCGGTTTCCTGCAGAACATCTCCGTGGACCGCGACGGGGTCATCACCGGCCGTTACTCCAATGGGCAGGTCCTGCAGCTCTTTGCCGTGACTCTGGCCACCTTCAACAACAACTATGCCTTGTTCCGCGAAGGTGGTAACCTCTTCTCCGAGACCCGTTCCTCCGGGCCGCCCATCACCGGTCTGGCCAATACCGGCGGCAAGGGCAGCATCGCCTCCAACTCTCTGGAGCAGTCCAACGTGGACTTGGCCACGGAATTCGTGAAGATGATCACCACGGAAAAAGGCTTCCAGGCCAACTCCAAGACCATCACCACCGTGGACCAGATGCTGACCGTGCTCATCCAGCTCAAGCGTTAATCTTTAAAGCATAAACACGACAAAAAACCCGCTCCGGTAATTCCGGCGCGGGTTTTTTTCATGTGGCGCAAGGGCCGGCTAGAGGGATCTGTCCAGGAACAGGCCGACCATTTTCTCGATGGACGCAGCCAGTTCGAGCATTTCGTCGGCGGGAATCTTGCGGATCAGCTTCTGGGTGTCCGGGTCGCGGACTTCTACCTGCACGGTGTCGGTCTTCTCGTCGATGTGGAACTTCAGGTTCACGCCCAGGGAAGACATATAGGAATCGACCGCATCGGTCAGATTTTGCAACTTCTGCAGGGAAATTTCTTCCTGTTCTCCAGACGCAGCATCCAGGCGCCGATCCTGAAGACCGGCCAACGCCGCGCGCTCGGCGTATTCAGGACTGGATTTCTGCTGGCTGGTCTGCTCGACGGGCGTCAGAAGGTCCTGGGCCTCGTAGTTCAGAGAGGTAATTTTCATGGCCTGGGCCTCCTCTAGATGGATGAGTTCATCATAATAATCGGTCGCAGGGCAAAAAACTTTAGCGGCAGGAGGCAATTTTGACCTCCTGAGTGTGCTGGCGGGTTTAATTTTATTTTAAGATACTGAAAATTAATGAATAAATATAAATGGCATTCCGTGTGCAATGTCGCGAGCATACCAGCGTAAGGAGGATCTTATATGTCTTTGGTCATAAATCACAACTTGATGGCGATGAACTCCGCCAGAAACCTGTCCAATTCCTACAGCAATCTGGCAACCTCGACCCGGCGCCTTTCCTCCGGTTTGCGCGTGAGCACCGCCGCCGATGATGCGGCAGGCCTCGCCATCCGCGAGTTGATGCGCGCCGATATTGCGTCCCTCAACCAGGGCGTGCGTAACGCCAACGACGCCATCTCCATGATCCAGACTGCGGACGGAGCTCTGGGCGTCATCGATGAAAAGCTGATCCGCATGAAGGAATTGGCCACTCAGGCCGCCACCGGCACCTATGGTTCGGATCAGCGCCTGATCATCGACTCGGAGTACCAGGCCATGGCCTCGGAAATCACCCGAATCGCCAATGCCACGGACTTCAACGGAATTTATCTGCTCAACGGCAATCTTTCTTCCAGCTATCAAAATGCGGCGGAATGGCGGCTCGATCACAGCGGCGAAGCCCTGCAGTCTCGCGGAGCCCTGAAGATCCATTTCGGCACGGGCAACGACAGCAGCGAGGACTACTACTACATCGCCATCGGCAACTCCACGGCTTCGGCTTTGGGTGTCGGCAACCAGTCCGATCGCAGCATCTCCAGCGCCGGCTTCAGCATCTCCACCCAACAGGGTGCGCAGCAGGCTCTTGACGCCATCAACCAAGCCATCATCTCCAAGGACAAGATCCGGGCCAGCCTGGGTTCCTTGCAGAACCGCCTGGAGAATACCATCACCAACCTGCAGATCCAGGCCGAGAACCTGCAGGCCGCTGAATCCCGTATCTCCGACGTGGACGTGGCCAAGGAAATGACGGAATTCGTGCGCAACCAGATCCTGACGCAGGCCGCCGTGGCCATGTTGGCCCAGGCCAACCAGCTGCCGCAGATGGCCATGCAGCTCATGCAGGGCTAAGGGCGAGTTTTCTGGCAGAGGCAATGATCAAAGACAAAGCCGGGGCGTTATGCCCCGGCTTGTTTCGTTGCGGTGGGTAGTCCCGGCGAGGCCAGGGTCAAAACGTGGGATCAACAAGATCTGGAAAGCGTTCACGCAACAGTCGCAGAGCTTGCTCCGCCGCTCCCTGCTCAGCCTTGCGCATGCTGCGCTCCTCACACTCCACCTCGGTCTTGTCCGGCAGGGTGACGACAACTGTGTACTGTTTGGCATGCTCAGGGCCGTAGCTGTCGCGTAGCGCGTAGGCCGGGCGTGCCTTCCAGATGCGCTGGGTCGCTTCCTGGAGCAGGCTTTTGAAGTCACGCGGGCGGAAGGTCTGGGGCGGCGAGGGCCATTGCCCGTCAAACAAAAAATTGACGCATGTGATGGCGGGCACCAGGCCGCCGTCAAGATAGACCGCCCCGAGCACCGCCTCCAGACCGTCGCTGAGCACGGAATTTTTTTCTCTCCCGCCCTGCACATCCTCTCCCTTGCCGAGAAGCAGGCACGAGCCAAGGTCAATTCTCCTTGCCGCCTGAGCCAGCGCCCCTTCGCTGACCAGCGCGGAGCGCATCTTGGTCAGGTGTCCCTCCTGCACTTCGGGAAACTTTCGAAACAATTCATGGGAAACGGCCAGCTCCAGCACCGCATCTCCAAGAAATTCCAGCCGTTCATTGTGCGGGCAGCCGTGTTCATTGGCATGAGAGCTGTGTGTGAGGGCCTGGATTAAAAGCTTGACTTGCTTGAATTCATAATGGATTTCAGACTGCAGTACCTGCAGTGCATCCGTCGGAACTTCCAGTGACATTAAGGTTCTCCATGAGAGACGATTATCTTCACGCCCTGTTTTCACCCAAAGCCATCGCCGTTGTCGGAATTTTCGACAGCGCAGGAGCCTTGGCCCGTGTGGTACTCTCCAATCTTGAAGGCTGGGGGTATCAGGGGAGGATTGTGCCCGTCAATTGGGCTACGCAGCTTGAACCGCAAACCGTTGACTCCCTGACGGGGATCGACCTTGCCGTGGTCTGTCTTTCTCCGGAGCACGTGCTCGAAGCTCTGGAATTGTTAGCGGACAAGGGCGTCAAGGCGGTCATCATCACTTCCGCCGGATTCCGGGAAATCGGTGGCCAGGGGTACTATCTGGAAGAGGCCGTCATCCAGTTGGCCGCACGCCGCAACCTGACCCTGCTCGGCCCCAACTGCCTGGGGGTGGCCTCCTGGGAAGGCCGGATGAACGCGTCGCTCATTTCGCGGCTGCCAACTCAGGGCAATATCGCCTTTTTTTCGCCTTCAGGATCCATGTGCAATGCCATCCTGGACTGGGCGGCCAGCGAGGCGATCGGATTTTCCAAGTTCGCAAGCCTCGGTAACCGTGCGGTCATCGATGAGGCGTCCATGCTCCAGTTTCTGGCTGATGACGCACAGACCAGCGTCATCATCGGTTACCTGGAGGGCATGAACAACGGCCGCCGTTTCGCGCGGATCAGCCAGACCATCACCCGCGAGAAGCCGGTCATCATGCTGCAGGCCGGCATGACCGAGCACGGCCAAAAGGCGATCTCCTCCCATGTGGGAGCCCTGACCGGATCGGAGCGGGCTTATCAGACCGCACTGAAGCAGGCGGGCATCATCCAGGTGGATAATCTCTCCACCCTGTTCGATCTTGCGCGCATGTTCGGAACCCAGCCGCTGCCCAATGGGCCGAACCTGGCCATTGTCACCAATTCCGGCGGGGCGGGCATCCTGGCCGCCGACGGCATGGCCGGGACCAGCCTCATCCTTCCGCGTTTTGGCGGGGACACAGCGGCCCGTCTGGCCGAGTTGCTTCCGCGTCATGCGCAGAGTTCAAGTCTGGTGGACATCGGCATGGAAGCCACGCCCGTGCAGTACGCGAAGGCCCTGGAGGCGGTCCTGCGAGACCGGCAGGTGCAGATGGCCCTGGTGGTCATCGCGCCGGGTCTTGGTGTGGATCTGCCAGCCATAGTGCGTGAACTGGTGGCCATGCCCCGGGTCGAGGGCAAGCCCGTGGCCGTATGCCTGATCGGACAGGAAGGGGTCATGGAAGAGAAGCGCTTTCTGCAACGCAGTGGCCTGCCCTGCTATGCCAATCCCAAGGCGGCGCTGTCCGGCTTTGAGGCCATGTTGCGTTACGCGCAGTGGAAGACCAAGTCCTATCCGGTGGAGGTGTGCTACCGCCGCGACAAGGCCAAGGCCGAGCGCTTTCTGGAGGATTGTCTGGCCGCCAGCAAGACCGAACTTTTCGGGTTCGAGGCGCAGCCACTGCTCATGGCCTACGAGTTGAGTTTTCCCCGCACGGAGCTGGCCCGCACCAGCAGGAGCGCTGTCAAGATAGCCAAGCGCCTGGCCTGTCCGGTGGCCCTGAAGATCGCCTCTCCGCATATCGAATACAAAAGCGATGTGGACGGGGTGGAGGTCAACCTGCATACCTCGGAAGAGGTGCGCCAGGGTTTTATGAACCTGACTTCGCGAGTGCAGCGCCAGCGCAGCGAAGCCTTCATCTCCGGCTGTCTGGTGCAGGAGATGATTCTCGGCAAGCCTGCGGAGGTCTGCATCCGTGCGCAGCGCGATCCGAAATTCGGCCCGCTGATCCGGTTCTCCGTGTCCGGAAGCCAAGCCGATATTTTTCAGGAGTATTCCATGCGTCTTGCGCCGTTGTCCCTGGAGGACGCCGCCGCAATGATGCGCGAGCTCAAGGTTTTTTCTCTGCTCAAGCGGGAGCGCGGGCGCGATGCACTGGACTTGAGGGCCCTTGAGGATGTACTCCTGACTGTGTCGCAGATGACCCTGGATTTTCCGGAAATCTACACCCTGGAATTTGACCCCGTCCTGGTCACCTCGCGTGGGGCCTGGGTGGCCGGAGTGCGTATGTCTCTTTTACCGCTTTTGGAATAGTTTAAGCCTTGATCGATACAATTATTTCGCAGTCCTGATCGGGAGGGAATATGGTAGGAATTTATGTAGGGGCGACATCCGGTTATTCCGGGAAGAACATGATTGCCATGGGGTTCGGGCTCAAACTGCAAAAAGAGGGCTACCGGGTCGGATACATGAAACCGGTGGGAGCCCTGCCGCAGGAAAAGAACGGGGTGCTCGGCGACGCCGACGCCTTTTTCGTGCAGGACATTCTGGGACTCAGCGAGGATCCCACCCTGGTCACCCCTGTAGTGGTGGATCAGGACTTCAAAATTAAGGCCTTTACCGGCAAATGCGAAGACCTCATGCCCCGCATCAAGAGCGCTTACGAGCAGATCAGCAAGGACAAGGACATCACGATCGTGGCCGGGTCGGGCAGCATGTACTCGGGCAAGTATTGCGGGGTGGACGGGGTCAGCGTCGTCAAGGCCCTGGGAATCAAGTCCATGATCATCGACCGCTACGTCAAGGAACTCAACTACGATTATCTCATCGCCATGAAGGAATTGCTCGGGGATCAGCTTCTTGGCGTGCTCCTGAACGACATTCCTCCGGTATTCAAGGAAGAGCTGGACTCGCTGCTGCACCCCTTCATGGAAAGCAAGGGCATCAAGGTCCTGGGCAAGATCCCGTCTGATCCGCTCATGGGCGCCATCAAGGTCGCGGATCTGGCCGATCGTCTGGGCGGCAAGATTATAACCGCCCAGGACAAGTCCGAACGGGTGGTGGAGAATTTTCTGATCGGCACTATGCAGGTCGAAAATTTCATGACCCATTTCCGCAAGAGCAAGAAATCCGCCATCATTGTCGGCGGTGACCGCTCCGACGTGCAGCTCGTCGCCCTGGAAGGGCAGTGCCAGTGCCTGGTGCTGACCGGCAACCTGTACCCCAACGACATCATCATGACCCGCGCCGAGGTGCTCGAAGTGCCCATCGTGGTCGTCCGCGACGATACGTTCACCGTGGCCAAAAAGATGGAAGCCATCCTGTCGCGTCACAAACTGCGCGACGTGATCAAGATTCAGCACGGCTCCCAGCTGGTCAGCTCCATCATCGACTTCCAGTTCATGAAGGAAAAACTGGGAATCTGAAGCCCCGGACTCAGGCCGAAAGGAAAAGCCCCGCAAGAATCGGGGCTTTTCCTTTTCGGGAGAACCCAGGAGCCATTCTTGCCGGAGTCGCATTCCGTCGCGGGCCGGGCAAGGTCTGCCGGAACTCCCTCGCGGGCCTCGTAATGCCTCCCGTCCTTGAGCTATGGGCAGAGGTCAGAGCACTGTTCGCCACGCGGGCGGGAGGCAAACGATGCCTGGGCTCGGTCAGACAGCCGACAGCCCTTGCCCGGCCCGCGACGGAACGCTTGCGGTTGTGCGCAAGGTTGGGGAACATGAGGCTCAGGGCGAGTTGAACTGCCGTCAGATCTCGCGGATGGCCTGGGTCAGTTTTTTCTGGTCGTCTTTGAACAGCTTGTAGTTGATGGAGTCTTCCAGAGCCTGGCGGCTGGCCTCGATGATGTTGTAGGAGACGCCCACCGTGGTCCAGCGGCTTTTCTGGTCTCCTGATTCGATGAGCACCCTTACCACTGCGGCTGTCCCGCCATGTCCTTCCTCACGCACCGATCCGGTCAGCACGCGCACCTTGAAGTCCATCAGGTGCATTTCGCTTAAGTTGGGGTAGAAGCGTTCCAGGCCTTTGCGCAGCGCGCAGTCCATGGCGTTGACCGGCCCCCTGCCCGTGGCCGCCGTGTGTTCGACCATGCCACCCACGCGCAGCATGACCGTGGCCTCGGTAAAGGGCTCGACGCCTTCGGTAAAGACCGAATCAAGGATGCGAAAGCTCATCAGCCGGAAGTAGTTGCGCGCCCGGCCCAGCACGCGGTTGACCAGCAGTTCGTAAGAGGCTTCGGCCGCCGAGTATTCGTAGCCACGGTCTTCCCGGTTCTTGAGCTCGGTCAGAAGTTCCAGGACAAAGGGGTCGCCCTTGTCCAGCTCGAAGCCGTACTGCTTGGCCTTGAAAAGAATGTTGGACTGCCCGGCCAGGTCCGAGAGCACGATGCGCTGCTTGTTGCCGACCAGCTCGGGTTCGATATGTTCGTAGGTGCGCGGGTTGCGGCGCACTGCGGCGACGTGCACCCCGCCCTTGTGCGTGAAGGCGGATTGGCCTGTGTAGGGCTGGCGGTTGAAACAGCGCAGGTTGGCCACTTCGGCTACAAAGGCCGAGGTGTCGGTCAGGCGTTCCAGGTGTCCCTGCGGCAGGCAGGAATAGCCCATTTTGAGTTCCAGGTTGCCGATGATGGAGCAGAGGTTGGCGTTGCCGCAGCGCTCGCCATAGCCGTTCATGGTTCCCTGGACCTGAATGGCCCCGTGCCGCACGGCCGTCAGGGAATTGGCCACGGCCAGTTCGCAGTCGTTATGGACGTGGATGCCCAGGCTCGCTTCGGGCAGACGCGTGCGAACAGCGTCCATGATGGCGGCGATTTCCTCGGGCAGGGTGCCGCCGTTGGTGTCGCAGAGCACCAGGAGGTCGGCGCCAGCGTCCATGGCTGTTCTCAGGCAGGAAATGGCGTAGTCGGCGTTTTTCTTGTAGCCGTCGAAGAAATGTTCGGCATCGTAGAAAAGCTCCCCGGCATGGGGACGCAGGAAGGCCAGGGAGTCACGGATGAGTTCGAGGTTGCGCTCCAGGGTGATTTTCAGCGCGTCGGTGACGTGGATGTCCCAGGTCTTGCCGAAAATGGTCAGCACCGGCGCTTCCGATTCGATGAGGGCCAGCAGGTTGGCATCGCTTTCGGCGTTGCCCTTGGCGGCGTGGGTGGAGCCGAAGGCCGCCAGCTTGGCGGTGCCGAGATGGTACTGCTTCATCTCCGCGAAAAAGCGCTTGTCCTTGGGGTTGGAGCCAGGCCATCCTCCCTCGATGTAAGCCACTCCAAGCTGGTCAAGCTTGGTGGCGATGCGCAGCTTGTCCTCCGTGGAGAGGTTCAATTCCTCGGACTGGGTGCCGTCGCGCAGCGTGGTGTCGTAGATCTGAATGGTGTTCATAGTGCTCCTGGCGGTGTCCGCCGTTCATGGTTCCATGCCCGCCGGGCCTGGCTGATAGTGCAATGAAAAAGCCCCCGAACCTTGCGGCCGGGGGCTTTTTGTTTACGTGAATACCCGCTTGCGCGGACGCCTCACACCCCCGGCCGTGATCTTGTAATCACGGAAATGATAATAATGGAAATGGGGGCGAGTATGTTTTTCATGGTATGTTTCTCCTGTTGCTGATGAACAATGGAGAATCGATTGTCAAGCATGATCTTTGGTGTTCGGCTCCGGGCGTATGGAACTGGCCGGGTTTTAGGGCTTGCGCATGGTCTCCAGCACGATTTTCGCCGCCCGGCTCGCGGCCC
>Ga0180017_100459_pt1 | contig 13667 bp, 5 predicted proteins | sample KR46_S_MetaG_FD_129674 | JGI IMG/M metagenome (GOLD analysis project Ga0180017, IMG submission 129674) | Groundwater microbial communities from the Olkiluoto Island deep subsurface site, Finland - KR46_S_MetaG | ecosystem: Environmental > Aquatic > Deep subsurface > Groundwater | place: Finland...
CCGTTTGTTGTTGGCCGTGTAGTAATCTGCAAAGGAGTTTTCCCCGCCCGCCTGCTGGTATTTGGCCGTGTAGTCCTTGAGCTGCGCCAGCGGGAAGGCAGCCTCCTGGGCCTGCTTCAGGATGGCGCGGTTGAAATCCGTGGCGTAGATCTGCCCACGGTCGCGCATCCCGGCCTCGTGCAGCAGGATGGCCATGGAGTACACTTCCTGCCCGGCCGAACAGCCCGCGTGCCAGATTTTAAAAGACGGATAGGTGCCGAGCATGGGCAATATCTCGTCCCTGAGCGCTTTGTAGAATGATGGATCCCTGAACATCTCGGAGACATTGATGGACAGGTCCTGCAGAAAGATGCGGAACATGGCCTCGTCATGCAGCACGGCGTGCTGCAGCATCGAGATGGAGGCAAACCCGGAGAGACTCAGGCGGTGCTCGATGCGGCGCTTGAGGTGGGCCATGGAGTAGTTGCGAAAATCGTACCCGTACTTGAGGTGGACGGCTTCCAGCAACAGGCTGAGCTCGATGCGTTCGGTCTCGGGATGCACGTTCATTTACGGTACAGCCAGACGCGAAGCAGCGAGAGCAGCTTGTCCATGTCTACGGGTTTGGCCAGATAATCGTTGGCTCCGGCTTCGATGCAGGCCTTCTTGTCGCCCTTCATGGCTTTGGCGGTCAGCGCGATGATGGGCAGATCCTTGCGGGCAGGATCGCTGCGGATCTCGCGCATGGCCTCGTATCCGTCCATGACCGGCATCATGATGTCCATGAGCACGAGGTCGATGTCCGGGTTCTCGCGCAGTTTGACCAGGCTTTCGCGGCCGTCCCGGGCCGCCACCACCTGCATTCCCTTTTCCTCCAGCACGCTTGTCAGGGCAAAGATGTTGCGCATGTCGTCGTCGACCGCGAGGATGGTCCGGCCGTTCAGCACGGACTCGTCTTCGGCGTCCGGCCGCAGCATGCGCTGTTTTTCGCGGGGCAGACTGGCCTGGACCCGATGCAGGAAGAGTGTGGTTTCCTCCAGGAGCCGTTCCGGGGAGCGCGCGCCCTTGACGATGATGCTCTCCGCGTAGTTCGTGAGCTTGCGCTCCTCCTGCTCGCTCAGTTCCCGGCCCGTGTAGACGACCACCGGCAGGGCGGACGGATTCGGCCCGGATCGCAGCGTGCGCAGCACGTCAAAACCGGACATGTCGGAAAGTCCCAGATCAAGGATCATGCAGTCGAAGATCTGGGATCGCAGAAGCTCCAGGGCTTCGGAGCCGGACGCGGCGGTCACCGTCTCCACGTCGCCGTTGCCGATCAGGGCGCGAATGGATTCGCGCTGCAGGGCGTCATCGTCGACCACGAGCAGACGCCGCATGGTCTTGTGGATAAAGGAGTCGATCTTATCGAGAAGTTTGTGCAGATCGTCGAGTTCCACGGGCTTGGTCAGAAAGGCCAGCGCGCCCATGCGCATGGCTTCGAGGCTGCGGTCCTCGGCGGAAATGAACGAAAGCGGGATGTGCCTGGTGCGGGGATCGCCCTTGAGGCGTTCCATGACGGTCCAGCCGTTCATGCCCGGCAGCCCGTTGTCGAGGATGATGGCGTTTGGTGCGTGGAAGTCGGCAAAATGCAGGCCTGTTTCGCCATCCGTCGCAAGCAAAACCTTGAAGCCCTTGTCGCGGGCTTCATCGCGCAGAATGCGGGCGAAATTTTGATCATCCTCGATGATGAGGATCGATTTGTCACCGGCTTTGAGGCTCAAGCGGTCGTCCTGCAGGTAGGGCGCGGGAGCCAGGGGCTCAGGTGCCGGGAGGGGCGGCGCGTCAGCCGCCGAGTCCGGCGCGGGCTCGGGCCCTGCGGGGACGCCACTTAGCTGCTCGCCCAGCTCGTGACGCAGAGGCAGAACCAGGGTGAAGGTCGAGCCCGCGCCCTCCTTGCTGCGCAGGCGGATCTCTCCGCCGAGAAGCTTGGTCAGCTCCCTGGAAATGGACAGGCCAAGGCCCGTGCCGCCGTACTTGCGACTGGTGCTGCCGTCGGCCTGGCGGAAGGCTTCGAAGATGGCTCCCTGCTTGTCCTCGGGGATGCCGATGCCCATGTCCGTGACAGCGATGCACACCGCCTCCTCGGGCGAGGCGATGCCTTCGGGCAGGGTAAGGTCCGGCTCGGGACGGAAAATGGACAGGGTCACGCTGCCCCGGTCAGTGAACTTGAAAGCGTTCGACAGAAGATTGCGCAGCACCTGTTGCAGGCGGTGCGTGTCCGTGAGCATGGTTTCGGGCAGGTCTGGATCCTGCTCAATCATGAAGGGCACGTTCTTTTCGAGGGCCATGCCCTTGAAGACCCGCTGCAGATCGGAAACAATGGACGTGAACGGCACTTCCTCCAGATGGAGCTCGACCTTGCCCGCCTCGACCTTGGAAAGGTCGAGGATCTCGTTGATCAGGCGCAAGAGGTCCACTCCCGATGAGTTTATGGCCGTGGCGGCTTCCTTCTGCTTGGGGGTGAGGTTGCCTTCCTTGTTGTTCGACAGCAGCTGGGAGAGGATGAGGATGGAGTTGAGCGGGGTGCGCAGCTCGTGCGACATGTTGGCCAGGAATTCGGACTTGTACCTGCTCGCACTTTCCAGTTCCCGGGCCTTGAACTTGAGCTGCTCCTGGGCGCGCAGCAGCTCCTTGTTCTTGCGGCGGATGGCGCTTTTCTGCTCTTCGAGCTCCATGGCCCGCTCGGCCAGCTTGTCGTTGACCGCACGCAGCTCGTTCTGCTGATCCTGCATGCGGCGCTCGGACTCCTTGAGCGCCTTGGTCTGTTCGGCCAACTCCTCGTTGGTGACCTGCAGCTCTTCCTGCTGGGCCTGCAGTTCGCTCTGGGACTCTTTAAGCATGTTGGTCTGCTCTTCGAGTTCCTCGTTGGCCACACGCAGCATCTCCTGCTGCTCCTGGGCCTGGCGCAGGAGTTCGGAGATCATGCCCCGGGAGGCGGCCATGTTGAAGAGGACAGCGGTGTTCTTGGCGATGTCGGCAATGAATTCGCGGTGCAGGGCCGAGAATACGTATTCGCGGCCAATCAGGAACGCGCCGAGCAATTCCTTGCCCACGAACACGGGTGCGGCCAGGAAATGGCCGGGGATTGTCTCCCCCGGGCCGAAATGAAATGGCGGGGCCCCGCTTTCGACACGGGTGAAGGTCAGGATCTCCCTTTCAAGGGCCGCCTGGCCCACCAGCCCCTCGCCCACGGGCAGGCGCGAGAACTGGCCCTGCCGGTTGGTGAAGGCGTAGGAGGAGGTCAGCACCAATTCGCCGTCCTCGTGCAGGAAAAAAAGTCCAATCTGACAGTCCATGTGCTTGCACAAAAAGCTGATAAAGAGGCGTGCGAGCTCCTGCGGGCTGTGTTCGCCGCGCAGGGCGTCGTCGAGCCCGGTCTTGCCCTGGTTCTGCCAGTCCATTTCGCGCAGGTTGCGGGCCATGCCGTTCAGGGCCTTGGCCAGCATGCCCAGTTCGTCCTTCTGGCGCAGGTCCAGGCGGGCTTTGAGGTCTCCGGCGGAGATGGCCTCGGCGAAGTTCACGCCCTGTTCCAGGGGCTGGCTGATCCCCTTGGCCAGTCCGTACGCGCCGGGGGCGATCAGGAGGGCCAGCACCGCGCCGGTGGCGCAGATGACGATGAGGAAGGTCCAGATCGGGCGCAGGACCTCGCCCTTGTCGATCTTGGATACGAGAATCCAATTGGTGCCGAGCACGTCAAGGGTGTTGTAAGCCACCAGCACCGTCGTGCCCGCGCTGTCCTGGTAGGTGCCGCCGCCCCCGTCAAAGCCTTTGGCCACTGCGTCGTGCCAGTATGTCGGGGTGCGCGGCAGGGTGTAGCCGATGACGTACGTTCCGGCGCCCAGCGTCTTGATGTCGCTGCGCAGCTCGAATTTTCTTTCATTTTCAAGCCAGCGCAGCAGGTAGGATTCGCCCGACTCGCCCAGCCCCTGGCGCGACGGCATGATCTGGTTGATGAACTCGGCGGAGACGCGGGCGGCGATGACCCCGGCCACGCCACCCTGCAGGTCCAGGACCGGATAGCCGATGAAGGCGGCCTGTCTGCCGCCGCTCGGTTCGTAGACGCTGAAATCCTCGAAGGCCACATCCCCGCTGCTCAGCACCCGCTCCCAGAGCCTGGCCAGGGCCGTGTGCCGGTAGCGCCCGCTGGCCAGACTGGTGCCGAGCTCCTCGCCCTGGCCGGCCGCGTACATGACATTGCCGCTTTTGCGGTCGATGAGATAGATGTCCTCGAATCCGTTGACGGCGATGTATCCCTTGAGCTGCGAGTCGTACCGGCCGTGAATTCTCTGGTATTCGGCCGAATTCACGGGGTAAGGCTGCGCGGGGTTTTCTTCCCCGAGGACGTTCAGGTCCGTCATGGCCTGCTGGGTCTGTCGCAACCCGGCCATGAGCCTGAGTCCGCTGATGCGCTCGGTCAGGGTTGTCTGCAGTTTGTCGCGTTTGATGGTCTGGATGCTGCCGAGTTGGTCAAAGGCCAGGTCCAGCAGTGCGTTGGAGGCGGAATAGCTGCCGATGAGGGCGACGATGCCCAGGGGAACGATTCCGGTCATGATAAACAGGAACAGAAGCTTGGGCTTCATGCGGATGTTGTCGAAAATCATGGTTCACCCTGCAGCTATGTGAAAAGATCTGGGCCTGTGGTCGCGAAAAGGGATCCGCGACAAAATAATTGACTGCTCTTATGTCAAATCGCCGCCAAGGGCAACGCATCCAACGTGCATTTCAGGAACTTTTCCAGGTGCAATGGGTGAACTCCCGTTCCGGGGCTTTCAGCAGTCTGGAGAGATGTAATTCTTGGACAGTCAGACAGAACATGACAAGGCGGACCGGAAACGGCCCGCCTTTTTTTCGCGATGAGAACCTTGGCGAGAATGTGCCGGATGGCTGGATTACTGTACGGAAACTTCAGTCCGGGGCAGGGACGCGGCGCGCACGTGCTCCTCAAGTTGTTCCCGGTAGGCTGCGATTTCGGCCTTGAAGGCGGGCATTTCCTTGGCGGTGATGGGATCGGCCGGAATGCTTTTGAGCTGCAGGGGGTTCATGGGTTTTCCGTTCAGCCGCATCCGGAAGCACAGGTGTGGCCCCGTGGCCAGGCCCGTGCTGCCTACGTGTCCGATGATGATGCCCTGTTTGACTTTGGCACCTTTCTTGGTGCCTTTGGCGAACTTGCTCATGTGGTTGTAGGTGGTGTCGTAGCCGTTGGCGTGTACGATACGGACGTAATTGCCCTGGGAGTTGTTATACCCTGCCTCGGCGATGGTTCCGTCGGCCACGGCGCTGATGGGGGTGCCCGTGGGGGCGGCGTAGTCGATGGCCGGGTGGGGACGGCTAAAGCCCAGGATGGGGTGTTTGCGATTCATGGAGAAACCGGAAGAGATGCGCGAGAAGGGCAGCGGGGCCTTGAGAAACGCCTTGCGCAGGGGGCGGCCGCTTTGGTCATAGTATGCGGTGTTGCCTTTGGAGTCCGTGAATCTGTAGGCGTAGTAGGTCTGGCCCTGGTTGCTGAAGCTGGCAGCGAACAGCGTGCCGTATCCGGAGAAGGTGCCCTCGCGATATTTTTTTTCGACGATGACGTTGAAGTTGTCGCCCGCGCGCAGATCGCGGAAGAAATCGATGTCGTAGGCGAAGACGTTGGCCAGTCGTACCGCGAGATCCTCATTCTCCCCGATTTTGAGAACTGATCCGAAGAGGCTGCTTTCGATGACGCCGGTCAAGGTCGACGTTTCGACTTCGTAAGGGATGGGTTCCCGCCGGAATTCGTATCCAGAGTCGGTCATGGCGACAACAAGGCGTTCGGAGGTGTCGATTTCGTACTCAAGGCCGATGAGGGCGCTGTCGGAATAGATCATCGTCCAGGGCTGGCCTGCCTTCAGTCTGTCCAGCGGATAGACGTCGCGGATCTCGTCGCAAAGGGAGTAGATGTCCGCGAGGGACAGGTGCCCGTCGAGCAGGGTGGTGGGCGTGTCCCCGCTTTTGACGGTGTCGGTCATGCGCACGAGTTCCGGCTCGCGCAGCAGGTCGTCCGCGATCTGCTTCGCGCTGACCGGAGGGCAGGCCTGGGCCGGGTCGTCGATCTGGGCCAGATAATCCTGCGCAGCGTTGTCGCCGGGAATGCTTCGCTCGATGTTCGACTGGGTCTCGTCAGGGGTCATGAAATTAAGGGAGATCGCCAATCCTGCGATCGCGATACCCAACAAAACCATGGAGGCGAGGGTCACGCGCGTGGACGTGATTTTTCGCCTTGGAGAAAAGAGGTTGGAGCGGCGCTTTGGGAGTCGTCTGTTTATTGGCATGGATCCGATGTCGGTTGAGGTTGGCTTGAGCCGCAATGACGGTTCATTGCAGGCAATGTCCAGGCGTTGGCCTGTTAAGTCACCCTCTCACGCGGGCAAACACAATCCGTCTTTAGCGGTGTCTAACATATTCTTCAAGCGCGAGTTTGTGGGCGGTCCGATCGGGCTGCGAACGGGCGAACTCCGCAGGATGGGTCGCCGATCAGCGTTCGGCCCAGATCAGGCGCAGACCAAGGAGCATGAGGATGGCCCCTGCGTCCTTGTGCTGCCAGACCGAGAAGGACGGGCGCGCAGCGAGCCGGGCATGTCGGTGATGATGTGGAGGCAGCTCTCGTTCGCCCGAATTTCGCAGATGATGCCTACTGGGATAGCGGCCCCGCCGTCCGGACAGGACAGCGAGGCCGCGTGGTGAGATTCGGGTGGTCCGGCTACTTGGCGAAGGTACACTTGGGATAGGTGCAGGTGTTGCACTGCAGGCACAGCCCCCCCTCGGCCATGCGGGCCAGGTCGCGACGGGTGATGGGCACGCCGGCCAGCAGACGGGGCAGGAGCACGTCGAGGCTGGTGGTCTTGAAGAAGAGTGCGCAGGCGGGCACGCCCATGACCTGGGCGCTTCCGATGCGGCCGACAAGGGTCATGGCCCCGGGCAGGATGGGCGTGCCGTAAAGGGCGTCGGTAAGGCCGGCGTCCACAAGGCCCGCCCGGGTCACGTCGTCGGGATCCACGGACAGTCCGGCCGTGGTCACGATGAGGTCCGCGCCAAGGTCCAGCAATTTTTTCACGCCGCCTGAAATGGCCAGTCGTTCGTCAGGGGCGAACTCCACGCCGATGACCGATGAGCCCAGGGCCTCGGACTTGGCGCGGATGATGGGCGCGAATCTGTCCTCGATCAGGCCCTGGAAGACCTCCGTGCCGGTGACCAGTACGCCGACCTTGGCTTGGCGCAGGGGGGCGATGGACAAGAGCGGATCCTCGCCCAGGGCGGCCAGGGCCTGGCTGAAGTTCTTGCGCGTCAGGAAGAGGGGAATGGCGCGGGTACCGCCCACCAGCCTGCCCTCTTCCACCAAGGCGCAGTGCTGGCGCGTGGCGCACATGACATTGGGCGTCAGATTGAAGCGTTCCAGAGCTTCAAGATCGACCAGCAGCAGCCCGGACCGGGCCGCGCGGAAGTCGATCTTGCCTTCGCGGGGCGCTCCCGAACACGCGATGCCCTCTCCGGACATTCGCGCGGCAAAGCTCAAGGCCGCGTCGTTCTCGGGAATGAACTCACCTTCGGGCAGGCTTTCGTCCTGTACGTAGACGGTGTTGCGGCCCATCTGCTGCAGGCGGCACACATCGCCGGCCGTGATGGTCTGGCCGGCCAAAAACTCCGCGTCCTTGCTTTTCCCCGGCTCGATGCGGGTCATGTCGTGCAGGGCCTTGCGACCCACGGCCTCGGCCACGGGCACGCGTTTGGGCACACACTCTTCGACTTCAGCGGAGCGGGCGTGCTCGTAGGGGGCCTCACCCTGGCAACCGCGGCAGATGGCTCCGTCGCTGACCGGATAGGCTTCGCGGCAGACCGGGCAGGCCTCGATGCGGGTCATGTGACTGTGGCCGAGCAGGCGTTTCTGGACCGTGACTCTCTCCAGGCGCAGGATGGTGTCCCCGGCGGTCTCGATCTCGTGGAACAGTTTCTCCGTGTCCTGGTCTTTCTTGGGTACGAGTTTTAAAAACCAGCCCTGAATCTCGGGCCAGTCTTTGAGTTTGTCCAGGTCCACGCTGACGCGCACACCCTCGCCGGTGTACTTGTCGAACAGGGACACGGCGTAGCGGCCAAGTTTTATAATCTTCATCCAGCCGTTGCCGATGCTGCACAGGGTCAGAAGCTGCACCGCATCGGGCAGGCACTTCTTGCTCTCGACCACGGCCTCGAAAAGGATGCCTGGAGGCAGGGCGGCCTTGGCCATCTCGACCATGTATCCGCCGATCAAGAGGCCGGGAGCGGGATAGCCATGGAACTCGGCGGCCTTGTCCTTGAATTCCTGAAACGTGTAGGATCCGATATTCATGTACGCCTCGCGAGGAAAAGATTGGTAGCTGACGGGGATGGAGTAACAGCGGGAGGGCAAAAAGAGAAGTTTGTGAAAAAGTTGGATAATGCGCAAAAAAGCCGATCCTCGGGAATCGGCTTTGCCATGACTGTTTTTTCTAACGCATGAGCAGGGTCGGAATTCTTGCGGAGCGCAGCAGGTCTGATGTTTTACTCCCGAAAAACAGGTTTCGCAGTGGGGAATGACTGTAGGCGCCCATAATCAGCATATCGATGTCCTGATCACGCACGTATTTGGCGATGATGCATTCCGCATCACCTGGAATAAAGGCGTCGATCACTTCAAACAGTGCTGATTCCAGCGTCATCTTGGCCCATTCCAGCTGCTTCGCCGCGTTTTGTCCTCCCTTGCCGGACATGACCAGGTGTATCGGCAGGCCTTTAAACAAGGGGCTGGACGCGACCATCTCCACGCCTTTTCGGGTCACGATCCCCCCGTCGAAAGCGATCATGACCCGGTGAGGTTCCGTGAAGCTCGCGGTGACGGTCAGAATGGGCTTGCGCAGGGCGCGAACCACGCTCTCCAGATTTCGTCCCAGGTCGCGCTGAGTGGTCTCTGCCGACTCTCCGCGACGGCCAAGCACGAAAAGGCGCACGTCCTTTTCCTGCTCCACCAAGGTGTCTTCCAACACCCCGGCGCGCAGGCGCACATCGGGTGACTTTACCCCGGCGGCAATAGCGCGCTCCCGCAAACGGTTGAGGAAGACGCGGCCTCGTTCGCGGGCGTCTTTGCTGCGAGCCTCGTCCTGATCCACGAGTTCGTTCATGAGCGTTTCCTGCGCATCAATGCCGATGGCTCCGCTATGATCAGTGCCTGTCGCCACCATCGGGTTGCGGTCGATGATGTGCAGCAACTCCAGCGGGGCCGACATTCTTTTTGCAGCCCAGGATGCGTATTCGACCACGTGCTCCGCGTATTGCGATTGATCGACACAGGCCAATATACGTTGTTCATTGTTCATCACTGATTCTCCTCTTAATGGCCCATCATTTGTTCGATGGCATCGGGCTTGTCATGGAGCGCGAAGCGATCGATGAGCGTGGCGCTGGCCTTATTGAGACCGACGACTTCCACTTCGGTTCCCTCGCGACGAAATTTGAGGACAACCTTGTCCAGGGCATTGACGGCGGTGATGTCCCAGAAATGGGCGCGGCTGACATCAATGCGCACTTTTTCAATGACCTCTTTGAAATCAAAAGAGCCAATAAAGCGCCCTGCCGAAGCAAAAAACACCTGCCCGACCACACGATAAGAGCGCACCCGGCCTTCGTCTTCCGACTTCCATCCGACATGCAGCAGCATCCCGACCTTGTGGGCGAAAAAGAAGCCGGACAAGAGCACTCCGACAAGCACCCCTTTGGCAAGGTCATGGGTGGCGACCACCACGACCACTGTCGCGAGCATGACCGCGCTGGAACATTTCGGATGTTCTCTCAGGTTTCTGATAGAAGACCAGCTGAATGTGCCGATGGCGACCATGATCATGACCGCGACCAGCGCCGCCATGGGGATCATGGCCACCCAGTCGCCAATAAATACCACCATCAAGAGCAGGAACACGCCTGCGGCAAGGGTTGAGAGTCGCCCGCGGCCGCCTGACTTGATGTTGATTACTGACTGGCCGATCATGGCGCATCCAGCCATGCCACCCAGAAACCCCGAAGCGATATTGGCGATGCCCTGGCCGACGCACTCACGATTTTTGTTGCTGCCAGAGTCGGTGAGGTCATCGATGATGGAGGCCGTCATCAAGGATTCAAGAAGACCAACCACGGCCAGCGTTGTGGACACGGGCAGAATGATGCGCAGGGTGTCCCAGTTCAAGGGTACCTCTGGCAGCAGGAAGATCGGAAGGCTGTCTGGCAGTTGCCCCATGTCTCCGACTGTCCGGATATCTAGGTCAAGGGCGATGGCGGCCGCCGTCAAGACGACAATGGCCACAAGCGGCGAAGGGACTGCTTTGGTGATGTACGGGAAGAGGTAGATTATGGCCAGACCGGCGGCTACCATCGGGTAGACCACCGGGTTCACGCCGATCAGTTCGGGCAACTGGGCCATGAAGATTAGAATAGCCAGGGCGTTGACAAAGCCGGTGATGACCGAGCGTGATACGAAGCGCATCAGTACCCCCAGGCGAAACGCTCCGGCGAGGATCTGCAATACTCCTGTCAGTATTGTCGCAGCCAGTAGATATTGGAGGCCATGCTCCCTGACCAGGGTGACCATCAGAAGCGCCATCGCTCCCGTGGCGGCCGAGACCATCCCTGGCCGTCCGCCGGTGAAGGCAATGACTGCCGCGATGCAAAACGAGGCATAAAGGCCGACTTTGGGGTCCACGCCCGCGATGATCGAAAATGCGATGGCCTCCGGGATGAGCGCCAGCGCGACCACGACGCCTGCGAGCAGGTCCTTTTGAATATTGGAAAGCCAATTCAAGTGTAAAGATTTCATGTGTACCGTTATGTTTGCGCAGCCAGGGCGGCGATTTTGATGTGAGGCGCATGTCAGATACGCCCTCTCCCATAAAATTCAGGAAAAGAAGCGGGATAGTTTAGAGGAAATACTTAAGCAATTGATGCAAAGTAAGAACAAGTGATGTGTGTTCAGAGTACGACAGCTGCGGACTTACAAGAGTGAAACTCCAACGGTCTTGTGGTTATCAGGATGATTTCGCCAATTTTTATCGCGGCTTGATAAGAGTTGCGTGTTTTCAACGAAAGAACGCATCCGGTACAAGCCGTTTTTCCTTCGTGTTGTCAAATCAGTTCACGATGGTCGCAACGAAAGGATGAAAAGAGATCGCGTGGGCAAATTTCAGGCTGAAAGCGCTTGGACCGTAAGACCAGGAAGGACCGGTAAGTCAGGGAAGAAGCTTGCAGAGGTACATCCACCAATTCAAAATCGACAACGCGAGGAACAAACTAAAAGGGTTTATCCGAGAATTTGAGCGCTATAGTGTGTTAGGCAAAAAGCCGCCCGGTCCAATTGTCCGTATTTTTATCGTTTAAGGGGGTTAGCCGAAAAAAGGGGCACAGAAGCGGGCAAAAAAAAGCCGATCCCTAAGACCGGCTTATAATCTGGAGCCCACAAGCAGGATTGAACTGCTGACCTCGTCCTTACCAAGGACGCACTCTACCGACTGAGCTATGTGGGCATTTCGTGTGGTCGGGATGAGAGGATTTGAACCTCCGGCCCCTTGAACCCCATTCAAGTGCGCTACCAGGCTGCGCTACATCCCGACACGAGAAAACGCTTCTAGGTAGACCCTTGGGCTTTGTCAAACACTTTTTTGATTTTGGTTCAAAGCTGTGTGGCAAGTTTTGGGATTGTTCGATTTTTTGGCCCGGAAGTTGTGGCGCCTAGCCCCGGAGGGGGAAGTGCGCGTGGGAAGGAAATCAGGCTTCTTCGCCTGATTTCCTTCCCACGCGGGCATTTCTAGATCTTGAAGCGGGAAACCTGCTCCCGCAGACGCTCGGCCAGCTGTGAGAGCTCCGTGGCGCTTTCCTGCACGGTCTGGCTGCTCGCGGTCATCTCGTCGGAAGCGGAGCGCACCTTGGCGATGTCGGAGCTGATGGAGCGAGTCATGGAGGAACTGGTGGCCACGTTGGAGTTGATCTCGGTGATGCCTGTGGACGCCTGACCCACGTTTTCGGCGATGTCGCGGGTGGTCACGGACTGCTCCTCCACCGCGGCGGCGATGGTGCCGACGATCTCGTTCATCTCGGCGATGACCCCCGTGATGTCGGAGATGTCGCCCACGGTCTGTGTGGTCACGGACTGGATGCCGGTGATCCGCTCGCGGATGTCTTCCGTGGCCCGTGCGGTCTGCTGCGCGAGTTCCTTGATTTCGTTGGCCACAACGGCAAATCCTCGCCCGGCCTCGCCTGCCCGCGCCGCCTCGATGGTGGCGTTTAAGGCCAGCAGGTTGGTCTGCGAAGAGATGGCGGTGATGGTCGAGGTCACGGCGCTGATTTCCTTGGCGGCCGAGCCCAACTGGTCCACGCGTCCCGATGCGGCCTGGGCCTTGGATACGGCGTTTGCCGTCGTGTTCTTGGCCCGCTCGGAGTTCTGGGCGATTTCCTGAATGGTGGCGGACATTTCCTCGGCCGCAGAGGCGACAGTGGTCATGTTCATGGACGCCTGCTCCATGGCCGCGGAAACGGAGTTCATGTTGCCGCTGACCTCTTCGGCCGCATTGCTGACGGTGTTGGCCATTTTCGCGGTCTGGGCCGACCCTTGAGTCATCTGGGCAGAGATGCTTGAGAGCTGCGTGGAGGCTGCGGCCAGGGACTGGGTGGCGATGTCAATCTCGCCAAGCATATCCTTGGTGCGGCCGACCATGGTGTTCAACGCTTCGGACAGGTGGCCGATGGCGTCTTTGGCCGGGTGACTGAAGGTGATGGTGTAGTCGCCTTCGGCCACTTGCAGGCTCTTGGACGCGAGCTGGTTCAGAGGCTTGGCTATACCGCGGATTAGGAGGACCGCGATGAGTATGCCGATCAGCATGACGGCGATACCGACAAAGATGCTCTTGGTGATTATTTCCTTGTCCAGGCCGCGCACGATCTGGGCGTCGTTCAGGCCCACGGACAGGTGCCAGTCCCAGGGCTCGAAGTGGCGGGAGAAGGTGATCTTGTGCTCTCCTTGCCACTGGTAATCAAGAAATCCGCCCGTGTGGGCGCGGAAACGCTCACCGATTCCCTGAACTTCGAAGATGTTTTTGCCTTCGAGGGAGGGGTGCACCAGAACGCTCCCCTTGGAATCATAGACAAAGAAATATCCGACCCCGGCCGCCTTGGTGGTGGTCAGCATCTCGCGCAGCTGTGGGGTCAGTATTTTGCGCCCTACGAAGAGCACGGCCACGATCTTGTCATCGGCGTTGCGGATGGGCTTGTAGGCGGTCACGTACCAGTCGTCGACCACGAAGGCCCGCCCGGTGTAGGTCTCGCCGCTCATGACGGTTTTGTACACGGGGCTGTCCGAGGGGATGAACGTGTCCACGGCGCGGTCGGTCTCGTTTATGCGCACATTGGTGGAGACCCGCAGCAGCTTGTCGTCGAGCACCTGAAAGATGGTGGTCACTCCGCCGGTCATGAACTGTACCTTGTCCACGATGCCCGTATTGCCGTTCATGACCGTGCCGCCGAGCAGAAGCCTCGGCATCTTGACATTCTCTGTGGCCCTGCTGACCTGGTTGGTGATGGTCCTGTCAAGCATGTAGCTTGGGTCCAGATCAAAGGTGCCGTAACGGTCCAGTTCCCCC
>Ga0180017_100460_pt1 | contig 13663 bp, 10 predicted proteins | sample KR46_S_MetaG_FD_129674 | JGI IMG/M metagenome (GOLD analysis project Ga0180017, IMG submission 129674) | Groundwater microbial communities from the Olkiluoto Island deep subsurface site, Finland - KR46_S_MetaG | ecosystem: Environmental > Aquatic > Deep subsurface > Groundwater | place: Finland...
CTAGCCTCAACTTTTGATCGTTTTTGGTTCCCCTATAAGCGGTTTAATTCCCGCTTAACGCACTCGCTTTTATGAGTGCTTATGTTTTATCTTTTTCGGGACATTTTCAAAAATGCTTGACAGCTTTTATTCACCTTATTCGGGACATTTCTTCAAAAATTATTAGAACCATTACTCAAAGAGAAGATCGACAAATTTCTGTGGATCAAAATCGATCAGATCCTCTGATTTTTCGCCGATTCCGACATATTCAATCGGTATCTGCATTTCATCAATAATCGAAATGGCAATGCCGCCTTTGGCGGTTCCATCGAGCTTCGTCAGGACAATCCCCTTGATTTCGACACACTCATGAAAGACCTTGGCCTGGTTAATGGCATTTTGACCGGTGGTAGCGTCTAAGACCATTAAATTATGAATCGCGAACCCTTCACCTTCGCGGTTAATCACCCGACTGATCTTTTCTAGTTCTTTCATCAGGTTGACCTTATTATGCAGACGACCGGCCGTATCGCATATCAGAATATCGGCCTTACGAGCCTTGGCTGCACCAATGGCATCAAAAATCACCGAGCTTGGATCGGCGCCGGTGGTGCTTTTAATAATATCCACACCAACCCGTCTGGCCCATTCATCGAGTTGTTCCACCGCCGCCGCCCGAAAGGTATCAGCCGCTGCAATAACAACTTTTTTCCCTTCTTTTTTATAGCGCTCAGAAAGCTTGGCAATGGTGGTGGTTTTTCCCACCCCATTGACACCGACCACCAGCATAATCGTCGGTAGCTGCGGCTTTTCTACTTCTACCTGAACCATTTCGACAAGGATTTCTTTTAGAAATCCGATCACTTCTTCCTTGCTTTTTGACCGCGTTTCTTTAATCTTAGACCGAAGCGACTCTGTGATTTTCACCGAGGTTTGCGCGCCCAAATCCGAAAGAATTAGGGTTTCCTCCAGTTCGTCAAAGAAATCATCATCAAAGCTCCCCATATACATGACATTTTCAATTTTTTCCTTGAAATTGTCAGCCGTTTTGATCAGTTTGTTGCGCATCCGCTCGTATAAACTTAATTCCATCATTGCCTCCTTTAAAATTAACTATTTGGGTTCTTGCGCAAGTGAGCAAGCAGTTTGCCGTCTTTATGCAATTCACTGCGATCATTTTAAGCGTAGTCTGTCAGTCGCACCGATACCAATTGCGATACCCCATCCGTGGACATCGACACCCCATAGAGATTGTCACATACTTCCAGGGTCGTTCGTCGGTGAGTGATCGTGATGAACTGATTATGTTGTGCTACTTTTTTAAGATAAGTGATATACCGGTAAATGTTATGATCATCAAGCGCCGCGTCGACCTCGTCAATCACACAAAAAGGGGACGGATTAATTTCCAGAAATGAAAACAGTAGGGCAATGGCAACCATTGACTTTTCGCCTCCGGAAAGCAGCGAAATGTGGCGCAGCCGTTTTCCTGGCGGTTGAGCCACCAGTTCAATCCCCCCTTCTAACACTCCAGTGGGATCGGTAAACTCCAGATAAGCCCGGCCGCCTTCAAATAGGATGCTAAAGATCCGGGTAAAATTCTCCTGAAGTTTGATAAAGTTAGCCTTAAACTGCTCGGTCATGGCGTCATATAGGGTATTGATAATATCTAACAGCTCACTTTTTCCGGCTTTGAGATCATCCATTTGCGCTTTCATAAAATCATGGCGAGCGAGAATTTCTTCGTACTCCTCAATGGCGTTAAGATTCACGTTCCCCAGTGCGCCAATTTTTTCTTTTAAGCTACGCTGACGTTCTTCGGATAAATCCAGCTCATCAAGCTGGTGATCTGCCGCTAACTGTCGGTAGCCATCTTCAGCCATTAAATAGTTGATTTCATAGCTCTTATAGATATTCTCTTCCCAATGGTTCATCTGCAGCTGTAAGCTGTTTAATTGGGTGGAAATGGTGTTTTTGCGGTCATTGTCAATAATCAATTGGTGATTGTCGTTTTTTATTTCTTCCTGGAGGGTTTCGAGCCGCTGCGCGTTAGTTTTTTGAAGGTCTGCTGCTTGTTTATTTTTATCTCGATGGGATTCTATTTTCTTGCTTAGCAGCTGATGATCTGCCTCAAGTTTTTCTTGAAGCCGGATCAATTCGAGGGAGTCATTTTGGTAACCCGTCATTTCATCTTCCAAAGCGGTTTTTCTGGCTGTCTGGTGAGTCAATTGTTCCTGCATCAAGGCAATTTGCTGATCAAACCCGGCTATTTCGCCTTTGATCTGGGTAATCATCATTTGACTATCTGATATCTTTAAACGCAGCTCGTCCAGCTGCAGTCTGATCGCCTCAGCCTGATCATCGGATTCCTGATCCTTTGTGGCTTCTTTGGCCTGATTATATGATGCTTCAATTTCTGTCAGCTCTTTATTTAACTGTTCCAGCTTTTGACGGAGTGCCTGAAGTTTTCGCTCTTGAACCGAAATCGACTGGCTACTTTCATGCTGCTTTCGGATCAGGTCTTCAATTGTTTTGTTTTTCTCCCACAGTGCTTGCTTGCAACGATTATAGCCTGTTTCCAGGTCTTTTAATTGCGCGTTCATCTGGGTCAATGATTTTTGCGCCACCAGATCCTGGTTCTTGATCGCATCCAGAGCCTTTTTTTGCTGATCAATTTCATTTTCGAGATTCTCGATCTCGATTTTTTTAGACAGTGGCGACTGCCGGTTATCCTTGCTTTGTCCCCCGACAATGGCTCCACCGGGGTAAAAGATTTCACCTCCCAGGGTTACAACTGTAAACTTAAAAGCCATTTTCTTTTGAATATCTTTTCCAGAAGCGAAATCCCTGGCAACGATGATTCGTCCCAAAAGGCTCTCAATGACCGATTTATAAGCGGCATCGGTTTTTACCAGGTCACTGGCAATTCCCTCCACCCCAGGAATACTCTTAAGCATTGCCCGGCTTTTTTCATCAACTAAACTGTATTTTATATTATCCAAGGGTAAAAATGTTGCCCGACCAAGACGCTCTTTCTTTAGCAGATTTATACAATCGCTGGCAACCTTAACGCTGGCAACGACAATATTCTGACTTTTAGCTCCTAAGGCAATATCAGTGGCCTGAAGATATTTGACATCGGTAGAGATGAGTTCGCCAACCGGGCCGTAAACCTCATGGATCACTGGGCCGAGCAACTTTTCTGAAGTCATCAGTTTGCGAATGGTCGGGAAATAATCCTGATAATTTTTTTGAATATTTTTTAAATACTCCACCTTAGAAGCATTAACTTTTAAATTGTTGGAAATCAGATGAATCTGATTCTGGAGTTGCTTTTGTTCATCCAAATCGTTATTGTACTGACTTTGCAGTTTCTGATAGTGGTCTTCTCGCTGTTGCTTCTCTGCCAACAGACTGCTCATCTCCATATTTTGATACTCCAGATCTGAAGCAATTTGATTTTGACTGGCTCCTGTTTCATCCAGATACTTTTTTATAAAAGACGACTCCGTTTTTGCTTCCTGAATTGCGGTTTTAATTTCTAAACGTTTCGTTTCCAGTTTTTCACAAAGCGATTGCTGACTTAGCATGGCATCCTGGCTAGCTCTGATTCGATCCTTTTCTTGCTGTTCTTCCCGCTGTAAAAGAATGAGTTTTTTCTTCAATTCGCCCCAGGCCGCCTCTTTCGTTAGCAGATTCGCTACCAAGACACTCTTTTCATGTTCCAGCCCGCTAATCCGCGTACGGGTTGCGTCCATTCGTGACGCCAGGTTCTCAGCTTCTGATTTTAAGCGCTCCTGAGTTATTTCGTTGGCTTCTAACTGACTTTTGCAGCGAATATCTTCCCGCGCAACCTGATCGAAGTCTGCTCTGAGCACGGATAAATTTTTCTTTTCCGAATCGGCGAAAAGATCCAACTCGCGATTCTCAATGGTCAACTTTTGATATAGTTCATCCTTTTTCGAGATGATTGTCTCAATCTGTTCGCATCTTTTTAATTGGTCGTCAAGATTCTTTTTTAAGCCCTCCAATTCCTTGATGGCATTGCTCATTTTTCGATAAAAGATTACCAGATCAACGGTCTTTAATTCCTGATGCAGGGTCATAAAGCTTTTGGCTTTCCGCGACTGATTCTTTAATGGCCCCAGCTGTTTTTCTATTTCTGACATGATATCTCGAAGCCGATCCAAATGTCCCTGGGTTTGCTCCAGTTTTTTTTCGGCTTCAATTTTTTTAGTTTTATAGGATACAATCCCTACTGCCTCTTCAAAAATATTCCGCAGCTCAGTGGGACTGCTGGCTAAAATGTTCTCGATACTCCCCTGGCTGATCAACGAGTAACCGTTTTTCCCCAAACCGGTATCCATAAAAATACTGTGGATCTCTCTTAGTTTGCAGCTTTTTTTATTAATGGCATAATCACTATCGCCGGACCGAAAAAGTTTTCGTGAGATCGCTATTTCCTGGGGATAGTTTTCCAAGCTACCATCTTTGTTATCTAAAATCAAAACAACCTCGGCATAACCAGAGGCTTGTTTTTTTTCTGTTCCTGAGAAGATTACATCTTCCATTTTTTTGCCGCGGAGAGATTTAATACTTTGTTCACCCAAAACCCATTTGATGGCATCGGTGATATTACTTTTTCCACTACCGTTAGGGCCAACAATTGCAGAGATACCTTCTGAAAACTCAAGGCTAACAGGGTCTGCAAAAGATTTAAACCCCGATAATCGCAATTTTTTTAAATACAAGCCCTCACCTCAATTTAGTTTTTTAGTTTCAAGCAAATAGTTTTTAGCCGCGTCCTGTTCCCCTTCTTTTTTGCTTTTGCCAATCCCATGACTGACACAATCGCCATTAAAGATCAATTTAATATAAAAGGTCTTATTATGTTCCGGGCCTTCAGAACGATCCAGGCGATACTCAATGACATTGTCATTATTTTTTTGAATATACTCCTGGAGTTCCGTTTTATAGTCTTTAACCAGGGCACCCGACAAAGCCAGAGAAATATTACTTTCTAACACTTTTAAAACAACTTTTCGCGTCGTTTCAAAATTACTGTCTAAAAAAACAGCCCCGATCAGGGCTTCAAAGGCATTGGCTAGATTTGATTTTCGCTGTCGTCCCCCAGTCACAATTTCACCCTTTCCCAAGAAGATATAATCTCCTAATTGAAGCTCATAGGCTGCCTTGGAAAGGGACTCGGCACATACAATATTGGAACGGATTTTCGTCATTTTACCCTCGGATAATTTGTGAGATAAAAATAAATACTCACTGATAATCAGTTCCAGTACTGCATCCCCCAAGAATTCAAGTCGTTCATTATTAGTCGAATTCCCTGAATGTGAACTATGCGTTAATGCTACTTTTAATAAATCCTTTTTTTTGAAACGGTAATCGATTTTTTCTTCGATTGTCACTTAATATCCCCCCTTATCGATTACGAGAGTTCGCCTCGGCGTTTCCCGCTATTTTCCTAACAAAAGAACCAAACACCTAAGTACTAAACCGAACAAATATCTGTCCTAAATTTCCTAATTTGTAAAAAAAGGGTGCCGGTGTTTCACAGCGACACCCTTTTAATCCGCTTAGGAAATTGCGTTGATGATATCTTCAACGGTTAAAATATTTTCTAATGCACTTTCGTCGATCTTTGTTCCAAATTCATCTTCGAACGCCATAATCAACTCGACCACATCCAATGAATCTGCCTCGAGATCATCAATGAGTGAGGTTTCAAGGGTAATTTTTTCAATATCAACATCAAGCTGTTCTGAAATAATAGCCGTAACTTTTAAAAATCGTTCATCCATGACTTAAGCCTCCCTGTTTTTTGCATTATCGGTTATTTTTTGTAACACATCATTTTCTATAAACTTGATACTCTGTCTCACCGCGTTCTTGATGGCAAAGGCGTCACTGCTGCCGTGCGCTTTAATGATACCGCCTTTGACACCTAAAAAGGGTGCGCCACCGTATTCGGCATAGTCAAATTGTTTCCTAAAGTTTCTTAAATTTTCTTTAATCAGCATTCCTCCAATTTTGCCCTTGGTGTTGCTCATAATTGAAGTCTTGATTCCCTTGAGCAGATACCCCGCAATACCTTCGGTTAATTTCAACACAATATTACCTGTAAATCCATCACAGACTAACACATCAGCCTTTGTTTCGGGAATATCGCGTGCTTCTACATTGCCCAAAAAATTAAATTCACCAGCTTCTAAAAGCTCATAGGCGGCTTTTACAAGACTATTGCCTTTTTTTGCTTCAGCACCGATATTGATTAGTCCGATCCCCGGATTTGTTTTACCTAAAACATTTTCTGAATAAATTTTTCCCAGTTGGGCAAACTGCTCCAGATATTCTGGTTTGCAATCGACATTGGCACCGGTGTCTATCAGCACAAATACACCGTCACTTTTAGGCAGCGTCGCTGCCAGCGCTGGCCGTTTTATCCCCTTGATCCGGCCGAGTTTTAGTAGCCCACCGGATAAAAGCGCCCCGGTGCTGCCGGCTGAAATAAGCACTGCATTTTCGCGGTTCTTCATTTCATCCAAGGCTACCACCAATGATGAATCCGGCTTTCGCCGAATCGCCATGGCCGGCTCTTCGGTATTTTCAATAACCGTTTCAGCATGCAGAATTTCAATCTTGTCTTTGGGGTACTCATATTTTGAAAGTTCTTCTAAAATGGCCTGGCTACGACCCACCAGGGTCAACTTGACGTCGTACTCTGTAACGGCATCAATGGCACCCTTGACGATTTCATAGGGGGCATGATCACCGCCCATGGCGTCTAAAAATATATTCAAAATAAAGTCCTCCTTTTATGTCTGTCTATTATCCCAGAAAAAAGCTATTCAGTAAATACTATCGATAAAAATATCCGGGCATAAAATAATCCCAGATAGAGAAAAAACAGAGTCTAGACTCTGTTTATTCGTTAAAGCTGATAACGCTAACGTCTTTGTATGTGCCACAAGACTTGCAAACTCGATGAGGCAATTTAATTTCACCACATTTTGGACAAGTACTCATTCCTGGAATATTTAATTTGTAATGTGTTCTTCTTTTGTCTCTTCTGGACTTAGAAGTTTTTCTCTTTGGTACAGCCATCACTCACACCTCCTAATAGTAAAGTCATTTCACTTACAACAAATTTTTCAACGCTTCAAATCGCGGATCATAATCACCAAATTTGTCACATTCACATTGCTCGTGATTTAAATTATTGCCGCATTTTGGACACAAACCCGCACAATCTTCACTGCACAGAACACGGAAAGGTTCATTAATATAAATGCATTCTTCAACAATGGGCAATAAATCAAGTATTGCTTCATCATCTTCAACCGTTACCGTATCCGTATAGTCATAAAGACAATTGATTGGGGTTGGTTCTAGGCAACGCGCACAGGGAAAGATCATCGTCATCTCAATAGTGAAGTTCACCAAAAAATTACCTTTCGATATTTTCTCGATTGTTCCACCTACTAAGGCTTCATGTTCATCCAGTTCTCCCTCTATATCACTTAAATCCGTATTTTTTACAACAAATTCAAAAGGGATTATTTTTTCCTGCAATAGCTTATTGATTTCAAAATTCATTTTATCACTCCAAACGGGCAATCATCATTATATAGACGATTGCCCGTTTTGTCAAGTGAAATACTTTACATTATTTAGCTAAAGCCAAGGTGTCTCTTGCAATCATTAATTCTTCATTGGTTGGAATAACCATGACGGTTGTTTTGGAGTCTTTGTCAGAAATAATTGTTGCTTCCCCGCGTTTGCTATTTGCTACTGGATCTAAAGTAATACCCAAGTATTTTAAACCGCCGCAAATTGCCGCCCGCGAAGTAGTCGAGTTTTCGCCTAAGCCAGCGGTGAAAATAATACCATCAACACCGTCCATTGCCGCAACATAAGCACCAATGGTAGTACGAACGCGATAGTGGTAGATATCCAGAGCCAGTTGCGCTCGTTTATTACCACCGTTTGCTGCACTTTCTACATCACGGAAATCTGAACTGATCCCAGATACTCCTAGAACACCAGATTTTTTGTTCATCAGGGTGTCCACTTCATCAATTGTGTAGCCTTTGTTAACAAGAAAAGGGACAATTGCAGGATCAATATCGCCACAACGTGTTCCCATCTGCAATCCGGCCAGTGGGGTTAATCCCATTGAAGTATCGACTGATTTGCCATATTTAATGGCACAGAGACTGGCTCCGTTACCCAAATGACAAGAAATCAGTTTTAGATCTTCAATTTTCTTGCCCAATAAATCTGCCGCCGCCTGGCTGACAAATTTATGGGATGTTCCGTGGAAGCCGTATTTTCTGATTTTGAATTTTTCATATAACTCATATGGAAGTGGGTACATGTAGGCTTCACCTGGTAATGTTTGATGAAAGGCGGTATCAAATACTGCAACCATTGGTACATTTGGCAGTAATTCCCGACAAGCATTGATCCCAATTAGATTTGCAGGATTGTGAAGTGGTGCCAGTTCCGAGCACTCTTCCAATTTTTTGATAACGTCATCATTTATAACGACTGAATCAGAGAAAGCTTCAGCACCATGAACGGCTCGATGTCCGACCGCTGCGATTTCATCCAGCGATTTCACTACCCCATGAGCGGGATCGACTAAAGCTGCCATGACAAGATTCAAGGCTTCTTTATGCGTCTTCATTGGTTGTTCCAATTTTACCTTGTCTTGACCGGGCGCTTCATGAATCAAAACAGATCCATCAATACCGATTCTTTCGACTAAACCCTTTGCCAAAACTTCTTCAGTGGTCATATCAAGCAATTGATATTTTAATGAAGAACTACCACAGTTAATAACAAGAACATTCATAAAAATTACTCTCCTTAGTTTTTCATTGATAAGATTTCATATGTTTTATATAATAACAGTTATAACAAGAGAATGCACGTTTTTTTTGTTTTATTGCTATTTTTTTAACAAGAAGGAGACCCGTATGAAAGTCCTGGGTATTATCGCTGAGTATAATCCATTCCACTTGGGACATGCCTGGCAAATTGAAACCTCAAAAAACGTAAGCCAGTGCGACCATGTCTTGGTTTTAATGAGCGGCAGCCTGACCCAACGGGGCGAATTTGCACTACTAAACAAATGGGAACGCACCCGGCTGGCACTGTCTGCCGGTGCTGATCTGGTCTGCGAGCTGCCCTTTGGCTACGCTTGCCAAAGTGCCGAAGCCTTTGCGTCTGGCGGGGTTAAAATTTTTAATGCGACTGGGGTCATTGACGTGCTCTCCTTTGGTTCCGAGTTTGGCCATATCGGTCCTTTAAACAATCTAGCTAAGATATTGGTTAAGGAACCAACAGCATTCAAAAGCTTCCTTAAAAAGGCGTTATCATCTGGGGTTTCCTTCCCTAAAGCCAGAGAACTGGCAATTCGTTCCTATTTAGGTGATGACGCTGGTGATCTCTTAAAAACACCCAACAACATTCTCGCCCTTGAGTATCTAAAAGCTCTCCATAAAACCCAAAGCGACACCCTGTCAATGACAGTAAAACGTCAGGGAGCAGCTTATCATAGTCTATTGCCTTCTAACTTTCTCAGTGCCAGCGGGATTCGAAAGATACTATGTGATGCCCTTGCCAACCCAGCATCAGAGTCCACTATTCTTAAAGCACTGGATAACAAACTTCCCTATTTAAGTGAAGATCTGATTCTGCCCTTTAAAAAGAATTATAATCCCAACGGCGACGACTATTTTCTCAACGCCCTACGGCTGCAGATCCTTTCCCATGATGTAGGTCATTTGAAAAACACCCCCTATGTCAGTGAAGGTCTTGAGCATAAGATCAAAGATGCTCTAAAAATGGCCACAACGCTCGACGAATGTATCAACGCGATTATCTCGAAGCGCATTCCTAAAACCCGGGTGTGTCGGATCTTATCTAATCGGCTCCTGGAGCTGGACAAGGAAATTTTAAGCGCTTTTCAATCTGAATCCTTTGTTCCATACCTACGGGTACTGGGTTTTAATGAAAAGGGTAAAGCCATCCTAAAAGCGATTAAGGATCGTGATCAATTACCTATTTTAACGAATCTAAAAAAGAGTCGCTTTTCATTAACCCCGACCCAACAAAAAATGTTATACTACGATTGCCGAGCGACCGACTATCATAATCAATTTTACGAAAATGATTATTCTTATCATCGCGATTACACTCAAAGTCCGGTTCAATACTAAATCAGAACAGCAACTCACGATCATTGCGATATTTTTTTCACAACCTAACTTATACAATAAAAGGAGACCATCATGCCATTTTTTACCACCGATAAAACGGATCTGCCAAAACGACCCATCCTCAAGCCTCACTGCGGACCTGTTCAAGGGCACTTCCGAAGGGGTATTTCCTGTTATAAAGGAATTCCCTACGCCATGCCTCCGATTGGCAAGCGGCGATTTAGAGCACCCGAACCAATGCCGCCCTGGGAAGATGTCCGCGACTGCTCAAAATACGGCGATTCCTCGCTTCAAATGGGTGGCATTACCCTTGATTCTCCTGGCACCTATCAAATGGATGGCAAAAGCGAGGACTGCCTATTTCTAAACGTCTGGACGCCAGCGCTGACCCCAGAAGAGCGTTTTCCAGTTTATGTTTTTATCCACGGCGGCGCTTTTTCTTCCGGTTCTGGTTCAGAAATGGTTTATGACGGCGGCCGAATGGCTCAGGAAGGGGTGGTGGTGATCACCATTAATTATCGGTTGGGGGCTCTGGGATTTCTTGCAACCCAAGGATTGCTTGAGGAAGCCGGAACCACTGGAAATTACGGAATACTGGATCAAATCCAAGCCCTGCAATGGATTCAGACTAACATTGAAAGCTTTGGCGGTGATCCTGATCAAGTGACGGTCGGCGGTCAGTCCGCCGGAGCCTATTGTGTCACTGCACTAATGCTTTCACCGCTGGCCAAAGGTCTTTTTCATCAGGCAGTAATTGAAAGCGGATCAATTTTTTCTATTTCAGCTTTTTCTGCCCTTAATCGGGGGAATTTACAAAAAACGATGGCTAATGGAAAGCTCTTATGCGATTTATATGGCATTGCCGATTCTTTAGATGGTTTAGATCAACTGAGAGCGCTACCCGGAGACATTTTTGCCGCCCTTTCGATGGTCAAATCAGATCAATCAACAGTTCCTAAAGCGTTCGGTTTTTGGCCAGTCTTCGATGGAGTAGTGCTCCCCAAAGACCCGGTCAAGGCATTGAAAAACGGCGAGGTTAACAAGGTTAAAATCCTCGCTGGTTATAACACCGATGAATCCTCCTTATTTATTAAAGGCCACACCAATCTGGGTATTTATCAGATGCTCTGTTATCATATCTTTGGTTCTCAAAATGCACCGAGTGCACTGGATCATTTTTTTGTCGATGATGACCATCCCCCTCTTGACCGGGCTTTAGAAATTTATACTTATGCTGCTTTTTTAATTGGCATGGTGATGATCGCAAAGCAATATGCGCAATTGGAACAGGATGTCTATTTCTACAATTTTGATTTCGATCCGGCGATCCTGAAAATTGTTGGACTTAATACCGCTCATGGCATGGAGTTGCCCTTTGTATTTGGCAACGGCATCGGACAGCGACGCGCCACCAAGATCAGCAATTTGTCCTGGGTCATGCAACAATCATGGGTCAATTTTATTAAGTATGGCAATCCTAATTTTAAAGCAGAATACAAGGGGCAGATTGTCTGGCCGAAATTCGATCCGGAGAATAAATATATCATGGTTTTTGACACGCGACTTTCCAGCAAAAACCTCCCTAACCAGGAAGATTTGGAATTTTTGGAAACACTGATGTTTGACGGTAATATTGATTTATAAGCCCACGCATTGTCGCCTGCAGGTTGCTTACTGAAACGGCATTTTGTTCCGCTATTCTTTCTATATTATCTTGCCAAAAAACAAAAATAATGTTACATTTACCTAAGACTATGTTTATAGCAATGATGCTTAGCTTGGGATGACTTTACCGTTAAGCATCTTTTTTATTAAGTGAGGAGATAAAAGATGATTATCTACAACCAAAAAGATTTTTTAAATTACATGCCCGACGTCCAGGAATGTAATAAGAGCATTTCTGATCTGAATGACCAGTGGGATAATATTAAACTGCTTTCCGAGATTAATTGTCCCATCCAATCCAAGAGTGTTCTCCCTAATATGACAAAAATTCAAAGCGGTTTTATCGATTTACAAGAAGAACTGATTGACACCCTTGTTTCTGAAAAACTAAAAAAAATGGAGCAAAAAATTATTTCAAAAACTCAGGTTGCTATTGATATTCTGATTCGCAACCTATTTGAACGAACTGCTGACATCGGTTTCCTGGCGACCGATGATGACATTCGCCGCTTTGTCCAAAATAATGACCGGAGCGAAAGCGACCGCAATGTGATCTTAGCCCGAATGCGCGAGTACGTCGCCAAATATTCTGTTTATGAAGATATTATCGTGCTGGACAATAATTATCGGGTGTTAGCCAATCTCGATGAACAGAATGAAATTCTGGGAAAACAGATTAAAGGACCTAATCTGATCAAAACAATGGACGGCGAACAAAGTTTCGTAGAATATTTCAAAAATTCAAAACTACAATTCGGCGATAAAAATTCCCACATCTTTTCCAGTCGGATCTGTCGCGAAGGCACATCCCAGGCTATTGGTCTAATCTGTTTATGCTTTCGATTCGAAAATGAAATGGCTCAGATTTTCGAAAAGCTAACCAATGATTACGATGGCTCCGTTATGACCATCATTGATGGAGCGAATATCGTTATCGCCAGCAGTGATGAAAATCATGTGCCGGTGGGCACCCTTGTTGAACCAGTCGAATCTGGTGTCAACGGTGTTGTCTATTATCGCGGTTCGGATTATATTTCGAAAACAATTGCTACCCAAGGGTATCAGAAATATTATGGACTTGGTTGGAAGGGACACGTCATGATCCCCCTCAACCTTGCGTTTCGGGATAACCGAAATCTCAAGAGCATTGACTCCTCGGTCACGACAGGCCTGATGCACCAAGCTGATTCGTTTTCCACTGAACTCAATGAAATTATCAATAAAACCCAAACGATCAATGGCTCACTTAAGCGGATTGTCTATAATGGTCAGATCATTGCCAGAGATGACAGTATTGACGCCGAGTATTCCCGTTTAAAACCGATCTTACGCGCAATCGGGCGAATTGGCACCAATACCAGCAGTTTGTTCCAAAGCTCGGTTTCCAATCTATTTTCAACCGTCGTCTCAACCAGCCTAGTCGACACCAGCTTTTTGGCTTCGCTTTCTGTCGATATCATGGATCGAAATCTCTACGAACGCGCCAATGATTGCCGTTGGTGGGCATTGGATTCGACCATTCGAAGAATTCTTGCTAAAGAAAACATCACAACAGCAGACAAAAAACAATTAACTGATATTCTAATCTATATCAATGATCTTTACACGGTTTACAGCAATTTATTTGTTTTTGATAAAACTGGTACCATTATTGCCGTTTCCAACCCTAATCGCAGCGAAGATATTGGTAAAACCCTGACTGACTCCTATATCAATGAAATATTAGCAAACACGAAACCAGAAAAATACTTTGTTTCGCCATTTGATAAGAC
>Ga0180017_100461_pt1 | contig 13630 bp, 9 predicted proteins | sample KR46_S_MetaG_FD_129674 | JGI IMG/M metagenome (GOLD analysis project Ga0180017, IMG submission 129674) | Groundwater microbial communities from the Olkiluoto Island deep subsurface site, Finland - KR46_S_MetaG | ecosystem: Environmental > Aquatic > Deep subsurface > Groundwater | place: Finland...
CCAGGTTGTCGATCTCTATGGTGCCCTTGTGATTGGGATCATCGCCGGTATCGTTATTACTTTCGGAATTCCATTACTTGATCAAAAACTGCGGATTGATGACCCTGTTGGTGCGGTTGCGGTTCATGGGATGAACGGTGTTGTCGGAACCCTAGCCGTTGGTATTTTTGCTAATTACCTACCGGGCACTGAAGATGCGCTTCTTGGCTTATTATACGGCGGCGGGATTGATTTGCTAATCGTCCAAACCATTGGTGTGGTTGCAGTTGCGGCCTGGACCCTGAGTGCTGCTTTCCTACTCTTTTATGGTCTTAAGAAAACTGTTGGTCTACGGGTTGACAAAGTTGTTGAAATTGAAGGTCTTGATGTTCATGAACACGGTATCGAAGCTTACTCTGACTTTGTCAGCCGGATGAACTAAAGTATTTAAATGATTTTAAAGCTAATGTTGTGACAAAAAAGCCCGGGAAGTTTTTCTTCCCGGGCTTTTCTCGTCTTGTTTTTCTTTAATTAATTGATCGCTTTCATGCTAGGGTTGTATAATTCCTTGATGATGGCAATTCTAAAATTTGGCAAAGGCCTTGCCAAACTCGACACAACGATGGCGTCCCGCCTTATCGGGTTCTCCTAAGATGGTCAGCCCTTTGTCAAATAAAATGCCACCGAGATCCTTTACCTGGTTTTCCCACTCAACCATCCACTCGCCTTGGCCCCAGCCATGGGAGCCAAAGAGCGCGACCTTTTTCCCTTTCAGATGACCCGAAATCGCCTTAAAAAAAGGTTCAAATTCGCTTTTTTCAAGACCTTCCCCTTCCATCGCCGGACAACCCAGGGCAATTTTAAAATAGCTATCGATACTTTTTAAATCAAAGTCAACCACGTTGACTAAAATCGCTTTAGCGCCGGCTTCATCAATGCCATTGGATATTTTTTCAGCCATAATCTCAGTGCTTTCTTTATAACTCCAATAGATTACGCCAATTTTGTCTAACAGTTCCATCTCAGTCTCCTTCTTAATGCATGAATTTAGGTTTGCCTCATTATTTACCCCAAAGAAACTCATTTAATCTTTAATCTTCAATTTCTAATCCCAAATTAATTTTTCTTAATTCCTCGGCCAGGATCTGGGCACAGATCTGCAGATGGTCTTCCAGTAAGGCCTTGTTCTGTCGCAGCCCTTGACGATAATAGGCTCGGGTTTTTTCCTGGAGGGCAAATTTCCCCAGCAGTCCCATGACTGGAATGGCCAGTAGAACCGCCCCGGCAATCGAGTTTCGAATTTTTCCACTCTTTTTTATCTGAAAGTGCGTAATCTGGGGTTTCTTCTGCCTGTCTGTCACTTCCACCAGGGCATTACCCGAAAATTGACTGCTAAAAGCACGATAGAATAGATAGGCCTCATTGAAAAGCGCATCCGACTCCTTGTTAATCTCATCAAAAATATCTTGCGCGTAGACATCAAAAAATTCATTGCGGCTGGTTTCTTTTTTTTCTGAGGTCGGGTTTAAAAAGCCAACCTGCTTTTGCACCACTTCCTGACAGTCTTTAAACCACTGATTTATTTTTTCCTGGCCGATCGCTAGAAGTATTTGCGGCATCTTGCCTGAAATCGAATCGAGCAGATTAACCTTGATCCGATGAATAATTTTTTCCTTGCCAAAGACTTCGGTTTGCTTACCACTGAGTAATTGTTTAGCATGGCTGGATACCTCGACAATATCCTGATTTTGTACCCCGGTCTTGTTAATGATCGCTGCTCGCATTGCCACTATGGCATTTTTAACATTCATCACATCGCAATGGGTCAACACCACCAGCACCGGGTTGCCATCCTTGCCCAGAGCCTTGATCATTTCCAGATCAAAGTCTTCCACCCGGGCTGATTTGGCTGATAAACAATAAATAATGGTGTGAAACCAGTCCTTAATCTCGCGGACATCATGTTGATTAAGGACTTCCTGAATCAGGGCTTTCCAGCTTTCGGATTTATCCGCTTCAAGACCCCAGGAGTCGTAGAGATGGAGGGTCAACTCGGGACTTAGTTGGATCGTTTCTTTAAAGATTCCCATCCCGGTCACCGGCCGTCCGGCTCCGGTTTTCATGACATCAGCGCCAAAAATATAATTACACAGTGATGTTTTCCCGACCCCGCTTTTTCCGAGGATCAGGACATTGCTTTCGCAGCCTTTAGCCATGCCGGCTGGCCTTGAACCATTCCGACATTAAGTTGGCAATATTCTCGCCATTAAAATAGTCGGCCCAGTCAATGTCTTTGCCTTCTTCAAATACTGCAGTGGCACAGCGAAAACAGATCTCCGAAATAGCATAACCCATCGCGGCAGTAAAACTAGATGCCACCACGGTGTTGACGGTGGTACCAATAGCCGTTCCTACCCCGGGAATCAGTTTGAAGAGGTTGGCACTGAGGGTTTGCGCCAGTAACCGACCAGATTCAGAAACGACTACTGACCCCACCAGCGAGGACAGATTCCCCAGCTTCTGGTCCAGCGCATAGGTTTTCATGATGTGCAGCGACATCTTAATCTGGATCGGCACCAGCAGCGCTGCATCTGAAAAGGGGATCGGGGTGAGTGCCACCGCTGCCGCCGCACTGGTATACAAGGGGATAATCTTATGATTGATCAGTCTTTTTTTAGCCTCCAGATTGCCTTTTAAGGCACTGATAAAACCTTCCCGCAGCGATTCATCCAGATGCTCGATTGCCCAGCTGATCAACTCATCCCATTGCAGATAATCCTGCAGCGCCGCAATCACGGCGGGATCGTCTGAGACACTGGTACGGAAAAATTCGACCTGACAATGATTTCTAATCGCCGCTTCCATCGCCTGCAATTCTTCGACATCGAGGTTATCGATTTGGGTTAGCACCACCGCCACCGGCAACTTTTTTGCTCTTAGCATCTGGATCACATCGATATCCATATCGGTTACGCGTTTATTGCCAGCCGAAATGCAATACCAAACCTCATGAATCTGGTTGCTAAGAGCAAGCTCGGGTTGATCTTTTGCAGCCGGTTTAGTAGCGGCTGCTCGAGATTCATTTACCCAGTCTTCGACATTCGCCTTGTATTTCGATATTTTTTCAGTGCCGATCTCGTAGCCTTCGGTGTCATAAAGAACCACCCCGGTATCTTCCCGCTGATACTTGCTAATTCCCCGGGTCACCGGAATGCCGTGGCCAATTTGCGCCATCGCCGCTCCAAAAACATAATTCACCACCGAACTTTTTCCGGCACCGGTGGCACCACAGATTAGGATGTTTGGTTTTTTGATGCCGGCACTGATTTCGCCAAGGGTTTTATTAAAATCAAAATCATCGGGTCGATAGTCTTTCATTTTGTTCCCTCTTTCTTATTTTGCTGTATATGTTAAATTAAACTGTACCAAATTGAACTGACAATGATGCAGGGTGCAAGCGAGCGTCTGACCCCTTAGGCATCACGAATTGCAACTTGTTAAATACGCTTTTCAAGTTATTGATTTAGACCATTAAGATATCTTTTAGATACACCGCCACCATCATTTCCTGATAGCCACTATAGCCGGATTTTTTAATCGCTTGTGCTAACCTTATTAATTCCAGTGCTTCGATCTTATCCAACTTTTTTAAACGAGCTGCCGAGATCATCTTTTTTGACTGGATCTTTTGATAAGCTTCCGGGGTAAAATGCCATAAGATCAATTTTTCGCCGTATCTTTTTTTGAGTTTATCGGCAATCGCCAGCCCTTCCGGATCAAAGTCGCCACTATAATAAATGTCACTGCCACTCTGGGCGATTTTATCTAACAGCAATAAGCTTGCCACCTTGACGTTACCCGCCGAACAAATCAGGGCGGCGGGCTGGTTCTCCAGCAGCCCGGCCACCTCACTAAAGACGGTCGGGTTTTCAAAAACGAAAACCCGCTTGTTGACACAAGTAACCCGGTCGATCATGCCAATATTCCAAAGCGAGACGTGCAGTGGTTCACTGCAATTAGCAAAGCCCGCCCAACCCGAATGGATTTTATCGCCTGCATAAGCCTGAATCCCGCGACAAATGGTGTAATTGGAAACCTCATCGTAAATCAGACCAGCCTGGTATAAGAGTTCCATCTGGGCTTCGGCATTTTGCGGATAACTAAGCTTATAATAGCTGGCTAATGCGTAAAGCAGCAGCCGCCCACCATCGCGGTTCATATCAAAGGCATGGGGATCTTTGGTAACTTGCGAGGCAAAAAGTGCCAGCCGCACCTTTTCTGTTTCCACCACCGATTGATTTAATCCCTGACAAACCTGAGTCAGCAAACTTCTTAAATACTCAGGGTCTTCGTTATACTTTAAATTAAGCAGGGAATAGGCATTATTTTTATTAACCAGCACCGCTTCCAGCCACAAGCCTGCCGGGGTTTCTTTAAAGAACTTGATCATATCTTCAAAATATTGACCTTTCTGGTCTTGATACTGACTTCGCACATCCTTTTTCCAGCTCAGCTTTTCGCCATAATAGCAGCTCAATACCGCTTCAAAATCAATCCCCCGATAGCGGGTGCTTTCAAAGGCCTTGATAAATTTTTCGACTGAGAAGCTGGCACTTTTCTGGAGATAGTTCTTTTTAAACAGGCTTCTAAGTACTTCCCGCTCGTCGTCGCTGATCTTATCTAAATAGATGGTGCCACCGAGATGACCGAGTGATTCATATTTTTCGCGAATCTGTTTGATAATTCGGCGATAGCCCGGGTTATCTTTGAGATAAGCAGCAAACTCATCAGGCATCATCGATCACCAGCCTTCGCAGCTTGCCGTTCCAGTGGTAATTGAGTACGGTGACAAAATCGGCATTGTCTGGCCTAATCAGCTCGCTGATTGCCAGTGAATCGACCGTATCATAATCCCCCCAGAGAATCTGCGAGTTAATAATATAGCTGAGATCCAGCTCGTTCAGGAGCCGGAACATATCACGGATATTTTGCTCATCGACCCCGGCAAAGGCCTCATCAAGCGAAAGCATCCGGGCGCTTTCTTTGCCAGCGGCTTCATAGCGGGCGTTAACCGCTGAAAATAAGGGTACATACATGGCCATGGCTTTTTCCCCGCCACTAAATTTAAAGAAGCCGTTATTGGTCAGTTCCTTACTGAGTTGGCCGGTTTTCTTGAAAAAGAGCTTAAACTCAAACCATTTCCGGTAATCTAAAATATCCCGCATAATTGAATGGAAGGTCAGATTAACGCCCTTGTCTTCGAGGGTGCGTCGGGCCAGGGCTATTTTTGAGCGAAAATGCTCAGAAAGGGCAGCAAGATCCTCATCACGCAAGAGGTTTCCGTCCATTTTTAGCAGGTTGACCAACTTTTTGGTGTCTAACTGTTCTTCGGTTTCGGCTTTTTTACTGGCCCATTTTAGACTAAAGCTAAGACCCATCGAGGTATCCATTTTTTCCATCAGCTTATTCATGTTATCTACCCATTTTTCGCTGTGAAAAATCCGGGCACTGATTTTTTTACTGATATTTTTAACCAGAATATCTTCAAACAATTCCCGGTCACTTTCTTTTAGGAGTTTATCGGTTTCGTCGAGACTGTCTTTCAGGTGATCTGATAAATCATAAAAGTTAACCACCTTACCAGCGACCCTGGCGGTGATATTCATCCGACGCCGCAAATCCCAAACCTGCTTGAAGCGATCATTTTCCTCATCAAGCGGCTGATCTTCAAAGACATACTGACTGTTAACGGCATACTCACGCAGATACTGGCTGTTGTCTTTAAAGATTTCCATCAGCCGCAGGGTAATCTGCTCCTTGTTCTGTTTCTCCGACTGGGGATTTTTTTGGATCAACTCGCGAGCCTGATCGGCCAGTGGGGCTTCAGTTCGCCGGATCAGATAGCCTAGCGCCAGTTCTTCGGTAAAGGCATCTTCCATCAATTGAAAGCGCTTTGCTGTCAATAACAGGGTTCTTTTAACCGCCGCCTCTTCCTCATAAAAACGCTCTAGCCCCAGCTTTTGCCGCTCTAGTATCTTAACGGCTTCCTCTTTTTCTTTGGGCAGGGTCTTTAAGGCCTTCAAGCAGTGTTCCAATTCTGCCTGGATGGCCGGATAATCGGTCAGTTGCAATTGTTCATTTAGGTTTACCCGAGTGATTTCCATCGCTGACCGGCTTTGATTAAGCTGATTGATCTCATAAAGGAGGTCATCAATTTCCTGTAAGATTTCCTGATAACGGTTTTCGGCTACCCGCAGACTCCCAAGACTGTGCTGCAGCAAAATGGTGATTTTTTCCAGCCGGTGCAGTTCGCTGCCATAGCTAATCGCCGCGGCCTGAGCCTCTTCATAGGTTTTTAAATCCTGGGGCAGGGTGATCCGAAGGGTAATCCGGTGAACGGTTTCCTTGATCTGCTGGAGCTGGTGATAACAGCTTTTTTCTTCGTCATTCTTTGTTTGCAGCGCCTTATCGCTCATCTGGGCATCAAATCCGGCCTGCTTGACGACTGTGGCAGCGGTAATCAAATCTTGTGGATCAAAGCTGGCTGTGAACTCCTGCTTAAGTAGCGCTAAGGCGGTCTTGATCTGATTAAGGATTTGCGTCTTTGCCGCTAACCGGTCGCTAATCTCACTTAGCTCCGCTTTAAGACAACTTAGTTTTTCTTCCCGATATTTGATTCTGGCAGAAGCACCAATAAATCGGGCGGTCTCCTTACCGGTCGCTCGTCCCCATAAGATGCCTAAACGATAATTGCCCTTTTCATCGATATGGGTGTGGTGGGTATGATCAATCAGGATACTATTTATCACACTGACCACCTCTTCTTTAGAAATAGCGATGAGGGCGTCATCGACTTTGAGGTACTGGTTAATGCTATGAACCATAAACTGGGGCTCGGGGAAAAGATAGTGATCACCACTAAGCTCTGGCATTGCCAGCAGTTTTTCCCGCTGAGCTGCCGGTACAATCAGGGCATCGAGAATCCCCATATCGGCCATTGCTTCTTCAATCGCGGCCTGGTTTTTTTCATCGATCCCCTCAATAAAGTCTAGTGCCTGATACAGCGGCACATGGGGAATCCCCAGCTCAACCAGTTTTTTGCGGTTCTCGGTGACCTTATCGGCTCTTAGTGGTTCGGGATCTTTAAGCTTTTGCCAGGCCTCAATTTCGGCCTGTTTCGATTTTCTTTCCGCATCAATCTGATTCCAAAGCGATTGTTCGCTATACAGCAGCTCGCGTTTGATCGCTTCCTGATTATGGTACTGGTCCTGCAGGATTCCGGCAATGCTGTTGACATTGGCGTCCGGACCAAACTGCCGGATTTCCCGGGCCAATTGACTCAAACCCTCGGCCGGGATGATGTATTCCTGGTTGTGCTGATTGTTAAGATGCAGTTTTTCGATGGTTTCATCCTGAATTTCGACTAACTGGCGGTTAGCTTGCTCGAGTAAGCGCTCTTTTTCCTGCTGTTCTTTTTTGAGCATCTCCAGCTCCAGCAATAGTTTTTCATAGCTATCGGCGATCTGCTGTTGCTTTTCTATCGCCTTGATCGCCTGGCCAATCGTCTGGGTATGGGCGCTCAGGGTATTGCTGATATAGGTAAAATCATAGGCTTCGGACAGTGCTTTGGTGATTTCATCGCGGGTAAAGGCGTGTTCATCAAAAGCAAAGGCTTCAGCCAGCTCATCCATCTCAGCCAGTTGCCGGCAAATCGCTTGTTCCCCGGCTTCCACTTCCTGGCGGTAGCCAGAAATCTGATTATCAAGCTCCCGCTCCTGCTGTCTTTTGGTCTCGTGGTGTTGGTCTTTTTCTTGCCGCTGACGGTTTTTTTGCTCGATTTCTTCTTCAATTTTGATGATTTTTTCACGGATCACAACACTGTCATGGGCTTCCAATTCCTGCCTTTTTTCTTGCTGCGTTTCTAATTGGATGGCCAGATCCGTGATCATTTGTTCCAGTTTTTCAATTTCGTTCGTGGTTGAGCTAATCTCGCGGCCAAGTTTTTCCTGGCGTTTTTGTTGCTCAGTCAATTGTTGATGGGCCTCATTATAATACCGGGCCTTGTCCACCACAATAAACTGATTATAGCGGTCAAAGGCATGGCGGATGCGGTCAGATGCACCCTTACACTCCTTTAATACCTCCAGTCGACTCTTAATGTTATCCATGTTTTCGATCGCCTCAGACATCGGCCGCAGATCGTCTTCAGACAAGGGCTGCAATGAGTTTTCCATGATCTCATAGATAACCGTCGGTTTAAAGTCCTTGGACAGCTTGGGACTGCGCAGCTGCACCAGCAATTTGACCAGCTCATCGTATTCCTCCAGATCATCAAAACCAAAGATCAGGTCATTGACCAGCTTCATGTAGTTTTTCTGACCCTCGACCACCTGTCCTCCCGTCCCGATCCGGTTTTCCAGCTCCCGCATGGTCAGCGGTATTTTTTCACCCATCTGTTTGTATAAAAAGAAATCCTCGCCAATCCGCCGGCCATCGGTGATGGCAAAGCCCCAGGAGTTCAGCGGTTTTCCCCGTTTAGCCTTAAAGCCCATGCCAATGGTGGCCAGGTTATCGGAGTGTTTCTTTTTGAATTCCATAAACAGATAGCCGATCGATTCTTCCTTGCTGTTTTCATCTTCGCCAAGAATATAGTTCTCGATTTTTCGGGCTTTAGAACCAAAAGGATCGAGCCGCTCGGGACTTTTATTACCATCTAACAGCAGCGGAATAAAGCTCTGCATCGTTACCGATTTTCCCGAACCGTTTGAGCCACGCAAGAGCAGCCGGCCATTAGAAAAATCAAAGATCTCCTCATCATAATACCAGAAATTTACGAGTCCTGCCCGATTGATTACCCAGCGGTTGTCCTGCCTTTTTTTGTTTTGATTATTTTTTTCCATTATTTTTCACCATTTTTTTCCGCCACCTGATCGGGGTAACTTCCGGTCAGCTTACCGGCTAGCGGCAGGATCTCAATTTCGCGTTGATCATCAGCCTGAGCCAGCATCTTAAAGTCTTCCATATAAGAAAGCAGATGATCTGATAGGGTGGCTGCCGTCATTTCCCGATACTCTTTGCTCCAATTACCCCCGGTTTCCTGCTTTAATTTTGTCACCAGCAAATCAAAGGCCACCCGCGACAGCCGGATTGCCCCGGAGCCATTCAGGCGCAGTTTTTTTGTCTCAAGTCGGCGCCGAATCAGGGCACAAAACAGCAGCGTAATATCGCAGATTGCTTTGGTATTGGGAAAACCATCCTTAAGATTTTTATCCGCCGGCACCAACAACAGTGCTCCGTTTTTGTGCACATGAAGGGGGTATTCCAGATATTTTAAAAAGTCAGCTTCAATCAGGCCGCGCTGCTTCTTGATATAATCATAATCGACATCATCAGCCCCTTGGGAATAAACCACTGGCTCCATTAGCAGCTTGCGGTAAACCCGCTGCCGCCGGATCACGCCGCGATCGGCATTGAGGTCACCCCATTCGGCGTTTTCTAAATCTCGGACGCTTGTAAAATCGTTAATACCGGCGGTAAAATGGCGCACCAGATAGCGGGACAAGCCGGTACTTTCGTATAAGACCTCGGCACCATCATCCTGGGCAAATTTCTGATCATCACCATCGTTAATTTGCATCAAACCAAGCTCCTGGGCAAAACGCAGCACCTTGATGAAATGCTTCCGGTGGCTAAACAGCGTCCAGTCGATTTTTTGCTTGCCAATCGGGTTACCAACAATGAATTCGGTAATTTCTGATAAGACAAATTGTTCATCCCGGGAACGGTCTTCTAAAAACATCAACAACTGACACAAGAGCACGTATTCGATCCTATCGGTAAAGGCCTGAATGCCCATAAAGGGCTCGGCTGAACCGGGAATTTTTTCCAGCTTGATCAGGTGCTGGTTGATCACCAGTCCATAACCCAGCTTGTCACTCAAGAAATTCTTAAACTGCGGGATGCTGTCCTTAACCTGATAAAATAAGTCCTTGTTGTCATCCTTAACTACCCAGTATTGGTCGAGCAGTATTTCAAGCTCTTTCATCCTGAACCTCCTCGTCCAAAAAGCGAATCACGTAGGCCGGCATTTCAAGATTGCCATCGTCGCAGCGCAACAGACAGCGACGGCGGCGATCCCCCGGGACCTCAACCTGAAAGATCCGGCCATCCTCAGTTTTTGCTTTTTTATCGCTACTGGCGATCCCCTTGCCAAGCCATTTCAGCAGGGTAGTCCGGACATGGCCCTCAATCACCGGCAGTTTTTCAAAATCAATGCAGCCATCAAGCAGATAACTGGCCATCGTTTTTTTCTCGATTTCGCGGATCATCTGGATCTTTTTTTTCATGGCCGCCTTTTTTTCGGCATGGCTGCGAATCGGATTCCGCTGGGCTTTTTCCTTAAAGCCCCGAACCCGTGGCTTTAACAGGGTGCTGCCCGGCATTTCTTCAAAGATCTGGCTGTTGATGCTCTCGGTTTCTCTAAACTGGTCAGACTTTAGGTGCTTCATCTGAAAAAGGCCAAAGGACAGGCTGGACAGCTGATGGGCTTCTTTGATGTCATTACAGGCATCAAACAGCTCAGCCAGCTTCCGGTATTCTTCCTTGCGATTCATCGCACTGCTGCGGCTCTCTGAAATCTGGGCGGCATAACGGGTAATTTTGCGGATGATATCGTTGGTGATCTCTAGCAGCTTTGCGGCTTCGCTGGGGTTGCCATGTTCACCTAAAAACCAGGCATTGAGATTGTCCCAGCGGTCAATAATGTTGTCGCGGATGCCGGCGGCATCGATGTCGGCTTCAATTCGTGGGATCGACAGTTCATATGCAATCGCCTTGGTCAAAACCGCCTCGACCGCATTGGGCGGAAGGTGGGTCAGAATATGTTCAATGGCATTGGCATGGTTTTGTAGCCCTTTGACAAAGTCTCTCAGATATTCAATAAAGCGATCCTTGAAAACCATAAAGGCCTTGGTTTTCATCATTTCCTCAGCTTTAATGGAATACAAATCGCGGATATAATCCTGATAATTCTGGTTGAGGCGTTTAAAATCATTGTTGACCCCACTCCACCAGCTGCCCGCTTCTTTTTCACTAAGTCTGGCCACCTGGGGCAGCTTTTTGAGTTCTTCGCGGAGCCGTTCCAGCAGGGTCGGTTCCAGTGAAGCACTCTCAATTGAGAGATTCTCTAACCGGATCGTCAGCCGCTCAATTTCGACACTGTAGGGTGTCATCTGATAACGAAACTGTTTATTCTTGAATTCCTCAACCGTGGCGACCTTGGTGGTATCCTGATAGGCGGAAAGATTTTTCCAGGACAATAGCACATCGAGATCCTGCTTGCATTGCTCCAGAGTATAGCTCACGAATTCGTCATACTCTTTCAGAGCCGCAAAAACCTCTTCCTTATAAAGCCAGTTCTTCATTTTCTCGGATTGGCTATAAAAAAAGCGTAAGATGCTCCGATAGCGCCAGGCATTTTCGGCCGTCAGATAGCGCATCTCATCAATTTGTTTGGTTAATTTTGCAGTGACTTCAAACTTCATTGTTCATTCCTATTCTTTTTTAGTCTTAAAGCTTCTATTCAATTTCCAGCAACTGCTGTTCCTTCTCCAGTTCCTGTTTCAATTCTTCTTCTGTCGGCATATAAAGCTTGTATTTTGAGGTGAAAATTTGATTATTGTTTTCCGGCAGTGTGTATTTGACCACCGACTCACTTTTATCTGCACACAAGATAATACCAATGGGAAGATTATCGCCTTCGTTTTTCATCTCTCGGGTGTAATAATTGACGTACATCTGCATCTGCCCAATATCCTGATGGGTCAGCTTACCAACCTTTAGGTCAATAAACACAAAACATTTTAGGATGTAATTGTAGAATACCAGATCAAGATAATAATGTTCGCCATCAAAAGAAATCCGCTTTTGTCGGGCGACAAAGGAAAATCCCCGGCCCAGTTCCAGCAGAAATTTCTGCAAATGATTAATTAAACCTTGCTCTAAATCCTTTTCGTAGAGGTTTGCGGTTTGTTCTAGTCCCAGAAATTCCAGAACATAAGGGTCTCTAATCATATCTTTGCTATCCAGCCCTGGTTCAAGCTCTTTAATTTCCCCTCTGATACTATCCTGATCCTGGCTGGAAAGAAGCCGCTCGTAGTAGAAAGAATTGATTTGACGATCCAATTGTCGGGTGCTCCAACCGGATTTTGCACATTCATCCAGATAGAACTGCCGAGCCTTTTCATTTTCCACTTTTAACAGCAAGCGATAATGTGTCCAACTCAATTGGTCACGCAGTGCGTGACGATTTGGAAAAGCAACGTAAAACAAACGCATATACTTCAAGTTGGTCATCGTAAACCCTTTGCCAAACTCTGTGGTCAGCTTTGCCGACAGCTCTTTTAACAACCCAACGCCGTACTCTGCCCGGTCACTTTCCCCCTGGGCTTGATAGATCTGTCTGCCAATGTTCCAATAGGTTTCGACCATGACAAAATTCACCGTCGCATAAACTTTGTTCTGCGCCTCGGTGACAGTCATCCGGATATTTTCATATAGTGTGCTATTGACTAATGACTCCATCTTATTATTCCTGTTCCTTATTGACTTCATTATTCTTATACGGCACCCGGGCTGAAGGGACAAACTCCGCGGTCGCATCGGTGTGGATGGCCTGGTCGTCAAAATAGATATGGGCACCAAAGGCCTTAAGTACCTCCTGCTTGCTCATTCCGCCCAGGAAAAAAGCTTCATCAATCCGCACATCCCAGGCTCGCAGGGTCCTGATCACCCGCTCGTGAGCCGGAGCATTTCTGGCGGTGACCAGGGCTGTGCGTATCGGCGCCCGACTTTTATCAAAGGCCTGCTGAATCGCCGAGAGGGTTTTTAAAAACTTGGCAAAGGGACCTTCCGGAAGGGGATTCTTGGCGTTTTTGATTTCATTGGCCTGAAAGGCTTCGATACCCTGACTTTTATAAATCTGTTCAGACTCATCCGAAAATAGCACCGCATCGCCATCAAAGGCGATCCGGATCTGGTCGATTTCGGTGGCCTCATCATAGGCCAGATGCTGGGTGTAAATAATCCCTGCCGCAACCCCGGCGTTAATGGCCTCTTGGACATCCTCCTCATTGGCCGAAAGAAAGAGATCGGTGTTAAAGGCCTCCAGATAGGGCGATAGCAGCGCGCCACTGACTAGCGCCGCCCGGGTGATATCCAAGTGGTAATGCTTGATTGAGTTAAAAATCCGCAAGCTGCTATCGGCATTATTTCGGGACATCACGATGATTTCGGTCTTGCGCTCGGCTGAACCGATTTGGTTAAGCTTTAGCAAGGCCTTGATTAAGGCAAAACCGGTTCCCGGTTTTAATAGATCATTCTCGTGTTCAATCTGATACCTTGTATAGGCATCGACGCCTTGTTCATTAAAGATCTGATTTTCTTCTTCCAGATCAAAAAGCGCCCGCGACGAAATGCCGACGACCAAACAATTTTCAAACTTATGCATATTATTCCTCTTATCTTCTATCTAGGGTGTGTTGATTAAGTCTAAATCCTGTATATTATTTCAGTAGGATACAAATACAAGCAAGGTGAACAAACGCCAGAAAGCGATTTGCCAACTTATCATAACGTGTTGCCACTCGCCGGA
>Ga0180017_100463_pt1 | contig 13599 bp, 9 predicted proteins | sample KR46_S_MetaG_FD_129674 | JGI IMG/M metagenome (GOLD analysis project Ga0180017, IMG submission 129674) | Groundwater microbial communities from the Olkiluoto Island deep subsurface site, Finland - KR46_S_MetaG | ecosystem: Environmental > Aquatic > Deep subsurface > Groundwater | place: Finland...
AGGCTGTTCAAAAATGGTGAGATGCTAGGCGCGAAAAAAGTTCAAGGCCGAAGCGTACTTCCTGTACGAGAGGGTTTGAACTTTTTGAAGCAACGACGCAGATCGCCGTTTTTCAACAGCCTGTTAGGCCGGTGCGGCAACCCCCCTGTGTTCCTGATGTGTTTGAGGAGAAGCCTTTGAGAGAATATCAGCGGTCAGTGTGGATCATTGTCGGCTGCATGTTCATGGTGGCGTATGGGGGGCAATCTCAGGCTGCAAGCGTCCCGGACAACGCGGAACCGACGGTGCTTCAACTGAGCATGGGTGAAGTTGTCGGGCTGACTTTGCGGAACAATCTGAATGTGCAGACCACCTATTTGAGCCGGGTTCTTGAAAAATTCGGCATTGAGCAGGCAGAAGCCAAGTTTGAACCCAATGTCAACATCGACGGAACGGTCAATCTTGAAACCATTGAGAGGAACAAGCGAATGCGGGGGGATGCCCAAAAAGCGTCCTCGACCACCAAGGAGGCCGGAGCCAAGGCAACGGTGGACCAGAAGGTGCCGACAGGCGCAACCCTGACATTCACTTGGGACAATACGTATAAGGACAATAGCGATGGTTCCCTTTCCTACAACAGCGCTTCCGGGAGTGTCGATCGCAGCAACAGCAAGTCTGGCGGGCACACGTCTTCCTGGGGCATAGATCTCACCCAGCCGCTCCTCAAGGGTGGGGGTATCGACTACAACATGGCCTCCGTCCGACTTGCCCGTATCCAGGAGCAGCGGAACATATTGAATCTGCGCGACACATTGAGCGCTTTGATCAATGAAGGCGTGAACTATTTTTTCACCTTTGTTCAGGCAAAGGAAAATCTGGCGATTCAGGAACAGGCGCTCGGTCGATCCAAACGGCTGCTGGAGACCAATCGTCTCAAGATGACGTTGGGGCGCATGTCGCAGAGTGACGTAATTCAGGCCGAAGCCGACGAAGCGTCGCAGGAACTGTCCTTGGAGCAAACTCGAAACAGTTATGACGATGCCAGACGTAACCTACTCAACTTTCTGAACCTTGATCCGAATATAGTCATTGAGCCGGTGAAAGAGGATTATCCGATAATCACACCGGATTTGGACGCCTGCATGGTTGTCGCCGTGAAGAACAATCAGTCTTATCTGGATAAGGTTTTTGCTGTAACCGAAGCGGAAACGCGCTTCATGATGACTGAGAACGAGCGCATGTGGGATCTGTCGCTCAAAAGTGGATACGGCGAGGCGTATTCCAATGACAACCCCGGTTACAACCATACCGATACCGAGTTCAAAGCCGGCATAGAGCTCAGCGCCCCCATCAACTTATGGGGCGCGGACTACCTGGATAGAAAACAGGTGCTCCTGCAGGCTGTTGCAGATAAGCGGCGCGCGAAAATTGATTTGGAAAAGGCTGAAACAGATCTGCAAACCACGGTCGCAAATACGGTTCGCAATGTGAATATGCGGCTCAAGTTCATCTCGCTGGCGAAACGCAATACCGAACTCAAGGCTTTGCAGTTGCAGAATGAAAACACCAAACTCATGACAGGGCGTTCCACCAATTTCCAGGTGGTCACCTATCAGGACCAGTTGGTCCAGGCGCAACAGGATGAAGTTGCCAGCTCCATCGCCTATCTTCAGTCCCTTTTGGAGTTGGATCAATTGCTCGGCACTACCATGGACACGTGGAAAATCGAGTTCAAACAGAACGATGCCGCGTTGGAAAAAGAGTTGAATGACGAGGTCAGACCGCTCATATGGACATGGTGGTAAGCATGGCAATACAGTGGGAAAGAATTTTTACTGACAGTATCCTGCGACACATGAACGACGGGGTCGTGGTCCTCAATGCCGAAGGGGTGATTGTCGGTGGAAATCCGGCAGCTTCTTCCATGATGGCGATCAATATGGACGATGGCAATCTGACTCTTGCCAGAATCACCCTTGAGCGAGAAGGCAACGATGCCTTTTTGCAAGTCCTGTTGGACTCTGTCTACGAAAGAACCGCTATTCATAACAGACTCGTCGACTATGTCCGCCCGGATGGCACCGCTCTTCCCCTTGCTGTGACAGCATCCCATTTGCGCAATGAGTCCGGAAAAATCGAGGGAGCATTCCTGGTCCTGCGTGATGCAACGGAGATGGAGGAACTCAAGGCGAACGAACGTTCGCTCAATGAGGAGCTGAAAGCCGCCCTGCGGCAGGCCGATGAAAATGGGAGAGCGTTGGAAGCGGCTCTGCATCAGGGGCTGAGAATACGCAACTGGCTGTCTGCCGCCATTCTCATCCTGTTCCTCGGCCTCGGGAGTTTTCACTGGTTCGGCAGTTCGCTCATGGAGGTTCAAGGGGCGTCGATTGCAGGACGAAGTGGCGAGAGCGAGCCGCAGAATTCCATGGTTGTCAACGCGCGGCCCGTGACGCGAACCATCTCTCTTTCCGGGATTGTGGCGCCATTGGAGGAGGTCACCTTGGCGGCTCCGTTCCAGGGCAAGATTCAGAGCAAGCAGTTCTTCTATGGCGACAGCGTTGAGCGAGGGCAGACCTTGCTTGTCCTGGATACCGCCGAGATGGTCGCCAAGGTCCGGGAGGCGCGCGCTGAATACATCAAGGCCAAGAAAAAGACTCTTGAGCTTGAGGGGTGGGAGAAAACTCCCGACGTTTCCAAGGCGAAACGCTCTTTGAATCAGGCCAAAGGGCTGCTCAGACAGGCAGAGAACAAGGCTTCCGAAGACAAGACGTTGTATGAACAGGGGATCATACCCAAAAGTGAGTATGACTCTTCCGTGCAGGATGTCGGCGACAAGAAAATGCAATACTTTTCAAGCCTTGAAAGCCTTCAGTCGACCCTGGGCAAAGGGGATGCCGAGTACCTTGAAATCGCCCGCATGGAACTGGACAATGCCGAGGCAAAGATGAAGGCCGCCGAGGAGAAACTGGAACAGGCGGAAATCAAGGCTCCGGTTTCAGGGATAGCCATCCGGCCAAGCGCAAAGGACAAGGACGCGAAGAATGTCGAGACCGGGATGTCTGTGGCTGAGGGACAGGCCCTTCTCTCCATTGGCAGCCTCGAAGGGCTTTCCATCACTACCGAAGTAGACGAACTGGATATCAACAGCCTTGAAAAAGGGCAGCCTGTGCTCGTGTCAGGCGATGCCTTTCCTGATATTCAGCTCAAAGGGCTTATTGCGCAGATATCCTCGCAAGCCAACGAGGGACAGGTTCCGACCTTTACCACGACCATACGGCTGCGCGACCTCCCTGACGATGTCGGGAAGCAGGTGCGCCTGGGCATGACTGCCAACATGCAGGTTCAGACCTACTCCAATCCGGAGGCGCTGCTTGTGCCCTTGACGGCTGTGCATCGATCCGGGGAGGGCATCAGCGTTCATGTGGTGGAGGCAGACGGATCGGTCAGGGAAACAATGGTGGAAACCGGGGATACGACCTTGACCGAGGTTGAAATCGTTTCCGGCCTCAAACCAGGTGCGACCATCCTCATTGGTCCGACAATCTCGGGTCAGCCGTGATAGATCTGAGGGATATTCACAAATCGTATCGCCTTGGGGCAATGAATGTCGAAATCTTGAAAGGGGTGGACTTGCGCGTGGACCAGGGAGAGATGCTCGCCGTTGTCGGGGCATCCGGATGTGGCAAGAGCACTCTCATGAACATCCTTGGATTTTTGGATCAACCCACTTCCGGAGCCTATTACTTTGAGGGGCGTTCGGCTGAGGGACTTTCAGACAATGAGCTGTCGCGCATTCGAAACAGACGGATCGGGTTTGTCTTCCAGCAGTTCAATCTGCTGCCAAAGCTGACGGCCCTCAATAACGTCTGCCTCCCTTTGCTGTACAGGGGAATCCCGACGAAGGAGCGGAAGGAGCAGGGGCGGGAGATGCTTTCCAAGGTGGGGATGAGTGACAGGGAGAGCCACCGGCCCGGCGAGTTGTCCGGCGGGCAGCAGCAGCGGGTTGCCATAGCCCGAGCCTTGTGCGGCAGCCCTTCGCTTATTCTGGCGGATGAACCCACCGGGGCGCTGGACTCTGTTACCAGTTCCGAGATCATGGATTTATTCCTTTCATTGAACGGCAATGAAGGCATTACCGTCATCATCATTACCCATGATCCGGGACGCGCCAGATTGTGCGGGCGGTCTGTCCGCATGTTGGATGGATTGGTGGAGCCGCAATGATTCTCACTGAAAACATAGTGGAATCAGTGCGTTCGTTGTGGAGCGCCAAGCAACGCTCGCTCCTTGCCTTGATCGGCATTGTCATCGGCATCGGTTCTGTCATTGCCATGGTGACGGTCGGGCAGATCGTCGAAAATGAAGCTGTCCGTCAGTTTCGTGAGATGGGCACGGATATCTGTCTGGTTCGTTTGGCCGGGCAGGGAGAGGCGCGTTCCCGGAACAAGGGGATGGACCTCGAAGTGATTCATCGCATCCCCGGGCAATGCTCGACCATCAAGTCGGTTGCCCCCTATGTTTCCCTGTATTCCAGACTCACCCATGGCGGCCAAAGGGTTTCCTCTCCAGGGCTGGGGGTGACCGGTGAATTCATGGACATATTCAAGGTGCCCATTGTGGCTGGGCGGTTTATCTCGAACCTTGATGGATATGCGAATTTTTGTGTCCTGGGCAGCACCAAGGCCCGCTGGCTGGCAGAGATGGGCGTGCAAGATCCTGTCGGCAGTGAGGTCGTGTTTGCCGACAGAGTGTTTACCGTGATCGGTGTTGCCGGAGCGGTCCCATCGGGGACGTTCAGTCCCTATGAGATCAACGAAGGCGTCATGGTGCCCATCAGTGCTGCCATGCGTAATTCGGATCGACCTCAAATCAATGTGTTCGGCGCTCGAATGGTCGGCAATGGGATCAGCAGTCAGGCCGAGACCCAGCTGAAGGAGTATTTCCAATACGCTTCCCGGCAGAATGTGCGCATGACCAGCGCCGAGGAACTGGTGGCCCAGATGGATCGGCAAATGCGGATGTTCACGTTGTTGCTGGGCGCCATCGGATCGATCTCGCTCATTGTCGGTGGTGTGGGTGTCATGAACGTCATGTTGGTTTCGGTTTCCGAGCGGCGCAAGGAGATCGGCATTCGCCGGGCCATCGGGGCGGAACAGAGTGACATTCAGCTGCAATTCTTGGTCGAATCCGTGCTGTTGTCATTCATCGGCGGTGTTGTCGGGTTGGGTCTCGGGGTTGGCACTGTGGCCATTATCTGCCGTTTTACCGGATGGGAATTTTTTGTTTCCCAGATTGCCGCAATCCTCGGAGTCGGTGTTTCAGCGGCTGTCGGCATGTTCTTCGGGTATTACCCGGCCCGGCAGGCATCCCGCATGAATCCCATTGACGCCCTTCGGGCATAATAAGTCATCATTTCAAGCTGTTAATGAATCATTTCACGTCATTTCACGTGAAATGGTCGTGACTTGTGCGTGTTTTCCGACACAGTGGGTTGATCATGTCGGCAATTCATGCGGAGTCAGCCAATTCGAATGGGAATTGGCGCTGTCCCAAAGGCATGCCCAAGCAGGAGAGGTACCAATGCGTCATTTGAGTGTTTCTGAGAAATGGCTTGTTCCATTTGTGCTGATTGCCTCAGTTGTTTTGTTTCAGACGGCTGCCGTGGCTTCCGGAGGCATTGATCCTGCCGATCCCATGGTGAAGATCACTTCGCCGCCCCGTGACCTGGATGTCAACAAGGTGTTGGCCCTGGTCAGCAAGGATGTGAGCAAGGAAACAGGCATAAAAGAGTCTTTCATTACGTACTATTGGCAGACGTTCGATCATGCCGTGTACGAAGGAAAAGAGAATGGCTCACCGACGTTTGTCGATTTGTATGTCCCAGGATTCTTTAGTGATGACGATGTCCACGGCATGCTCAATGCCATAGCGGATGCCCTTGTGAAGCATGCCGGCGCCGAAAGGAACTGGGTGTTTATCCATACGCATTTCCCCCTTCCGCAACAGGTCTACATTGGCGGCGCCATCACGAGTTGGGACACGTATCGCGGCAAACCCAACAACAATCCGCGGGATATTGAAGAGCGCGCGTTGAACAAGTTCCAGTTCAATGATTCCTCCTTTGTCTTTCATAGTCTTTGGCGTTTCGGCGTCATCGCTTCGGGGGGGTCCGATCTTGGCGAGGTTCTGACCGTTACGAGCCGCATCGAAGACTTCAACAAGGAAAGCTGGTACACCTCATGGACCTCCATGGTGGACAAAGTGCGAGCGGTGGGAGATGAATTTGCTTCTTCTCTGCATGGACGCAGTGCCAGGGAAGCGTATTTGCGGGCGACCAACTATTATCGCGCCAGCGAGGTCTATCTCCCGGCAACGGATCCACGCAAACATGCGGCTTGGGAAAAGGGGCGAAACACTTTTCTCAAGGCGGCAAGACTGTCGGGCGGTTTGATCGAGCCTGTCCGAATCCCTTACGAGAAAACCACACTTCCCGGATATTTCATCAAAGCAGATAATAGCGGGAAGAAGCGTCCCCTGCTGCTCATCCAGACAGGGCTCGATGGCACTGCCGAAGACCTCTACTTCTTTCTTGGCGTACCTGCCGCCAAACGAGGATACAACTGCCTGATTTATGAAGGTCCGGGACAGGGCGAGGTCATAGGCAGCCAGAAATTGCCGTTCCGCCACGACTGGGAAAAGGTCGTCAGTCCGATAGTTGATTATGCGCTGACCCGTTCCGAGGTCGATGCCGATCGTCTCGCCATCATGGGGTATTCCATGGGTGGCTATCTTGTGCCGCGTGCTTTGGCCTTTGAGAAGCGTATACGCTGGGGCATTGTGAATGGCGGTGTATACAGTGTTTTTGACGGCACCATGACCAAGTTCCCTGCCGAGGTGAGGGAGGGTGTGGGCAAATCAAGCCGCAAGGAGAAGGTGAATGCGTTGGCCTATGCGGAAATGAAAAAGCATCCTGACCTGAATCAATTCATCAACCAGATGCTGTGGACCTTTGATGCGGGTTCACCGTTTGAGCTGTTCTCCAAGCTGAAGAAATACAGCATGGAAGATGTTCTTGAAAAAATTGAAACAGAAATGCTCGTGCTCAATTCCAGTGGTGACCAGATTGCTGGATCTTACGAACAGGCCAAGAAGTTTTATAACGGTTTGCAGACAAATAAGTCTTATTATGAGTTTACCAGTGACCAGGGGGCGCAATTTCATTGTCAGGCGGGTGCCCCTCTTGTTTCGAGCGAACGTATCCTTAACTGGCTTGATGAACGAGCCAAGCCTATGCAGTAAGGTGGAATCATGAAAAATTATGTATCGTTTCTCGTGAGTTTTGCTGTTCTTCTTCTGCCGCTGAGCAATGTGCATGCCGAGGATGGAAATGCATTTGACGCACATGCGACCACGTTCAGTTATTTCTTCAATGATTCTGACATGGACTTCCATTTCGGCAACATCATTCTTGGCGCAGTCACAAATGGAGGAGCCGAGGTCGGTGAAGCCTTCTATGCCGCTTCGCGGATAAAGGACGGCGATACAGCAAGCTGGCATTCAGAGTGGTACGCACTTGCGAAACGCGTAGAAGCTCGGGGCGACAAAGCCCTGAAAGCCGGACACAGAGTCAGTGCGCGTGAGCAATTGCTTCGTGCCGCGTACTATTACCGTATTTCATTGATGGCAATGCCAGGGGATAACCCCGAACTGGAGAAGCGTGGAAAGAAATGCCGCAGCCTCATGAAACAGGCCGGGCAACTGTTTGATCCGCCTCTTGAATATTTTGAGGTACCGTTTGAGGACACGGTGCTTCCCGGTTTTTTCCGCAAAGCGGACAACTCCGGCAAACCTGCCAAGACGCTTCTGATGATTGGCGGCGGTGAAACATACATAGAAGATCTCTTCTTCTACATCGCTCGGCAGTCTCATGATCGCGGATATAACTTCATGACCATCGACCTGCCGGGCCAGGGCATGTTGCCGCATTACGGCCACGTATTCCGGACCGATACAAATGTCCCGATGAAGGCCGTTGTGGATTACGCTCTCAGTCGTCCTGACGTAGATCCTGCCATGCTCGCTGCTTACGGCATCAGCGGTGGCGGTTTGTTTGTTCCGCAGGCTGCCATGCATGATCCGCGCATAAAGGCCATAGCCATGAGTTCCGGGGTTGTTGATGCGTATGCGCTGTTTGCCACCATGCCTGCGGCCTTTGCTACGGAAAAAGATATGAAGTCATGGACTCCATTCCATGCGGCCGTTGTTGACGCCATCTGCTGGCGATACGGGGTGGATAAGCCGTCGCAGCTCATTGAGGCAAATCGAGGCAACACTTTTGATTCCACGAAGATTCATGTGCCAGCCTTGCTGCTGATGGGTGAAGGTGAATACCGCAGCAAGGAAGTTCAGCGGCAGCAGAAAATTGCATTGGACGGCTTCACGGATTCTCGCAGCAAGATGGTTATCACGCCATCCGATGAAGGGGCCACGAATCACTGCCTCATGGAAAATCGCAGTCTGGTTGGTGCCGTTCTTTTTGATTGGCTTGATGAGGTTTTGAAATAGCAGTTGAGCAGGGGGTTGGGTGATGAGACATATCGTTTGTATTGCCGCACTTCTTTTGCTGCTGTCGACTCTTGTGGCTGGCTGTGCCGCCATAGGTCCGAAACATGTGGAAAGAGATCGCATTGAATACAATATGTCTCTCACCGACTCCTGGAAACGACAGATTCTCTTGAACGTCGTAAAGATCCGGTACGTTGAGCCTCTTTCTTTTATTGATGTTGGGGAGATTGTCGCAGCATACTCTCTGGAGACCGGGGCTGATGCCAGAGGAACATTCTCCCTGTTTGATCGAGCGGGCAATGATTCCGCCTTGTTCGAACTGGGAGCAATGTCCAAATACACCGACAGGCCGACCATTACATACAGTCCGTTGACAGGAATGGCTTTTTTCAGGGGGATAATGTCTCCCATGCCGTTGCAAAACATGCTGATGAGCATTGAGTCCGGGGCTTCCGCCGAGTTCTTTCTCCGTTTGGGAGTTCGAAGCATCAATGGATTGCGCAATGAAACCTTGACTTCAAAAGGGTATCGGCCGGTTGATCCTCAATTTGTTCAGGCTGTGAAGCTTATTGCCAGCCTGCAAACATCCAACGCATTGCATTTGGAAAGAGGCACCCATACCCTCGGAGAGCCATCACCCCTTCGATTGCGATTTGGCGGACACAATATGGGGCCTGTGGAAGTCGCTCAAGTGCAAGAACTTAAAGGCTTGCTGGGTCTGGATCAGTCCAGGGACAGTTATGTTCTGGGATTTGGGGCAACTTCGTTCAGCGACCAGGTCATAATGCTGCAAACATATTCGCTTGCACAGGTTCTTGCTTCGGTTTCCGGCCGTGTTGATATGCCCGAAGGCGATGTCTCGTCACACAAGGCGCTCCCGGGGATGCCCACGCCCGACGATGACGGGCTCTTCCGCGAAGGGATGGTGCGTTATTCGAAGGCTAAACCTGAAGATGCCTTTGCAATGGTTCAATATCGGGGCAATTGGTTTTGGATTGACGATCATGACATTATGACAAAAAAAGTGTTCTCATTCATCATGCTCGCCTTTACTCTGATGGATAAAGGCGGACAAGAGTCACAACTTCAACTGACTATTCCGACGCAGTAAATCGAAGTCAATGGCCAGTATCTTGTTCCTGCAAGAGTACTGGTTGGATTGTCAAGAGAAGCGGCCGTGCGGGAGGTGGCCCACAGCACTGTGGGACAAATGAACTTCACATAGTCAGAACCCCGTTGCCCTTCCCGGAAGGGCTAAACTCTCTGACTCCCCCCTGGATATCCTTTGTATCAAACGGCCCCTATTTCCAACGTTCCCCCTAGATCATTTCAGCGGCAAATACACCACAGGTATCAAATGCGGCGATTTCAACCTGTCGGAATAATGTAACTACCCAGACATCCTGTCATTTGTTTACACTCTCACCCCGTCAACAGGGGTTCTAAATGCCGTCCTCAACACAGCTTGAGACATCTGAGGGTAATGCCAAATCAAAACAGCCCCCCTTGCTGAAGCCGGGTCAAAATGCTAGGTCATTCCCAATACACAAAGGACACGCTGAAACAAAATAGACAAATAAAATCAAAGCATTGCCGCTCTGCCGAAAAGCAAGACGTTCCGAGTCTTCTCTTCGGCACCAGAATGATCAAGGGTTGCGGCTCACAAGCTGCAACCTTTTTTTCATGCTGCTGGTCCGACTGCGTGGGCAGATCTTTCCTGCAACGTTCCTCTGGTCGTGTATCCAGGGTCATGGTTTTGAATCATCGCTCCATCCGGATCGACCCGGAGAGCTTCCAGGTGCAGACACAACGCGGTCAGCCTGTGCAGTTGTGAATATTCTAATAGCCAGCAAATTTCGGCAATCGTAGATCAAGGGAAAAATCAAGGAGCAATCAATGGGTATCCGATCAAAAATCCTGGTTCCATTGTTTGTGGTCGCACTGATCATGGTCATCGGCGGGCTTCTGACCCTCAATTCCCAGTTCGCCAAGCTGGAGGAGTCCTTTGTCTCGCTGATCATCCAGGCCAAGGTGGAGGAGACCCGGCAGTCGATCCGGCTGATGTCGGGAAGCGCTCTGGAACAGGCGGCCCTGTTCAGCCGCATGCAGGCGGTGGTTGACGCATACACCGTGGCCAACCAGGGCGATATGAACGCCGAAAATGATCCCTTGGGCCAGGAGGCCCGGGAGATGCTGCGCCGGGCGCTGGCCTCGACCATGGAGGGATACGAGGCCATCTTAGGAAGCAAGTTCCAGCTTCATTTCCACCTGCCCACCAACCGCAGCCTCGCCCGCATGTGGCGCGAGAAACAGATCAGACGCGACGGCCAGTGGGTGGACGTCTCCGACGACCTTTCGGGCTTCCGCAGCACGGTCATCGACGTGAACCGCAACCGCAAGGCGGTGCAGGGCATCGAGCCAGGCAGCGGCGGGTTCACCATCCGCGGTCTGGCCCCGGTTACCGGGCCGGACGACACGCACCTTGGGTCCGTTGAGGTTCTCATCGACTTCGACGGCATCCTCAAGGGCATGGAATCCTCGGGCAACATGCGCACCCTGCTGTATATGGAGTCCGACCTGCTGACCATCACCACCATGTTGCGCGACCCGGCCAAGAATCCCGTTCGGGACAACCGGTTCGTGCTCATCTACGGTCAGGACAACACCGAAACCCAGGGACTGGTGACCAGCGACCTGCTCGCCAGGGGGTCATCCTCGACCATCGTCACCGTGCAAGGCGACAGGGCACTGGGCGCATTCCCGGTGCAAGACTACCGGGGCGAAGTGATCGGCACCATCGTCCTGGCCATGGACATCGCCAACCAGCAGGCGATGGTCGCAAACGTCATATGGGTCATCGGTGCCATCCTGCTCGTGGTGATCGCTTCGCCCATCCTCATCATCCTGTGGGTACTGCAGAAGTCTGTCATGGTACCCATCCGGGAATGCGCGGGCATCGCCTCCCGGATCGCCCGGGGCGACCTCGGCGAGATAGATTGTCACGACCGGCGCGACGAGATGGGCATCATCCTCTCGGCCATGAAGGAAATGCGCGGGAAGCTGACCGACACCATTCGCGACATCCAGGAGATCACCACCGACGTGGCCGAAGGCTGCCGCCAGTTCGCCGCGGCGAGCGACACTGTTTCCCAAGGGGCCACGGAACAGGCGGCGGGCATCGAGGAGATATCCGCCAGCATGGAGGAAATATCGTCGAGCATCCAGCAGACTGCGGAGATCGCCCACAAGACCGAGAACGTCGCCACCACGGCAGCGCGGAACGCCGATACCGGCGGCAAGGCCGTGGCCCGCACCCTGGACGCGATGCGAAAGATCGCCGCAGAGATCAGCATCATCGAAGAAATCGCGCGACAAACCAACCTGCTGGCGCTCAATGCCGCCATCGAAGCCGCCCGGGCCGGAGAGGCCGGCAAGGGTTTCGCCGTGGTGGCCGCCGAAGTGCGCAAGCTGGCCGAACGCAGCGGTGTCGCGGCCTCGGGCATCAGCGAGCTCTCCTCCTCCAGCGTGACCGTGGCCGAGGAAGCGGCCGAACTGCTCAGAAAGATGGTGCCCGACATCCAGAACACGGCTGAGCTCATCCACGAAATATCAGCGGCCACCAGCGAGCAGAACGCCGGGGTCGCCCAGGTGACCAAGGCCCTCCAGGACTCTGACTCCCAGATCCAGCAGAACGCCTCGACATCAGAGCAGATGGCGTCCACTGCGACGCACCTCTTCTCGCGCTCGCAGGATCTGGAAACGAGCATCAGCTTCTTCAGACTGGCCAACGCCATCCGCGCCTGCGGCCAGACGGGTAATGCCGTCCGGCCCAAGCCGCTGTCGAGGGCTGACGAGTCCAGGCTCAAGGCCGACCAAGCGGACGTAGCTGACGAGTTCGAGCGCTTCTGATTCCAGGTTCAAAACGCCTTCAGGGCACCATGGACAAGGCCGGACCCGCATTGCCCATGACAGCGCAAGAACACAACAGCGCAAACAAAAGGGTTGCAGCCACTTGGCTGCAACCCTTTCGTTTAGCTTCGCGACATTGGAGGCCTCTAGCGTCTGGGAGGCGGACCGCCCCGCTTGCCGGGGGTGCCGGGGCTGTTCTCCCGCATCTTGGTCTTTTCCTCGTCAAGGTACTTCAGGTAGGTGTCCATCTGTTCGCGCGTGAGCACCTTGGAGAGCCCGGTCAGGCTTTTCCATTCCAGGTCTTCCGTCTTTGTGCGCAGTTCGGTCGATTCCTCCCTGCCCTTGCCGCCCATGGATTCCATGAGTGCATCCCTGGCCGTGCGCTCGGCATCCAGGATTTCCCGAACCTTCGGAGCCTGTTCGTCGGTCAGGGAGAGGCGCTGGCGGAGCTCCAGGAACCGGGCCTCCGGGTCGGGCTGTTTTTCCGGACGCGCGTCCTGTCCTGGACCGAGTCTCCCCTGCTCCCGATGGGTGGAGCAGGCCGCAAGGAGCGTCATGGCCGCGGCCAGGGCCACCACGGCAAACAGGGTCGCCAGGGTGACCATGGTCGGCATCAGATGTTTTGTCCGCATGAGGAACCTCATTGTTGAGTGTTGAGGGAAGCCCCGCCCGCAGGTGCCGCGCTCTCCTTCGAGGGAACGGCGCGCCTCCACAGACGCAGGGCCGCGTCGTGAACGTCTTCAAGGATCATGTACAGGGATGGCACCAGCACCAAGGTGATCACGGTGGCGAAGAGGATGCCAAAACCAAGGGAGATGGCCATGGGAATCAGGAAGGCGGCCTGCATGGATGTCTCCAGAATCATGGGGGCCAGCCCGCCGAAGGTGGTCAGGGTGGTCAGCATGATGGGCCTGAACCGGGACGTGCCCGCGTCGAGCACAGCGTCGTGGGCGCAGCGGCCCAGCCTGCGCTGCTCGTTGGCGTGGTTGATGAAGACCAAGGAGTCGTTGACCACCACGCCCGACAGGGCGACGATGCCGAGCAGGCTGTTCAGGCTGATGGGGCAGCCCATGGCGATGTGCCCGATAATGGCCCCCACAGCGCCGAACGGGATGCAGATCATGATCACCACCGGCTGGATATAGC
>Ga0180017_100464_pt1 | contig 13595 bp, 13 predicted proteins | sample KR46_S_MetaG_FD_129674 | JGI IMG/M metagenome (GOLD analysis project Ga0180017, IMG submission 129674) | Groundwater microbial communities from the Olkiluoto Island deep subsurface site, Finland - KR46_S_MetaG | ecosystem: Environmental > Aquatic > Deep subsurface > Groundwater | place: Finland...
CTCGGTCAGGCGGGCAAGATCATGCAACAGACCGGCATGGCCTGGCCAGGGGCACGCATCGGAGTGGCTGTTTCCGGCGGAATCGACAGCTGGGTCATGCTCAAGGTCATGACCCTGCGCAGGCGCATCATCCCTTTCCCCATCGAGCTTTTCGTCATCCATTTGAATCCCGGCTTCGACTCCGCCTCCCACGCCCCCCTGGCGGACTGGCTGCGGGATAACGGCGTGGCCGGGCATCTGGAAACAACCGATTTCGGCCCCCGGGCCCATTCTCCGGAAAATCGCAAAAAATCGCCGTGCTTTTTTTGCGCCTGGCACCGCCGCAAGCGCTTTTTCGACATCTGCAGGCAGTACAATCTGACCCATCTCGCATTGGGACACAACACCGACGACCTGGTGTCCACCTTCTTCATGAACATGCTCGGGACCGGGAAGGTCTCTGGCCTGGTCCCCAAGGAAAACTATTTCGGCGGCAGGCTGACCCTCATCCGCCCCCTGCTGCTGCTGGACAAGGCCACCATCACCCAGGCCTGCAGGCAGTGGAAGCTCCCGGTCTGGGAAAACGACTGCCCCTCCAAGGACAAGACCTCCCGCAGCCGGACCCTGAATCAGGCCCTGGCTCTGTGCGGGGGAGACAAGCGCATCCGCACCAACATGTTCAACGCCTTGCGGCGCTGGCAGCTGGAGTCCTGGCCGGGCATGATCTAGGCCCTCCTTCAAGAGCCGTTCTGGACTGCGTTGCCCCGGGCGCCGGGGGCTCAAGCAGACGACGCCACGTCGCCTTCCAGAATCGGCTCGCGGAGGCCGCGCCCTGCGAGGTGGTCCGCGTTTTGCTTTCATGCCGGTATGGACCTCTTCTCCCTTGATCCCAACGTCACCCTGACCTTCATCTTAGCGCTGATGCGCATAAGCCTCGTCCTGTTCCTGATGCCATTTTTCGGCGGGCATGCGTTGCCCGCCACGGTCAAGGCGGCCCTCTGCCTGACCCTGACACTGGCCCTGTGGCCGAGGCTCCCCCTCATGGGAGCCCAGATGCCCGGCCACCCCTTCGCCCTGGCCGTCATGCTCGGAGCGGAACTCCTGCTGGGCCTCATTCTCGGTATGGTCGTCCGCTTCGTTTTCGCCGCCATCCAGACCGGCGGACAGCTCATCGGATTCCAGATGGGCTTCGCCATGGTCAACGTGGTGGACCCCGATTCCGGGGCATCCGAGGCGGTCACGGCCCACTTCATGTACATGGTCAGTTTGCTGACATTCTTGGCCATCAACGGACACCTGTACCTGCTGAGCGGGCTGATGAAGAGTTTTGACCTGCTTCCTCCAGGGGCCATCCTCATCACCCCCCGCCTGGCGGAGCAGATATTCAGCCTGTCGGGTCAGATTTTTGTCCTGGCCATCCAGATCGGAGCGCCCGTCATCGCCGCCATCATCCTGGTGGATCTGGCCCTGGCCCTGATCTCACGCGCATCCCCGCAGATGAACGTCCTCATTGTCGGTTTTCCCTTGAAAATCGGCGTGGGATTTCTGTTCCTCGGCCTCATCTTCGAGATCATCAGCCGGTACATGGAGGGTTTCGTCTCCCGCTTGCCGCTGCTTTTCTCCCAACTCATCAGCGCGATGCGCTAGGACGTCATGGCACAGCACGATCCGAGTCGCACCGAATCCGCAACTCCCAAACGCCGCAACAAGGCCCGCGGCGAGGGGAGCGTCCCCAAAAGCCAGGAGCTGCCCAAGCCCTTAACCCTGCTCTTCGGGCTGCTCATGCTCCAAATATATCTGGGCACCATCCGCACCGAAATCGAGAACCTGATGCACTGGTTCTTTACGGAAGGGTTCACTTTTGAATTGACCCCCGCATCGACCTACACCCTGTTCCTCGACTGTCTGTATAGCATCGCGATCATGGTTATGCCCCTCATGCTGGTCATCGCGCTGGCCGCATTCGTCGTCGTGCGGCTACAGGTCGGCAAGCTCTGGGCACCCAAGGTCTTCAAGCCGAAATTCAAGAACTTCAACGTAGTATCCGGCCTCAAAAAGCTTCTCATCAGCAAGCAGACCATCGTCCGCCTGCTCAAGAGCGTATTCATGGCTGCGGCCGTGGCACTTGGCCCATATATCGTCCTCAAGCAGGCTTTCGGGGAGGTCATCCCGCTTTTCTACCAGACGGCCGAAAGCATCGCGGCCTATGTGCTCTCCGCCGGGCAGACCATGTTCTACTACGCCCTCGCGCCCATGATCCTCATCGGCCTCGCCGACCTCCTCTACACCCGCTGGGATTACGAGGAAAACCTGAAGATGACCAAGAGCGAGGTCAAGGACGAGCGCAAGCAGGCCGAAGGCGACCCGATGATCAAAAACAAGCAGCGCCAGAAGATGATGGCGGTGATGATGCGGCGCATGATGCAGGACGTGCCCAAGGCCGACGTGGTCATCACCAACCCCACCCATCTGGCCATCGCCATCCGCTACAACTCCCTGGAAGCACCGGCTCCTCTGGTCCTGGCCAAGGGCGCGGGAGAGGTGGCCCAGCGCATCAAAGATATCGCCAGGGAGAACAACGTGCCCATTCGGGAAAACAAACCCCTGGCACGGGCCTTGTATAAAGTGGTCGAAGTCGGGGACACGATTCCCGAAGAATTCTACCAGGCAGTGGCCGCCATCCTGGCTCAGGTCTACAAAACCAAACAACGCCCGCGCTGAGAGCAAGCACCAAGGACGTCAAAATAATGGCTACTCGCACCGAGAACATGACCTTCAACTACAAGCGCTTCACGCGCCAGGGCGACATCCTCCTGGCCGGCGGCGTTGTCATGATCCTCTTCGTCATGCTGGTGCCGTTGCCGACCATCATACTGGACATTCTCCTGGCTTTTTCCATTTCCTTTTCACTGGTCATCCTGATCACCTCGATGTTCATGACCTCGCCGCTGGAATTCTCCATTTTTCCATCGGTCCTGCTGGTGACCACCCTGCTGCGCCTGGCGCTGAACGTGGCTTCCACCAGGCTCATCCTGCTGCACGGAGACACGGGCACACAGGCAGCGGGAAAGGTCATCGAGGCCTTCGGGCAATTCGTGGTCGGCGGCAATTTCGTTGTCGGCGCAGTTATCTTTCTGATCCTCTACATCCTGAACAAGACCGTCATCGTCGCAGGAACCACCCGCATCGCCGAAGTTGCAGCCCGTTTCACCCTCGACGCCATGCCCGGCAAGCAGATGGCCATCGAGGCCGACTTGAACGCCGGACTCATCGACGAGCAGCAGGCCATCAAGCAGCGTGAGAATCTGCGCCGCGAAGCGGATTTCTACGGCGCCATGGACGGCGCGGGCAAGTTCGTGGCCGGAGACGTCAACGCGGGCATGTTCATCACTTTAATCAACCTCATCGGCGGCATCTTCATCGGCGTCCTGATGATGGACATGAGCTGGATGGATGCGGCCCAGACCTTTTCCCTGCTGACCATCGGTGACGGTCTGGTCGCGACCATCCCCTCGCTCATCACCTCCACCGCCGCCGGCATCATCGTCAGCCGGGCAGCATCCGAAGCGCGCATGGGCGAGGAATTCATCGCCCAGTTGACCAACCACCCCAAGGCGCTGCGGCTCGTCTCCGGCGTGCTGCTGCTCTTCGCCCTGGTGCCGGGCATGTCCACCTTCGCTTTCATGACCCTCTCCGGCATCCTCTTCATGGTGGCGCTGTTCTCTGACCGCATCAAGGCCGAAAGCGCCCCGCCGGAGAGCGATAAAAAGAAAAAGGGGGGCACCCCGGACAGCCCGGAAGAGGTACAGGCCCTGCTGCCGCTCGATATCATGGAACTGGAGGTGGGCTATGGACTCATACCGCTGGTGGACGAGGATCAGAACGGCAATCTGCTGGCCCGCATCCGCTCCATCCGCCGCCAGTTCGCCCTCGACATGGGTGTCATCGTGCCGTCCTTGCACCTGCGCGACAACCTGCAGCTCAAACCCGGCGAATATGTGGTCCAGATCAAGGGCAACCGGGTGGCTTCGGCGGAAATCATGATCGATCATTTCCTGGCCATGGATCCCGGCGACGCCCGCCACGCCATCAAGGGCATCGAGACCCTGGAACCGGCCTTCAATCTACCGGCCCTGTGGATTCCAGACGCCAAAAAGGACGAGGCCGTCATGGCCGGCTACACAGTGGTGGACCCCTCCACGGTCATCGCCACGCACCTGACCGAGGTCTTCAAGCAGAACCTGCACGAGTTCCTGGGCCGCCAGGAAGTCCAGGCCCTGATGGACAACCTGTCCCAGCGCGCGCCCAAGGTCGTGGAAGAGCTGGTGCCCGGCATCCTGTCCCTGGGCACGGTGCAGAAGGTGCTGCAGAATCTGGTGCGAGAGAACGTGTCCGTCCGCGACCTGTTGTCCATCGTGGAATGTCTGGCCGACTTCGGCCACTCCGTGAAGGACGGCGACCAGCTGACGGAATTCGTGCGCCAGCGTCTGGCCCGCACCATCATCAAGCCGTACCTTGGCGCAGGCAACCTGCTGCCCATCATTTCCCTGGCACCGGCCATCGAGAACACGTTTCAGGAAAGCATCAAGCGCACGGACAACGGCTCCTATCTGGCCATGGAGCCGGGGCTCGCGCACAAGATCATCCAGGCCATCAACAAGGCGGCGGAAAAGGGCATCGTGGCCGAGGGACAACCGGTGCTGCTGACTTCTCCGCTCATCCGCCAGCACCTTGCCCAGCTCCTTGCCCGCTTTTTGCCAACCATGCCTGTCATCTCGCAGGCCGAAATTCCTTCGGACGTCAGACTCGAATCCGTAGCCATGGTGGAAATCTAAGATGCAGGTCAGAACATTCAGTGGCAGAAGCACCTCCGAAATCATGGCCAGGATCAAGAACGAACTTGGCCCCGACGCCATCATCCTGAGCAACCAGAAGCAGACCCGCAAAGGCGTGACCTGTTACGAGATCATGGCCGCCCTGGATGTTCCGCAGCCGCGCCAAGGCCCGGCCGAGTCCGCCATGCCGCTGGCTCAGGATGATGCAGCCTGTCTGCGCGAGGAATGGTCCAAACTGCGCAAGCAGCTCATGTCCGTACTCAAGCCGCAGATGGACATGCGACTGCTGACGCCCCGCCAGCAGCTGGTTTTCGAATACCTGGAACGCGAAGGCGTGAACGAGGATGTGCTGCTCGATCTGTGGGAAAAATTCCGCCATGCGCCCGACGTGCCCACCCTGACCGTCATGAACGGCATGGTCGCCGTGCGTCCCTGGTTCGACACCAGCTGGGCGCACAAGTTCCACCTGCTGACCGGTCCGTTCGGTAGCGGCAAGACCAGCACGACCCTGCGCCTGGCTCTGGCCATGAAGAAAATGGATCCCAATCGGCGCATTCTGGTAGTCAACGCCGACCGCTCCCAGGGCAAGGGACGCCTCTACCTGCGTCACTACACGGAACTCTCGGGCCTGTCCTACAGGGAGCTCGACAACTCCTCCCAATGGGAAGACCTGGAACGCGACGCCAGGTCCCATGACCTCGTGCTCCTCGACCTGCCGGGACTGCCCGCCCATAATCAGCTTGATTCCTGGCTGCAGGAGGTGTCCGGCGGCAACCTGCCAAACTGCCACGTGCACATGGTCCTCAGCCCGCTTTTTGCCCCGGCCCAGATGGACGCCTTCGTGGCCAGGTTTCGCTCCGAGTCTGCGGCCAGCATTATCTGGACGAAGCTTGATGAAGCTTGTAATTATGGGGAAATAATCAATCAGGCCAACAACACCGGGCTGCCTATTTCTCTTTTCTCTCTTGGGCCGGACCTGAAAAACTCCCTGGCCCAGCCCAAGGATCAGGATGTCTGGAAACTCCTGCTGCGGCATGAATTGCCCGAAGCAACCAACTAAACTTTTTCATCCCGGACACAGCATGAGCTCCTCTCTCCCCATCGTAATCTCGGTCACCTCCGGCAAGGGAGGCGTTGGAAAAACGAACGTTTCCGTCAACCTCGCCCTATGCCTGAGCAGATTGGGACGACGGTGCGTCATTCTCGACGCGGATCTCGGGCTGGCCAACGTGGATGTCGTGCTGGGACTGACTCCGGAGCGAAACCTCTTTCATGTCTTCCATGAGGGCGTTTCCTTAAGTGACATCCTCTACCCCACCGCATACGGCTTTTCCATTCTGCCAGCGGCCAGCGGGGTAAGCGAAATGCTGTCCCTGTCCACCGGGCAGAAACTCGAACTCCTGGAAGCCATGGATGTCCTGGAAGACACTACCGATTTTTTGATCGTGGATACGGGCGCCGGCATCAACGACAATGTGCTCTACTTCAACCTCGCGGCCCAGGAACGCATGGTGGTGGTAACTCCGGAGCCGACGTCCCTCACCGACGCGTACGCCCTCATCAAAGTCTTGAAACTGCGGCACGGGGTCGACAAATTCCACATCGTGGTGAACATGGCCCAGAGTGAAAAATCGGCCAAGGACATCTTCGCCAAGCTGTACAATGCGTGCGACCATTTCCTGACCGGGGTCTCCCTGAATTTCGTCGGAGCCATCCCTCAGGACAAGATCGTGCGTCAGGCTGTCATCGGTCAACGCCCCTTCTGCGACCTCAGCCCCAACGCCGAAGCCTCCCTGGCGGTGCAGCGCATCGCCCGCAACCTGGTGCAATGGACACCGCAGGACCATCTCGATGGGAACATCAAGTTCTTCTGGAAGAAGCTCCTCTTTGCGGAATAACACCGCCGAACCGGTCTGGTCCGTGCTGGAACAGACGGGAATTTCCTTTGCGTCCCTGGGGCCTTTGCACAAGGATCGCATCGCCCGCGCCTTCGCCCCCCGCATCAAGATCATCGCCCTGCATCTCAAGGCAAAGCTTCCGTCCCATATCGAACTCTCCGACCTCATCAGCGCGGGCACGCTTGGCCTCATGGAGGCCTTCGGCAAGTTTCAGCCGGAACTGGGTATCCGCTTTGAAACGTTTGCCGATAGCCGTATCCGCGGGGCCATGCTGGACGAACTGCGGCGCATGGACTGGTTTTCCAGAGGACTTCGGCAACGCATCAAAAAACTCGAACAGATCATCAGGAACTTCGAACAGAAACACGGACACGCACCCTCGCGCAGCGACCTCCTGGAACTCACCGGCCAGGACCGTGATGAGCTTGAGGCCACTCTGGAAGCGGTGAATTCGCAGATCATCCTGAGCCTTGATGCGATCCAGGACCAATGGAGCCAGGCCGGAGATGGGCACGATCACCGCGAACCCTTTGCCTCCGTGGCCTTCCACGACATCATTGACAAGCTGGGCCATCTCATCGATAGACTCAATGAACGGGAAAGGCTGGTCTTGAGTTTGTATTACACTGAAGACCTCAATATGAAAGAAGTGGCGTTGGCCCTCGACATCACTGAAGGCAGGGTCTCCCAGCTGCATTCCCAGGCGCTTGGAAAACTCAAGAAAATGTTTCAGCGCGAGTACGGCGACATCAACTGATCAATTTGGTTGCTCGGTTTCACGAATAGCTCATGTGGAGGAATACATGGCGGTCAATACGAACATGCGGGTGCTCATCGTCGACGATTTTTCGACCATGCGCCGGATCATCAAAAATATTCTCCGGCAGCTCGGCTTCAACAACATCGTTGAAGCAGACGACGGCACTTCGGCCTGGGAAATCCTGTCCAAGGACCAGATTGACTTCATCATCTCCGACTGGAACATGCCGCAGATGACGGGCATCGAGCTCTTGCGCAAGGTCCGCGCCAGCGAAGAATTCGGTGACCTGCCCTTTCTCATGGTCACGGCCGAGGCTCAGCAGGAAAACATCATTGAAGCAGTACAGGCAAAGGTTTCCAATTACATCGTCAAGCCCTTTACTGCGGAGACCCTGGGCCAAAAAATCAACAAGATCTTCGAATAACCCTTCCGGCCGGCAAAGCCCGCCTTGCTGGCCGGACCAGACCCCATGACCCTGCTCATCCTTCTCGCCCAGACTCCCCCCGCTGGCGACGGCAAAGTCGCCATTGATGATGAACGTCTGCAGGACGGCGTGCCCAAGGGGTTGCAGAAAGTGGAGCTTGATCTGGATGACGCCCTTTTCCTTGAATTCGAGGAAAAGGAGGACGTCACCGCCAGCACCTCCATCGAATCCCTCCCCGAGCCAGAGGATGCCCTGGAATCCGGGGAACAGGCTGAAGGCCAGCCCGAAGCGTCGGCCAAGGCCGGCCGCAAAAAAATCTGGATTTTTGGAATAGCGGCGATCCTGTGCCTGCTGTTTGGTGCAGGAGGTGCGTACTTCTTTATGAAATCAGGCCCGCCGCTTTCCGAAGAACAGGCAAGCACCGCCACCGACAGCCCGCAAGGGGAGAACACCGTAGCTGAAACCGGTACTGCTGCCAGCCTCGGTGCCGAGAGCACCAACTCCCAACAGACAGAACTGCTGCTCGCATTCCCCCTTGAACAATTTCAAGTCGAATATACCCGCGACGGTAAAACCCGTTTTCTGACCTCCCGCTTCTCCATTCCGGATACGACTCCAGTCATGCGGGATGAATTGCAGTCAAAAAAGATATTCATTCGTGACGGCATATACCGGTACCTGAAAAACTCGCCCCTTTCCTTTCTGGACAATCCCCAGGAATCCGAAAAACTGAAAACCGACATCGCATCCGTCATCAATCAGAACATAAAAAGCGGACAGATTTCTGAAATTCTCATCGAAGAGTACGTGGTGCAATGATGGTCGATAATCTCAACCTTTCAACTCTCATCAGCCAGATTCCGGACGCTCAGAAAATCCACCATACGCAGCTTGCACATCCCGAAACGCAGCAGGCTCTGGCTCAGGAACTGGTTCAGCGTCGACAGAGGCGGGAAAAAAACCAGGTGGCTAAAAGTGAAAGCAGCGCCGCCGAAACCGAGGTTGACCCCGAAGGACACCAGGAAACTCCTCAGGGGCAGCACTCCGGCAAACAGCGCAAACAGCGCCACGAAAACGAATTCGAATCGGATCAGGGGCACCTGATCGACACAAAGGTATAGATGGACCCGCAAATTTCGCACTGGATCCTAGCCGCATCGACCTTGGTGGAAATCCTGCTCATCGTTCTCGCCGTTGTGTTCTACGGGAAGTTGAAAAAATCTGAACTCGTGGTCCGCTCTCTACAAGACAGACAGGCTGAATTCTTGCAGAAACTGGACGTGAACGCCCGCCTGGAAAAGGAAATCATCGGCACATTCCTCAAGCGCCAGGAAGAACTGACCGCCCTGGAGGAAAAACTGCATTTTCGTGCGGTGGAAATGCGCCGCCTGCTCGAACAGGCTGAAAATTTCACCAAATCTCCCCAGTTCCTGCGGCAGACTATCCTGAGCGGGTTCAAACGCGGACAATCTCCCGCAGCGCTGGCCCAAGCCACAGGCCTAAGCGTTGACGAAGTCGAGCTCATCCTTGACCAACCCAAAATTTAAGCACAAAGACGCCTCCTGAGCCGATCACCCTTGCAGCAGCATCGCGAATCCTTACCGTGCCTTGCTGGCTACCCCATACACGTGACCACGGCGGATGGTACGACTCCCTTGAACAGTCCCCAATGAGCACTCCAATTTTTCCCATCACTCCGGACAGACCATGGCTGGCTCCCCTTGCCGGCTTCTCCGACCTCCCGTTCCGTCTTCTTTGCCATGACCTCGGCTGCCATACCGCCGTGACGGAAATGATCAGCGCAAAAGGCCTCATCTACAAGAGTCCCGGCACCAAGGAACTTTTGCAGACCTGCGAGCAGGACTCCCCCTTGATCGTGCAGCTCTTCGGTTCGGAAGAGCCGTTTCTCGTACAGTCCATTGAGCGACTGCGGGCGGAAGGATTTCGATATTTCGACCTCAACTGCGGCTGCCCGGTTCGCAAGGTCGCCAAAACCGGCAGCGGCGCGGCTCTGCTCAAAGAACCGGCACACCTGCTCCATCTCGCGAAAGCCATGATCGCCGCCACGGAGCCCGGGTGCATGGGTTTCAAGATCAGGCTGGGCTGGCACGTCGGACAGCCCGTGTACCTGCCCTTGGCCAAGGAGCTTGAAGAACTGGGGGCGGGCTGGATAACCATGCATCCGCGCTTCGGGGCGCAGGGCTTTACCGGTCATGCCGATTGGTCACATCTGAAAACACTCAAAGCGAATATCAGTCTCCCCGTGATCGCAAGCGGGGATCTGTTTCAAGCCGAAGACGGGTTGAGGTGCGTTGATCAAACGGGAGTCGACAGCATCATGTTCGCCAGGGGCGCGTTGAGCGATCCGTCCATCTTCTCGCGGTATCTGCGCCTGCGGCAGGCACAGGAACCCGAGGAAAAGTCCTGCCTGCGCATAACGGCCATGGTCCGCAGGCTCAGTGAACTTTATGCGGAGCATGGCATGGAACGACTGGGACTGCTCAAGATGCGTACCCTGGTGCCACGTTTTCTGAAGGGATTGCCCGGCGCGCGGGCATTTCGCCGCGACATCGTTTTCTGCAAGTCATGGGACGAAGTGTTCCATATTCTTGAGAACGAAATATCAGGCTTTGAGGAGAACTGAAATGGAGCTGACCATTGCTGAAACAGCAGGCTTTTGCATGGGCGTGGACATGGCCCTGCACAAACTGGACAACGCGTTATCAAGCCTACCCCAAAATGCATGCATCTATACTCTGGGGCCCATCATTCATAATCCGCAGGTGCTGGCCCGGTACAAAAGCCAGGGCGTATTGCAAACGGATGGCAGCCTGCCGCTCAAGGCCGGCGATGTGGTCGTGATTCGCGCCCACGGGATTCCCAAAAACATTCAGCAAGCTCTTGAAGCACAAAAAATCTCAATTGTGGACGCCACCTGCCCCAAGGTCAAAAAAGCCCAGATTCTGATCCAAAGACAAGCCGCCCAGAACAAACACCTGCTCCTCTTCGGCGAGCGGGATCACCCGGAAGTGCGCGGGCTGGTGAGCTACGCGCCCGAACACACCATCTTCGAAAGTTTGGAAGAATTGCAAAATATGGTGATCGACTGCGCCCAGACCTATTTCCTTGCAGCCCAAACGACACAGGACAGGGAGATTTTTAACGCCATCGAAGAGTATCTGACTGTCCGCGTCGATGCGGACATGACCATTCTCGATACAATCTGTATGGCTACCAAAGACAGGCAGGAAGAAGTGCGCGAATTGTCTCGCAAGGTTGAAGGCCTTGTAGTCGTAGGAGGAAAAAACAGCGGAAACACCAGAAGGCTGGCTCAAATAGCCCAGGAGGCTGGGATATACGCCGTTCATGTCGAGACGGCGGATGAACTCCCCCTGGCTGAACTGGCGCGATTTAAACACATCGGGCTGACAGCCGGTGCGTCAACACCGTCCTGGATCATTCAGGACGTCGCGCAGGTGCTGCAAAAAGTCGAGAGTGAGACAAGCTGAAAAATTGAGCGCGAGTGGGGTATGCGGGGAATGTGTGAGTGCGTCACCGGGAAGGTGAAGCGCCGGGCAAGCGGGTGGTCATGTGCGCATTCCGGACAAACTGACCAGTGATTCCACGGGAAACCGCCCACCCGTTCCGGCTGAAACTGACCAGAGAATCGGAGCGAAGCGACGCTGGTTTTGGGACGCTATGGGAACTGGTCAGTTGGGGTCAATGATGGATTTCATCTTCCGCATGGATTCTCCTTTGAGGTTGAGCTGGTAGGCGTTGTGTACAAGGCGATCGAGGATAGCGTCAGCCACGGTCGCATCAGCGAGGTACTCGTGCCAGGCTGCCACTGGCAGTTGGCTGGTGACGATGGTCGAGTGCCTGCCGTGGCGGTCTTCGAGCAGTTCAAGCAGTTCCCTGCATGTGGCCGGAGTCATCGGGGTCAACCCCCAGTCATCGATCACGAGCAAAGGGGTTTTAGCAAAGGACCGCATGAGCTTTCCGTACCGGCCATCGGCCTTGGCGATCAGTAGATCCTCCATGAGACGAGGCAAGCGCATGTACAAGGCGTCGAAGCCTTCCAGGCAGGCCTTGTGAGCCAGGGCGCAGGCCAGGAAGCTCTTCCCTACGCCCGTCGCCCCGGTGATGAGCACGTTGTGTCCTTTGCCGACCCAGGAGCAGGAGCCCAGACTCATGACCAAGGTCTTGTCGAGCCCCCTTGGCGAGTGAAGGTCGATATCCTCGAAGCAGGCTGCGTGCCTGAGTTTTGCTTTCTTTAACCGGGTCGTAAGACGGCGGTTCATGCGGTGCAGTTTTTCGCGGTCGATGAGAAGCGCCAGGCGCTCTTCAAAGCACAGTTCTTCGATGCCCTGCATGGCCCGCTGTTCCTCCAGAGCCTTGGCCATGCCGCCAAGGCCCAAGGCATTGAGAGTCTGCGAGGTTGGATGGCTCAGCATGAGGCCCCCTTGCGGTAGTATTCCGGACCACGCACGTTGTCGTGGGGTATGGGAGTCTGGTCGGCGTTGTGGATCGGCAACGGCAGACGGTCCAGGCCGGTCTTGAGGATGGACTTGAGACTTTTCTGGGAAAGGGCTCCCAGATGCAGTGCCCGCTCACAGGCCGCGTCCAGGCGTGCGGAACCATGCTCCTTGGCCAGGCCGATGACGCCCAGGCAGGATCTGTAGCCCTGTACGGGGTGTTTGCGTGAGCCCATGATGGCTTCCGTCAACGCAGAGACATTGGGGCCGAGCGTTAGCGCCCATTGCGCGAGGCGCTCCGGGGTCCAGCCCGCGTACTCTTGGTGACTTTTGGGCATGTGCTCCATGACGGTCGTATGCCGTCCTTTCTGCATGGACCGGGGATGAGCAGCCACACGTTGGCCCTTGTGGAAGCATTCAACGGTGGTGGCCGTGATCCGGACGTCGATACGTTTTTTGATGAGGCTGCACGGCACGGAGTAATAATGCCCGTCTACTTCGACATGGTAGTCGATGTTGACGGTGGCCTGCTTCCACTCGGCAAAGACGTAAGGGGCGCACGGCAGCGGCAGGAGTGCCGGCTTGTCCAGCGTTTCGAAAGCCTCTCTCCTGTTGCCGGGCAACTTTTTGAACGGTCGGGTGTTGAGGTCAGTCACCAAGGCGGCGATGGCACGGTTGGCCTCGTTCAAGGATAGGAAGACTCGATTGCGCAACCTCGCCAGAATCCAGCGCTCCACGATTTGCACGGCGACCTCGACCTTGGCCTTGTCTTTAGGTTTGCGCACTCTGGCCGGGATGACGGCTGCACCGTAATGGGCCGCCATGTCGTCGTAGGTTGGATTGATGTCGGGCTCGTAGCGACAGGCCTTATTGACGCCCGAGCGCAGATTGTCGGGGACAAGCAGATGCGGAACACCGCCGAGAAAGGTGAAGGTACGGACATGGGAGCCGATCCAGTCCGGCAGGCTCTGTGTCCACGTGGCCTCGGCAAAGGTGAAGTTGCTGGCGCCGAGCACGGCCACAAAAATTTGGGCCTCACGAACCTCGCCGCTGAATGGGTCTTGAATGGGGATGGTCTGGCCCGCGTAGTCGATGAAGGCCTTCTCTCCGGCCACGTGGACCTGGCGCATGGATGGCTTGAGTTTGCCCACGAAGGCTCGATAGCGAGCGCAGAAGCAACTGTATTGCAGGCCGTCAGGATGCTGCGCCTTGTACTCATCCCAG
>Ga0180017_100465_pt1 | contig 13525 bp, 9 predicted proteins | sample KR46_S_MetaG_FD_129674 | JGI IMG/M metagenome (GOLD analysis project Ga0180017, IMG submission 129674) | Groundwater microbial communities from the Olkiluoto Island deep subsurface site, Finland - KR46_S_MetaG | ecosystem: Environmental > Aquatic > Deep subsurface > Groundwater | place: Finland...
TACCAAAGACTATGAAAACTCCACCGCCATGAAAATCATGCATCTGATTGAAGAAGCCAGTGATAAAAAGGGAAAAACCGAAAAATTCATAACCCGATTTTCGCGCTATTATACACCGATTGTAGTATTTTCCGCCGTTGCCATGGCAATCTTCCCGCCGCTTTTAATTCCCGGGGCGTCCTGGCAAACCTGGTTCTATCAGAGTTTGATCTTTTTGGTAGTCTCTTGTCCCTGTGCACTGGTTTTATCGATTCCAATCAGTTATTTTGGCGGGATCGGTCGGGCTTCTAAGGAAGGCGTTTTGATTAAAGGTGGGAATTATTTAGATGTCCTTTATCAGGCTGATGTGTTTGTTTTTGATAAGACCGGAACCCTCACCCAGGGCGAATTCAAGGTGCTCAAAACCGCGCCAGTAGCAGGGTTTTCCGAAGCCGAGCTGCTTGCGGCCGCCGCTGCCGGAGAACACTATTCTAACCACCCCATCGGCAAGGCGATCACCGCCTATGCCCAGCAGGAAGTTGATGAAACGCGGTTAAAAAATTACGCTGAAATTCCTGGCAAAGGAACCCGGGTGGAGGTCGATGACCAGATAATCCTGGCCGGCAATAGAAGCCTGTTGCGCGATCATCAGATTGAGGTCAACGGCAGTGATGAAGAGGGCACCCTTGTTTATCTTGCGATTGATGGCAAACTGGCCGGATACCTGGTACTAGGTGATCAGGTTAAAGAAAATGCGCTGTCGGCTTTACAGGGGCTAAAGCGGCTGGGTGTCAAAAAAACAGTGATGCTTAGTGGCGATAACGCCAGCGTTGCCAACCAGGTCGGGAAAAAGTTAAGCTTAGATGAGGTGATGGGCGATTGCCTGCCCCAGGATAAGGTCGCTGCCTTTGAGAAAATCAAGGCGGAGAATAAGGATGGAAAAACCATCTTTGTCGGCGACGGGATGAACGACGCCCCGGTTCTGGCGATGGCCGATGCCGGGATCGCGATGGGAGCCTTAGGTTCAGACGCCGCCATTGAGGCAGCTGATATTATTCTGATGAAGGATGATCCAATGGACATTACCAAAGCGGTCGATATTGCCAAATATACCAGACGGATTATGATTCAGAATATTGTTTTGGCATTGGGGATTAAAATCACCGTGCTGACGCTGACCTTCTTTGGGATGGGGGAAATGTACCTGGCTATTTTTGCCGATGTTGGTGCGGCCATTCTGACGATTCTAAATACCAGCCGGATTCTTCGTTATCGGGGATTTTGGCAGAAAAACCGATATTAAGCTTAATGATCAACAGCACGGCAAAATTTGATCAAATTTTGCCGTGCTGTGCTTTTTGGCGATTATGCTAGCGCGTGATAGGAGTCTAAATGGCAGTGCTTTTTTGAGATAAAAAAGAGCGTCGATAACCGCAAGCTGCGGTTATCGACGCTTTAAAAAATTTATCAGATCGGCTTGCCAAGGGCACCAGCATAAATATTAAGACGTTTGCCACGAACAAAGCCAATCAAAGTCAGATTAAACTGACGAGCCAGTTCAATGGCAGCATTAGTTGGCGCAGAATGAGAAGCAATCACCGGAATACCGCAACGAATCGCTTTAATAACCATATCAGAAGGGATCCGACCGGTTGTAAAAAGGACAGCGTGACTGAAGTCCTGATTGTCAGTCAAGGCCATACCGATTGTCTTATCAACGGCGTTATGGCGACCAATGTCTTCACAGACCAATATTTCGTTGTCGTCAACGGACAGCGCAGCACAATGTGTCCCACCCGTTTCATTAAATAAAGCAGCATTTCGGTTGCAGCTGTTGGCTAATTTAAAAATTGTCTCTTCGGAGCAAGGATGCGCTGGCAATGATTTAAGTGTGGTGATTTGTGCGGCCTGCCTGATCTTTTTATTATTGCCACAAGAAATTGAGGCACTGGTGGTATCATGATCAAGGCTATTTAGCGAAATGATTTTGTTTAATTGAACCTTAACCCGCTCACCACTTTTGCAAATATAAATAAAGTCGATATCATCTAAATGATCGATATAACCCTCACTAAACAGGTAACCGAGGATCAATGCATCAAGTTTTTCCGGGGTGCAAACCAGCTTAAAAGCCAATTGTTCATTAATGTAACAGCTCAGGTGATGCTCCGTTATGACGAGGTCATTAAGGTCTTCGTGACTCGGCTGATCGTTGCCGTTTAGACGGATGCGTACGATTGAAAAAGCTTCTTTTAATTCTAAATCAAGTGCTTCGTTAATGATTTTCACGTAATTGTCCTCTTCTGTTTAGAATGCTGTGAGCAATGCTTTGGTGAAGGATTTGTCATACAGCGCCACAATTTATGAATAATTCAAATTTTATACAGGCTGAATAGTTATTAAAAAGCATTATTTTTTAACGTTTTTTGAACGTCGGATATGGTTTTTTAATTCTCTCGGGGTATTTAAATTACTGAACATTTCCCAACCGGGACTATAACTGCGGGCAATACTTTCCTCGACATAATGCAAATTTTCGGCTTCAAAACACTTATAAATACTTTTTCGGCCGGAGTCGAGAAATTTTTGAATTCTGGGAATCAGTTCAATACTGTAAAAAGCATTAAATGGTTCGATCCATTCTTCATAGCGCGTAACACAGCCAGAAATCCCCGTGCTTTCGTTAATGATGCGGATCATGTATTTGACATAATCGCTATTATAATGAGGCATGTCACAGGCTGTGACATATAGAAACTGTGATTGCGACTGTAATAGTGCCGAATAAATACCAACCAGTGAGGCCGATAGTTCCAGGACGTCCGGGTAAACACCGCTTAAACCAGAAATAGTGGGAATATCTTGGCGGTTACAGCCGACAACAATAATATCATCAAAGTCTTTTGAAAGTTGTTTGACGATCTGACTTAAAATGTTTTCGCCTTCAATCCGTAATTTTTTTTTGTCATATCCCATCCGCTGGCTTTGTCCGCCAACAAGGATTGCAGCTGTTTTTGTTTTGTCCATGATCATTTCCTCTCCGACACATACGTGTTGCCAGCAATGGCTAAACTAACCATAAATGAATTATTCTAGTTTTCAGATTTTCATTATATTCTAAATTTTTAGATTTGTCATTGATGTTTTTCGCAAAGTTATGAAATGTTTTATAGTGTTCTAAAATACTGCCCGGATTTTAAATATCCGGAATTTTGCCATAAGAGAGATAAAATTGCTGTGATTATTAAAAAGCAGCCTTGAAATAATCGAGTAACAAGATCATGGAGATATGGTAAAATTAGGATCGTTACGAAAAATAAAGGTTTTTAGGGGCTGTTATCGATAATCGAGGACAATTAAGTATAGGTAAATCGTAAAAAAAACGGAACAGAAAAAAAACAGAGAAAAAATAGGAAAAATATAATCGGAATAAGAAAAGCCTTAAACCATTTTTAGGACGCTTGAAATAAGAATAACAGGGCAAACAGGCATTTTTAGGAGGGGAAAATTTTACGGAATGCTTAAGACGGAAATTAGTTAAAAAATTATCAATGACAAATCGGAATATTTCTATTATAATTAGGGTACTAAAAAATAGGGGGAAAAAGATGGTTAATTTAATAATTGATGGGCAGAACATCAATGTCGAACCAGGAACAACAATTCTAAAAGCAGCGAGTTCCATAGGCATTGAGATTCCGACTCTGTGTAGTTTTAAAGATTTCACTCCTGATGGAACGTGTCGGATGTGTTTGGTAGAAGTCGTGGGTTCAAAAGAATTAGAGAAAGCTTGTTCAACTGAAGTTGCTGAAGGTATGGTGGTTAATACCGATACATTTGTAGTACGAAACGAGCGACGTAAGGCACTAAAAGCATTGATGGTCGATCATAAATTTGATTGTATGGCGTGTTACAAATATGAAACCTGTTTCTTTGTCGAAAATAATGCAAACTTGATTGATTTTGATACCTACAAGGCAGAAGGGACACCGGGTTATGCTGAGCGACCGTTGGACGATTCTAATCCGTTTTATTTTTATGATCCCGGCAAGTGTGTGCTTTGTGGCCGCTGTATCAAAGCCTGTGATCACTTACAATGTAGCCATATTTTAGCGGCATTTGATCCGGAAAAAGATAATATCATTAAAACATTTGACAATTTACCAAGAGCAGAATCCGATTGTGTCAGCTGTGGAAATTGTATTGCAGTATGTCCAACCGGAGCACTGGCACCTAAGCACTTTAAGCCCTTTAAATATGCCAAACATGTTAAGACAGTTTGTCCTTACTGTGGCGTCGGATGTACCTTGAATCTAAAAGTAATTGATAATAAAATTACTGACGTATTTAGCACCGAGGGCGATGTAAACAATAATATGCTATGTTTAAAAGGTCGTTTTGCTTATGATTTCGTTAGCAGCCCAGATCGACTGACAACACCACTGATTAGAAAAGATGGCGTCTTGCAAGAAGCAAGCTGGGAAGAAGCGATTGCTTTAGTAGCTAAAAAGCTTAAAGAAGCGAAGGCCGAAGGACCAGAGGCAGTAGCCGGATTGTCATCAGCACGTTGTACCAATGAAGAAAACTATGTTTTCCAGAAATTTATCAGAACGGTTGGTGCAACAAACAACGTCGATCATTGCGCCCGTTTATGTCATGCTGCTACCGTAGCCGGTTTGGCTAAATCGTTTGGTAGCGGTGCGATGACCAATAGTATTGAAGAAATAGACTTGATGGATGTTATGCTTGTTTCAGGCTCCAATACAACCGAGACACATCCGGTTATCGGGGCAAAAATAAAACAACGAAAAGCCCAGGGGGCGGTATTGATTGTTGCCGAACCACGAAAGATTGAACTGGCTAACTATGCAGATGTCTACTTACAGATCAAACCTGGGACAAATGTGGCCTTATTCAATGGCCTGGTGCGAGCTGTTCTGGATGCCGGTCTTGAAGATAAAAACTTTATCAATGAACGAACCGAAGGTTACGAGGCCTTTATCGAATTCATGAACACCATCACCGTTGAAAAATGCGCCGAAATTTGTGGTGTTGATCCAGCTGAAATGCGAAAAGCGGGAGAGCTTTATGCGACTAAGGATCGTGGCGGAATCTTCTATTCAATGGGTGTTACCCAGTTTAATACTGGTACTGATGGCGTTATGTCGACCGCTAATTTAGCGATGTTAACCGGAAAAATTGGTCGCGAAGGCTGTGGCGTTAATCCGCTACGTGGTCAGAATAATGTTCAGGGTGCTTGTGATATGGGAGCCTTACCAGGTGATCTACCCGGTTATCAAAAAGTCGCAAATGCTGAAGTTATTGAAAAGTTTGAAGCGGCTTGGGGCGTAACAATGCCTCAAAATGCAGGAAAAACCTTAACTGAAATTACTAACGGTGTTGGTGACAATACCATTAAATTCCTGTACATCATGGGCGAAAACCCGATGGTTTCTGATCCAAACACCAATCATGTTAGAGAATCACTGGAAAAGGCTAACTTTATCGTGGTTCAAGACATTTTCCAGACAGAGACGACTGAATATGCCGATGTTGTTTTACCGGCATCTGTTTATGCTGAAAAAGATGGAACCTTTACTAATACTGAGCGCCGGATTCAGCTTGTCAGAAAAGCGGTTGAAGCGCCTGGGGTAGCAAAAAGTGACTGGGAAATTATTGCCATGATCGCTAAGGAAATGGGCGCTAAAGGTTTTGATTTTAACAGTGCTTCAGAAATTATGGATGAAATTGCTGCGGTAACGCCAAACTATACGGGCGTATCACATCAGCGACTGGAAAATGGCGATCGCATCCAATGGCCATGTTTTAGCAAGGATTCTGAAGGGGCGAAATTCCTTCATGCCGGAAAATTCACCAGAGGTTTGGGAGCCTTTATGATTGCCGATTATATTCCGCCAGAAGATCAGGCTGATGAAGAATACCCGCTGATTTTAATGACCGGTCGAATTCTTGAACATTATCATACCCGAACCATGACAAAACGGACACCAGGTATCGAAGTGATTGCGGGCGATGCCTTTGTCGAAATCAATCCGGCTAAAGCTGAAGAATTTGGAATCGCCGAAGGTGATGTAATCAATGTTACTTCGCCAAGGGGCAGCGTTTTTGCCAAGGCCCGCTTTAATGAGGGGATCATGGAAAACAACCTGTTTATGCCTTTCCACTACGGCGATAGCGGAGCTAACTGTCTGACCGGTGGTACGGTTGATCCAATTGCCAAAATTCCACCATTGAAAGTGTCAAAAGTTCGCATTACCAAATAAAAAAATATCTGCTTTACTCAAGGGGTGCGAAAGCACCTCTTTTTTGGTGTGTGACAGGCTTTGACAATCGGCTGAAAAAATAAAAGCACAACAAAATTGACAGCGTTTACTTGACAATCGAGCGGTAAAGGTGTATCATATTATTATAAACATGTACACACATGTCACACAAGTTTTTTTATCGGATCATTTTTTTCAAAGGAAGGGTATTAATATGCTGGATTTAAAGGTTTTAACACAGGCAGTTGGAGATTTAGAAGAAGAAGATGTAATGGAATTACTCAATGATTTTGTAGCGACTAAGCCCTCAGAAGCCGAAGCACAGGAAGCGGTTGCAGCCTGTCAGGGTGGGATGGCAATCGTTGGAGATCTTTTCGAAAAGGGCGAATATTTTGTTGGCGACCTGATTTTTGCAGGGGAATTACTAACCGAAGCAATCAATGTCTTAAAACCAGTTTTAGGCAGTGAAGACTCGGCTGTTGCTGGAACCATCATTATCGGAACAGTTCATGGTGACTTACATGATATCGGAAAAAATATTTTTAAAAGCATGTCAGAAGCGGCTGGTTTTGAAGTGATCGATTTAGGAATCGATGTGGCTCCAGAGCTCTTTGTCGAAAAAGCCAAAGATTGTAATCCGGCAATCATCGGCATGAGTGGAGTTTTAACCTTAGCGATAGACTCCATGAAAGAGACTGTCGATGCGCTGAAAGCCGCTGGAATTGATGCCAAAGTGATTATTGGCGGAAATCCAGTCACCAAAGAATCATGTGAATATGTTGGTGCCGACCAGTTTACTACCAATGCCGCCGAAGGCGTAAAAATCTGCCAGAGCTGGGTATAGGTTTCGACAGGAATGTCGGAATATCGCCAAATAACCGAAAAATAGAATAAAAAATCAAGGATAAGAAGAAGAGAATCAGCTCGACTTGTTATCCTTTTTTTATTCAAAAGCGATCATTTTTGACTCTAAAACTAAAGATTTGTAGATATATGTATATACAGGTCGATTCAAGTATGGTATAATTTCGACAAACGATTTCAAGAGAATCGAAAAACGTTGAAGGAGGAAAACGTGTGAACAATTTTTTAACCCCGGCAGAGATTATTGAAGTTATTTCCAAAGGTTTTGGAAAGAACAGAACCACGATGCCAATAGTTAAGATGATTATCTTAGGTATTTGTGCAGGTGTGTTTATTGGTTTTGGATCTTATGGTTTTACGATCGCAACTGCAAACGCAGGAGCAGGATTTGAGGGAACCCTCGGTCGATTTATGGGGGCAGCAGTCTTCCCCGTTGGTCTGATGTTTGTCGTAATGTTTGGAGCTGAACTTTTTACTAGTAACAACTTACTGACAATCTCTTGTGGAAAAAAAGATATTGGTTGGGGCGAAATGCTTCGCAACTGGGGTATCGTTTGGGTTGCCAATTTTATTGGCTCGGTAGCCCTGGCCTGGTTGCTGTCTCAAAGTGGCCTTTACGGTGAAGCAATGGTAACGAAGGCGATGGCAATAGCTGAAGCCAAGGTTGCAATTCCATTATTTGAAATTATTATTCGTGCTACTTTATGTAACATCTTTGTTGTTTTAGCGGTATGGATGCAAGCCGGAGCTAAAGATGTAGCTGGTAAAATACTGGCCATCTGGTTCCCGATTATGCTCTTTGTATTATCAGGATATGAACATAGTGTTGCAAACATGTTCTTTATCCCGATGGGCTACTTTGTGGGCGCAGATATTACCTGGGGACAGATTATTATTAACAATATCATTCCGGTTACAATTGGTAATATGATTGGTGGTGCAGTTCTGGTGCCAGCAGTTGCTTATTACTCATATTGCAAATGTGGCCCAAAAGCCTAGTTTAGTAACTTTTGCTCTTCAATTATGAAGAGCAAAGGCCTCTAAACTTAAAGTCGTAAAAATTTGCAAGATTTATCTTAATTATACCATTATAAAAAATAGCAATTTAGGTTATAATTAAGAGAATCTTATCTTATAGATTCAGTAATTCCAGGTGTGGTCATAAAATAATCAGATCGAGACCAGACATGGCCGGATATTTAATTTACACCTCAAAGGGAGCGAAACCTAAACTATGAAACATAGCATTGTAAGATCCATCGAAGGATTATATGAAGATCGAACCCTGGAGCTCGTTCGAATTGCTATTCGAAAGGGGTTTAAACCAATTGATATTTTCAATTGGTTGCAAACCGGAATGGAGCGGGTCGGTAAATTATATGAAACCAGCGATTATTTTATTGCTGATTTGATTTTTGCCGGGATCATTTTTCAGGAAGTGATGGAACTCGAAGAATTAAAGGAAATTACCAAAATAACACCTAAAAATAAAATCGGCAAATTACTGCTTTTTTCGGTATTTGGTGATTGCCATGACATTGGCAAAAATATTTTCGGTTCCTTTGCCCGAACGGCAGGATTTGAACTCGTTGATTTAGGGACGGATGTTTCCCTCTATCAGGTCATGGAAGCGATTGAAACTGCAAAACCTGATATCATCGGAATGAGTGGGATGCAACAGGAAACCATTTATGAAATGCGCGCGGTGGTCTGTGAATTGGTTAACCGGGGAATCCGGGACGATTTTCGGGTGATTATCGGCGGTGCGGTCATTGATGAAAAAGCGGCTCAGATTGTTGGTGCCGATTTTGCTACCAAAGATGTAATGACAGGTGTTGAAAAATGCAGATCATGGATGATTGACAAAACGGGAATGAAAAAATAACGATAAATAGACCAAGGCGGTAGAATAATGGGATCCCCCGAATATTTAAAAATAGTTGATGCAATAAAACATAGAATTACCAGTGAAGAAATAAAACCGGGTGATGCCATACAGTCAGAGAATCTCCTTTGCGAAGAATTTAATGTCAGTCGAATGACGGTCAGAAAAGGTCTGGCGGTACTCGTCAATGAGGGATACATCTACTCCATTCCGGGTAAGGGCAACTATGTTTGTGAACCTAATCTGGATTCATATACACTTCATTTTGATGAAATGATGACCACTGAAAAAAAAGGTGAGGAAATCCGGCTGATTGAGGTCAATGTCGTGAAACCCAGCTATGAGGTGGGCTTCAATCTGGAAATGGCCGAAAATAAGCATGTCATCGTCGTGAAACGGGTATTTGTCAGCGATGGTGTGGTCAAAGCCTTTGATATCAAGTATATTCCTTATTATCGGGGCATTCCGATTGTCGAAAAAGAAATTCGCTACGCCACCTTTCCAGAGATGGTGGCTAAAAAGAATTCTATTTTTGCGATGACTAAAAAGCTAAAAATCCGTGCCATGGCAGCTAAAGGGGAAGTCAGTCAGGTGCTCGATATTATGGAGGGCGATCCGGTTCTGGTGGTTGAGCAGAAGTTGCTGGATGAAAAAGATCACCCGATCGGATGGGGTTTGATGTACTTTACCGGGGAGGATTCTGGTTTAGAGGCAATTGCCTCCTTCGATTAGTTATGAATAACTGAGGTATGGGATGAAAAAAAGTATCTTATTAATTGTGTGTGGAATGATTCAAGATGAGATGAGCTTAGCGATGAAGAATACCAATATCAATTATGATACCATTTGGATGAGTGCAGAATTGCATAACAACCCGGACTTATTAAAACTGGAATTACAAAAAGAGATCAATAGCCATCAGGAATATGATATGATCCTTTTAGGCTACGGAAACTGTGGAAAAGCACTGATCGGGTTGCAAAGTGACCATGCCAGGCTGGCTTTGTTGCGCTCTGAAGATTGTATTCAGATGCTGCTGCACAATAAAGAAAAACTCAAATCGATCCGGGGCGAAACCTATTTTATCACCAAGGGCTGGATGATGGGGAAAAAATCCTTAAAAGAAGAATATCATTATGCCATTAATAAGTATGGTCCCAAACGGGCAGAAATGATCATGGGGATCATGTTTAAGAATTACAAGTCCCTGATGATGATTGACTCAGGCGCCTATGACCTAGAAGATTGGATTCATTGTGCCCGGCATTTAAGCCAGGTACTGAAATTGGATTTTATTATTACCCAAGGAGATGTAGAACTGCTAGAAATGTTCATCTCGCTGGAGTGGGATCATCGGGTGGTGGTGATCGAACCGGGAACGAAAATAACGATGGATGATTTTGGGGTGGAATGTGCGGTAGCATCCTGTGCGAATAGGATCTCATAATTTTGATAGTATTTTGATTTAATCTGAAAATGAGCAGGATACACGAACGGGGATCACAGGGAGATGCTTAAAAAGGGTGTCTCTTTTTTAGTTTAGCAGCGGCGCAGCTTAACTGATGTTGGCGATGGGTTGGGCTGATGCCAGCTAAATCGGGATACAGACAGATCTAGACAGACAAATCGGAAAACAGTATAATAAAAACAACAGCAGAAAAACAGCAACAGAAAAACAAGAGAGGAAAATCGATGAAACTTGAACAACTACTAAAAGAACTAAATATAATTGAGGTTAGAAACAATCAGCTGGATTGTGAGATAAAAAAAATTTGCTACAATTCCCGGGTAGCCGAGGCAGGCAGCCTGTTTGTGGCCATTCCCGGCTATGTTACTGATGGTCATCAGTACATTGATAGTGCCATCAGCCAGGGTGCTACTGCGGTCATCCATCAGGATGACCTGGCCGACTATCAAACCGAGGTTGTTTACATAAAGGTAGGTGATTCCCGCCATGCGCTGGGGATAGTGGCGAGTTGTTTTTACGGGAAACCTTCGCAGTCGATGGTGGTTACCGGCATTACCGGAACCAACGGCAAAACCTCTCTGACCTATATGCTTAAACATATTTTTGAAACGGCGGGTAATACCTGCGGTCTGATCGGGACGATTCATAATCTGATTGGCGATCAGGTGGTTGACAATCGCGGCCGAACCACCCCGGAATCGTTAGAAGTACAAGAGATTTTAAAAGAAATGAAGGATCGTGGTTGCTCCCATTTGTTTATGGAGGTTTCTTCCCACGGATTGGCTCTGGATCGGGTCAATGGGGTTGATTTTGATTATGGCATCTTTACCAACCTAACCCAGGATCATCTGGATTATCACAAAAGCTTTGAAAACTATTTTAATGCCAAAGCCAAGCTTTTTTTTCAGGTCAAGAAAGTCAGTATCATCAATGGGGATGACCCCTGGGGTCACAAGCTGTGCGAACTATTGACTGCCAACAAAAACGCACCGGTGATGACCTATGGTTTAAATCCGGGGCATGACTATTTCGCCAGAGATCTGGTTTTTGGCTCCAAAGGCACCGCCTTTACGCTGGTTACGACGGAGTGGGAAGAGCAATTATTCTTAAATATCCCCGGTGAGTTTATGGTCTATAATGCCATCGCCGCAATCATTGCCGCGTTAGCAGAAGCAGTCCCGATGGCGGTGATTCGGGAAGCCCTGGCGACGATGCCGGGGGTCGAAGGGCGGATGGAAATTCTCGATGTTGAGGCGCCCTTTGATGTGATTATTGATTATGCCCACTCGCCGGATTCGCTGGAAAAACTGCTCTTATCAGTACGAAAAATATTCACCGGTCGGATTGTCCTGGTCTTTGGTTGCAATGGCGACCGGGATAAGGACAAAAGACCGATTATGGGTCGGATCGCAGGAGAATATGCTGATATGGTGGTGGTCACCTCGGACAATCCGGCCAGTGAAAACCCGAGCGCGATCATTGACGCGGTGGTGGCCGGCGTCCGCGAAAAAACCGATCAGGTCGCGACCGTGGAGCTGCGCCAGGAAGGCATCTATTATGGAGCCTCTTTGTGTCGCCCGGGAGATGTGCTGGTGCTGGCTGGCAAAGGTCACGAAAAACAGGAAATCATGAAAGACGAAACCCTTTATTACAACGAATGGGATACCGCCAGAGAAGCCGTCGCCCGGCTAAAACTGAAGTCCGAGAATTAGAAAGACCACCTAAAAAGCACCCGATGGGTGCTTTTTAGGTGGTCGATAATCTTCCAAATCACTAATTGCAAACGAGCTTAGTCAGAGCTACGCTCGGCCGTTAAATTACTCACCTTTTTCAAGGTTCTCCAGGGTTTCCAGGCGATCCATGATCTCCAGCAGGGCTTCTTCCAGAATCGCCTTTTCTTCGGCCAATTCCTGTAAAACAGTGTAGTCCTTGGTGATTTCAGAAAGCTTCTGGGTGACAAAATCAAGCCGCTGATCCTTGCTTTCGAGATCCGAGAGCAGGGCTTCCTGTTCGCGTTTTTCCTTGTAGGTTAGACCGGGTTTGCGGGTTTTGGGTTTTTCAAGCGGTGGCGGTGTGGTTTTTTTAACCGCTTGATCGGGACTATCTTCACGGTTGCCCACTCCGGTCAGGGGATGTTTTTTGATATAATCCGAATAATTGCCGGTTTGGGTGGTAATCTGACCATGGCCGTCAAAGGAAAAGATCTGTTCGCAGGTGCGATCAAGAAAATAGCGGTCATGGGAAACGGTCAGTACCGAGCCCTGAAACTCGTCCAGATAGGCTTCTAAAACAGTCAGGGTGTCAATGTCCAGATCGTTGGTCGGTTCATCAAACAGCAATACGTTAGGAGCCATCATGAGGATCCCCAGCAGATAGAGTCGCCGCCGTTCGCCGCCGGAAAGTTCGGAAATATAAACCCATTGGCTGTTTTTATCAAACAAAAAAAGCTCCATCATCTGTGCTGCAGTGACGCTGTCGCCACGGGAATTTTCCATCACTTCGGCTTTTTCGCGGATATAATCAATTGCCCGGAGGCTTAGATCCATATCTTCGGATTCTTGTGAAAAATAACCGATTTTAACGGTTTCGCCGAAGGTGATCGTGCCACTATCCGGCTGTAGCTTTCCGGACAGCAAATTCAGCAGGGTCGACTTGCCGTAGCCGTTTTTGCCGATGATTCCAATCCGTTCGCTGGGGCCGAGGATCATCGAAAAATCGTTGATGACTTTCACAGGGACAAAGGACTTGCTTAAATGCTCAATCTCAATAACTTTTTTACCAAGGCGGGAAAAGCCCACCGAGATTTCCATCGGGTTTTCGGAAAGATCAGTGGCGCGTTCTTTGATTTCTTCAAACCGTTGAATCCGGGCTTTCTGCTTGGTCGTTCGGGCACGGGCACCGCGGCGGATCCAGGCCAGCTCGCGGCGATAGAGATTTTGGCGTTTTTCCTCGATGGCGGTTTGAGCCTCGCGGCGGTTGGCTTTTTGTTCTAAAAAGTCGGAATAATTGCCAGTATACTCATAGAGGTTGCCCAGATCAAGTTCA
>Ga0180017_100466_pt1 | contig 13502 bp, 13 predicted proteins | sample KR46_S_MetaG_FD_129674 | JGI IMG/M metagenome (GOLD analysis project Ga0180017, IMG submission 129674) | Groundwater microbial communities from the Olkiluoto Island deep subsurface site, Finland - KR46_S_MetaG | ecosystem: Environmental > Aquatic > Deep subsurface > Groundwater | place: Finland...
ACAAAACCCCCAGCGGGCCATAGACAAATCCGAAGATGGCAACTTCATTGCCTTTTGCTTCTGATAAACCTCTGACCGTATCGACAACCTGCTTCATCCGTGTGGTCTCTCTCGGGTTAATTTTTTTGATCTTGTCGTATTCCCCAGCTGTTTTTATATACTGGTTGTTAAAATCAGGATAGGCGGTACTGAATTTAGGAAAAATTAGTTCCTGGCCGAAGTCAGCCGCTTCAACAGAAAGGTCGACCAGCAGCAAAAAGGCATCCTGACCGATTAGTTCCTGGGCTGCCAGGAGACTTTGGGTCGCAATTTCGGCATCCTGAGACCATTTATCATAACGTGATCCGATCACCCGATAGGAAGCGCCGCAGACCAGGGGAATCGCCGGAATCCGGTCAACTTCTTTTCGTTGCAGAGTCAGAACAACGCGTTCCAGTGATGTTATTTCTTCATTTCTTTGTATCAATGACATAGATGATTTCCTCCAATTTAATCGTCTTTGCGTATTTTTGTGAATTTTTTCTTAGAGCTCATTTCCATATGCGGCAACAATGTTGTTCGCCAATTTTACCGCTTCGGCAGCATTCTCTGCATAGCCATCGGCACCAATCTTGTCAGCATAGGATTGGGAAACCGGACCACCACCGATTAAGACCTTATAGTCTTCTCTTATTTTTTCTTCGACTAAAATTTCGACGACCTCGTTCATACCTTCCATGGTCGTTGTCATTAATGTTGAAATGAAAATGAATTCAGCTTGTTCTTCTTTAGCTCGTTCCACAAAAGTAGTTGGAGAAACATCACGTCCCAGATCCACAATATCATAGCCGCCGGTTTCCAGCATAATCTTTACCAGATTCTTTCCGATATCGTGGGTATCCCCTTCAATTACGCCAATGACGGCTTTTCGTTTGGTTTCGTGTGAGTTAATCTTAATATGGGGTTTTAGGATATTTAGACCCGAATACATGGCGTCCGAGCACATTAATAATTCGGGTACAAAGTATTCTTCTTCATCAAATAATTTTCCTGCCTGATTCATCCCAACGGTCAGTCCATTGACGATAGCTTCATAGGCATCAATTCCTTCAGCGATCACCTGATTACTGAGTTCAATGGTTAAATCCTCATCCATGTCTACAATTGACGCTGCCAGTTTGTCGAATAATTCCTGTTTGTTTAAAGACATTTAATAATTCCCTCCTTGATTAACATACATCTCCTATATGTTTGGTATGATTATTGTATTAGATGCTTTTTCATTTGTCAATATTTTTTTACACTAAACTGATATGATTTCTTCTTTATGCAAAAAGACATGATTTGAAGCCTCTGCTTCAAATCATGTCTTTTTTTAAATTCATTCTTGATGATTAAACACTATAGCGCACCGCTCTTGAATTTACGAAATAACAAACCAAAATAAGCCGAATCAGATGTAATACTCACAGTTACCTTTTTCGTGATAGCGTCTTACCAGTTCGGCCAAGGTAATGTTATCCACTACCTGATCAATGGCATCTTTGATTTCCTGCCAGACATCTGCGGTGACATGACGGTCTGCTTGCTCATAAACTCCCGCTTCATCACTCAAAATAACCGGTGACAACTCACCTTCTAGTAACCGTACAATCATCCCCACGGTATAATCTTCCGGGGGACTGGCCAACTGATAACCGCCCTGAGAACCACGAACGCTGCGAACAAAGCCAGCTCGTGAAATCTGGGTAATGATCTGTTCCAAATATTTTTCTGAAATCTCCTGGCGCTCAGCAATCCGCTTAATGGGAATGTATTCCCCGGTGTTGTTAATCGCCAGGTCCAGCATTAAACGCAAGGCATACCTGCCCTTAGTGGAAATTTTCATTACTGAAACAAGCCCGTTGACAGATAACGTTCACCAGTGTCTGGCAATAGAACCACAATCGTTTTGCCTTTATTTTCTGGTCGTTTTGCCAATTCGGTAGCTGCGTAGATTGCTGCCCCGGAAGAAATTCCCACCAACAGTCCTTCGCGCCGTCCTACTTCCTTGGATGTCAGGAAAGCATTTTCATTGCTGACCTTAATGACTTCATCATATATCGAGGTATTAAGGACTCCGGGAACAAACCCGGCACCAATTCCCTGGATTTTATGTGGTCCAGGATTTCCGCCTGATAACACGGGAGAAGCCTCCGGCTCAACAGCAACGATTTTTACCCCGGGCTTCTTTTCTTTTAAAACTTCACCGACCCCGGTAATGGTTCCGCCGGTTCCGATTCCGGAGACAAAGATGTCCACTTCTCCATCGGTATCATTCCAAATTTCCACCGCCGTGGTTGTTCTATGAATCTCAGGATTCGCCGGATTTTCAAATTGTTGCGGTACAAACGCATTCGGTGTGCTTTCCGCCAATTCCTGAGCCTTGGCAATGGCACCCTTCATTCCCAGTGCGCCGGGGGTTAAAACCAGTTCAGCCCCTAAAGCTGAAACCAGGTTACGGCGTTCAATACTCATGGTTTCGGGCATCGTTAAGATTAGGCGGTACCCTTTTGCAGCGGCTACAAAAGCCAGACCAACACCGGTATTCCCACTGGTCGGTTCAATAATCACCGAATCTTGATTGATCAGACCAGCTTTTTCAGCCGCATCAATCATGGCGAAACCGATTCGATCTTTAACAGAGGATAAAGGGTTAAAATACTCAAGTTTTGCAATTACTTTCGCTTCCAGGTTCAGGTTTTTTTCATAATTTACCAGCTCTAGAAGAGGAGTGTTTCCAATTAAGTCGGTCAGATTTTTTGCAATTTTTGACATCGTGATACCTCATTTCTTATAACATTTCATATTATTTCTATATGAATTATTATATTGTCTATTCTTTTGCTTGTCAACTCTTTTTTTCTTTTTTTAACGCATTAGCTACTTTACTTAATACCCAAAGCAATCCTTAAAATTTGAAATCTTCATTTTATTACAAGTATTTCTATAGTATAATTAGGATATTAGCCTGGCGATTTCGATATGATCTCCTGGGTATTTTTTATGAACCGCTACAGTCATTACTGCATGATTCGGTTTAGAACGGAGATAACACGTGATATATTTGGATTACGCCGCCGATACCCCAGTGGATGCCCAGGTCCTGGATCTGTTTTGTCGTATCAGCCAGGACGCTTTCGGCAACGCCAACGGCGCACATCTTTTGGGCAAAAACGGGAAACAGCTCATTGAAAATGCTACCATCAAAATAAAGAATCAATTAAACTGCTTAAATATGGAGATTATCTATACCTCGGGTGCTACCGAGGCCAATAATCTGACCATTAAGGGTGTGGCCAGAAATTATCGTGAAAATGGCCGCCACCTCATTTCCACCTGTCTGGAGCATGCATCAGTCAGCGGTAGCCTTAAATATCTTCAGTCAATTGGCTATGAGATTGATCTGGTGTCTATCAAAAAAGACGGTACTGTCGATCTGGATCATCTCAAAGAATTAATCCGGGCGGATACGATTCTGGTTTCGATCAACTATGTGGACAGTGAACTGGGGGTCTGTCAGCCGATTGAATCAATTTCAGCGATCATTGCCGCTTATCCCAATTGCTTTTTGCATGTCGACGCCACCCAGGCGGTTGGAAAAATTCCAGTCTGTTATGACCAGATCGATTTGGTGACCTTTTCGCCCCACAAATTTTTCGGACTGAACGGCATGGGCGTGCTGCTAAAAAGCGACAGCCTGATCCTGGAACCACAGATCCATGGCGGCACCAGCACCAGTTATTATCGCAGCGGCACTCCTTTTACCGCTGGCGCCGGGGCAACAGCGCTGGCACTTGAGCTATGCTTAGATCAACTGGAAGAACGCCTGATCCAGGTCGCCTTAAAAAGCGACTGGCTAAAAAGGCAGTTGTCAATTTATCCGCTGGTTTCTTTTAACAGTACTGAGCATTCTGTTGCGCATATTCTTAACCTCAGTGTCAAAGGTGTCAAGGCACAAGCCTTTCAGGCTGCACTGAGCGATCAGGAAGTCTGCGTTTCGACCAAATCAGCCTGTTCTACCGATAACACCCCCTCCCGCTCAGTTCTCGCGGTCACCGGCAGCCGGGAGCTGGCCAGATCTTCCTGGCGGATCAGTCTCTGTCATTTAACCACTGACAGCGAATTGCAGGAGTTTATGGAAATATTTGATTATTGTTATAAAAGTTTAACTAAAAAGTAGGAGTTATCATGGAACGTTATGAAGAAATAGAAAAAAGTTTAAAAAAGAAGTATCGCAGCAGTATCTGGTGTCGCTTTACCAGCGGTATCAATGAATATGAGCTGGTTAAGGAAGGGGATAAAATTGCGGTGTGCATCTCTGGAGGAAAAGACTCCATGCTGATGGCAAAGCTATTTCAGGAACTGAAGAAACATAATAAATTCGAATTTGAACTGGTTTTTCTGGTAATGGATCCGGGCTATAACCCGATCAACCGGGAAATGATCAAAAAAAATCTGAAGCTGTTGAATATTGAAGCCACTATTTTCGAGTCTCAGATTTTTGATTCAGTGGCCGATATTGAAAAATCACCCTGCTATCTCTGTGCCCGGATGCGTCGGGGCCATCTGTATCATCACGCCAAAGAATTGGGATGCAATAAAATCGCGCTGGGGCATCATTATGACGATGTCATCGAGACCATCCTGATGGGGATGCTTTACGGCGGCCAGATTCAGACCATGATGCCCAAGCTAAAAAGCAGCAATTTTGAGAATATGGAGTTGATCCGGCCGATGTACCTGATCCGGGAAGAGGCGATCATCAGCTGGAAATTACATAACGACCTGCAATTTATACAGTGTGCCTGCCGATTTACCGAAAATTGTATGATTTCTGACAATGAAGGCGGAGCCTCCAAGCGCCAGGAAATGAAAACGCTGCTAAAAAAATTCCGTCAAACCAGCCCTTACATCGAAAGCAATATTTTCAAAAGTGTGGAGAACGTCAATCTGAATACCATTATTTCATATAAACAAGATGGAATTAAACATCATTTTTTAGATGAATATGATAACTGACTCCCTAGTCGAACTAACTCTTTAATCGAACTAAAAAAATCTGAACCATAATATCTGAACGGAGAATTATAATGTTGAACCAATTTTCAAGAACTGAATTATTACTTGGCAAAGACATCATGGAAAAACTGGCGCAGTCAAGCGTTGCCATCTTTGGCATTGGCGGTGTGGGTAGTTATACTGCTGAAGCCCTTGCCCGCAGCGGCATCGGTAAATTTGATCTTATTGATGACGATAAGGTCTGTTTGACAAATATCAACCGACAGCTGATCGCCACCCGAAAAACCGTCGGCCAAAACAAGGTGGAGGTGATGAAACAACGGATTATGGATATCAATCCCAATGCTCAGGTCAATACTTATCAATGCTTTTTTTTACCTGAAAATGCCCATGAATTTGACTTCTCTTCCTATTCCTATGTGGTTGATGCCATCGATACGATTTCGGCCAAAATTGAGTTGGTGCTCCAAACCGAAAACACAAAAACACCCATCATCAGCTGTATGGGTGCCGGAAACAAATTAGATCCAACGCTTTTTAAGGTTTCTGATATCTTCAAAACAAGCATGTGTCCGGTCGCAAAAATCATGCGAAAAGAACTCAAAAAACGACGGATCAAGCATTTAAAAGTGGTGTTTTCAACCGAAGAACCGATTAAACAAATTGAAAATCTGGCCAACAATTGTAAATCCAATTGTATTTGCCCGCCGGGAACTGAAAGAAAATGTACCGATCGACGATCCATTCCCGGCAGCATTTCTTTTGTTCCATCAGTGGCGGGTCTAATTTTAGCAGGCGAAGTGATCAAGGATCTCGCTTTTTCAAACTAAGCCCTTCGGCTTGTATGGTCGCTCCAATCAAGTTTTTCTTAAGTTTAAAGTGCAGGATTGGTGCCGTAATCCTTGTGTTTTTGGAAATATACAGGGTAATGTCATTTTGCTCAAATAATTGAAATTTCTCCGTTTGATCCGGTTCGATCATATCTATCTCAACAATTTCAAAGGTTGGACAGCAGCCGCCTCCTGTGGTGTTGACCGATAAGGTCAACACCTTTTTTCTTTTTTTGCGCATCCAGTTTAACACTGCATCATCAATTTTTATCGCAAAGTTATTATTCATCTTTCTCCTCCTATATATGTTCAATTAAATATTTAACGAGGGGCGATCCGTGATGACCAAGGGATCTAGATCCTCGCCCGCACACTGTGCGATTGCCAGTTCGATTTACAAAATTCTTTAATCCGACTTATATAGTCGTTTTTTATTTAGGCAGGGTTATCGTAAAACAACTTCCCTCATTCAACCGACTTTCAACATCAACGGTTCCGCCATGAGCACCGACAATCGATTTGACAATCGCCAGCCCAATCCCCGTGCCTCCGGTCATTCGGTTCCGGGATTTATCAGCACGATAAAAGCGTTCAAAGATAAATGGCAGATCTTCCTCACCTATCCCAACACCATTATCTTTGACCTGAATTTTTAGATCAGCATCTGATTCAGACAGGTTAACCTCTATCATTCCACCTTCTGGGGTATATTTAACCGCATTTGAAATAAGGTTGATCAACACCTGAGTGATCCGGTTTAAGTCAGCCTCAACGTCAGAACCCATTCCTGTTGTGACAACATCCAGATTCTTCTTCTTAATTTCTGCCGCTAGGCTGTTTAGTGCCTTTTCTATCGCTTCAATGATATTTATTTTAGACTTTTGTAGTTTTACATTTTCACTTTCAACCTTTGCCAGGCTCTCCAGATCCTGGATGATTTTTCCAATTCGCAATATTTCATCATAGCAGCTTTGCAACCGCTCAGTTGTCGGTTCCCAGACCCCTTCAATCATTGCCTCAATATGAGTTCCAACGGATGTAAGTGGCGTTCTTAACTCATGCGCAACATCTGCTGTCAATTGTTTTCTGAGTGCTTCTTGTTTTCCTAAAGAATCAGCCAAAAGGTTAATCGCTACAATAAGTTCATCCAACTCTCTTGTCTTCGAGCTTTCTTTAATACGGACTGCGTAGTCTCCGTCAGAAATTTCTTTTGCAACATTAATGGTTTTTAAAATTGGACTACTCAATCTTTTAGCCAGGAAAGTCCCCAGTATAAAAGAAAAAAACAAAGAAAACAAACCAATTCCGATGAGAATTGTATTGAGTGATTTTAAAAATTGAAAATCGTCCTCATTTAAAAAATAAGGTCCGTAATAACTAATCTGAACGGTTCCGATGATCTCGTTGTTTTTGATAAGACTTAACGATTTTTCTGTGAATTCACCTTCCCGATCAGGATGCAGCATTGTCATTCGCTGGTTGATTTCGTCTGTTACCTGTTCACAGAGACTCATATCGCATGTTTGAGCATCCCATATTATTTGTCCTTCGGCATCCATTACCGAAATAAGATAGCCGTCATTTAAGGCGTACATCCCAATGGTATGAACAAAGTCAGCATCCCATGTTTTTGCTACTGAATCATATTGCTGGCTAAGGTTATCGGCAATTTCCAGCGTTCGCTTATCCTGTTGAACCGCCAGATAATTGGTAAATTGTTTCTCAATAAAAAAATTGGACAACAGACTGATTAAACCAATCGTTAACAGTAATACCAATGCAAAGGTCAAGGAAAACTTTGTTCTCAAACTATGTTTCATGGGTTTCACCCCCAAATTTATAACCAATCCCGTAACTCGTCAGCACATAAACTGGATTTTTAGGATCTGTTTCGATTTTTTGCCGTAGGTTCTTGATATGGCTATCGACGGCTCGATCATAACCTTCAAATTCATCGCCTAAGGCTATTTTGATTAAATCCTCCCGGGTAAAAACCCTACTGGGATATTTTATTAATGCCGCCAGTATTTTATATTCATTTGGGGTAAGATTAATTTCTAGTTGATTTTTTTTAATGCGATGACTTTCAAAATCAACTTCTAAGTCACTACCATTGAAAGAGGCTTTATTATAAAGCGGTACCAGATCATCGCTTGATCTGCGAAGAACTGCTTCGATTCTGGCATAAAGAGCTTTTAAGCTAAATGGTTTGGTAATATAATCATCTGCTCCGATATTAAGACCTCTTAGCATATCCACTTCTTCAATTTTTGCGGTAAGCATAATAATTGGCACCCGGGATTTTTTTCTGATCTGAATACATATTTCTTCACCTGTCATATCTGGAAGCATCAGGTCTAAAACAATGAGAGCAATATTTCCCCGCTCAAATATTTCGAGAGCTTGTTTGCCGTTTTCCGCTGCAAAGACGGTAAAGCCTTTACTTTCCAGAAAAGACTTTACCACCTCAATTATTTTGGGCTCATCATCGACAACAAGCACTTTTTTCAAATGATTGTCCACTCTTTTCTACCTCTCGACTATTTAATACTAAACGGTTTTAAAAATTTATCCACTTCAATTGGTTTATTATCTTCATCTTCGGTGCTGACTTTGGCAAAAACCCACCCTTCTACTTTTTCCGGATCAACGCCGGCATCGATAAAGATTTGTGGATTTAATACAAAGACAATGTCTTTGTCATTGGTATTCAGGTCTTTGGCCCACTCAAACATATTCCCATCACCAAGGTCAACACCATAATGATCAAGGGCGGTGTGGTATTTAATATGATCACGTTTCAGATTGACAATCTGTTCATAGGACGCCAGTGGCGTCACTTCGCCACTATAGGTTAATTTTTCATCCCCTAACATTGTTCCGACCATAATTTTATCATCAATAACCATCTCTTCGGGAAGCTTAGTGAGATCAAGTCCGGCCTCAATAAATGGTTTTGCATCCACTTCCAGCATCACATCGTGCGGGGTGCCACTGCTGTAGTCCTTACTCCAGATGAACCGGGCAGTTCCATCGGGTGCTGACAGGGCCCAGCCGCCATTTATCTCATCTTCGGCAATTTGGTTGGGGACTGCCTTAAGCACTGCATCAAATGATGTGATAGAAGTATTGCCGACGACATCGGTCTGCTGGCAACCAGCCAGGACAACTAAAAATAATAGGGCTGTTCCGGCTAAAACAATTTTCTTTTTCATAATCTCTGCTCCTCTTTTTTCCTAATTTTTTATGGTTTGAAACCTTTTAATCTGAGTGCGTTGGTGAGCACCGAAACCGAGCTCAGTGACATCGCGGCGGCGGCAAAAATGGGATTCAGCAGTGGCCCGCCAAACAGATAGAGCAGTCCGGCAGCGATGGGAATTCCGGCTACATTATAACCAAATGCCCAGATCAAATTTTGTTTAATGTTACGAATCGTGCTTTTGCTGAGTTTAATGGCAGTGGGAACGTCCATCAGATCACTTCGCATCAGCACAATATCGGCGGATTCCATGGCGACATCGGTACCGGAGCCAATCGCAATACCAATATCGGCCTGAACCAATGCCGGCGCGTCGTTGATGCCATCCCCAACCATCGCCACTTTTCGGCCTTCTGACTGGAGCTTTTTAACCTCATTTGATTTATCCTGAGGCAATACTTCGGCCAGAACCCGATCAATGCCAACGAGTCTGGCAATGGCTGCCGCGGTTTTTTTATTGTCACCAGTGATCATCGCCACTTCGATCCCCATTTCATGGAGTTTGGCAATAGCGGCTTTACTGCTGGCTTTGACAACATCTGCCACGGCAATAATCCCGGACAATTGACCATTCATGGCAATGTACATGGGGGTTTTGCCTTCTTCTGCCAGCCGATCTGATTCTGCTTCCAGGGTAATCAGCGAAATATTGTTCTGTTCCATCATTTTCCGGTTGCCCAGTAGCAACCGGGAACCAGCAACTTCTACTTCAATCCCATATCCAGGAATCGCCTTGAAGGTATCAATTTTAAGTATCTTAAGGTTTTCTTTTTCGGCGCCTCGGACAATCGCTTCACCCAAGGGATGTTCTGATCCTTTTTCAGCGGAAGCGGCAATTTGAAGAAGCCAATCCCGGTCAACCCCGGCCGTTGTGACAATGTCTGTTACTTCAGGCTTCCCTTCAGTGATGGTGCCGGTTTTATCAAAAACAATGGTATTAATGAGATGGGTGGTTTCCAGGGCTTCTCCGCCCTTAATTAAAATGCCATACTCGGCGCCCTTTCCGGTTCCCACCATTATCGCGGTTGGAGTCGCCAGGCCAAGTGCGCAGGGGCAGGCGATGACTAGAATCGATATAAATATGGTCATCGCAAAGACAAAGGTATGGCCGGTAAAATACCAACCAGCGAAGGCCAGAAGCGCGATGACAAACACAATCGGAACAAAATAACTGGACACAATGTCGGCCAACTGGGCAATCGGTGCCTTTGAACCCTGGGCATCTTCCACCAGTTTGATGATTTGAGCGAGGGCTGTATCGCCACCAATTTTTGTTGCTCTGAATTGGATTACACCATTTTTATTAATACTGGCTGTATATACCATATCCCCTGATTTTTTATCGATGGGCATACTTTCTCCGGTGAGCATCGATTCATCAATGGCGGTGTTTCCTTCAATGACGATCCCGTCAACCGGAATTTTGCCCCCGGGTTTAACCAGGATCACATCATCAATTTCCACCTCATCAATGGGTGTTTCAATTTCGGTGCCATCCCGGATGACAATGGCCGTTTTAGGCGCCAGACCCATCAGTTTTTTAATCGCTTCAGACGTTTTTCCTTTGGATACTGCTTCCAGATATTTTCCTAACAGGATCAAGGTAATGATAACCCCGGCGGTTTCAAAATACAAATCTTCAACTGCCCCGAAATTGCCTGCACTAATCTGATAAACAGAATAAAGGCTATAGAGAATCGCTGCCGTGGTTCCCATCGCGATCAATGAATCCATATTGGGACTGCGCTGGATGATGGCTTTGAAACCGACAATATAAAAGCGGTAGCCAGCAATAATAATCGGAATGGTCAGGACTATTTGAACCAAAGCATAACTCAGGGGATAATGCATCGGTTCCAGAAAGTTGGGGATTGGCAGTCGCAACCACCAGATCATCGCCCCCATGGCAATGTAAAGAAGCGGTACACAGAATACTGTCGAGATGATTAACTTTGTCTTGAGGGTTCGTATTTCTTTTTCCTTCCGCAGTTTATCTTCATCTACGGCAGTTTTTTTCTCTATTTCCAGTGCCTGATAGCCAGCTTTTTCAATTGCTTGTCGAATCGCCGAGAGTTTTACTTGCTGGGAGTCATAGTGAACAGTGGCTTTTTCAGTGACCAGATTAACAGTTGCAGTGGTGACCCCTTCAAGTTTACTCAGCGCCTTTTCAACCCGAGCCGAGCAGGCGGCACAGGTCATCCCACCAATGGGGATGGTCACTTCATGTATTGTGGTAATTTCTACCGTTTTGTATCCGGCTTTTTCAATGGCTTCATCAATTTTTTGCCGGGACGTCTCCGCTTCATCGTATTCAACCGACAGGTTTTCGGTTGCAAAATTCACTGATGCATCCGATATTCCGGCCATCTTACTGACAACTTTTTCAACCCTGGCCGCACATGCCGCACAGGTCATTCCGGTTATTTTAATGGTTTCTTTTTTCATTTGGTTTTCCTCTTTCTATACTATTACCCGTTATTATCTCTTAATTAACAATTGTTATACTACTCCTAATCATCCCCATCCAACAGCTATAGGGTACTGTTCCTGTTTTGGTGGGAGTGAATTCAATGATATTGTCACCAGCTACTAATTTTTTCTCAATACCGTAACTGGGAATCAAGATTTTGTTGTTACACCCATTAATGTCACTGGCTTCGGCCTGGATGGTCCATTTAACCGGCACCCCAGCCTTGACGGTAATGGGTTCATAACGGTTGGGTGAAAGCTTTGTTGTGATTGTCTGAACGCCCTGGTTGAGCAGGGCGGTATTACTTTGCTCTGCTTCGATATCCGTTGCTGCACTGCCTGATAGCAAAGGCAGTGCGATTCCCGATAAACTAATGCCGTTACTGAACATAAACACGCCCAATATCAAAACTAACACGGCACTGGCTGTCATCATTTTACTGGTAAATTTTTTACTGAGAAATGAGCTAAACGCTCCTAATCCAAACATCAGTGGCACCGTACCCAAACTAAATGCCAGCATCGATATGGCTCCCTGTACCGGATCACCGGTGGAAAGGGCATAAAGCTGCATCGCCTGGAGTGGGCCACAAGGCATTAAACCATTTAAAAGCCCAACATAGAGGGGACTGTTGCTTTTTTTCTGTTTATTGATCTTACTAGCAAAAATCTTCGGCATTCTGGGACTTAGCTTACGCAGCCAAGGAAAAAGATCAAGCATATTAAGGCCCATAATTACCATGAAAACCCCGGCTGCAACAGCAACAATTCCTTTTGCCGCACCGGAAAAGCTGATGACCGACCCTAGTGCACCGACAATCCCGCCAATGATGGTGTAAGACATCACCCGTCCGGTATTATATAGAATGCCAGGCCTAAGATTTGCCGTTTTCTTTTCACTTTTGATACTTGCATTGGGAACACATTGAGAAAGATTGATGCCCCCACACATGGCGACGCAGTGGATGGATGTGAGTAAACCGATTAATAATAGGGCGCCATAACCCACACCCTGTTTTGCCTCCGGAAACGAGTTGAAGATGTTAAAACCGCCAAAGTAATTAATAATCACAAATGCAGCAATAATGATGATGCCGATTCCTAACACTTCATTAATTTTATTTTTCTTTTCAACGGTTTGATTCTTTTGTTTTTCACCTGCACGTTTCACATGATACTCCATGCTTTCAATAGACTGTACAATAGTTGACAGCTTCACACAATCCGGGTCGTATGTAAAACTGACCCGTGAACGCGTATAACTTGCAGTGACATCGGTAACGCCATCAAGCTTTTTTAGTTTATTCTCAATTCGATTTTCACAGTTAACACAGGTCATCCCACTCACTGAAAATGTCTTTGATATTTGTTTTTCTTCCATTGGTCATTCTCCTTGTCACTTCTTGTCTGACGATATCATAGCATCAACTTTTGTAGAACTTATGGAGAAAAGAAATTATTCGAAAAACTTATAAAAATAAAGCAATGTATCAATTATTCTAATATACTGACTTTATTTTAAATGATGCGTATTTCTAGCAACACCTGATTGCTAATTAATATTTTTGACGATACTTTCAATTTTCATAAATGCTTCAACCAATTTGTCATCAAATTGAGTGCCACTATTTTTTTGAATCTCCACAACTGCCACCTCATGGCTAAATCGCTGTCGATCTGTTGTCATTGCATCATAGGTATCGGCAATTGCAATGATTCGTGAACCCAGTGGAATTTCTTCACCTTTGAGCCCATGTGGATAACCGTTGCCTGAGAACCTCTCATTGTTGCTGCTAACCTATCCTGGGTTCTTTCCGAAGTTAATTGAATTGTCTTGCATAGTGTGTTATACTGTCCATATATTACGCACGAAGAAGGAATTAAAATGGATGACTTTATTAAAC